>Ga0194122_10004678_pt1 | contig 13165 bp, 14 predicted proteins | sample TA2MahCa10mmetaG_FD_155487 | JGI IMG/M metagenome (GOLD analysis project Ga0194122, IMG submission 155487) | Freshwater microbial communities from Lake Tanganyika, Tanzania - TA2015021 Mahale Deep Cast 10m | ecosystem: Environmental > Aquatic > Freshwater > Lake | place: Tanzania: Lake... | reverse complement strand
GTGATGGGTCTGTGGACCAGCAGCATCGGCATCATCGGCCTGGCCCTCAACCTGCGTGCCTACGACTTCGTGTCGCAGGAAATCCGCGCCGCTGAGGACCCCGAATTCGAGACCTTCTACACGAAGAACATTCTTCTGAATGAAGGTCTGCGTGCCTGGATGGCACCGGCTGACCAGCCGCACGAAAACTTCGTCTTCCCTGAAGAGGTTCTGCCCCGCGGCAACGCTCTCTGATCGTTCCCTTCTTGGTTTCGTTTCACTCAGCCCCCGCAAGGGGGCTTTTTTGTTGGCGATTAACGCTTTGAGGCGTCGCCCTCGCGCTGCATCTGTGCACGGGCTTCCTCAAACTGCTTGTGCACGCAGCTGGCTCCCGCTCCCACGCTGGGCTCACCTTTGGGATCAACCACAGCGCTCACGTGGCGCAGCACGATGCCGCGTTGATCGCAGCGGTGCACGCGGTAGTTGCCACTGGCCAACAGGGCTTGAATCTGCTCCTGGCTGCGGCGAACCCAGGCGCCGTTGCGGCGGAACGCTGGGGCGTAGGCAGCATTGAAGCCCGGCTGGCTCACGATCCACTCAGCGGGCCGTTGCTGTTTTTGTTCATCGGTGTAGGCGCTGTTCTCTGGGAAGCGCAGCAGCACGCGCCGCTCTGCCAAGAGAGGCACGAGCTGGGTTTCGGCTGCAACACTGGCTTCTCGTGGAATGGTGCGCAGCAGCTCGCGGGTTTCGGCGCCCCGTTGCAGTTGTCGCCAAGGGGAGATGTACACCCACGGCTGCACGCTGTCGGGAATCAGCGCGGACAGGCTGCGGTGTGGGTTGCCGGTGATCGTGAACAGCACAGACAACACAAGAGCCGTGCGCCACAGCCGCTTGAGCCAGCGCTCATGGAACAGCGCCGGATGCTGCGCCCACCAGAGGATGCCGCCGGCGAATACCCCCGGCACGAGATACAGCACAAAGCGCAGATTCACAGCCAGAGCGTTACCCCCCTGGGAGCTGAGCGCTACGAACAGCGGCCCTGCCATCAGCAGCCAGCCATCCACGCCAGCCGCCGGCAGCAAAGCCAGAGGCAGCCACAGGGTGATCAGGAATTTGAGGGTGGGGCCGATGGGCTGCACCAGCTCCTGCAGGAGTAGCAGCGGTTGGCTCACCATCGCCTTCAGGGCATCCAGCGTGGAACCCTTCCCGTTCTGAGCCGCCAGAAATTGGCCGAAGCGCTCATCCATGAACCGCACGGAGACTTCGCTCCCAAACAGCGGCATCACGTGATTGGTGATCGTGACCACCATCAGCGCTGAGTAAAGGCACAGCCCTAATCCGGCCCAGCGCCAGGCCCGCCGTTGGCGCACCAGCATCCAGAGCCCGAAGCTGAAGCTCAGCAGCCCCACGTCTTCTCGCACCAGCGGCAGCAGCAGCGCGGGGATGCCATACAGCCAGGGATTCCGCCGCCGAATCCCGAGTAGCAGGCTGAAGCTCAGCAGCGGGATGGCGCAGAGATCGTGGAAGTTCTCGAGCGTTGGCCCGATCACGATCCCAGCGCAGAAGTAGCTGATGGCCATCCAGTTGGCCAGGCGCGGCTCCAGGTCTTCCTGGGCCAGTTGGTGCAGCACCAACCCACCGGCGGTGAGCAAGCCCACCTGGATCAGCGGCAGGCTCCATACCCCCAGCAGCAGCACCAGCGGCAGCCAGAGCATCAACAACGGTGTGAAGTGCTGCCCGAGGTGGTAGTACCCCAAGGTGGGCAGCGCTTCGCGGTTCACCAGCACCGGTGTGGAGAGTTCGGAGGCGAGGGTGCTCTCAAACGGTTTCCCCAGGTGGCCGTTCCAGATTTCCTGGAGAAACAGGCCCTGGTCGTAGGTGGCATTCAGGCTCCAGAGCCGCCAGCCCTGCAGGATCAGGCCGATCACCAGAAACAGGCCAGCGGCCATCAGCACGCTGCGCTGTGGCTCACGCCGCTGGAGAGCGAAGAGCGTCCGCGTGGGGTTCAAGGCGGAGGTGCGAATCCGCTGATTCTCCAGGATCCAATCGGCCCAGCCGCAGGTGAAATTATGGGCAGGTCGTGAGGTTCGCTCCTGCCCTGAACCAGCCCTTGCGTCGATGGATTCAGGTGGCCGCCGCGGTGGTATCGCTGCTGCTGGCTGCCCAGATCGCCCGCTTGGCCGGCCTGGATCGGGCTGTCGGCGTGCTTTGCCTCACCAGCCTGGCGTCGCTGGTGATTGTCGTGCGCCTGGGCTGGCGGCAAGCCCTGTTGGCTGCCTCGGCACTGACGCTCCTCTCCATCCCGGCGGCCCTGAGTCAGAGCGATCCAGCTGGCGCCACCCTCTTGATGGCGCTGACGGCCTTTGCCCTGGGGGTGAGCGCCCGCTGGCAGTCGCAGCCTCTCTATTGGCTGGTGGTTGTCAGCGTCTGTCTATTGATCACCAACAGCCCCTTGCCGGAATCACCTTCCGCGTCTGAGCTGATCCGGCTCGCTGCCGCTGTGTTGGCATCGGGCGGCTTCACGATCCTGCTGCAGGGCTGCCTTGTGCCCCGTGAGCCCGGCTCAGCCGCACTCCCCCTGTTTTCGGTGGCGCACAGTTGGCGCCGCAGTGCGGCCTATGGCTTGCTGCTGGCGAGCACCACGCTGGTGAGCACACCCATCGCCCTGCAGCATCACTGGGGAATCGCCGGGTTGTGGTTGATCCTCACGCCCTTTCTGGTGTTGCGGCCATTCGTGCGCGATGCCTGGAAGGTGGCCCTGCATCGCATCCTTGGCACTGTGGCCGGCGTGTTGCTCGTGATGGTGCTGGCAGCTCTGCTGCCTCAAGCATTGCCCTTGCAGGTCCCAGCGATCGCGGCAGGTGTGATCACTGTGATGGTCGTCGTCCGACGCGGCCACCCGGCCTTGATGTTGATGGCACTCACCGTCACGATCGTGCTGTTGAACAGCAACCATGCCGATCTGATGCTGATGGCGGATCGCCGGCTACAGGCCTGCGGACTTGGCATTGGCCTAGCGCTGGGCGTGATGGCGATCGCCCATCCGATCGAGCAGCGCTTCCAGATCCATCAAGCCGGCTAACGGATTTGAACCGATGGCCTTCGCTTTACAAAAGCGCTGCTCTACCACTGAGCTAAGCCGGCAACGGAGGCTGCCCTCCGGCGAGGAGCTTATCGCTCGGCCAGAGCCCAGAGCAGCAGCTGAGTGCGGCTTTGACAGCCGGTTTTGGCCAGCAGGCGGGAGATGTGGTTCTCCACAGTGCGGGGGCTCAGCACCAACGCCGCGGCGATGGAACGGTTGTTGAGGCCCTGCAGCAGCTGCTGCAGCACCTGATCTTCAGCCGGGGTCACGGCGGCCAGGGTGTGGGCGGGCATGGCGGATGCGAGCGCAATGCCCTGAGCATTCCCCTCAGGCCTGGCTGGCGGTCCACACAGGATCCGCTTCCCCGGGAACGTCGCTGTCTGGTTTGCTCTCCTGCTGTGGCAGCGGCTTGGTGCGCCGGATCGGCAGGTTGGCCACCAGAGCGGTCACGCGGTCTTCCGTTTCCAGGCTCACATCGCCTTCCTCAATGTCGATCTCCACGTAGCGGCTCACCACTTCGAGGATCTCGCGTCGCATCTGCTCCAGCAGCTCGGGGTTGAGGTCGCTGCGGTCGTGGGCGAGCACGAGCTGCAGCCGCTGCTTGGCGGTGGTGGCGCTGGCGGGCTGACGACCGAGCAGCTTGTTGATGAAATCGCGCAGGGTCATCAGCTCAGAAGATCTTGGTTTGCATCAGGCGGCCGATCTTGGCCCGCAGGCCGCGCCGCACCTTGGCGGGATCGATCAGGGGCACGTCTTCGCCGCAGACGCGCCGGGCGATGTTGTTGTAAGCCTGGGCCGCCGGCGAGCTGCTGCCGTTGAGGGTGAGCGGTTCACCGCGGTTGGTGCTCACGATCACCTGCTCGTCTTCGAGCACGAGGCCCAGCAGGGGCAGGGCCAGGATGTCGGTCACGTCGTCGACCGCCAGCATCTCCTGGTTGGCCATCATCTTGGGCCGCACCCGGTTGAGCACCAGCTGAATCGGCTTGATGCCGCGGGTGTTGAGCAGGCCGATCACCCGGTCAGCGTCCCGCACCGCGGACACTTCCGGGGTGGTGATCACGATCGCTTCTTCAGCGGCACCAGCGGCGTTCTTGAAGCCGTCTTCGATGCCGGCGGGGCAGTCGATCAGCACGATGTCGAAGCTGTCGCGCAGCATGCCCACGATCGTTTGCATGTCTTCGGGCTTCAGCCACTCGAGCATGCGCGGGTTGCCGGCGGGCAGCAGCGCCAGGTTGGGCTCCAGCTTGTGCTTCACCAGGGCCTGATCCAGGCGGCAGTTGCCGGAGAGCACCTCTTGAGCGGTGTACACGATCCGGTTCTCAAGCCCCAGCAGCAGGTCGAGGTTGCGCAGGCCGAAGTCGGCGTCGAGCACGGCCGTGCGCATGCCCTGCCGGGCGAGGGCGATGCCCAGGTTGGCGGTGAGGGTTGTTTTCCCCACACCCCCCTTGCCTGAGCAGATCAGGATGGAGCGGCTTCCCGAGGTGGTCACGGGCACGGTCTGGAATCGAGGCAGGTTAAGGCCATTTCCCGTCTTGGCCTGGTGTTGCCGGAACTGGGCATGACCCGGCAGAACCTTTAGAACGGCTCAACCTTCTGGACGGGTCATGAGCGGCAGCACCAGCAGCCAACGCGTGTTCGTGATGCCCGATGACGGCGGCGCGGCCGTGGTTGAGCTGATCGAGCATGCGCGCGAGGAGCTGCTGCTCAAGCAGTTCAAGCTGCAGAGCGAGCAGATCGAGCAGGCCCTGTTCCGCGCCCGCGACCGGGGCGTGCGGGTGCGGGTGATGCTCAACCCCCACACCTCCGGCGGCGACCGCTGGAACGATGAGGCCTTTGCTCTGTTGCAGAGCCACGGCATTGAGGTGGTGTGGACCAGCGAATGTTTTCCGGTCACCCATGAGAAGTCGATCGTGATCGACGGCCATGCGGCGTTGATCGCCACCTTCAACCTCTCGGAGAAGTACTTCACCGAAACCCGCGACTACGGCGTGATCAGCCACGACCCCGTGGTGATCGAGCAGGTGCGGGCTGGCTTTGAGGCCGATTGGCATCGCAGCTTTTTTGAGCCCCGCCTGGATGTGGGCCTGGTCTGGAGCAACGCCCACAGCCGCGGTCAGATGGCTCGCGTGATCGATGCCGCCCGTAAAACCCTCTGGATCCAGCACCCCAAATTCGTGGATGCCGTGATCCTCGAGCGGATCGTGGCCGCCCGGGAGCGCGGCGTGAAGGTGCGAGTGCTCTGCGGCGGCAAGCACGGCCTCAGCGATTGGGACGTGTACGACACCTTCAGCTCCCTGCGGGTGATGGAGCTGTTCGGTGTGAAGATCCGCCGGCAGAAGCACCTCAAGCTCCACGCCAAGTTGATCCTGGTGGACGGCAAGGCCGCCATGACCGGCTCGATGAATATCGATCGCAGTGCCTTTGATGTGCGCCGCGAGCTCGGCATCGAGATCGATTGCCCCATCGTGATCCGCCGCTTGATGGAGGTCTTCGAGGCCGATTGGCAGGCCTCGAAGAAATACAGCGCGCCTGATCCCCTCGATCCCACGTATCACGAACACGGCGAGCTCGCTCCCGATCCCCATTTCGTGCACAACTGATGGCAGAGGTTGCCCCCGCGCCCACCCACTGGCAGCTATTCCTCGGCATGCAGCAGGTGGCGCTCTCCTCCTTCGGTGGTGGGCTTTCCGCCTGGAGCGAGCGCATCGTGGTGGAGGAGCGCCAGTGGATGAGCAAGGAAGAGTTCATCACGGGGCTCACCGTGGCGCGCCTGTTCCCTGGGCCCAATCAGATCAACATGGCCGTGTACATCGGCAGCCGCTTTGGCGGGCTCAGCGGCGCCATCGCGGCCTTGCTGGGCATCTTGCTGCTGCCCTTCAGCCTGTTGATGCTGTTGGGCCTGGGCTACTACTACCTGCACACCACCCTGGCCGTGGATCGGGTGCTGGCGGGAGTGATCACTGCCTCAGCGGGTATGGCGCTCTCGATGGGCTTCAAGATCGCCGGGGCCTACAGCCGTGATCCCGTGGCGATGCTGCTGGCCGGTGTGAGCTTCCTGGCCATGACCGTGTTCCACGTGCGCTTGGTGCCCCTGGTGCTGGTGGCGGGGCCGCTGGCCATGGCTTGGTACTGGCCGCGGGGAGAGCGCAAATGAGCGCGAGCCTTGCCGCCTCTGCCGGCTCCGCCGCCTGCCAGGCGCTCCAACTGAGCGATTGGCGCCAGCTGCTGGCCGTGATCTGGGATTTCCTGAGCCTGTCGTTGTTCTCTCTGGGTGGCGGCAACACCCTGCTCAACGAGTACCACCACATGGCGGTGGATCAGTACTGCTGGCTCACATCCCGCCAATTCGCGGAGATCTATGCCATCGCCGAAGCGGCACCGGGCCCCAGCTCGATGATTGTGGGGCTGCTCGGCATGGGTGCTGCCGTTCGCGAAGGCCCCTTCTGGGGGGTGATCAGCGGGGTGGCGGCCGAGATCGCCATCCTGCTGCCCTCCACCCTGCTGATGGTGGTGGCTGCGTTGAGCTGGAATCGCCTGCGCCACAGCCCCTGGCGGGTGGCGTTTGAGCGCGGCCTCGGCCCGATCACCCTCGGCATCCTCTTCGCCGTGGGCCTCAAGATCCTGCGCATCTCCGACCACGACACCCCGGCCTATGCCGTGTCGTTGGTGGTGTGTGTGCTGATGCTGCGCACCAAGATCTCGCCCCTTTGGTTCATGACGGTGGCCGGGGTGATGGGCGCGTTGGGTTTGGTGAACCGCTAGCGCCGCCGGCCTGCAGCGGCCATTGCGGCTCCGCCGGCTCGATGGCGATCGCCCTGCCCCGCAGCACCGCCTGCTCGCAGAACCCAGCGGGCGGTTGATCCTCCGGGCCACGCGCCACGGCGCCGGCAATGCGCAGTTGCAGGGGGCGCAGCTGCAGAGCCACGATCCGTGCCGTCTCCTGCCCGCCGCTGCCGGCGTGGGCCACCCCCCGCAGACGGCCCCAGACGCACACATCCCCGCCAGCGCTCACCCGCGCGCCCGGATTCACATCGCCCAGCACCAGCAGTGTTCCCGGCACCTCGAGATGGTCGCCGGAGCGAAGGGTGCCGCGATGGATGGTGAGCGTGTTCGGCTCGGGCTCAGCGAGCCCAGCCTGCTCAGTGGTGGCAGCGGCTGGCTCAAGGCTGGTTTCCAGCCCCAGGGCGGCTGCGGCCACCAGGCCCAGGGCTGTGTTGGCCTGCACGCGCACCAGCTCGATACCCGCCTCGCCAGCACGCCCTTGGATCGCCCGCAGCTCCGGCAGGTTCAGCACACGATCGGCGCAGTGAAGCCAGAGCTTTGCCGGCGCTTCAGCGCTGCTCAACCAGGCGGCCAGCTCCTCCAGGGCTGAGGCGTTGCTGCGGGCCTGGGCCGTGAGCTGCAGGTGGTGCAATTCGGCTTGCATGGGCTGCAACTTAAGAACCTTCGCCGCCGGCTTCCACAGCCAGCTGATCCCGCAGGGGTTTGGCCACCTCGGCGGGATGAATCAACCAGGCGCTTTCGCTGGGGGTGCTCAGGCTGCTCACCAGCCGCGAGCGCTGCTCCAGGGCAGTGAGCTGCTGGCCATCCCACAGCCGTAGCCCGCCGCGGTAGGGGTGGTAGCCGCGATTCTGCTGACTCTGCAAACCGCAGCACAGATCGGGGTTCAGCCCGGCTGCTGCACTGAGCCGCTGGGCGAGGGCCAGGAGCTCCAGCCGCCGCTCGCGGCTCAAGCGATGCACATCACTGGCCTTGAGCAGGCGCCGATCCAGCAGGCGCCTGCAGAGCTCCTGCAGCTCCTCGGGCCCTTCCTCCTTCCAGCGCTGCAGGTGATAGCCGGTGCGGTGGTCATCGTTGCCGAGGAAGCTCTCGAGGCTGAGCTCTTTGGGATGCCATAGCCAGCGCTGCATCACCGCATCGGCCCACACCCGTGCCGGGCCCAGCTGGCGGGCCCGGCTGATGCAGCGGCTGAGCAACCAGTTGCACACCACATTGAGCCGGTGGTTGTACACGCTGCGGTACATCAGGTTGCGCACCACCAGGTAGTGCTCCACCGCCATCAGTCCCTTGGGGTGCAAGGCCAGGCTGCCGTCGGGCGCGAGGGTGAGGCTGGAGAGGATCCGCTCGAGATCCAGCTGGCCGTAGCTCGTGCCGGTGCTGTAGCTATCGCGCAATAAGTAGTCGAGGCGGTCGCAATCCAGCTGGCTGCTCACCAGGGCCTTGATGGCGGGGCTGGGCGAGCGGCCCCGCTCTAGCAGATCAGCCACGGCCGTGGCGGTGCCGGGCGCGAATCGCTCCAGTGGTTCACGCAGGCTCGGATGGTCGCGCACCAGGCGGGCCGACCACGCTTCGTGGTGCAGCCCATACATTTCCTCGCCGGAATGGCTGAGGGGGCCATGTCCCACGTCGTGCAGCAGGGCCGCGGCGTAGAGCAGTCCGCTGTGTTGCTCGAGCTCGGGCTGAAACCGGCATAGCTCCCGCAGGGCGCGGCGGGCTAGATCCAGCACCCCCAGGGAATGGGTGAAACGGCTGGATTCGGCGCCATGAAAGGTGAGGTAAGCCGGGCCCAGCTGCCGAATGCGCCGCAGGCGCTGAAAGGGGGCGGTATCGATCAGGGCAATGGCGAGCGCTTCGGCGGGGTGCTCCTGATCCAGCCGGATGGCGCCATGCAGGGGATCGTGATACGTGCGGGATGCCATCAGAGCGTGGGCTCCAGCTGCTGTTCCAGTTGATCGAGGGCTGTGCTCAGCCAGGGGTCGCCCGGGCCACCGGGGTCGAGGGGCTCCGGCTGGGGTAGGGGCTGATCCGGCTCGATGCCCAGGTTCTGGATGTCGCGGCCGCTGGGCGTCACGTAGCGGGCCACGGTCACCGCGAGGCCACTGCCGTCGCCGCCCAGGCCGATCAACGTTTGGATCAACCCTTTGCCGAAGGTGCGGCTGCCCAGCAGCTGGGAGCGTTCATCGTCTTGCAGGGCGCCCGCCAGAATTTCGCTGGCGCTGGCGGTGCCGCCATTCACCAAGGTGAGCATGGGCCCGCTGTAGAGCTGGCCGCGGTTGGCTTGCTGGGGATCGCTGAACCCTTCGCGGTTGCGGGTTTCCACAATCGGAGCGCCATCGAGCAGTTGATCGGCCACGGCCAGCCCTGCGCTCACCAGGCCGCCGGAGTTGTTGCGCAGATCGAGCACCAGTGCCTCAATGCCCTGCTGCTGCAGCGCCTCCAGGGAGGCCGCCACCTGCTGCGGCACCGGTTCGGCGAATTGCGTGATCCGTAGATAACCCAGCCGGTGCCCCTCGCGCTCGATCAGGCGCGAGCGCACCGGCAGCAGATCCACTTGCCTGCGCCGCAGCTCCAGCTCCTTGGTTCGGCCCTCGGGCGTTTTGATCTCCAGCAACACGGCCGTCCCTTCGGCGCCGCGCAGCCGTGCCGCCGTGGTCTCCAGCCCCAGCTCGGCGGTGGGGGTGCCATCCACCCGCAGCAGTTCTGTGCCGCTCACGATGCCGGCTTCAAAAGCGGGTGAACCCTCCAGGGGGGCGATCACCACCACAGCGGTGTCGTCCTTGGGGATGCCCAGTTGCAGCCCCACGCCGCTCACGGTCCCTTGGGTGCTGGCCTTGAGCGCGGTGAAATCCGCTGGGCGGAGCAGGCGTGTGTAAGGGTCGCCGATGGGGGAGAGCATCCAGTCGATGGCGTCGTAGGCGTCGGCGCTGGTTTGGATGGGCCGCTCCAGGGCCTTCTGCCGCAGCCGCTTCCAGTGGATGGTTTCGAAGCGCTCGGGATCCACGTAGCTCTGGTTCACCAGCCGCCAGCTCTCCACCACCAGCTGCTGTCCGTCGTTGAGGGCCAGGGCGGGCGCAGTCCAGCTGGTGAGCAGCAGGCCGCAGAGCAAGGCCCACGCCAGTCGCTGGATGCGCTGAGCCATCGTTGTCACAGGCTGTGCAGCGCTCACGGGCCCCCGGAGGTGATCGGTAGACTCTGCCAACCAAACCCTCTCGCTGCATGGCGAATTCCTCGCCCGCCTCCGGCGGAAAGTCATCGCCCGTCTACGACTGGTTCAACGAGCGCCTGGACATCCAGGAAATCGTTGACGACGTCGCGTCGAAGTACGTGCCGCCCCACGTCAACATCTTCTATTGCCTGGGCGGCATCACCCTGGTCTGCTTCCTGGTTCAGTTCGCGACCGGCTTCGCGATGACCTTCTATTACAAGCCGACCGTGACTGAGGCCTATGCCTCGGTGCAGTACCTGATGACCGACGTCAGCTTCGGCTGGCTGATCCGCTCCGTGCACCGCTGGAGCGCCTCGATGATGGTGCTCATGCTGATCCTGCACGTGTTCCGCGTGTACCTCACCGGCGGCTTCAAGCGCCCCCGTGAGCTCACTTGGATCACCGGCGTCACCATGGCTGTGATCACCGTGTCCTTCGGTGTCACCGGCTACTCCCTCCCCTGGGATCAGGTGGGCTACTGGGCCGTGAAGATCGTGTCCGGCGTTCCGGCTGCTGTTCCCGTGGTGGGCGACTTCATGGTGGAGCTCCTGCGCGGCGGCGAGAGCGTTGGCCAGTCCACCCTCACGCGCTTCTACAGCCTGCACACCTTCGTGATGCCCTGGCTGCTGGCCGTGTTCATGCTCATCCACTTCCTGATGATCCGGAAGCAGGGCATCTCCGGTCCCTTGTGATGGGTCCTGAGGGTTCGTTTGTTGCGAACTCTCAAACCTCCTTCTTTGGCAGCTCCGCTACCCCCAGGGCGGTTTCTAGCCTTTCCACACTGGGAATCCCACAGACCCTTCACTGGTCACTGTCATGCACGTCCTCAAGAAGCCTGATCTGAGCGATCCCAAGCTGCGGGCCAAGTTGGCCAAGGGCATGGGTCACAACTATTACGGCGAACCCGCCTGGCCCAACGATCTCCTCTACATCTTCCCGGTGGTGATCCTGGGCACCCTCGCCTGTCTGGTGGGCCTGGCCGTGCTCGATCCCGCCATGCTCGGCGATAAGGCTGATCCCTTCGCCACTCCGCTGGAGATCCTGCCCGAGTGGTACCTCTACCCGGTGTTCCAGATCCTGCGGGTTGTTCCCAACAAGCTGCTGGGCATCGCCCTTCAGACCATGATTCCTCTGGGTCTGATGCTGATCCCCTTCATCGAGAGCTTCAACAAGTTCCAGAACCCCTTCCGTCGTCCGGTGGCCATGGCTGCCTTCCTGTTCGGAACCTTGTTCACCATCTACCTGGGCATCGGTGCTGCTCTGCCCATCGATAAGTCCCTCACCCTCGGCCTGTTCTGATCTGGGTATTCCGGTTCATCCAGAACGCTGATTCGTGAAACCTCGGCCACTGGCTGGGGTTTTTTCATGCCCGCCGCATGGGGCGTCAGTCGCGGTTGATGTCGAGCAGGCCGGCGTCGCTGGGATTCACCCGCAGCAGATGGTGCAGCATCAGGAATCCCACGATGGTCCAGGTTTGGTAGGTGCGGGCCTGTTGCCCCACCCAGGTACCGGTCGGACCATCAAAGTATTCAGCCCATTGCTGGCGGGGCAGCTGGTTGAGCTGCATCCAGTAGCACTCCTCGAGCATGGCCCGCATCTGTCCCATCAGCAGTACATCGGCCTGGGGATAGCGCTGTTCATGCAGCAGCAAGGCTCCCGCCAGATACCAGAGCAGGCTGGGCCAGTGCCCACCGTTGTGATAGCTCCAGGGCCAGTTCTTCGGATCGGAGCCGGTTTTCTCACTCCACTCGTCCCCTTCCAGGGGTGGGTGGCAGATTCGCATCGGCATCTGCGCCATTAGGTGCTCGCGGTTGTGCAGCACCAGCCGGAACAGAGCCCGTTGCTGTGGGGCGGTGATCAGCTCGAACAGGCAGGCCAGGCAATTCCCCAGGCTGTAGAAGCGAAAGTCCGGCCGGCCGGTGCGCATGTTGCCGATCAGGTAGCCGCCCCGGTTTTCCAACCAGTCCTGCAGCCAGGGGGGGATCACCTGCGGTTGCACGTTGAATTCGTTCAGCATCTGGGTGTCGCCGTACTGCTCGGTGGGTCTGCGCCGCAGCACCTGCATGGTTTTGCTCGTCACCCAGTAGTGCTTGAGCAGATAACGCCGTAGCTCGTGCTTCCACTCACGGGTGAGCACCAGCCGTTGCTCCAGCAGCCGACTGTTGTGACTCTTCTGTGCCAGAGCCATCAGCTGGCAGCAACTGCCCAGGCAGCCGTAGAGCAGCGCCTCAATTTCCAGGGGGGCTCCCCACACATCCATGGGGCGATCAATCATGAAGGCGCAATCCGGCACAAACAGCACCGGCGTGCCTTCGAAGGTGGGGTGCAGCACCAGATCGAGCAGGAGTTGCACGCCGCGCTGCACCCGTTGACTGGCCCCGAAGTCCCAGTCGCGGCTGCGGCGCACATAGAGCCAACAGAGCACGGGCCACCACAGGCTGGCGTCCACCGAGGTGATCCGGCCAATGGAGCGCTGGCCGTAATCCGCCACCAGCACGCCGTTTTCCTCCACAAAGCTGGTGGGGAACACGCCACGGGTTTGGTAGGCGCTGCTCTGCAGTTCCAGGCAGGTTTCCAGGAAGTTGCGCACGATGGCGAAACGCCCCTGCACCAGCAGGAGCAGCATCACGGGCACGTTGTCCCGCAGGAACACCTCGTCGTAATTGAGGGCCTGGTCTTTGCCGCCGGGATGGCTGAGGGCGGCAACGGATCCCACCAGCTCACCCCGACTGCTGATCAAAGTGCGCTCGAAGTGCTCACGGGCTCTGCTCACCACGGCTTCTTCGCGGGAGCTGGGCCGTACCCGTAGCCGTTCCTGGCTGAATTGCCTGGCCATCCGACCTCCGGCCCCAGGGCCTCACTGGCCTAAACCCTAGAAATGGCAAGCGGTCTCGTCATCCTCCGCTGTAGGGGTTGACACCAAAGCGGGAAGGGGTGTTATGGTTTTGGACTGCGCGGGAGCCGAAAGGCGAGCGCTGCAGGAACTGAAAGCCCGAGCGATCGGTGTTGTAGGTTCAACGGGTGGCCGAGAGGCCACGACGAACTGAAAACCGGGTGAACCCGGTGATGTAGGTTCAACAAGCGGTCGCGAGACCGCCGATCCGAAAGCCAAGCTGAGC
>Ga0194122_10004674_pt1 | contig 13169 bp, 11 predicted proteins | sample TA2MahCa10mmetaG_FD_155487 | JGI IMG/M metagenome (GOLD analysis project Ga0194122, IMG submission 155487) | Freshwater microbial communities from Lake Tanganyika, Tanzania - TA2015021 Mahale Deep Cast 10m | ecosystem: Environmental > Aquatic > Freshwater > Lake | place: Tanzania: Lake... | reverse complement strand
ATGGCACTTACGCCTTTAAACCTATTACACCATTAAGCAGTATAGACGAAGGAGTAAATGCCGTTACGGGAAATGTATTGCGGTTGGAAGGGCACGTGCAAAACGAAATTGTATATTCCGAAGCATCGCAATCCTTATCTGTTTCAAAATTCGGAAAATTAAAACCGGCTTTACTATTGCAATTTGTGATTCCTTTATTACTTATATTTTTAGCATTTGCATCGGTGAGCAGCGAGAAAGAAACAGGACGATTAAAGTTATTGGTATTTCAGGGAGCATCGCTGTCAAAACTTATTCTAGCAAAAGCATTGAGCGTTTGGTTTTATGGCTTGTTGTTATTGGTGATTACAATTGCCGTTCAAACCTTAATTAATCTGAAAAATACCGGTGCAGGAAACATTGAAAGAACTTCGTTTTTATTGCTTGCTTATGGGAGTTATTATTATATCGTTGCCACGCTTGCAGTTTATTTTTCCGCACGGCTGAAGAACAACACAGCTGCCCTTTCATCAATGCTTGCCGTTTGGATACTCTGGACAATTTTCCTACCTAAAATATGGGGCAACACTACCGATAAATTGTATCCTTTGCCAAGCCGACAGGAGTTTAAATCTGCTATGCAGGACGACCGTTCCAAAGGAATAGACGGACATAATCCGTCCGATAAAAGAGAAGAAGAATTAAAACAAAAAGTTTTAGCAGAATACAAGGTGGACAGCCTTGAACAATTGCCTATCAATTTTGACGGAATTGTGATGCAGGAAGATGAAGAATACGGAAATCAGGTATGGGATAAACACTTCGGAAAGAATTACAACATACTTCAAAAACAAAAAAAAGCATATCAGCTTTCGGGTTTTTTTAATCCATTTGCTTCTCTGCAAAGTGCAAGTATGGGTTTTAGTGGCAGCGATATGTTACATCACCTTGACTTTTTAAAACAAGCCGAAAACTACCGTAGAATTTTAATTAAAAGTCTAAATGACAAACACGCATACGGTGGTTCAAAAACAGGCGATTGGAGTTGGAAAGCTGATAACGCTTTTTTTAAATCCATAAAAGATTTTGAATACAAAACTCGGCCTTTTGCAGCAGCATTAAGCCTATACTTTATAGATATATTTTGTCTTGCGTTTTGGGTGTCATTGGCAACCCTAATAGTAACGCTTACTGCAAAGAAAATAATATTGTTATGAGAAATTTAATCGTAATAATACAATACGAGTACAAACATCTTGTACGAAATAAATTTAAAATCTTTTCGCTTGTATTGTTTATTGGGGCGGCTGTTTACAGCTTGCAAAATGGCTATGAATTATTTCAGAAACACAATTCAGAAATAGCAGCAATAAAAACGAAGAATGCTGAAACTATAAAGAAAATAGAAGGCTGGTTTGATGAAGGAAAAAAAGGACCCGAAGACCGCCCATGGATAAATATTACAACACCATTCTGGGCAATATCGAATGCACCATCAACAGCCGTAAAAACTCCGTCAGCACTGATGCCTTTTTCAATCGGCCAAGCAGAACAATTTGGATATTATAAGCAAGTAACGAATTGGAGCACCATGTTTGACAGTGACCTTGCCGAAGAAATAGCCAATCCCGAACGCCTGGCCACAGGCACATTGGATTTCAGTTTTGTTATACTCTATCTGCTTCCCGCTTTGGTTATAGTCCTATTGTTCAACATTGGCGGATTAGAAAAAGATTTGGGCTTTGACCGTTTGATACGGATAAACTCTATTTCACAAAAGAAATGGCTGCTTGCACGGTTTGCTTTTTACTTCTTTGCTCTCATTATAGTATTGCTTTTATTGATGCTCCCTTATGCAATCCTGACAGGTACGTTTCAAAACCAGTTCAGCACATACATAAAACTGTTTTTTTATGTTAGTCTTTATATGTCTCTCTGGTTTTCCGTATTTTATTTCATCAACCTTTCAGGAAAAGGAAGTGCCGATCAGGCATTGAAAATAGTATCAGTATGGATCCTATTCTGCATTGTTCTGCCCGGGGCTATTCATCAAGTGGCTTCATTAAAATATCCTACAAGCTATATGACTGATTATATTGATGCTATACGTGAAGAATCCAATAAACTCGGTGAATTACCAAATGACACGATACGAAATAAATTATTAGCACTGTACCCAATACTTAAGGAGACAAAACATGGTAGAGATACACTTATTGATGAAGAAATTCTTGCGAATTCATTCAGGGCTTTGGTAAATGATTTGATGAAAAATACAGCTCTTACCATTGAAAACAACAACAAAGAAAAAAATCGATATATCAGAAATACCTATTGGATAAACCCAATAAGTTTTTTCCAAAATAAAATAAATTCACTTGCCAATAATGATTACTACTCTTATAAGCAATTTAGACACAATATACAATCTATTTTTGATAAGAAAGTGAATACAATTTTACTAGACTGCTGGAATAAAGAAAAGGTAAATAAGGAAAAATATTTACTGTATATTGAATATTTTAATAACTGACTTTAGAATGATACCACAAACATTTGAGCAGTGGAAGCAGTGTATAGTAAACGAAACAGTAATAATATTCCTGTAGTGATTAAAAAATTGATTTTTTTCATCGGATTTGGCTTTAATTAACTAATTTTAGTTAATGTTATTTTTTGAGTAATCAAATTTTTTAAAGTAAGCAATTTAGTGATCGATCTTTAATAAAAGTAGTAAGTTATTGGTTCATGCAAGGGGACTGTTTATTTTTAAAAACAAGTATAAGCATTAAAAATAAAAAGTTTATTGCTAATTATTTAATTTCATTGCATATTTCAGAGCAGTCTCATCTTAATTTTTTTTAATTGCTATGTTAATCAAATTCAAAAAAAACATTTTTTCCCTAAGACACTTTTTTTTGATGATATCGGGGGTGGCTCTAACCACCGTCAGTTCTTCATTTAGAACAGTTCAGGAAAATCCAGACGCTATCGTGGGCGTATGGAAAACCGGGGAAGGGAATGCTATGGTTCGTATTTATAAAAATGGGGACAAGTACCAAGGTAAAATTGTTTGGTTAAAAGAGCCTAATGATCCCGAATCTGGTAAACCCAAGATTGATAAAAATCATCCAGAGGAAAGCAGCCGTACACGCCCCATTCTTGGGCTTATAAATGTCTGGGGCTTTCGATACGCAGAAAAAAATAATTGGGAAGAAGGGAGTATATACGATCCTAAAAATGGTAACACGTATTCATGTACTATAAAAATGACAAGTCAAAACACAATTGAAGTGAGAGGATTTATAGGCGTCTCCCTCATAGGGAGAACTGATACTTGGACTCGTCAAGTTGTAAAATAAAATCATAACGCCCATGGGCTATTAGGGAGTTACAAAACTCAAGCTAAAAGAAAAGTAAAGTGGATTACCCAGGGAACTCATAAAGTAGCGTTGATTGTCCTTGCTTCCATTATATTGGTTCATGCCATCAAATCGCCAATTATAGCGAAGACCTGCCTGTGCATTGAACCATATGAATCCAGAAAGCTTTTTGTCCCACATCAATCTGGGTTTCAATTCACCTCTTTGCAAATAAATTTCACCTTTAGGGCTGTTGGCCAGGTTCATCCAAAATTGATTTCCTTCAAGTTCAAAGCCAACTTGCAGCATGCTGGAGGTAGAAAAGTTATAGCGTAAATGTCCACGTGCTGGCAAAAGTAATTCCATTCCCCACTTATCAGTAAACGTTTTATTCCAAAGTAATACTGGTACATGTAGAATTCGTCCGGCACGATAAGTTCTGGCCATGCCTGTACCAATCATGTTATTCTCAGAAAATTTCCAACCGTAAATAAAGGTTCCACTCCATGTGATTGCATTATTTCTTAGATCCTTAATGGAGTGAAATACTCCGTTTAAATCAGCACTTGTTTGTATTATTAAAAAATTCTTTTCATTTAATGGCTTGAATAGGGTGCTGTTGAGTCCCGCACTAACTAAAAAATGTGACTGTAGTGTTTTAGCAAATAAATTATTTCCAGGATTTTCTATCTTGAATTTGCTGCCCCAATAATTGGCTCCAAGTTGCCAGATTACTTTGTTGGTAGATACAACTGGGATATTAACCTGTGCCCTCAGGACAGATAGGGAGCTAATAGAAAAGTCTTGCATAGCTGGGAGCATAGCTGATACTGGAATGAAGGGCATCAAAAAGGAGAGCTGTTGATCATAGCCTAGACTTAGTACCCTGGTAGGTGTTTGATTAATTACTTTTTGGTTGCAAAAACGTTTTACACCCTCTGCATCTCCGAATTTGCTGTAGTCAAACGAATCCGTACTGTCTAATTGGGCTACTGCTAAAGTAGAGAACATTAGGAAAATACTTAATAGAATTGTTTGATACATGCTGGATTTATTTTTTTTATAAAGATAGGTTGTAATTTTTTTGATTATTTTGCATAAACCCTAATCCTACGAAAATCTTATCCTATGGGCAAGATCACTCTACGATTGATCGATGACCATAAACTTATACCGGGCGGTTCGCGTCCCAAGGGTTCATTCGTCAACATTGGCGAGTACGGTAGCTGGTGGAGTTCGACGGAGTACGATACAGGCAGTGCCTGGGGCCGCTACCTGGGTTACGGCGATGGCGGTGTGGACAGGGTCAACTACAGTAAGGTGGAAGGGTTCTCTGTTCGTTGCCTCAGGGATTAATTTATTTGATTCATTTGACAATTTTATTTTTGGGGTTTGGGGCGAAGCCCCAATTGTTAAAGACTTGACCATTAAAGGCAAGCTGACAATAAGTTCAAATCTGTGGATATTTCGTTCGAACTCAGTCCAGCAAAGGGCACAAAGCCCCCAACACGAAGTGTTGAGGGCTTTTTTAGTTGGTGCGTGGCAAGCTCGCTTGCCTAAGCATCCAAGTAAAAAGCCCGTCACGCCGAAGGCGTGTGGGGCTTTGGGTAAGACCAACTTAATAGGATCACTGAAAGTAATCCAGCTCTCAGCAAAAAATCCCAACCTAACCACAATCCAATACTTTCCCAATTGAATATTCAAACTTTTCGTACCTTTTTTTAATGTATCGACTCATTATACTTCTATTTGCTATCCAAACAAGCTGGGCACAGCAACGTCCAAACATCATTTACATCATGAGTGATGATCATGATGCTGATGCAATCAGCGCATACTCCCATAAAATTCTACAAACACCCCATATCGACCGATTAGCAAAAGAGGGAATTAAGTTCAATCAAAACTTTGTTTCTAACTCAATTTGCGGACCGGTACGTGCCACTTTGCTAACAGGACAGCACTCGCACCTTAATGGAGTTACCGACAACAGAATTCGCTTTGACTCCAGCAAAACAACTTTGCCATTGCTACTGCAAGCAAATGGCTATCAAACAGCCCTAGTAGGCAAATGGCACTTACACTCCTACCCTGTGGGATTTGACTATTGGAAGATTTTACCCGGTCAGGGGCTTTATGTAAATCCTCGCTTTATAAACAAGGAAGGAGATACCTTGACGCAGGAAGGATATGCCACTGATGTGATCACAGATGAAGCAATTAAGTGGTTAGAATCCCGTGATCAATCCAAGCCATTTTCCTTACACATCCACCACAAAGCTCCACATCGCTATTTTTTAGCCCCGCTTAAATATGTAAAACAATTCCACACTACATTATTCGAGGAGCCGCCGACTTTGTATGCTAACATGGAAGAACATGGTACGGCATGGAAGCTGCAAACCATGAGTATCTTGAAAGATATGAAGCTATGTAGTGATCTAAAAGTAGATCCGAAATTTTTAGAGAATATTCCCGGCTTACAACCTGATGCAACAGAAATTTCCTATTATCACTCTATCATAAATAGAATCCCCGAGCCTGAGCGTACGGAGCTTAAAAAACTATATGAAAGCCGAGGCAGAATTCTTCAAGAACAACGACCAACTGGAGATGCATTACTAAGACTAAAATTTCAATGGTATATGCGGGATTACGCAGCCTGTGTAGCCTCGGTTGATGAAAATGTGGGCCGCGTACTTGATTATTTGGATTGGAAAAATCTAACCAACAATACAATTGTTGTTTATACAGGTGATCAAGGCATGTACCTGGGGGAAAATGGCTGGTTTGATAAGCGCTGGATGTATGACGTCTCAATGCAAGCACCATTGTTGGTACGTTGGCCAGGAATAATCAAATCAGGTATAGAAACTAATGCCCTCACCCAAACAATTGATTATGCTCCAACTTTATTAAACGTAGCAGGAGTGGCTGTGCCAAAATTTATGCAAGGCAAAAGTCTTTTGCCAATTTTAGAGGGGAAAAAGGAAAATTTAAAAAGAAAATTTCTTTACTACCACTTCTACGAATACAAAGCAGATCACACTGTACTACCCCATTTAGGAATTAGGGGCCATCAGTATAAACTGATTTATTTTTATACCGTCAAAGAATGGGAACTATACGATTTGAAAAATGATCCGGCAGAACAAAATAACCTAGTGTTAGATCCCACATACAGAACTCAACTCGATAAAATGAAAAGAATTCTTAAACGTGTAAAAAGAGAGTATCAGGATCCCGAACCCCTATAAGAACTAAGCATTCGCTATGTCAAAACGCCTCATCCCCTTAATACGTGCCTTTGGTCTAATTGATGGCTTACGCTTCTTTTAAAAAAGAATTATTAAAAAAGCCGGTTGCTACAGATCTAGCCGGTATCAATGTGATATCTATATTCGAGACAAGTTTGCCGATAAATATACCTTCAAACAAGTTTTCCTGGAGGATCAATATAATTTCAATTTTCCCTTCACCCCTACTACCCTTATAGATGGAGGAGCTAATATTGGCCTTGCATCTGTATACTTCGCACACCGTTTTCCGGCTGCAAAAATTGTTGCCGTTGAGCCAAGCGAAGAGAATTACAATATGATACTAAAGAATACGGAGAAATTTCCGAATGTTATGGCCAAACTAGGAGGTATATGGAACAACAACAAACAACTGGCCATCATTGATAAATCTGCTTACGATAATTCTTTCATGGTAACTGAAGTAGAAGAAAATACAACCGATAGTCTCCCTGCTTTTTCTATTCACGCAATTATGCAAGAACAGGGATGGGCTACACTGGATGTGCTAAAACTGGATATCGAAGGATCCGAAAAAGAAGTGTTTGAAAAAAATGTGGAAGAATGGCTACCTCGTACTAAAATGTTAATCATAGAAGTACACGATAATATGCGCAAAGGACCCGCTAAGTCTGTGTTCTCCGCCATTTCAAAATATGATTTCACCTTTTCGATGCACCATGAAAATCTGGTATTCACCAACCAGAATTTAACTTTTTGAGGTTAAAAAATCGAATTTCATAAACAGCACTTTTTATTTTTCAAGTTCTTGAACAACTGCCCATTTTAGTTGTTTTAAGCACATGAAACTTGAAACCCTCCGGACACGGATTGAACCGCTTCGTCAGCAAATAGTTCAACACCCACTCTACACGCAAATAAATACCATTGAATCTATTCGCGTATTCATGCAACACCATGTGGTGGCAGTATGGGATTTCATGTCTTTACTTAAATCCTTACAACGCGAATTAACCTGCGTTTCCAATCCCTGGTTACCCGTGGGCTCCGCTAACACGCGTTACCTTATCAATGAAATTGTTACAGGAGAGGAATCAGATGTAGATCAGGCGGGAAATCGAATCAGCCATTTTGAACTTTACCTGAAAGCAATGGAGCAAGCAGGGGCAAATAAACTACCCATTCAGGAATTAATCGCATCCCTGCAACAAGGCAAACCCGTTGATCAGGCACTGGCTGCAAGTTCGTTACCCGATGCAGCTAAGAAATTTGCACAACACACTTTTGACTTAATTGAAAAAAATCAACCGCATATCCTAGCTGCCGTATTCACTTTTGGAAGAGAGGACTTGATACCTGATATGTTCTTGAGTATACTTCAAAAAATTGAACCAGGTAGCAATTACAGTATTGATTTGACTAAATACTATATAGAACGTCACATTGAAGTGGATGGAGGACACCATTCTCAATTGGCACTTGAAATGACACAAGAGCTATGCGGCAATGACTCTCAAAAATGGCAAGAGGCCAGTACTGCTGTTGAAAAAGCACTAGCCTCTCGCATTGCATTGTGGGACGGAGCCCTCAGTCAATTAAATTAATTACTTGATTACAGCGTAGGCTTTTCGCAGCGAATCAAATTCTTTTTCTAACACTTCGATAGCGCCGATCTTTGAAGGAGAGAAAGGCTCTAATGCTGTGCAAATAGCCACATACACATCACTCAATTTTCTGCGGTATTTGAATTCATCAAAAAATACCGTCTTTCTGTTAGTTTCAATGATCTCGGCACGCAAGCTATCAAGTTGTTTCAATTTGTTTGATTCTATTTCAGTGCGCTGCTCATTCTTTTTCAAACCAGCTATTTGTTTATCCATTGAATCAACTAATTGATAAAGCTGCTCATGTAATTTGAAGAGCCGCATAGACTGATTGTGAATGGACTGAATAGTTTGAGTTGAAAATCCTTTTTTAGGGTTTTCAACTAATTGTAGGGTTTGTTCAAATTTGGCGTCTCCAATTTGCAATACAGCCTTGTAGGATCCAATTGGTGCGCGTGGGCCAATCACCGAAGAGAATAATACTGTGGAGCCCGCTGTGAATCCTCCTACTGCCACTTTAGGTGGATTTTGATCCAAGCCCCAATAAACTTTATTCAATCCCTTATTACCAGATGCATTCAAATCACGAATTTTATTCCCTTTGGCATCAAACAATTGAATTTTTACAGCCTGCATGGATTTATCTTTTAAGAAATATTCCATCACAGGTAGCTGTGCTTTGCTTCCCGCAGTCCAACCTTCTAGGTTTCCGTATGCACCTGGCGTCTGCGCTTGCACATCATACACAAAAGGTTGTACGGGGAAAAACACAACGTCTTTATCAATTGAAGTTTTGATGATACGTCGTAAAGAACTGAGATTATCCAACACATAAATTCCACGACCATGGGTGGCAATAGCTAAATCACCCGAATTAGAAATTTTTAAATCTCTTACCAACGCATACCAGGGAACATTTTGATACTTACTTCTTATCCAATTTTGACCGCCATCCAGCGAAAGGAATAATCCCATTTCAGTACCTAGGAAAAGTAGATTGGGTTCAACAGGATCCTGTCTTATCACATGTGCAAATCCGGTAAACTCTTTTGAGCTATGACGCTTCCATGTTTTTCCACCATCAACCGTTTCTACCAAATAGGTTTGATGATCCCCATACATGTGATTCTCTGCTGTGATAAATACTTGATTTGGGTTGGAGGTAGATATTTCAATTGAAGAAATCCAAGCATGCTTTGGAACACCAGTTTCCCAAATTCCGGTAGCCATATTTTTCCAGGTCTTTCCTCCGTCAATAGTTTTTTGCACATTACCATCATCGGTCCCCACCCAAATGATGTCTTCATTGCGCGGATCCTGAACAATGGTAAAAATGGTACAGTGATTCTCTGCACTGGTATTGTCCCCAGTGATACCGCCACTTTTTTCTGTTTTCTGCTTGTCCTTGTCATTAGTGGTCAAATCGGGGGAAATACGTTGCCAATTAGTTCCCTCATCTGCAGACTTATAGAGATATTGATTACCGGTATATAAATTATATCCTGAGACACGTTTTGTTGCTGGTGCGGTTACGATAGGTGTATTCCAATTCCAGCGATGTGTTTCCTCTCCTTCTCTTCGCTGCGGCTTTATACCATAAGAAAGTCCCGTTTTTAAATTAATTCGATTCATCTCTCCACCTTGTGACTCTGCAAATACAGTAGCTGAATTTAACGGAGAAGGTTGAACCCAAAATCCATCACCTCCATTTAAAAACTGCCAATCAATACTTGCAACACCCCCTGGAGAGGAACTGGGTGCCTGCCAAGAACCATTATCCTGCAAACCACCATAAACATTAAATGGTTGATCGTTACTCACACTAACATGATAGAACTGACCCACAGGGAGATTATTTAGAAATGCCCAAGAAAGTCCTTTATTATAACTCACGTACACACCACCATCTGTACCTAAATAAAGTTGGCTGGTATTTTCCGGATTAATCCAAAGTGCGTGATGATCTGCATGTGGCACTACATCTGAAAAAAGTTGACCAGACCAAGAGTAGCCCCCATCAGTGGAATATTGGAAATCAAAAGCCGGACGATACACTCGCTTGGGATCTTTTGGATCAAATTCCAGGGTACTAAAATAAAATGGCCTAGCTGTGATATTGTCGGTCGAAGCTAACTTTTTCCATGTTTCGCCTTCGTCACCAGATAAATATAAGCCGGGCACTTTAGCTTCTACAATAGATAACAATTCATTGGGCTTAGATGGATTGATTGACAATACAACACGTCCCAGTTCGCCCTCAGGCAAACCATTGGATAGCTTTTTCCATGTTTTTCCTCCATCAATAGATTTATACAACGCACTACCTTTTCCACCAGAGGAAAACGAATAGGGCTGCCTTCTGAATTCCCAGAAACTGGCAAAAATTATATTAGGGTCACGGGGGCTCTGCGCTATGTCCGCACAACCTGTGTTCTCATCTACATATAAAATTTTATTCCACGTCTTTCCTGCATCCTTGCTCTCGTATAGACCCCGATGTTTGCTGGAGGACCAAAGTGGGCCCGGCACTGCCACAAACAAATGCTTATTGTCATTGGGGTTTATTAATATTTTACTGATATGCTCAGTACTGTCAAGTCCCAACTTTTGCCAGTTAGCACCTGCATCCGTTGATTTATAAATACCATCTCCAATAGAAACAGAATTACGCATATTGCTCTCTCCCGTAGCAGCATAAATAGTACGCGGAACTTTTGGATCTAATGCCAAGGCACCAATGGATTGACAATATTTATCAAAGACAGGTATAAAAGTGTATCCTCCATTTAAGCTCTTCCAAATCCCTCCCCCCGCGGTTCCAACAAATAAATTGACCTGTCCCTCTTGCACTGAACCAACAATGGAAGTAATCCTCCCACTCATAGTAGAAGGACCTAGATTTCGAGCGCCCATTGATTGGAAATAGGACGAATTGAATTCATTTAACTTCAGCTGCGCCTCCAATGAGTGGCTCAATAAAGTGCATAGGAATAGTGTTGCAAACAATACTGTTTGCGTAAAACGTGAAAATTGCATAGCTAACTTATTTTACGTCGAATGTAGATTCAGGAATGGCAACGTTGGCTTCTACCTTATCAAATACTAATACCTGTCCCATTTGATCTGTCTTGTGTGGAATTTTCACACCAACAGAAAGCAGTTTATAATCCATCAACTTTGTTTCCATTTCCATTTCCTGTCCTTGCATTTTAGCAGTACGCTTGGTCTTATAGATCAGGAATGTTTTAGTGTCAATAAAGTGAATAGCCGCATTTCCAGTTTTTGTAGTCAAGCGAACTTTGAAGTACTCATTTCCATCTTCCTCATCCTTACCTAACAACTCAACAGCCGAACCCTTTTCTTTCCAATCAACAAATTCATTTTGGATATCAAGTTGATCAACGCGCTGTTTATGTTCGTCTTCGCTGGAAGGCTCTAAGTTGGTTTTACCAGCAAAAGGCATTTGCTCCCATGACTTTGTCTGGTTAGTGATTTGAATGATCTGCATACCTTGAAACTCTGCATCTACTCTATATCCTTTGTTATGGACAGCTTGCTGGGTGAAAGGAATTTCAATACCCTGCACCTCAATATGTCCAGTAATTTTCATTGACTGAAGTTTTTTCCAGTTTTCAACACCACCCGTGGCAGCTACGTGGCTGGCAATTACTTCATCCACTGTTTGTGCAAAACTGTTTGCTGAAAAAGCAACTAAAAAGCAAGCCATAAAAAGAGTAGAAAATAGATTTTTCATGAAATTTTTTTTTGGACTACAAATGTACCCCAGGCACTTGACACAGGCAATGAATTCCTGTTAATTTTCCACAAATGGACGGCCTTGTATTTCAATGGAGCATATTATCGCTTAAAAGCTGGCGGGTTAGCGAGTCAAATGAGGAGGATTTGTTAAATTTGAATGTTCAGATTTTCAATGAATAATAAACTAGCTCCAGTCCCGTTATTAGTGAAATTCAACCCTTTGAGATTTAGCCACCTCTTCCTATTGGTAGCGTATATAAGCTTGACAATTGGTAACAAAGCAGCACAGGGTCAGGCAAGTATTCTTAGAAAAATTGAATTAGGATTTAGTACGGGCCCCTTGTTTTTCTTAGGAGACCTTGGTGGAAATATGGGTGCAGGCACGCAGTTTTTCAAGGATATTGATTGGCAGGAAACCAGATTAGGAATTGGCGGACAACTCAATTTTTACCCTGTCAATTGGATTAGCCTGAGAGCCGGCTATTTTCATGGAACCCTCTCTGCCAACGACCGGCACTCGCCCAATCTTACACCCAACGACATCTTTAGATTCAACAGGAATTTACACTTCAGATCAAGGCTGGACGAATTTTATGCAGGAGTTGAAGTTTATCCTTTTCGTATGATCCCCACCAAACGAGTTACCATTTTTGATCAGATACAACCCTATGGCTTTATGGGTGTAGGGCTATTCCGCTTCAATCCAAAAGCACAGGATACGGACGGCACCTGGGTAGCACTTCATCCGCTACGATTGGAAGGACAAGATTTTGCTGAATATCCTGGTAGTAAAGGATATCAACTGGTTCAAAGAAATTTATTAAGTGGTATTGGAATTCGATATTATGTGAATGAATCAATCTACATTGGAACTGAAATTGTTTACCGTAAATTATTTACAGATCAGATTGATAATGTCAGCGCTAATTTTTATGTAGACCCCACACTATTTGATACCTATCTCAACCCTGCGGATGCGGCAAGAGCAAAACGTCTGTATTATCAGGGACTTTACGATTTAGGTGGGCAACTTCCTCATCAAGTGGGAATACAAAGAGGTAATCCTGCAAATTATGATGCCTACTTTGGACAGAACATTCAAATAGGATTTAAAATCTGTCCACGCAAGGACAATCGTTTTAATTGTCCGGTCACCTATTAATGCCTTAAACACTTACATTAAAATCGCGCAACGCATCATTTAAGCT
>Ga0194122_10004661_pt1 | contig 13188 bp, 6 predicted proteins | sample TA2MahCa10mmetaG_FD_155487 | JGI IMG/M metagenome (GOLD analysis project Ga0194122, IMG submission 155487) | Freshwater microbial communities from Lake Tanganyika, Tanzania - TA2015021 Mahale Deep Cast 10m | ecosystem: Environmental > Aquatic > Freshwater > Lake | place: Tanzania: Lake... | reverse complement strand
GTCGACGGTCGGCACGGTCATCGTGGCGTACTCCGTCATTCGCTGCCTCGTGCTGGGTGATCCGGCCGGCGTGTTCTGAACCCGTTGGCCACCTACGAGGTCGCCCGTCACCGCAAGTAGCCTGCCTGCGTCGACCAACTAAGCATCCGTCCGAGGTTCGTCGTTAGACGATCGCGCTCGTGGGGTCACCTGGCTGTCAGGTACAGGACGTCGCGAGATTCGTCGATAGGAAGGACACTGTTGCAACTGGGCGAAGATCGACCGAGAGCAGACTGAGCGTGACGCAGCACTAGCAGACTCAAGGCCTCTCGAGCGCCTGAACAGGTCCAGCACTCCTGTGTGGAAGACTCGGGAGGTGATTCCTGAGCAGCTCGCTGATGGGGAGGCGATCGGTTTCAACGTATGGCCCGAGACTTTGATACCGAAAGGTCCTCCCGGCGTGTACACGATCTGGGACGGCGAGAACTTCGTTTACGTCGGCATGTCGTGGAAAGAGCCGACCGCAACCGCAAGTGGAACCTCACTTGGGCTGTGGGGTCGGTTGAACAGCCACGCATCCGGCCGAAGGAGTGGCGACCAGTTCTGCATCTACATCTGTGACCGATTCGTGCTTGGCACGCTCACGACAGAGGCCATCAGTGAGATCGTCGCCGGAAGGTTGAGCCTCGACCATCTCACCCGCGAGTACATCTGCGGGCGACTCTCGTACCGCTTCATCACCACAGCAACCGGGGATCAGGCACGAACCATCGAGGCGCTCATCCGAAAGACCGGCCTCCACCGCCACGGCCAGCCACTGCTCAACCCATCGAAGTAGTCACGCGACGGCCGATCTCAGGGGCGAATCCCAGCAGGGTGCAAACGGGAACCAGTCGACCCAATCTTGATCGATCGAGGGAGAGCCGAGGCCACCTTCAACCGATGATCGAAGCTCTTTGAGGGTTCCCGACCGACATCGATAGTGAGAGTTACTCAGCGCAATCAGGTGGTACGGCTCTCGCCCGACTTGCTCACCACCTTGAGGACTGGATCCCCGCCAGTCGAACTCAGCAGGGCCGCCGAGGGCATCTGTTTGGTGTTGGGTGCCGAGGGTGCGGGCTTGTCGCGTTTGGTGCGCGAACGTTGCGATCTGATCGTGAGCATTCCGATGAGGGGACGACTGAGTTCGCTGAACGTGTCGGCCGCGGCGTCGTTGGCCACCTACGAGGTGGCCCGCCACCGCAAATAGCCTGCGGGGCGTCGCCGGGGGGACGGTGCGAAAGTGCTTCGCGCCTGCTCATGGTTGACGGCTGGTTGGCTGGCGAAACGCGGTAGTGCGACTTACGAAACGCGGTAGTTGAGCCAGAGAACTTGCTTGGATCATCAGTCCCCTACCCCCACATGAGCAGGCATGACCGCCCGGCAGCCCCGCTTAGTGACACAAGTGGCAGCGTGGAGGTCCTGCAAGGGTCGCGTGTTTAGTGTCCGACAGGGCGGCCATACGCACCTTCCAAACGATCTACCATTGGGTAGTTCGTTGTTTTCGATGAAGTTGACGTCTCAAGATCTCGGACCGATCGGCGAATAGATAGGTAGGTAGGCGATATGCACATAGCTCGGATCCGTCATGCATCCTGATCAATCCGAATGGAACGAAGCGATCTTCAGTTGGTTCTTTGGGGACCACGTAAAAGGTCGCGCCGTATTCCTGAGTGCTGACGAGGCGTCGCTCACAGCAATATCGGAGGCCAACGGTTGGGCCGCGGACTCCGCAGTTAAGAGTCTCCAACAGAGTCTTCGCGTTTACCTAGAACAAGCGCGTCCATTTGAACATTGGGTTCAGGTAGCTGACCGTTGGCGACGAAACGGCTCCACAGCCCCCCCGCCATTTGTACATCTCCTTGCTCTGACTGTCCTTTCGGTGACCGAGAGACGTGATGCTGATGCGCCTGGCGGCTACTACAAGCCCCTCTTCGATACTCTCGGCCTCAAGGACACCCCTGGACGCCGAGAGGATTATCGGTGGCACGTCCCGGCCTTGTGGAGGCAACTAGGGACGTGGCTAGAGGAGCACAACGGGCGCTACGGACTTCCAACAGCCCGACCCGGGAGCCATGGAACGGAATACCTCGGCTATTCGAGGTCTCAGGCCGTCGTGAGGGGGGCCGACCGGTCTGCGTTCATCGACTTCTTCGAACAAGTCGGCTACAAGCCGGGTGAGCAGGTCTCGCGCGAGATCCTCATGGCGCGCTTTGAGAGGTGGGCCTCTCCCTCTTCGGTCAGCGAGCGGATCAGGCATGCTCTTCGTGATCCGGACTCAAGAGACTCAAGAGAAACCATCGCCGACACACTGCTGCATGACCTCGCGACATGGAACGGGGAAACTCGCGATGACGAGTTCCGATCAGTGCTGCGGGTAGTGCCCCGTCTCAATGCGACTCGTCGCTCCTTGACAGCGGTGCTTCTCGTTCCGTCGGTCTTCGAAGGACTCCACGACGGCGAAACGGAGTACGCCGCCGCCGGCGAGTCGCGCGTCTTCCTGAATAGAGCAATCTCTTTAGAGCCGAATAGCCACCGCGAGACCTTCGTGGTAGCGGGGCGCCGGCTCCAGGTACGACATTCCAAGGTCCACGTCTTTGAAGAGGACCCGATTCTCGGCGGCTATACATCCGTTGATCGAATGACGCAGGGGCGGAGCGCGTGGCTGGCCGTTGCCTCGAGCGCTCGCACCTCCCTCCGATTCCTTCAGGACCAGGGCCTAACCGGCCAATCCTGGCCCAGCCTCCCCGACTGGTCGATCTTCAGAGACGTACGACTGGACTGGGATAGAAGCGCCTCGATGCCAGAGGAACTCCAGTCAGTAGCACCACCGCTTGGACTTCGCGCTGAGCTTCGCGGTGGCCTGCCGATGGGAAGTGGTCGATACCGCCCCGGAGGAGCCCCCGACCTTCTGGTGCCAGCGTGCCCGATCGAACTCGACATCTGGTTAAACGGATCTCTACTGACGACGGTTGGGCCAGATCAGTCTCTAACCCTCCGACTCGCAGAGCAGGCAGTTCACGACGGGGAGTACGAGATCTCCGTAGGGGATCAATCGCTGCGTTTCGAAATCGACGCAACGATGAACGAAGCCGACGAGGATCGCTACATCGTGAACGTCCTGATCCCCGATCCGCCGACCCTGATCAAGACCTGTCGGGCTTCGGAAGCCGGGATTGACGCTAAGGACCGAGTCGCTTGTGGGGCCCAACTGAGCCCACACCCTTTGGGCGGTGTCGACAGTTGGTCGTGGCAGCCCGCAACTGACGGCTGGGTGATTTTTGGGGAGGGAGGAGAAGTCGAGGTCCTACCACCGGACCCTCCCTGGTTGGCTCGGATCGGGCAGTCCACGTGTCACATGTCGCTCGACGATCTCACCACAGGGGTCACCTTCCGCGTCAGGTGGGTCGGACGAGTGATGTCAAACAGAGTCCACATCCAACGACTTGGCTCGACTCCAATCTCCGAAGTAGATGGCGAGCAGGCGGCATTCTTCGGCGGCCGGACCGTCAGGGTCGACTCGGCGCATGCAGGAGCTTGGTCGAATTTCGCCGCTTCGAAACTGGTGAATCAGAGCCCATTTGCCCCAGCACAGATTCGACCAACCGTGGCAGATAGCGGCAAACCGAACACCACACGAACTGCTCTCGATCACATCTTGCAGTGGTGCTCCGACAGATTCAGCGGTTCGATCGCCTCCTTTGCTGACACGTTCTCTTGGGTGGAGGGAGGCTCGTCGGACAGGACGCACGCATTCCGTGCCCTACGGGCCCTCAATTGGCTTGCTCATGTCGAAGTCGACTGGGACCGGCAGACCTGGGCGATCACACCCACGACGCTCGTGGCGCCACAGAATGCGGGTGGCGTAGCTTTCGTCGCCGGCAGGCAGGTAACCGGCTTCCGCTCGACGATTGAGGACCTGATCGAGCAGCACAATCTTGACGCTGTACTGGTTGAGGCGAAGCAGCCTATTGAAGGCTCGCAGGCAGTGTTCCTGCGTTGCGGTAGTCGAACGAGTCTCCTTGAGCTAGGGCGCTGCGCCGGGATTCCTGTCATCACGCATGCAAGTGCGGCCTTCAGCGAGATTCTTCCGAGCATCGATCGGATGGTCAAAACTGGACGGATACCAGGAGGCTTCGAGCGACGAAGGATCGGCATCGGACTTGACGGCCCGACTGCAACCCCTGTCTGGGATGACAGCTGGGATGGAAGCTACGAGCACGACACGTTCGGTCCTAAGGTCTATTCCATCTGCGTCGAGGAGTGGGATGGGGACAATAAGTACCTCGTCGACCGAAGTACAGCGCTCTGGTTCGCGCTGCGCCAGCGACGGTCGTTGCCAATCCAGTACGACTCACGGCAACTCACTCTTGCAGTACCCACGAAATACGGCTTACCGTTGCTCCACGAGCGCTCGCTCATCCTCGCGACTGGTCTCCTCCCCTCGGTGGTACGCCTCGATGACGAGTGGCATTACGTGTACAGCAACATCTCGGGTCAACTCTTCGACAAGCTCAAGGAGACGCTCACGTGACGATCAAGCAACCTTCCCCTACTGAAGTTCATCGGCGCTTGCTTGAGCAGTTCCTTGCGTATTTCGGCACGGCCTACGATCTGCGAGAGCCTGGGGTTCGGCGCGAGATACTCGACATGCTCGCAACACCTGGCGAGATTCTGCAGGAACCCGTTCTCGAGTTGCTTCCTTCGTACGCCACGGCAGATGAGACAAAGGATGAGAGCCTCCGGCGTGCCGGTGTCGACCCGGAGATAGCGCGCTTACTTGACGCTGGGCTGTTCTCTTACGATCGTCTATACAGCCACCAAGCCGATGCGCTCGTAGCGTCGCTCCGCGACCGCGAGAACGTCGTGGTCACGACCGGTACCGGATCAGGAAAGACGGAGAGTTTCCTGATCCCCATCGTTGCCCGTCTCGCAACAGAGAGTGCAGGCTGGTCGGCGCCTGGAACACCAGCAAAGCCATGGTGGCTAACTGCGAAGACCTCGTGGGTCGAGCAACGTTCTCACGACACGCGGGAAGCCGCGATGAGGGCAATGGTGCTCTATCCGATGAACGCCCTCGTTGAGGACCAGTTGGTGCGCTTGCGGCGCGCGCTTGACAGCGACAAAGCCCGTCAGTGGCTAGACACGCACCGAAACGGCAATCGCTTCTACTTTGGTAGGTACACCGGTCAGACCCCCGTTTCCGGTCCAAAGCCTAGGAAACTCTCGGAACTTCGCGAATTTCTCAAACAGGCAGGGAAAGACTTCGACTCTGTTGTCAGCCAGTTCGGCACGGACTCGGACCAGCGCTACTTCATGGCGGACCCACTTGGGTGCGAGGGCCGTAGCCGCTGGGATATGCAGGCGACGCCACCGGACATTCTCATCACCAACTACTCAATGCTCAACATCATGTTGATGCGACGTCTCGAAGACCCGATCTTCGAGCGCACCAGGCAATGGATCGAACGGGACGAGCAGAACGTCTTCACGTTGGTTATCGATGAGTTGCACGTATACCGAGGGACGCCGGGAACCGAGGTTTCCTACCTCATCCGCCGGCTCCTCGATCGTCTGGGCTTGTTCGATAGACCGGATCAACTCTCCATCATCGCCACAACCGCCTCGTTGGACCCTGACCGGCCGAAAGACCAAGAGTTTCTTCGCGGATTCTTCGGATCGAGCAAACCATTCACCCCGATCCGTTCTCAGCCAGCGACTCCGCCCAACCCGCCGAGCGAGAGACTCGCCTCCTTCGTCACCGCTCTACGCACCGAGCTCGCAGAGCGAGCGACACGGATTGCAGAGTTGCGCTCTCTCGACCCCAACTTCGAGGAACTCCTGCAGGAGGCCCTCGACGGCAACTGGCTGAGACTGCGAGCCCATCTTTTCGCCCGCAACCTTCCTGGGCTATGGGCCTGTGCGTCACCGACGTGCTCGGTATTGCAGGCTGCTCATGAAGAGAACCCCAGTTGGGCAACTGACTCGCGAGCGCTCGGGAAGATCTATACATCGCCGAGAAGTCGCTGCGATTGTGGGTCGGTCGTACTTGAGTTGTTGTACTGCGAGAACTGTGGCGAGACATATCTCGGTGGCTGGCGTTCCGCGCGTGACAATTCCGAACAGATGCTGTTTGCCTCACAAACGAATCTTGATGATCTACCAGATAGGGCCTACGCATCGAAGACGGCGTCCAACTACACCGTGTTCTGGCCCACTCAGGCCGGTGTTCCGGTTGAGAAGTCTTGGGAGATGAAGGATCACACGGAGAAGAAGGGAGCCGGTTATGACCTTCGCTACTCGCGAGCAGAACTTGTCCCTGGGGTAGGCCTGCTGCGAGTTGGCGAACCCGAGCCCGGTGAAACTCGAAATGGGTGGGCCTTCGTTGCTCGGTCAAAGGCTGGCGACGATGGCGGCGACCTGCCGGCCTTCCCGACAATCTGTGCGCACTGCGGCATTGACCGCGAGAGTTACAAGCAGAGTAGGACCCCCGAGGACCGAAGCCGAGCTCGGTCGTCGATCCGCACGATGGGCACTGGTTACGAGAAGGCAAACCAGATCTTCAACGATGCGCTGCTGCGTGCCTTTGGAGCGGGAACCGAGGACAAGACCCCAAAGCTCATCGTCTTCTCGGACAGCAGACAAGACGCGGCACGCCAAGCGATCGGTCTCGAGTACTCGCACTACCTCGACCTGGTGCGGCAGGTGGCGGTCAAGCGCATCGCAAACGAAGGCCCGCTCGCAGTCGCCTACGACCAGTTCGTGGAGAACGTCGATCGGGGCCAAGCCGGGTTTGACGCCATGGCGAATCTCTCGCCGGCCGACCAGCAGGCCATCCTGAAGGCATCTCAGGGAGTCCTGGATGAATCCGCGCGATTGCGGCTGGAGGCAGCGGTCGCCCAGTCCCGCCGCGGAGAAATCACGTTAATGGAACTCGCCCTCCGCGTTCGAGACGTTCTCGCTGCGATTGGCGTGAATCCAGCCGGCCCAAAGCAGAGCATCGCTGACTGGGCGGCAGCCTGGGACTGGTCTGGGCCGCAACCGGTGGTCTCTACATTGTCAGATGCGGACCTAGTGGTAACCAAGGTCAATCGAGGGGTTCTCTCTGAGACGTCGAACTCTGTTTTTTCGGGCAACGGCCGAGACTTTGAAGCCCTCGGGCTTGCGGCGGCCTTAATTGCTTCGGGCGGCAAGACGGTTGCGGGACTTTCATTGGAAATCAGCGAAGAGATCATCAGGTCAACTGTGCGTTTGCTCGGTCGCCACCGAAGGGTTACCCCTATTAAAGATGACCCATGGCCGTCGCCACCCGCAGGGCTGAAGCGGTACATCGAGCGCGTTGCGGAGGTGCATAGCGTCTCCAAGGTTCAGTTGAAGAATGATTTGGAGACCTTGGTTCAAGACGGATGGCGCCTCGATCCAGCACATATCACCCTCCATCCGCCTGGTGTCAATGAGTGGCGCTGCCAGCGTTGCGACCAGCGCCATCTGCACGCGTCTGCGGGAGTTTGCATCTTCTGCAGCGGCCTGACCGTTCGACACGATTTTGATCCCAACACGGCCTCTGAGAACTACTACCGATGGCTCGCCGAGAGCGCTGGCAGCCCGTTCCGAGTGCACGCGGCGGAACTCACCGGGCAGACCGACCTTGATGACGCTCGACAGCGGCAGGCGGTGTTCCAAGGCATGTTCCTCCGGGGTGAGAATCCCCGGCCTGAAGAACTCGACATCCTGAGCGTCACGACAACGATGGAGGCTGGTGTCGACATCGGAGCGCTGAAGGCGATCTCCATGGCCAACATGCCCCCGATGAGGTTTAACTACCAGCAGCGCGTTGGCCGCGCCGGCCGCCGTGACGCGCCTCTTGCGATTGCGTTCACGCTTTGTCGCGGCTCGCGATCTCATGACGACCACTACTTCAATAACCCGGACCAGATGGTCTCTGGTGAGTTGCCTCAGCCCTATCTTGATCTTAGGCGCCGAGACATTCTCGCGAGGGTGGCTATCTCGGAGGCGCTGCGGTTGGCGTACCGGAGTCTCGGCGATGGTGACGAGGAGTTCGACGAGGGAAACAACGTCCACGGTCAGTTCGGCACCACAGGTGCATGGCTCGCTAATCGCGACAAGGTTCTGTCCGAGATCAAGAAGAACCAAATCGAGATTCGACGACTCGTCAACGTTCTGGTTCGCGAGACAGACTTAGGAGCCGAAGTCGACAGCCTCTGCACGGAGATCGGTGATGGTCTGGCGGACAGGATTGATCAGGAACTCAAGGGCCAACCTGCAGACGCTCCCCTCTCGCAGACGCTGGCCCAGCGGGGCCTGCTCCCCATGTTTGGATTCCCGACACGCGAGCGAAACCTGTTCTGCGAGCCGGTCAAGGCAAACCACAATGGAAGATTCCAATCCACGATCTCAAGGGATCTCGGAATCGCGATCTCCGAGTTCGCACCGGGAGCGGAACAGGTCAAGGATTGGGCCATCCACCGCCCCATCGGGCTCCTCGCCTACGAGCGGAAACAGGGACGCTGGCACGAAGTAGAGGAACCGTTCGGCGCTGAGTTCCCGGTCTCAAGTTGTCAGGACTGCGGGTATTTCCTGCAGCGCCTCGCAGAGAACGATCACTGCCCGGCCTGCGGCTCGGAACACTTCCTTCGATGTGTCGTGGCTCAGCCCCTCGGCTTCCGCACCGACTTCGAGGCCTACGACTACGACGGAACCTACGAAACAGCCGGGCGTGCGGGACTACCGCGCCTCGGTCTTGTGTCCGGATCAGTTGAAACTGTTTACGGAGGCCTCATGGGCCAGGCGAGCAAAGCACAACTTGCCCGGTTCAATGTTCCGGCGAACGGGCTGTTCACATTCACGAAGTACAAGAACTGGACCGGCTGGATCGACGCCAACCTTGTGAGTAGTGATCGCTATTCGGAGTTGAAGCTGCCACATCACAAGGTCGAAGTCGTCGAGCAGCGCAGTCGTGCTCTCGGGGACCTCAAATCGACCGACGTCCTCATTTTGGGCGCTCACGCTGAGCCCCCTCCGTTCGTCAACATCCGCCCACATGACGCCGCAAGGCGCGGCGCTTGGCTCTCGTTCGGCTACCTCGCACGACGCGCCGTATCGGTGTGGCAAGACATTGCTCCCGACGAACTCGACGTTGGTCTACGTGTCCGACTTGAGGAAGGGGAGCGTGTCGGGGAGATCTTTCTTGCCGACACATTGGCGAATGGTGCCGGATACTGCAGTTTTCTCGGACGACCCGAGAACTTGGAGCGACTCTGCAAAGAGATGTTCTCCCTAGCCGAATCCTGGTTGGATGATCCGGACCATGGTTGCGACTCGTCTTGTTACGACTGCCTCCGCGACTACCGGAACCAGAGTTCGCACGGGCTTCTTGACAGACAGTTAGCACTGGACCTGCTGCACGTACTCGTCAACCGCGAGGCGCCTGGTGATGACTGGAAAGTCGGCGCTGCCTCCATGGCTGAGCGCTTCTGTTCGACATTCGAGGGCTGGGCGGCAACTACGGCCGGCGGGTTCCCAGTGTGCATCAACCCTGACTACAACACAGCTGTCATTGTCCACCACCCGTTCACCGATATGCGCCCCGAATGGGCAGCAGAACCAGTACTCGACGCATATGACGAACTTGCGGCCATGGGCTTCACGCTTGCACCGCCGTTGGTGCATACCGGCTTGCACCCCGTTAGCACGTTTGATTTCGGGCGGCGTCCGGGTTGGGTCGAGGCGCGTGCACGCAGCACAGGCTTCCCATGGCAGTGAGCCCCATCGAAATGCTCACGCCCACACTTGCTTGGCAACTGAGGAGTTGTCCTCATGCGGTGGGTTTACGGCAGCCGTACGACGCAGTTCAAGGTCAACAGCGGAGGAACCCACCTCCAGCGGCGCTAGGCAAAGCAGCACACTCGGTCCTTGAGCACGCGTTCACGGATGTCGGCCTCGATGAAGACCTCCCAAATGGATGGTTTGACGAGACGTGGGATGCAGCAGTTCGACACGAACGAACCTCGTGTACGGATACTGGTCCGCCGCAGACTTGGCGCCGCTTCAGCATCGTCAAGCGAGGCACACGTCGCGCCGTCACGGAACTGCGGGCACTCGCTCTGGCGTCGGGCGCTCAACCAATCGTTGAGAAAGAGAAGACTTGGGCCGAAGGCAAACTGGCAGGCCGACCAGATCTGATATTCGCATACCAAGACGGGTCGGCAGAAGTCGTCGACTTTAAGACCGGATCAGACGCTGGCGGCGAGCCACCGGAGAGCGAGCTTCATCAACTCTCCCTATATGCAGTTCTCGTTCGCGCCGTCTACGGCTTGACAACCAAGACGCTTCGGGTTGTGCGATGCGAGGGGGTCGGTTGGTCCCGATCAGTTACCGAACGGGATGTCGACCTCGTCTACCGAGACGTCCTGCAGAGACTCGAAGCGTTCAACAGGAACTTCTCGAATACCGAGCCGCTTGCAACACCGGGTGCGCCATGCGCCCACTGTCGACAGGTCCTCGACTGCGACGTTGTCTGGAGCGTCCGTCCAGACTCTTTGACCGTAGTGGATGGTCTTCTGAGCTCAGTGGAAGACGAAGCAGGCGCCCTCTCGCTCGCGGTGCAAACCGACGTCGGACAGTTACTTGTTGTTGGTTGCCCCAACCGTCCAGTCAAAGTCGGGGACTCTGTAAGAATCGCCCATCTCCGGAAGGTTTCAGAAGGTGCCTTCCGCTGGCAGCCCGACCGAACGCAGATGAGCTGGAAGTAGAGCGACGGAACAGCGATTCCGCACTGAGGATTCAGGGAAGATGAGCGGCCACCGGTCGGCAACGAGACGCGCCTACCGAGTTGAAATCGGGCGAGGCTACTTCCTGCGATACGGAGGCGTGAGACTAGTGGTGCTGCCCTAGTGCTTCGTCCGGATTCGCAGGACTGCTAAGGATCGAGCGCAACAACTTCGATGCATGCTTCTTGAGCAGTTCTTCGTCGCGTTCGGCGTGGGATCGTAGAACGTGCCATACGGCTGCGACGGATACGCCGTTGCCAAGTTGCTTGTAGGTAGCAGCGGGACGTTGGTCGCCGAAGTCGAACCAGTCGGGGAGGCTCTGCAGCCGTGCGGCTTCTCGCGGTGACAGTCGGCGCTCGCGAGAGCCGACAATGGTGGTCTGGGTGATCGCAACGAGCGCTGGCACATACGTCGGTGCCTTCGCTCGGATGCCCGAGGGGCGCAGGTGCATGATCGTGGACCACAGGTTTGGGGTGTCCTGAGCCTGCCACTCGAGCTTGCGTCGAGAGGGCGGGAACGCGTCGGTGTAGACGCGCCACTTCTTGGCCCACTTGTCGATGGCCCGTTTATGTGCGGTGTAGAACTCGGCGTTCTTGCGGAGGTAGTCGGCCTTCCATGCCGGTGTGCCCGCAGGGACCTGCAGTTCGGACGCCTTCACCCAACTATCGGCCCAGAGCGGGAACCCAGGGAGGCGGCGGCCCTCGCGCTCGTCCCACATCAGTTCGACGAAGTCGTTCCAGGCGTCGATCCAGAGCCGCTCGGAACCGGTGAGGTCGCAGCCCTCAACATGGTGGTCGGGGTCGAGCGGAAGGTCGGCTTCGAGGTTCCACGTGGAGGGGTCCCAACCGGCGACGGGCCTGTTCGAGACAGGAGGGTCAGGCCGGAGGTCACACCCCGGACTCCCTGAGTAGGTGGCCGTGATGAAGACTCGCTCGCGTACTTGGGGCCGACCACCCAGTTCTGGCGGGAGGAGGTGCGGCGAGAAGATTGCAGGAGTCTCGGACACGCAATAACCCTCGGCGCGCAGCGTCTCGATAATCACCTGCCACTCGTGGAGGTGCCGCGGGCCAGCGAGGTTCCGGACATTCTCAAGCAGAACGATTTTGGGCTTGTGTGCCTGGATGATCTTGAGGATGTTCCAGTAGAGGGTGCCGCGGGTCTCCTCCATCCCGCGTTGTGCACCGGACTTGCTGAATGGCTGGCAGGGGAAACCCGCCGCGAGTACATCATGCGCGGGCACCCTCATCGTGGTGTCACTCGCGTCTGCAGTGATGTCTGCGAGCGGGTCGAGCCCCCAGTTCCTCCGATACACATCGGCGGCGTCGGGGTCAATCTCGCACGCGTACACACATTTGCCGCCCATCGCGGACAGGGCGGCATGGAACCCGCCGATGCCTGCGAAGAGGTCGACGAACCGAAACGACATGGCTGAAGCTTAACGGAGGGGTGTTGCAGGTAGGCCGCTGCCGCTCGGCCGCTAGTCCAGACCGGCGGCAATCCGGTGCGACCGCAGGGCCTCGAGGGATGGGCGATCCGAGACCAGCCTCGGCAGCCGCAAGGCGGCGCCGTCAAAGTCGCCATACGACGTCGGGGTTAGGTGGCGGGCGAGTACCACTCGGTACCTGTCATCGATTGCCAAGGCTCCGGCGTCGAAGAGCCGGTGAATATCTGATCGCAGGAGAAGGCCGTTCCTCAGCGAATCGCTTCCCTTGCCGTGAAATGGGATGATGTGGGCAGCATCGAGGACCTGCACGGCGTCGGCTCCGCTGATGCAGCAGCGGCCCCCGTGAGCCTCAAGCATGCGTCGTCTGAATGTGCTTTGGCCTTGACGGACTGCCTCCTCGCGCAGTCGACGACGACGGTCGGTGGAAACGATCAACTCACCGGGAGCACCGACCAAGGAATCGTGACTGCGCATCGAGGGATCATCAAGCGTCTCTCGCTCGATCCGGCTCGTCACCCCGGAGATGATCGTCTGCAGCGCCTCGTTGGTCACAGTGGCGCCGGGAGACAGAAGGGAGTCAGGCATCCGCTTACCAGTAGCGGCCTCCACGGCAAGACGAAGGACCCCGTCCTTGTCGGCCGATTGGATGAGCGATTCGCCGACTCCTAGGGCAACGCAAACAGCCACGAGAAAGTCCCGCCGAACGGTCGACCCTCGGGACGTCGTGAAGTGTGGGATCCCGAGTAGGTCGGACAGCGTCGCCATCAACGGACGCTCAGGGAACTCGACGCCGTAGTTCTTGGACATGCCTCGACGTTAGGCGACGGAGCGGGCGTGGATGGCGTGATTCTTCCGCGACATCGCTCGGTTCACATCACGCCGACCGTGGGCAAAGCGTCGGTGGGTGCGGTGGAGTACGTGCCCATGGCGGTGGTC
>Ga0194122_10004652_pt1 | contig 13197 bp, 10 predicted proteins | sample TA2MahCa10mmetaG_FD_155487 | JGI IMG/M metagenome (GOLD analysis project Ga0194122, IMG submission 155487) | Freshwater microbial communities from Lake Tanganyika, Tanzania - TA2015021 Mahale Deep Cast 10m | ecosystem: Environmental > Aquatic > Freshwater > Lake | place: Tanzania: Lake... | reverse complement strand
CTCGACGCTGGTGCGTCGCCGTCGTCGGCGGAGAAACCGTCCGCACCCGCCAACTCCTGCTCTCTGTCTCTCTGCTGGGGACGGTTCCGCGCGGCCTTTCCCCCCACCGCGGCGGTGCCCGGCCCGGACATCTTCTCTTTGTCACCGGTAGCTTGGGCGGCTCCTGGCCCCGCCGGCACCTCACCTTCACCCCTCGCTTGCCGGAAGGCCAATGGCTGACCCGGAAAAAAATTCCCTCCGCGATGATGGATCTCAGCGATGGACTGGGCGCGGACCTCCCTCGCCTCGCCCGCATGTCCAAAATCGGATTTCAAATCCACCCCGCCCAACTGCCGCTCGCCCCTGGTGCCAACGCTCGCCAAGCCCTCTCCCGAGGCGAAGACTACGAACTTCTCTTCACCGTCCCCAAAGCCAGGGCTGTCCAACTCCGCAAAGCCTGGCCCTTTTCCACCCGCCTCACGGAAATCGGCTTCTGCCTCCCCTCACGTGCCGGCTTTCACGCCGGCGGTCTTCCCCTCCAAGGCTATGACCACCTCCGCTGAAATCTGCCCGGACGCGGAAGCCACCCGCGCCCACGCCGCCCGATCCCTGATCCGCTTGAAACCGGGAACCGTTATTCGACTGCACGGCCCCCTCGGGGCCGGCAAATCGGAATGGGTTCGCGGGCTCGCCGCCGCTCTCGGCGTGCCCGGCTCGGTCCCCAGCCCCACCTTCACTCTCTGCCAACCGCTCCGCGGCGGCCGCCTTCCGCTCGATCACTGGGATCTCTATCGCCTTGAACGGGCCCGCGATTGGGACTCGCTCGGCTGGCCCGATTGCCTCGTCACCTCCGGCCTCGTCGCGGTCGAGTGGCCCGATCGCTTCCCCGGAAAATGGCCGGACCCGGTCGTCGATCTCGAAGTCACCCCGCAACCGGATGGCTCCCGCCAACTTCGCTGGATCTAAAATCCATGACCCGCCTGATCCTCGAAGCCTCCGCCACCCCCGCCACCTGGGTGCTTTCCCGTCAGGGTGAAATCCTTTCTTCGGGTCAACTCACCGGAACCGTCGCCGCCACGCTGATCCCCTCCTTTCAAAAAGATCTCTGCGATCCTGGCCGGCCCGATCAGATTCTCGTCGGCGTGGGCCCGGGTTCTTTTTCCGGAATCCGCTCAGCCATCGCCTCGGCTCAGGGCTTGGCCGCAATCTGGCACTGTCCTGTTCTGCCCATCCGCAGCACCGGTTCGATCGCCTGGCAGTTTCCCGCAGCCACCCTCCTCGGCGTGTTTTCCGACGCCCGCCGCGGGGATATCTTTGCAACCTTCTACGCCTCCGGAAAACTGGCAAGCCCCACCGCCGTCCATCCCGCCTCGGAACTTCCCCGCCTTCTCTCCCGCTGCACCCTCGCCGTCACCACCGACCACCTCCCCGGCGTCACCCAAACTGCCCACCCCACGGCCACCTCCCTCGCCGCCTATCTCCACGCCCACGGCCTCGAACCCGGCCTCCCCCTCGAACCCATCCACCTCCGCCCCGCCCTCAAAACAACCCTTAAATAACAATAAATATCCGTGTTACAATTGTAACACGGATATTTATCGCCAATTTAAGCCAAGAATTCACGGTTTCCCGCAAAATAGCTCAGTACCTCTGACCATATCCTGTTGCCATTTTCCGCTCTGCTAGGCAGGCCGTCTTTTTTATCGTTCCAAGATGGCCGTTAAACTTCGCACCTGGTGCTCAATTTCCCTGCCTGCCCTGCGCGCCAATCTCCGGGCACTTCGCCGCACCGCTCCCCGCGGCACCCGGGTCCTCGCGGTGGTCAAAGACAACGCCTACAGCCATGGGCTGGTCCCCGTGGCCCGCGCCCTCTTCCGCGCCGGTTGCGAGGAATTCGGCGTCGCTTTCGCCTCCGAGGGCGTGGAGCTTCGCCAAGCTGGGATTCGCGCACCCATCCTGCTGCTCGGCTCCACCCTGCCCTCCGAATTTCCCGTCGCTCTCGCCCACCGTCTCACCATCACCATTTCTTCGCTGCAGGAAGCCCGCGAAATCGCTCGCGCCGCCGAAAAAGCCCGCACCCTCGGCCTCATCCAAGCCAAACTGGACACCGGCATGAACCGGCTCGGGGCCAAGGCTCCCGAATTCCAACACCTCGTTTCCTACGTCACCCGTCATCCCCGCTTGGAACTGGTCGGCACCTTCACCCATCTCGCCTGCGCTGGCTCGAATCCCAAATTCACCGCCCGCCAACTTGAGCAGTCCTTTCTTCTTCCCATGACCGCTCGCCGCCACTTCGCCAATACCGCCGCCGCCCTTTCCCGCCACCCGCTCCCCCAAACGCACATCCGCCCGGGCCTCGGTCTCTACGGCATCGATCCCCGCCCCCAAGCGCTTGCCCCACTCCGCCCCGTCCTGTCCTGGAAATCCCGAATCCTTGTCGTCCGCCAGGTCGGGCGTGGCGAAACCATCAGCTATGGCGCCACTTTCCGGGCCCCGCGCAACCTCCGCATCGCCACGGTGGCCACCGGCTATGCCGACGGCCTGCCCTTTTCCCTCGGCAACCGCGGCCACGCCCTCATTCGCGGCAAGCTCTGCCCGATCGTCGGCCGGGTCACCATGGATATGACCATGCTGGACGTCTCCCGTCTGCCCGCCGCGCGCCGCGGGGATGAGGTGGTCTGGATCGGCCGTTCCGGGAGGAAAACGCGCACCGCCGCGGATCTCGCCCGCGAGGCGGGCACCATCCCTTGGGAAATCTTCACCCGCATCGCTCCCCGCATCCCCCGCTTCTACTCCTGAAAACCTCCTGCTGGCCTTATGCCATGGCTGCCGCGGCCACGCTGGCGCTGGCTCTTCTTCTCCCGGTCCGTTTCGACGCGCTGGAAGAGCGGGTGCTACTAGGCGCCGGCAAAGGCACCGCCTCCCTTCCGGAACTGGCCGCCTCCCTCCTCAACTCCGAACACCTGGGCGCCGGCCTTCGGCTTGCCCTGCTCTCCCAATCGATGGATCTCCCCGGCTCCGCAGAAACCGTCGCCAGCGCCCGCACCATCCTCTCCTCCCGCCGCGACCTCGCCTGGCTCGGCACCCGGGATCCACGCCTGGAACAGGTTCTCGCCACCTCCGGCCTCGCCTTTGAAAAAAATGTGACCGCCCCGCCGGAAATTCTCACCCTCCTGCTTCGTGAACCCGTCCGTCTCCGCCTCCGCCAAACCCTTAAGGCCAACCCCTCCCCGGGGGTGCAGTCCATCCTCCAGTCCCTCGACCTCAAGCCTCTCCCACCTCTTCTCCCCGCCAACCAACCTGGCGGCCAACCCCTCGAAGCCGTCACCCTCCTCACCGCCCACCTGCTCGACACCGCTGCCTTCTCCCCCGCCCTCGCCAGCGAGCTGAAAACCGTCGCCTATTCCGCCAACGAGAAAGGCTCCCTCCAGCCCCTCCAACCCGCTCTCCTTTCTCTTCTCTCCCTGGCCCGTCGCTTCGATTACGATTCTCTTCGCGAACTCACCGGCGGCGTCCAGACCCTCTCTGCGCTCGACTGGCTGGCCGGACAGGTCCGCTCGCCCGCCGAACCCGGCGATCTACTCCTCGCCGCCACCCTTTGGGCCGGCCCAGCCGACCGACTCACCCGCCTTCCCGACTCCGCCCAAAAACCCTGGGCCGTTCTCTCCTCCTGTCTCGCGACCGGCCGTGGCTCGCTGGAGTTGCTCGTCCAACGCCGTTGCCCCGTTTTCTCCAACCCGGTCCGGGTTCCCAACCCTTTGGTTCCCTGGCTGCTTCCTTGGGAAAGACCGCTCCTTTTTCTCCGCGCCCTTCTGCTGGTGCTGGGTTCCTGGTTTGTCGTGCAAGCCCTCTGGAAAATCCTCCACCCGACTTCTCCGGAAACTCCTGGCCCGTGGCGTCCCGTTCCCGTCCTTGCCCAGGCCGTCATGCTGGCCCTCTTGCTCGGTAGCCTGCCAGAACCTTCCGTCACCCGCCCCAAGCCCCTCCCTACCTACCGATTGAGTCTCGCCCTGCCCGGCTCGACCGTTAAAATGGAAAAAACGCCCCCCCTCTCCATGGAACCGACCAACATCATCACCTTGGTGGTCTTTTTGAGCCTGCAGATCGCCATCTACCGCATCTGCATCCGCCGCATCCGCCAGATCGAGACCGGCCCCGGCGACCCCGCCCTGAAACTCAAGCTTCTCGAAAACGATGACAACCTGTTCGACTCCGGCCTCTACGTCGGTATCGGGGGCACTGCCATCGCCCTCGTCCTCCAGGTCCTTGGGGTGATCCAGCCCAGCCTCCTTGCCGCCTACTCCTCCAACCTCTTCGGCATCACCTGCGTCGCCGTCATCAAAATCTTCCATGTCCGCGCCTGCAAACAGCGGTTATTGCTCCCTGCCGCGAGAACCTAGGGAGCCCGACCGGGCCTGACCCCCGCCCGCTGCCGTGAACAAAACCCTCCTCCTCATCCTCTGCGACTTCCTCCTTCTCAATCTCCTGGCTCTCACCCGCTGGGATAAAACAGAAGCCCCGCCGCCTACGCCCGTGGTCGGGCGCACCGCCTCCGCCCGGGACGATGTCGTCGCCGCCCTCCGCCTTACCCTCGAGGAGGAAAAATCCAACCGCGAAAAACTCGCTCGTGACCTCGCTACCACCCAGGACGAGTCCCGCTCCCGCGCCGCGGTGCTCGACCAGGCCCGCACCCGCACCACTGAACTTTCCGAGCGCCTCCAAAAAAGCGAGCAGGAGGCCACCCGCCTCGCCCAGCAATCCTCGGTGGAAACCGAGCGCACCCGCGCCGCTCTTGAGGCCGCGAAGGCCGAAGCCGAGAACCTCCGCCAGGCCAAGGAAAAGCTCCGCACCGAGACCGATGCCCTCCGCTCCCAGCTCACTGTTGCCGAGGTCCAGGCCAAGGCCGCCGAGGAGAAGGTCAAGCTCACCACGGCTACCCTCCGCCAAGCCGAGGAGGATAAGAAAAAACTCATCGAACAAAACCAGTCCCTCTCCCAGGGCGTCACCCAGCTCGCTGCCAAGTCCGGCGAGATCACCAAGGAGATCCGCGAATATCGGCCCGTCGCCCCCAATGCCCTCTATTCCGATTACCTCAGCCGCCGTGCCACTGTCCGTCTCATGGCCGAGCGCCCCTCCGTCTCCAACCAGCGTCTTCGCCGCACCGAATCCCGCGCCCTCCTCCTGACCGACGGCACCCGGACCACCGCCCTCGTCCCCCTCAACGAAACCCCGTTCCGCTTGGGTGACGCGGAAGGCTCCTGGGACTCCCTTACCGGCACCCTTACCCTCCCGCCGCCCTCCAACTTTCCCAAACCTCTCCCCGCTTTGGAATCCATCAAGGGATCCGACCCGCGGTTGCTGCTCGCTCCAGTGGAGGCAGCTCTTTTGCAGAAGCATCCCGAGATCGCCTACCGCATCGCCTCCGATCCTTTCCGCTTCCCCAAGGCACTGCTCATTTCACCGTCCGGCAAAGGCTACGGCGAATGCTCCTTTAAACTCGAACCCTCCTTTCCCGGTTACCTCGAGATGGATTCTCGCTTCCTGAACCGCCTTCAGGGCGAATACGCCCCGGAAGCCGGCGACCTGGTCCTCTCCCTGAACGGCGAGTTCCTCGGCGTCATGGTCAACGATCAGTTCTGCGCGCTCGTCCCCTCGCTGGAACCCGGGCCGGCTCTTTCCCTCGACCTGAAGGGCGCCTCCCGCGGGGCCGGCGAAACTCTCGCTACCCTCAAAAAGCGGGCCGCCGCCCTCGATTTCCGCCTCCAGTGACGGTTCGGTAACACCCAATATCTTTTCTTCCCACCGGCCCTTCTTCCCCTAAAAAACCATAAGAGCTTGAACGCCCCGAACGCCCAGACCCTCACCTTCGAGAACGCCCACGCCCTCTCGGAACTCTACGCCGCCGACGAAACCCTCCTGCGCGAGACTGAATCCACCCTCGGGGTCAAACTCACCGCCCGCGACACCCAGCTGAAGATCGACGGCGCCAACGGCTCCGTCCTCTCCGCCCAAGAGCTTTTCCGCCAACTCCACCTCGCCCACCAGCATGGCCTTCGGATCCGCCGGCACGAGTTCCTCTACGCCCTCAAGGCCGTCCAGCGCGGGGAAGGCAAACAGCTTGAGAGCATCTGGTCCACCCGCATCCAGGTCTCGGGCAAAAAACCCGTCATTATTCCGAAAACCTTCCTGCAAAAAGCCTACGTCGACGAAATCCGGCACCGCGACCTCGTTTTCGGTCTCGGACCCGCCGGCACTGGCAAAACCTACCTCGCTATGGCCATGGCCGTCTCCTACCTCAAAACCGACAAGATCAACCGCATCATCCTGACCCGACCGGCCGTGGAGGCCGGTGAGGCCCTCGGCTTCCTCCCCGGCGACCTGCAGGAAAAAATCTTTCCCTACCTCCGGCCTCTTTACGACGCTCTCTACGACATGCTCGATGTTGAGGAGATCCAAAAGATGATGGATAAGGGCATTCTTGAGATCGCTCCGCTCGCCTATATGCGCGGGCGTACCCTCACCGGCGCTTTCGTCATTCTTGACGAGGGTCAGAACGCCACCACCGAGCAGATGTTCATGTTCCTCACCCGCCTCGGGCCCGACTCAAAATGCATCGTCACCGGCGATCCCACCCAGGTCGACCTCCCTCATCACCGCAAGTCCGGCCTGATCGAAGCCGTGCAGGCCCTCACCCCGGTCGAGGGCATCGGCTTCGTCCGCTTCGAGGACACCGACGTCATCCGCCACGAGCTTGTTGGAAAAATCGTCCGCGCCTACAAGGAACATCGCGGCGCCCGCCAAACCAGCCTCACCCTGTGAGCCCGGCGGCGCCGCTGACCGGGCGGGCCGTGGCGGAAAATCGGCTCGATTCCGATCCCCGCCTCCGCGCCGGGCTCTTTGCCCTCTCCGCCCTCCTCGCCTACGGCCTATCCCTACTTACCCCCGCCGCCCACAGTCCGGCCGCCTGGATCGCTGTCTTTTTTACCGCTCTGGTGCTGCCCCTCATTCTCTCGCTGGTCCTACCCGAAGCCTTCGTCCGCAATCGCCTCCTCGGCCTCTTTCTCCTCACCCTGATCGGTAATTTTGCTTTCATTCTGTTTCTCCTCCGCCTCGCTCCGCACTACGCCCTCGGGGCCGGCACCTATCTTCTTCCCCCCGCCCTCGCCGCCCTCACCCTCACCACCCTCGTCGGCCCGCGCGCCGGTGCCCTGCTTGTGGTTCTCGTCGGCCTCGCCGAACTATTCCTGCTGAAAGCCGACCATCGCTACCTCGTCGCCTCCGTCACCACCGGTCTCGGGGCGGTCATTCTTTCTAAAAACATCTTCCGCCGCTCCGATCTTCTCAAGGCCGGAGCCGGCATCGGCCTCGTCGCCCTTTTGTCCACCGTGCTGGGCGCCGGCCTTTCCTTCGCCGTCACCTGGGAAGTCATTCTTGCCGAAGCCATCTCGGCCGCCGCCCTCGGACTGCTCGGCGCCATCATCATCGGTGCCCTTCTGCCCGTCTTGGAGTCCATTTTCGACCGCACCACCGACCTGTCTTGGCTCGAGCTGATGAGCCTGGACCGCCCCATCCTCCGCCGCCTCGCCCTGGAGGCCCCCGGCACTTACCTCCATAGCGTGCTCGTTGGCCATCTTGCCGAGTCCGCTGCGGCGGCCTCGGGCGCCGCCAATCCCCGTGCCTGCCGTGCCATGGCCCTCTTTCACGACATCGGCAAACTCAAGAACCCCGAGTACTTCACGGAAAACTTCATCACCGCCAGCCCCGATCCTCACGCCGCCCTGCCTCCTTCCCTGAGCTCCCTCATCATCCTCGCCCATGTGAAGGACGGCATCGCGTGGGCCCGCCAGCACCGTCTGCCCCGCCGTATCCGCGATGCCATCCGCGAACACCATGGCCGCGGCCTGGTCTGGTACTTTTACCAGCGCGCCCTCCAGCAGGAGAAAGACGCCCGCTCCGGCGGCAAGATCCTTCGCCTCCGCGAGGAGGATATCCCCGGGGTCGATGAATCTTGTTTCCGCTATCCCGGCCCCCACCCCCAGTCACCCGAAACGGCCATCCTTTCCTTGGCCGATGCAGCCGAGTCCGCCTCCCGGGCCCTGGAAAAACCCGTCCCGGGGGATGCCGCCAAGCTCGTTGACCAACTGTTCCAGGAACGGGAAAAAGAGAACCACTGGTCGGAATGTGGCCTCACCCCCTCCCAGTGGCAGGCCGCCCGAAAAGCCCTGTCTGATGGCGTGGAAAATCTGCTTCGCCCCCGCATCCGCTACCCCAAGGACCGCCGTGGATATAAAAAAACCGACTCTTCGGTGGATCAACCGTCAAAGACGGCATCCTCCGAGTTTCGTCTATCTTCGCCGTAGGCTGGACGCCGCTCTCCGGCGTCTCCCCGCCGCCCGGCTTCGCCGCCTGCCGGCGGAGCTCAGCGTCATCCTGGTCTCCGCCCGCGAAAGCAGTCGCCTGCACGACCGCCATCTGGGCGACCCCACCCCCGCCGACGTCCTCGCCTTTCCCCATGGGGAAATCGTGGTCTGCCCCGAGGTCGCCGCCGCGCTCCGCAAAGGCCACGGCCTAAGTCTCCGTGATGAACTTCTCACCTACATTCTCCACGGCGTCCTCCACCTCGCCGGCTTCCGTGACTCTTCTCGCACCGGTGCCCTCGCCATGCGCCGCCTGCAGTCCCGCCTTCGCAAATCCCGGTAGGGCCCGACGTCCCGGGGGGTCGATTGAGAATTTTTACTTTTTCCCTTCCCGTAACCTCATCCTACGGCTCCTCCCCCTCAGATTTATTGATCAGAAAGCGTTGCCACCTGCCGAAACGGCTCGGCCGATAGCCTCGTCGCTCCGCTAAAGGGCCGCTCAAAGATCAGGATCAGCGCCACGATCATCCCCAGACACCCGTAATATCCTCCCAGCGTCACTTTCCGACGCAGGCTCATGTTCGACTCCGTCGTCATCAGACACTCAAGAAACGTCATCAACCCGATCACGATCCAGAACAGCGGCGCGGTCGACGACTGCGCCTTTTGCAGCCTCGCCTGCCTCAAATCCTCCAGCTCAATGAGCCCCGTCCACAACCCGCTCCCTTCCCCGTGGGGGGAGTTCATCGCTGATCTTTTCGCCAACCTTCGCAACTCCGCCAAAATTTCATCCGCTCTTGCGGAGAGCATCGGGGCCTTGGCTCCCAGGGACTTCCACTCATCTTCCGCAATGGCTCCGGCATAATCCCGCAACAACTCCCGCTCTCGCTTGGCGTAGATGGAGCCGTCGATCTCCAGCAAGCGGTGCAACTGCTTGATCTCGCTCGCCTCCCGGGACGCTTCCCCATCCATCCGGACAAACTTCTCCCTCACGTCATTCAGGGTCAGGGCCAGCAAAAACACCAGAAAAGCCCGCAGTCCCCGCTGGGTCCGGTCCACCAATCTCGTCTCCGGCTCGTTGGCCATCCGACCGGCAAGACGGTACCCCAACCTGGGGATCAGCAAACCTAACGTGGCAAAGAGCACAAAGAACAGCGCCACAATCATCAAATCTGGCAACGACCACACCCCATTTGGAACCATCGGCAAATCATGCCTCAATGAATTCCTCCAAAGCAATGAACTCTCTCCGTTGCTTCGCTTCCCGCCGGCTGCCTCCCGCCGAGGGTCCAACTGCCAATCCCTGGTTTGACGCTACCCCCCTCCTCTACTGGCCCCTCCTCAGCCAATGGTTCATGGTGTCTACTTCTTTCGGATTCACCGCCTTCACCATCCGCGGGATTTCGAACGTGCGTTCCACTCTCGCGAAAATTTCCGGTACCGGATCCCCTTCCTCGTCCAGCAGTTCCACCACCAACCGGTGCCTGCCCTCCGGCAACCCCGTCCAGGCGTGGGGCTCGGCTCGGGGTAGACTGATCTCAGCCCCGTCCAATCGGCACCGAACCCGGTAGCCATCCTGGGAAAGCGTCACGTTGTGCGCCCGGAAATCCAGCCATACCTTTCCCTCGGAATCAGGAAACGCCGGACCGTCTTTGGGCAAATTCACCGTGAGGTACGGCTGATCCGCCGGCTGAAAATTGGAAAAATCTTTTCGGCGCACATAAAAATTTACTCGGGCCATCGCCTCGGGATTCGCCAGCATTTTCCCGTCCGGCTGCACCACCATCACCCTCAACACATGCGCTCCCGGCGCCAACCCGCGCAACACCACCGGCTTAAGTTCGTGATCATGCTCGATCGGCGAGCCGTTATCCAAAACCACGTGCAGGCGGTTGCCCCCTTCCCCAAGGAAGGCACGCTCCGCCCGCACAAAAACATCCACTGTTTCCCAAGGCAGAATTTGGTCCTCCTGGGGCGACTCAATCAGCACCCGCACCGTTGGGTTTACCGCCACCGCCTTGCGCACAGGCTCCGTCGGCGGTTCCACCGCCCGCACGGCTTCCGTCGCAGGTTCCGCCCGGCGGACCGGCTCCTCCTCCTGCGCCAGGACTGGGGCCCCCGGCAAGAGGACCACCCCCAAGAGCAACTCAAGCCTCGCCATTCCTGCTCTTTTGGAAAATCTCATCCGCCCTTAAGCTTTTCCCCACCATGCCCGCCCTGCAACTCTCCGTTCCGCTCGATCTGGCCGCCACGCTTCTGGGAGGCCAGTCCTTTTGCTGGAACGAGGCCATCCCCGGCGAGTTCGCCGGCTGGATTCGCGGCCATCCCGTCACCCTGACGGTCCGTCAGCGCCAACTGGTCTGGGACAATCCTCTTCTCTCCCCCGCCACCCTCCATCACTACCTCAGCCTCGATCTGGAACTCGACCCTCTCCTGGGATTGAGCCATGCCCGGGATCCTTGGCTCCCCCAAGCCCGCGAAACCCATCCCGGCCTCCGCCCCCTGCGCGAGGACCCATGGGAGTGCCTCGCCAACTTTATCTGCTCCTCGCTGAAGCAGATCGTCCAGATTCGCCAGATCAACGAACGCCTCCGCCGCACCTTCGGCGGTCCGACCCGCGACTTTCCCTCTCCCCAGCGACTCGCCCGAGCGGGCGAAAAGGGGCTCCGCCAATGCCAGCTCGGTTACCGTGCCAAACACCTCGCCGCCACCGCCAAGATCCTCGCCAACCAACCGGAGCTGTTGGACATACCGGAATCCTGGTCCACGGAACGGGCCGCGGAGCATCTGGAGGAACTCCCCGGCGTCGGTCCCAAGATCTCTCGGTGCGTGCTGCTTTACGCCTACGCCCGCTGGGACGCCTTCCCCGTCGATGTCTGGGTTACCCGGCTCCTTCGCCAGCTCTATTTTCCCAAACGAAGGAAACCTCTCCGCTTGCAGGATTGGGAGCAATGGTCGGAACAACAGTTTGGCCCGTCCCGCGGCCTCGCCCAGCTCGCCCTCTTCCACTGGTATCGCACCCGTCCCGGGGCGCGATCGCGGATTTAAATTTCCGTCGTCCCTGCGGTGCGCAGATATTCGTCCGCGGCGCGCACTTGCTCCTCTTCGCCAAATACAAACAGCTGGTCCCCCGCCTCCAACGCCGTCTCCGGCCCGGGCGAAACCATGTTTTTTCCCTTCCGGTCAATCGCCACCACCACCGCGCCCGTCTTTTTCCGTAGTTGGGTGTCTGCCAGCGTCCGGCCGATCAGCGGGGATTGCGGATCAATCTGATGCACGTGCACCGTCGATTCCCCAGGCAGGTTGAGGCCGTCCTGGTCCGGAGGCGTATCCCAGGTCTCCCGGATCATGGCCTGACCTTGGGAATAAAGGTGCACCAGTTTCTTTTTCCCGAGCACTCCGAGGACCGCCAGTAAACCGAAAAGCGCGAGAAGTAGTTTTCCTGTGGGTAATAGCGGCGCACTCAACAGGATCAGGATCAGCGCAAACATCAGGTAACCAATCCCCAGAAAAAGCGCTTGGGCGAGATTGCGGGCCGCCTGCTGCTCGTTTCTCGGGAACGCGACCTCGGAAACCAACACCCCCAAGGCCTGATATTTCCGCACCCAAGCCACCACGATCGGCAGCGCCACCAGCGCCCCCGCCACCCAGAACAGGGGCGCACCCCAGTCCAGCATGGCGAACCGGTCCGGGAACCGATCCCCGTACGTCCTCCAAAGCGCCGCTGCAGAAAGCAGGCACGCCGCGATCAGAATCAGCTGTAACAAAAGTTGTCCGACCAGTTTTCGGATGAAATCCAGCGCCATTCGGTGTTGGCTGCGCGAGGAAGCCCCCAAACTTTTCATCCAGGACTGGTAGGTCTTCCAGAACTCCACAAACCAGACCGGCCCGCGCTTCTCGATCCAGTCTGCCGCTTTTTCCGATCCGGCAATCAGGTAAGGCGTGGTCAGGGTGGTGGCAGCGGAAACCAACACGGCGATGGAATACAGGCGGTCGCTCATCACGCCCAACGTGATGCCCAGCCCCGCGATGATGAAGGAAAACTCGCCGATCTGCGCCAGGCTGAATCCGGCCCGGGTCGCGGTCCGCAAATCACAGCCCCCCAGTAAGGCCCCAAGCCCGCTGAAAAGAATCTTCCCTGCCAGCACCAACAGGATGATCCAAACCACGGTTGCCCATCCCTCTTGGAGAAAGTCGAACTTGATCAGCATGCCCGAGGACGTGAAGAAGATCGCGCTAAACACATCCCGCAGCGGTCCGACCAATCGGTCGATCCGCTTTACTTGCCTCACCTCGGCCAATACCGCTCCCGCCAAAAAGGCACCCAAGGCCACGCTGAAGCCCAGCTTCTGGGCCAGCAGGGAGATGCCAAAGACCAGACCCAGCACGGTGATCAGCAGCACCTCCTCCATCTCCGTCCGACTGGCCAGATCGATCAGGCGGGGAATCACCAGGAACCCCACCACCGCCACCCCCACCAGGAACGCGGTCAGCGAAAGCATCGTTGTTCCCGTGGAGGCCAGATTCATCTCGCCGGTGGTGCCCAAATGGGTGAGCACCCCCAACATCGCCACGGCCAGGATGTCCTCCACGATGAGAATGCCGAACACTACCCGGGCGAATTCCCGGCGTAGCAGTCCCATCGCCTCAAGGGCCTTTGCGATGATCGTGGTGGAGGAAATGGAGAGGATGGCGCCGAGGAACACCGCGTCCATTTGGCTCCACCCCAGCCACTTTCCCACCTCGTGCCCGACCAAAAACATCCCGGCGATCTCCACCACCGCCGCCACCACGGCCGCCGACCCAACCTCCCGCAGTTTCCGGAAGCTGAAATGGATCCCGATCGAGAACATCAGCAGGA
>Ga0194122_10004627_pt1 | contig 13261 bp, 11 predicted proteins | sample TA2MahCa10mmetaG_FD_155487 | JGI IMG/M metagenome (GOLD analysis project Ga0194122, IMG submission 155487) | Freshwater microbial communities from Lake Tanganyika, Tanzania - TA2015021 Mahale Deep Cast 10m | ecosystem: Environmental > Aquatic > Freshwater > Lake | place: Tanzania: Lake... | reverse complement strand
CGTATTGGTCTATCTCGCCGGCTACATGGAGCGATTCGGTCACCTGCTAGGTGATCGCACCTTGGTCCTCATAAGGCCGCTCATACCTGTGGGTTTTGTCTGTGCGCTTCTGGTCGTCGAGCCCGACTTCGGCGGCGCCATCGTACTTGGTGTCGCGGTCTGTGGTGTGTTGTTTCTTGGTGGTGCGAGGCTGCGCCACTTCCTGCTGCTGGGGGCGGCGAGCGCCGTCCTGATGACCGGTCTCATCTACATGGATGGTGAGCGCATGAGTCGCGTCACCATTTTCCTTGATCCCTGGAAAGATCCGCAGGGCGACGGTTACCAGCTGGTCCAGTCTCTTATCGCATTCGGTCGCGGTGAAATGATGGGCCTCGGATTCGGCGAGAGTGTGCAGAAACTCTTCTACCTGCCAGAAGCCCACAACGATTTCATCATTGCCATCGTCGTGGAAGAACTGGGCGTGGCAGGCGTTTTCGCAGTGATGGTGCTGTTTGTGACTCTGGTTTTTGGTATCTGGAACCGTGCCCGAACCCACATGCAGAACGAACGCCGGTTCATTGGTTACATGTGTTACGGAATCGGGCTGCTGTTTGCGCTGCAATTCCTCATCAACGTGGGCGTCTGCACAGGGGCGCTTCCAACGAAGGGGTTGACGCTTCCGTTCATCAGCTCCGGAGGTAACAGCCTGATCGTTTCCTGCATGCTCTTCGCGCTGGTGCTGCGTGGCGACGCGGAAGCGGCGGCGGAAACCACTCGCAAGCTACATGCGCGGAGGGTTCGCCGTGCATGATGCGGTTAGATATCAGGTTCCCGAAATGGGTCGGGTGCGACGGATCCATTTTGTTGGGATCGGTGGCGCCGGCATGTGTGGTATCGCCGAGGTGTTACTGAATCAGGGGTATCTCGTCAGTGGCTCCGATCTGCATGCCAGTGCCAATACCACGCGGCTGCAACAACTCGGTGCACGAATCGAGATTGGCCACGACGCTGCCCACGTAGGTGGCGCGGATGTGGTTGTCATCTCAAGTGCGGTGCAGACCACCAATCCTGAAGTCGTGCAGGCGCACGCTGGCAGGATTCCGGTTATCCCGCGCGCTGAAATGCTCGGCGAGTTGATGCGTTACCGGCACGGGATTGCCATAGCCGGAACACACGGCAAAACGACAACCACCAGCCTCATTACCAGCATTTTCCAGGCAGCGGGTCTTGATCCGACCTTTGTGATCGGTGGTCGTCTGAACAGTGCCGGTACACACGCACGCATGGGCGTTGGTCGCTACCTGATTGCGGAAGCGGATGAGAGTGACGCGTCGTTTCTCCATCTGCAGCCGATGTCCGCGGTGATCACCAACATCGACCGGGATCACATGTCGACGTATGGCAACGACTTCAACCGGTTGAAGGAGACGTTCATCGAGTTTACGCACCGCTTGCCGTTTTACGGTACAGCCGCGGTATGTGTGGATGATGCTGAGCTGCGGGGAATACTTGAGCGTGTGTCGAGGCCACTCTTGACCTATGGTTTCAGCGACGATGCCGACTTTCGTGCCTTCGACGTACGCACGGAAGGTTTGCGCTGGAAGTTCAAAGTTGCCCGGCCTACACGGGAAGCCCTGGAAGTGGAACTCGCCATTCCCGGCGAACACAACGTACGCAACGCCACCGCAGCCATTGCGATTGCAACAGATGAGGGCCTTGCGGATGAGGCGATCGTCGAAGGGTTGCATTCGTTTGCGGGTGTTGGCAGACGTTTCCAGACATGGCCAGTGAAAACCCGTGTCGGCACATCGGTCATCGCTGTGGATGATTACGGTCATCATCCAACTGAAATCGACGCGGTGCTTGGCACGGCACGCAGAGTCTGGCCGGATCGCCGCGTCGTGATGATCTTCCAGCCGCATCGCTATTCGAGAACACGGGATCTTTTTGATGAGTTTGTCCGTGTGCTCTCCCAGGTCGATGCGTTGGTTGTTATCGATGTGTACTCCGCGGGAGAAGACCCGATTCCCGGCGCGGATGGCCGTGCCCTCTGTCAGGGGTTGAGGGCCAGAGGAGCGGTCGATCCGGTATTCGCCGTATCGGCGGCGGAAGCCATCGACATACTCGACAACATCGTTCGTGCAGATGACGTTGTAATCGTACAAGGCGCCGGCAACGTCAATCAGGTGTCGAGAGAACTCGCAGGTGAGAGCTATGGCGTCTGAGTGGCAACGGTTGGGATCAGGGGCGGTGGTGGTCATACCAGTCCTGCTGGCGTGGCTTTGCTGGGTTGCGCTTGATCGCCGGATCGAAACCGTTGAGGTCATAACGGAGTTGATGCCGAAGGAAAGTGCGGCGGTTTCCACCGCGGTTCACCGTGCAATTGATGGTGGCATCCTGTCCGTTGATATCGACGCCGTGGCGCAAGCCCTGGTGGCGCTGTCCTGGCCGCGATCTGTAACCGTGCGGAGAGTCTGGCCGGATCGGTTGCAGGTGAGTGTTGTAAAACCAACTTTGATTGCGCGCTGGAACGGTGATCGTTATCTGACCTCAACCGGCGCCGTGGTGAGTTCCGAGAAGTCAGTTGAGGACCTTCCCATTCTCGAATGCGCGATGGCGTCCCCTAGGGAGTCGATGGAGATGTACGGGCTTCTGCAGGAAATCTCGGCCATCGAATCGCTCTCACTCGCGGAATTGCGGCAGAACCGGATTGGTGAATGGCAGATCCGTTTTGCGGATGGAATGACCGTCAATCTTGGAGCAGAAAAGGTCATTGAGCGGATGCACCGTTTTATCGCGGTATGGCGGGATACGAGCGTGACTAATGACTCAGCAATCGCCTATGTGGATACGCGTTATCCGAACGGTGTTGCGATCCGACTCAATGAAATGTTGGCCAGTGGCCGTCCGGTAGTGAGTCACTGATATGGCCAAATCCCTAAAAACCCGTTCGGAATCAGGCAATGCGCGAATCGTCGCGCTGGATATCGGCACCAACAAGGTGGCAGCCATAGTTGGCGAGATCACGCCGGATGGCCAGATCGAAGTCGTTGGTATCGGTTCGCACCCCTCACGTGGGATCAAGAAAGGGGTTGTCGTCAATATCGAATCCACGGTGCAGAGCATCCAACGTGCTGTCGAAGAAGCCGAGCTAATGGCAGGTGGTCGGATTACATCGGTTTACGCGGGTATCGCTGGCAGTCACATCCGAAGCATCAATTCTCACGGCAACGTAGCTGTCCAGGAAAAGGAAGTCAGTCAGCAGGATATCGACAGGGTCATCGATGCAGCGCAAGCCATGGCGATTCCGGCCGATCAACGCATTCTGCATGTGGTGCCGCAGGAGTACGTGATCGATGACCAGGAAGGTGTGCGCGAACCGCTCGGGATGTCCGGCGTGCGCCTGGAAGCCCGCGTGCACATGGTGACCTGTGCAACGAATGCCTCGCAGAACGTCGAAAAGTGCATCGAACGATGCGGCCTCACCGTCAACGATATCGTGCTCGAACAGCTTGCTTCGAGCTATGCCGTCCTCTCTGACGATGAACGGGATCTGGGTGTGTGTCTGGTCGATATTGGCAGCGGTACCTCCGATATCGCCGTGTTCACTGGCGGCGCCATCAGGCACACCGCCGTTATACCGATCGCAGGTTACCAGGTTACCAGCGACATCGCCATGGCGTTGCGTACACCCACGCAGAGCGCCGAAGAAGTCAAGATGAAATATGCATGTGCGCTGGCGCAGCTTGCAGGGCCGGACGAGATGATCAAGGTTCCGGGCGTTGGTGACCGCCCCTCAAGGGAACTGTCAAGGCAGGCCTTGGCCGAAGTTGTCGAGCCACGATATGAAGAATTGTTCGGGTTGATCCAGGGGGAGCTGCGTCGCAGCGGGTATGAGGAAATGCTCGCGGCCGGCGTGGTACTCACCGGAGGTGCTTCAAAAATGGAGGGCGTGATCGAGCTCGCCGAGGAGATTTTTCACATGCCGGTCAGTTTGGGGCTGCCGCGGCATGTGCAGGGATTGAAGGACATCGTACGCAATCCGATCTATGCGACAGCTGTCGGGCTGTTGCTGTACGGGAAGGAACGGGAAGAAGAACTGGCAGGACGCCAGACACGACGCGTCGGGGGGACTCTTGGCAGGATTGGGAAATGGTTCGGTGACAACTTTTAGGCAGGAGATCTGAATGTTCGAAATAGTCGATCCAGATACGAAAAACGCTGTGATTAAGGTGGTGGGTGTCGGTGGTGGCGGTGGCAATGCCGTCCGGCACATGATCGATCGAAACGTCGAGGGTGTTGAGTTCATTGCTGCGAATACGGACGCGCAGGCGCTTCGCAATCTTGACGCTAAGACGACTCTGCACATCGGTGCCTCCATCACCAAGGGGTTGGGTGCGGGTGCAAATCCGGAAGTGGGGCGACAAGCCGCACACGAAGACCGGGATCGCATCATTGAAGTGCTGACCGGTGCGGACATGGTGTTCATCACGGCCGGCATGGGTGGTGGTACCGGCACTGGCGCCGCGCCGGTGTTTGCACAGATCGCCAAAGACCTTGGCATTCTGACCGTTGCCGTGGTGACAAGACCGTTCCGGTTTGAGCGTCGTGAGAAGGTGGCGGAGAAGGGCGTTGAGGAACTCGCCACTATCGTTGATTCGCTGATCACGATTCCCAACGAGCGGCTTCTGGAGGTGCTCGGCGAGCGCACAACGATGCTTGATGCGTTTGGTCAGGCCAACAACGTTCTGCTTGGTGCCGTGCAAGGCATCGCCGATCTGATCATCAGACCGGGCGTCATCAACGTCGATTTCGCCGACGTGCGCACCGTGATGCAGGAGATGGGCCTCGCCATGATGGGCACGGGTCGCGCCAAAGGCGACAACAGGGCGCGCGATGCAGCAGAGAATGCCATCAGCAGTCCGCTGCTCGACAAGGTCAATCTGCAAGGGGCCAGAGGCATTCTGGTAAATATCACCGCCGGACCGGACTTGAACATTGGTGAGTTCACCCAGGTCGGTGACATCATCGACAGCTTCGCATCCGAGAATGCGACGGTGGTGGTCGGTACCTCCATTGATCCGGAGATTGGTGATGAGATCAAAGTCACCGTGGTGGCGACTGGTCTTGGCGAACCGCGACAGGCTGCGAGCGTGATTGTCGATAACACGGCAGGCCCACGATCGGGCACCCTACAGGCCAATACCGACTACAACCAGTTGGCGGGTCAGCCGGCGTATGTGCGCAAAGGGCGCGCATCGGCGAATCCGCGCAGCGACCGCCCGGCGGGTGCAGAACTGAACCAGGATGAACTGGAGTTTCTGGACGTGCCGGCGTTCCTACGCCGCCAGGCGAACTGAGGAGGGTTTTGGTCAGACCCTCCTGCGCATGGTGCGAGCGAAGCCCGCGCCGTGTGCAGCGAGTAAGTGAGGCACGCTTCACGTGCCGGTCTGATCCATTCGCAGCGGCGAAACGACCCGAGTTACTCTGAGGCCGGATGGTTCTCGGAGCACCGGCGCACGCAACCAGCCATGCTCCAAGAGGGACTGAATGCATGATGGGTGCGCTTCGGGTACCTGATGCTGGTACCATGCTCGGGCCGTGATGATCGCCAGCCGCAGGCACCTTGCGGTCCTCCAGTGCGTTGTAGCCGCAGCCCCTGTGTCCCAATAGTCTATTAACCCATGACTTCACCGATTCACCAGAGAACGCTCAAGAACCTGATCCACGCTGCAGGGATCGGTTTGCATAGCGGTGAACGATCGGTGATGACACTTCGCCCGGCGGATCCGGATACCGGCATCGTCTTCGTGCGGACTGATCTCTCACCCTCAGTGGAGATTTCAGCCAACGTCGAAAACGTCGGTAACACGTTGTTCGCAACGACACTTGTGAAGGGCGAACATTCGATTGCGACGGTGGAACACCTCATGTCGGCACTGTCTGGTCTCGGTGTCGACAACGTTCGTATCGAAGTCAGTGCTGCTGAGCTGCCGATCATGGATGGCAGTTCGAGTCCGTTCGTATTCCTTTTGCAGTCGGCGGGTCTTGCCGAACAGTCGGCGCTACGGCGTTTTCTGCGCATTCGCCGGACGGTTGGTATTCGCGAGGACGATGTTGCTGCATCTCTCTCACCGTTTGACGGATTTCGCCTGGACTACACGTTGGTCTACGACCATCCGGTACTCAGGTGTCACACCGCGCAGGCGCGTGTGGAGTTTTCCCCGACTACATACGTCAGGGAGGTAGCTCGTGCCCGAACCTTCGGTTTTCTGACGGACTACGAGCGCCTGCGCAGCATGAATCTCGCACGCGGTGGCAGCCTCAATAACGCTGTGGTCATCGATGACTCCTCCATCCTCAATGAGGAAGGACTGCGGCTTGAAGACGAGTTCGTGAAACACAAGATCCTCGATGCGATCGGGGACTTGTATCTGGTTGGCGCCCCCATCATTGGCGCCTTCCAGGGAATCAAGTCAGGCCATCGCATCAACAACCGGTTGCTCCGCAAGCTGTTTGCGCATCCCGATACCTGGGAGTGGGTTACGTTCGAAGATGCGCGCGACTTACCGGAACGCTTTCTCGATAAGAATGGTGTTGCTGACTGAGAGAGGAAGCGCTCGGCCCGCTCTGTGAACCGACAGGATCAGAGCGACGCGACGATCTGAAGTTGAATCTCCCGGACGCCGCTGAAATCCTGGAGGCAGGCGAGCGCCCGTACGATAGTGTCGGCCTCGAAGCGGATACGCGTCGCTGACGCCGCGCTGCGGCAGCCAATCACCAGAACTGCTCCACGTATATCCAGCACCCGGCACTCCCGTGCCAACTCGTCCGGCAGCACTGCCCTCAGCTCCCCAGTCCAGCCGATCTGCGCGTTCGCTTTATTGAGAAGGCGTTGCAAAGGGCCCTTTGTGGGCTGACCAGACGCGAGAAAGTCATTTACCTTTAGTTGGGGGACTGCTTTTTTGGGGGGGCGGTTCGGGCTCACCGGACTTTGACTCCTTCGTCCTTGATCAAAACAGCAAGAACAACATCAACAGACCCTCAGTCAGGTGAGGATACTACTCGTTCAGGGTTCTGGAGCCACCCGCTCCATCGAGCTGCGCCGGACGCATATGGCGGCGTTCGGCCTGCTGCTGTTCGGTGCGCTGGCGGTGCTGACTTCAGGGTTCAATCCTTCGGCTTCCTGGGATCGGATGACTGCGAACGATGCAGGGATCGCACCCGTAAAGATCGCCCTAGAGCGAATTGTTGGTGATATCGGGCGGGATTCCAGTTCGCTCGCCGATCTGCGCCTTCGATTCGAATCGGCCTCCGCGGCGCAGGACAGGATGTTGGCACGCATGCAGGCAAGATTGTTGCGAATGGAGGCTTTTGGCAGCCGCATGGTTGAAGCGGCAGAACTGGATGCCGAAGCGTTCGACTTTTCCGGTCTTCCGCCCGTGGGCGGACCACAAATCCCCCACACTCGGCTTCAGGCCAAACTTCCGGGGTGTCCGCCTACAGTGAGCTTCGCAGTGAAATTGGCGATGAGATCGAAGCTTTAGCCGAGCGCGTGCGTATACGCGAGGCTGAGTTCGGGATTCTGGAAAATGTGCTCGCCTCCCGTGAGCTGCATGAGGAGCAACTTCCGTCAGGCTCACCGGTTGCACGTGGCTGGATATCCTCACCGTTTGGTAACCGGGTAGACCCGATTCACGGCCGGAAAGCGTTTCACGCCGGAATCGATTTTGTCGGTAAGCCCGGCTCTCCAATACTGGCCGCAGGCGCCGGAGTGGTCACCTTCGCCGGCGCGAAAGACGAATACGGCATAACGGTTGGGATCAGTCACGGCGATAACCTGCTGACGCGTTATGCCCACCACAGTGAGCTGAAGGTCGAGGTCGGCGACGTTGTCAGGCGTGGAGACACGGTGGGATTGATGGGCGACACAGGGCGTGCGACGGGCTACCACGTTCATTTTGAAGTCAAAAAGTCAGGGCAGCAGATCGATCCGCAGAAGTTCCTTACCCGCACTCGAACCTGACTTCGCCGGGTTCAGCCTCGTTCCGAGGGGGCGACCGTAATCATTCCCGCCCCGCTGTACAAAGCACGGTAAGATGCGGCCGCTTTTCCCGACCCCGGGGACACGGATCGGAGTCCATGTTCAAGTTTCTCTTCGGAACCAAGAATTCCCGTGAACTGCGCCGAATGGGGCGCGTCGTCCGGCAAATCAACGAGCTCGAATTCCGCTACTCAAGCCTCGCCGATCTGGCAGCTGTGACCAACGAACTCAAGGCGCGTGTCGGCAAGGGTGAGAAGCTCGATGCCGTATTGCCGCAGGCGTTCGCCGTGGCGCGCGAGGCGGCCAGACGTGCTCGCAATATGCGTCATTTTGATGAGCAGCTGATCGGCGGAATCACGCTCCATGAGGGACGCATCGCCGAGATGCGGACGGGTGAGGGTAAAACCCTGGTCGCGACACTCCCCGCCTATCTGAATGCGCTTTCCGGCAAGGGCGTTCATGTCGTCACGGTCAACGACTACCTGGCGCGTCGTGACAGTGAATGGATGGGTCCGATCTACGCAACCCTCGGACTCACCACGGGAGTGGTGACCTCCCGGCAGAACAGCGCTGACAAGCGCGCCGCCTACCAGGCCGATATCACCTACGGAACAAACAACGAGTTCGGATTCGACTATCTGCGTGACAACATGGCGTTCACGCTGAACGATCAGTTTCAGCGAGGTTTGAACTTTGCCATCGTCGATGAAGTGGATTCGATCCTTATTGATGAGGCACGTACGCCACTGATCATTTCCGGTCAGGCCGAAGAATCGACGGAACTCTACCGGCGCATCAACCAGTTGGTCCCGAAGCTCAAACGCCAGGACTACGTTGATCGCACGAGCCCCCTGGCGCGATTTGAAGACATGGCTCCCGATGAGGGCGATTATCAGGTTGATGAGAAGGACCGTCGAGTCGAGCTCACCGAGCTCGGCCACCAGCGGGTTGAAGAAGAACTCGAGCGGATGGGCCTGCTCGATCCCGGTGAAAGCCTGTACGCCTCATCGCAGCTCAACCTTGTACACCACGTCCTGGCGGCGCTCCGTGCTCATGCCCTCTACCAGAGGGATGTGGATTACATGATCAAGGATGGTGAGGTGGTCATCGTTGACGAGCACACAGGCCGAGCGATGCCCGGTCGCCGCTGGTCGGATGGTCTGCATCAGGCTGTGGAAGCCAAAGAGGGCGTGCGCATCCAGCATGAATCGCAAACGCTCGCATCCACCACTTTCCAGAACTATTTCCGTCTGTATTCCAAACTCTCGGGGATGACGGGTACTGCAGATACCGAGGCGTTTGAATTCAGACAAATCTATGGCCTCGACGTGGTGGTGATCCCCACACATAAAACGATGGTCCGCAAGGACATGAACGATCTGGTTTTTCTGACGATGCAGGAAAAGTACGATGCCATCGTTGAAGACGTGAAGGACTGCACGGCGCGCGGCCAGCCGGTGCTGATCGGTACCGCCAGCATCGAATCCTCCGAGCGCCTCTCAAAGGAGCTGGAGCGCAACGCGATCAGGCACAACGTTCTGAATGCAAAACAGCACGAACGTGAAGCGGAGATCGTGGCCCAGGCAGGCAAACCTGGCACCGTGACTATTGCCACCAACATGGCCGGTCGAGGCACGGACATCGTGCTGGGTGGCAACTGGGAAGCCGAAGCGAACGCGCGAGAACTCGATGAGTCGGCCCGGGAATCGCTGCGTGGTGCATGGCAGGGATTACACGAGCAGGTTATTGCTGCGGGTGGATTGCACATCATCGGCACAGAAAGACACGAATCGCGGCGCATCGATAACCAGCTGCGGGGTCGCGCCGGCCGCCAGGGGGATCCCGGTGCTTCGCGCTTCTATCTGTCCATGGAAGACAATCTCATGCGGATCTTCGCGTCAGATCGTATGCGCGGGATCATGCAGTCCCTGGGTCTTGAAAAAGGCGAGTCCATTGAACACCGCATGGTGAACAACGCGATCGAAAAGGCGCAGCGCAAGGTGGAAGGTCGCAACTTCGACATGCGCAAGAACCTCCTTGAGTTTGATGACGTTGCCAATGATCAGCGACAGGTGATCTACCGTCAGCGCCGTGATCTGATGGAAGTGGAGGATATCTCCGGCACCATCGAAGGCATGCGTGAGGAGGTCATCAGAGACACAGTTTCCGAGTACATCCCAGCGCAGACGCTCGAGGAGCAGTGGGACATTCCTGGCCTGGAGAAAGCGCTGGCAGCTGAATTCGCCAGTCAGCAGCGGGTGGGTGAGTGGCTCGAACAGGATTCCGGTCTGAACGAAGAGAGCCTAATCACCAAGATCGTGGATCAGATCGAAGCAGAGTTTCGCGCGAAAGAAGAAAACTGGCAGCAACTGGGTGTGAACATGCGGCTCGTCGAGAAGCAGATCATGTTGCAGGTGCTGGATCAGCGGTGGAAAGAACACCTGGCCGGCATGGACTATCTGCGGTCAAGCATCGGGCTTCGGGCCTACGCTCAGAAGCAACCCAAACAGGAGTACAAACGCGAGTCATTCGAGTTGTTCCAGGGGTTACTCGGCAACATCAAGCGCGATGTGGTGCGGCTGCTGTCACGGGTTCAAATTGAACAGCCGGAACGTGTTGAAGAAGAGCGGCGACGGCGCGCGGAAGCGGAAAAGCGCATGCAGTTCAATCACGCAGAAGCGCCAGGTATCGCGGAAGAAGAAAGTGCAGAAACACCTGCAGCGGCGAATTCCGACCGGACGAAACCGCAGGTGGAGACTTTTGTGCGCAGCGAAGCAAAGGTCGGTCGCAATGAACCCTGTCCATGTGGATCGGGTAAGAAGTTCAAACACTGTCACGGAAAGGTGGCCTGACATGGCAGTCAACGTTCCCGCGCTCGAAGCGCTGTTGCCAATTCCAGGGGTACGTATCGGTACCACCAATGCCGGTATCAAACAGCGCGTTCGCGATGACATGGTGGTCATGGTGATGGACGCAGACGCAACTGTTGCTGGTGTGTTCACGCAGAGTGCGTTCCGTGCAGCGCCGGTAAAGATCGCTGAGGCGCGCCTCGACCAGGCGCGTGCGCTCGTCATTAACAGTGGTAACGCCAATGCAGCCACGGGCCAGGTGGGGGAACACGATGCCTCTGCAGTGTGTGATGCGGTTGCAGACTCGCTCCCGGAGCTCAAGGGCGAATCCGTCCTGCCGTTCTCCACGGGTGTCATCGGCACACGCCTGCCGGTAGCGGCAATGCAGAAAGGAGCGCTCGAAGCAGTGCAGCGGCTGCGTGAGGACAACTGGAATGCAGCGGCGTGGGCGATCATGACCACGGACACGGTACCCAAGGCGCGGTCGCTTCGCATCGAAACCGATAAAGGTGTCGTCATCGCAACCGGTATCGCCAAAGGCGCGGGAATGATCAAGCCGGACATGGCGACCATGCTCGGGTTCATGGCGCTGGACGCGGCTGTGCCACGTGCGATCCTGCAACCTCTGCTGAAACGTGTTGCGGACCGCAGCTTCAACCGCGTCACCATCGACGGCGATACGTCGACCAATGACTCCCTGATTCTCATCGCTTCGGGAAAGGGCCCGGTCGCCGTTTCCGGAGATGATGATCCTTGTCTCGCGCAAATCGAACAGGGATTGACCGCCATTGCGCAGGATCTTGCGATGTGGATTGCGCGAGACGGTGAAGGCGCGACCCGCTTCGTGACAGTGAGGGTTAGGGGAGGCAAGACGTCAGCAGACTGCCTCAAGGTTGCCTACGCAATTGCCGAGTCGCCGCTGGTGAAAACGGCGATCTTCGCCGGCGACCCGAACTGGGGGCGGTTCTGCATGGCGATTGGTCGCAGCGGCGCCTTTGTTGAACCTGACCGTGTGAACCTGCACCTCGATGATGTCTGTATTGCAAGAAATGGACTGGCGGCGCTAGGTTATGAGGAAAAGGACGCAGCCCGGGTGATGGCGCAGCAGGAACTGACGGTGTTTGTTGATCTCGGTTTCGGCAACATCGAAGAGTGGGTATGGACCTGCGACTTCTCATACGACTACGTGAAGATCAACGCTGAGTACCGCAGCTGAAGGATTCAGTCAGGCGTTTCCGGATCCCGCGAAGAGGCTTCGTCCTGAGCGGGTTCGCCCGGGATTCTACGTTCTCCCGCAGCCCATGCCCCGAGATCGATCAGCTGACAACGTTCTGAGCAGAAAGGGCGCCAGGTGTTGGAAGCGTGCAAACGGACGCTTTTGGCGCATATGGGGCAGCGGATGATTCGATCGGGTTCAACCATCATCTGTTCTGCCTTCCGGTCTGCGCTCCGGAGCTTCAGTTCGGCATGCCGAGAAGATCTGCCAACGACCCTCCGGCAACCAGAGCCAGCCAGCCCGCGACCGCGAGACACGGACCGAAGGGCATGGGATCACCGCGTTGCATTCGCCCCGAGAACACGCGCAGCAGCGCCCATATCAGTCCGGAAACAGACGCGAGGAGCAGGATCATCGGCAACAGTGCCCAGCCAACCCACGCACCCAGCGCGGCCAGCAGTTTGAAATCACCGTAGCCCATACCTTCCTTGCCGGTGAGTAGCTTAAAACCCCAGTACGTCGTCCATAGCAGCAGATAACCGACAACCGCACCGATGACGGCGCTTTCGATGGGGACCCAGGTACCGGAGAGATTGATGATGAGTCCCAGCCAGAGTAGCGGCAGAGTCAGATAGTCAGGTAACAGCATGGTATCGAGATCAATGGCAGTTGCGGCAATCAGCACCCAGGTGAAAAAACAGGCGGCGAGTCCTGCGGTTGTGTATCCGTAACGCGCGAGGACGAACAGAGTCAAGAGCAGCGTCAGCAACTCGACCAGCGGGTAGCGAACGCTCACCGGAGCATTGCACGCTGTACAGCGGCCACGCTGTAGGATCCAGCTCAGAAGTGGAATGTTCTCGATCGCGCGGATCTGATGCCCGCATGCAGGGCAATGGGACCGCGGTACAGCGAGATTAAACGGTGTCTCATCCTGGTGACTTTGAATGGTCAGCGCTTCTTTCGCCTCGGCGATGAACTGCCGCTGCGACATCACCGGCAACCGATAGATGACGACGTTCAGAAAGCTGCCAACAGATACTGCGATCCACGCGGCCAGCAAGAAAGCCAGCCCGCCGTATTCAAATAGCGAGCCGGACAAAGAGCCGAAGAGAGAGCCAACCTCCGGCACGAACGGAGTTTCCATACGTCAGCTGGCAGCCTCAGTTCGGACCA
>Ga0194122_10004624_pt1 | contig 13267 bp, 14 predicted proteins | sample TA2MahCa10mmetaG_FD_155487 | JGI IMG/M metagenome (GOLD analysis project Ga0194122, IMG submission 155487) | Freshwater microbial communities from Lake Tanganyika, Tanzania - TA2015021 Mahale Deep Cast 10m | ecosystem: Environmental > Aquatic > Freshwater > Lake | place: Tanzania: Lake... | reverse complement strand
CCTTCTCCAACAAGCGCTGGCTGCACTTCTTCATGCTGTTCGTGCCGGTGATGGGTCTGTGGACCAGCAGCATCGGCATCATCGGCCTGGCCCTCAACCTGCGTGCCTACGACTTCGTGTCGCAGGAGATCCGCGCTGCTGAGGACCCCGAGTTCGAGACCTTCTACACGAAGAACATTCTTCTGAACGAAGGTCTGCGTGCCTGGATGGCACCGGCTGACCAGCCGCACGAAAACTTCGTCTTCCCTGAAGAGGTTCTTCCTCGCGGTAACGCTCTCTGATCACTGGCACCAGTTGTCTTAGCAAAGCCCCCGAAAGGGGGCTTTTTTATTGGGTCCACTAGCGCCTCGATGCGTCCCCTCGTTGTTTCATCTGCCGCAGGGCTCGATCGAACTGCGCATCCACGCAGCTGGCTCCTGCTCCATCAGAGGGTTCACCAACTTGGAATTCACCGGTTTGCACGTGCCGCAGCACAATTCCTCGCTGATCGCAGCGATGCACCCGGTAGGTGCCGCTCTCTAACAGCTCCGCGATCGCTGCCTGACTACGGCGAACCCAGACGGCGTTGCGACGAAAAGCAGGGGCATAGTCGGCATTGAACCCCGGCTGACTCACGATCCACTGAGCCGGCAACTCCTGCTTGCGCTCATCGGTGTAGGCGCTGCTTTCTGGGAAACGGAGCAAAACCCGTCGCTGCGCCAACAACGGCACCAGCTGGGTTTCAGCGGCAACGCTGGCGTCCGCGGGGATGCTGCTCAGCAGCCCGCGGGTCTCCCAGCCCCTTTGCAGTTGGCGCCAGGGTGAGACATGCACCCAGGGCTGCACGCTGTCGGGAATCAGGGCAGAGAGGCTGCGGTGCGGGTTACCGGTGATGGTGAACAGGATGGAGAGCGCCAGAGCAGTGCGCCAGAGCCGGCGCAACCAGCGCTCATGAAACAGCTCCGGATGGCGCTGCCACCACAAAACAGCTCCGGCGAACACCCCAGGTACGAGGTAGAGCACGAAGCGCAGATTCACGGCCAAGGCATTGCTGCCCTGGGAGCTCAGGGCCACGAACAGGGGCCCGGCCATCAGCAGCCAGCCATCCAGCCCCGCCGCCGGCAGAAAAGCCAGCGGCAGCCAGAGGGTGATCAAGAACTTGAGCGTTGGGCCGAGGGGCAGCAGCAGTTCCTGTAGCAACAGCAGCGGCTGAGCGGCCATCGCTTTCAGTACATCCAGGGTGGAGCCCCGGCCGTTCTGACCTGCCAGAAACTGGCCAAAGCGTTCTTCCATAAAGCGATCTGACACCTCTGTGCCGAACAGCGGCATCCAGATGTTGGTGATCGCCACCACCATCAGCGCTGAATACACGCACAGGCCCAGTCCGGCCCAGCGCCAACGGCCCTGGCAGCGCAGCAGCATCCATAGCCCGACGCTGAAGCTGAGCAGCCCCACGTCTCCGCGCACGAAGGGAAGCAGCAGGGCGCAGCTGCCGTAGAGCCAGGGCTGGTTACGCCGAATCCCGAGCAACAGGCCGAAGCTCAGCAGGGGAATGGCACAAAGATCGTGAAAGTTCTCCAGAGCTGGGCCAATCACAATTCCTGCGGCGAAATAGCTGCAGGCGATCCAAGCTGCGAGCCGCGGCGGCAGATCGGCACGGGCCAGTTGGTGCAACACCAAGCCACCCGCCGTGAGCAGCCCCACCTGAATCAGCGGCAGGCTCCAGATGCCCAGCAGCATCACCAGGGGCAACCACACCATCAGGAGGGGCGTGAAGTGCTGGCCGAGGTGGAAGTAGCCAAGGGTGGGCAGCGCCTCGCCCCGCACGAGCACCGGCGAGGAGAGCTGCGAGGCCAGGGTGCTTTCAAAGGGCCGCCCCAGATTGCCGTTCCAGATCTCCTGAAGAAACAGGCCCTGGTCGTAGGTGGCGTTAAGGCTCCAGATGCGCCAGCCCTGCAGGAGTAGCCCGATCACCAGAAACAGGCCAGCCGCCAGCCGCACCCAGCGTTCAGGTGCACGCTGATCGTGAGCAGACAGCATCCGTGTGGGCTCCGAGACGGAGCGGTAGGGAGTGCCCGATTCTCCAGGATCCGTTCACCCCGGCTGCTGGTGAAATCATGGGTAGTTGAAATGGCCATCCCCAGCCCTGAACCAGCGCCTTCGTTTCTTGATTCAGGCGGCGGTAGCGATGGTTTCGCTGCTGGCGGCCGATCAGATCGCCCACCAGTGCGGTATCCCTAGGGCCGCTGGCCTGCTCTGCCTGGCGAGCCTCGCTGCGCTTGTGGTGTGTGTGCGCCTGGGTTGGCGTCAGGCCTTGCTTGGCGTGGCAGCGCTGGCCCTGCTCTCGATCCCCGCCGCCCTCACTCAGGGCGATCCGCTCAGGGCCACCGGCGTGATCGCGCTAACTGCCTTCGCTTTGGGGGTGAGTGCCCGCTGGCAGTTGCAGCAGGTGTACTGGCTGTTGGTGGTCAGTCTCTGTTTGCTGATCACCAACAGTCCCTTCACGGGCGCCCCACCGGTCGCTGATCTGATCCGGCTTGCCGGTGCTGTGTTGCTTTCGGGTGGATTCACGATCCTGTTGCAGACCCGGCTGGTTCCCCTTGATCCAGGCCGTGCAGCCACGTCGCTGTTTGCCGTTGCCCATAGTTGGCGCCGCAGCGTGGCTTATGGACTGTTGCTGGCGAGCACCACCTTGGTGAGTGCCCCTCTGGCTGTGCAGCACCACTTGCAAATCACCGGCTTGTGGTTGATCCTCACGCCGTTTTTGGTGCTGCGCCCGTTCGTTCGCGACGCCTGGACGGTGGCTCTGCACCGCAGCCTCGGCACCATTGCAGGGGTGCTGCTGGTCATGTTGCTCGCCCTGTTGCTGCCGAAGAGCCTGCCGTTGCAGGTTCCAGCGGTGGTGGTGGGTGTGATCACCGCGATGATCGCCACCCGCCGCGGTCATCCAGCGCTGGTCTTGATGGCGCTCACGGTCACGATCGTGCTGTTCGACAGCAACCACGTTGACCTGATGCAGATGGCTGATCGACGCCTGGAGGCGGTTGGCCTGGGTGTGGTGCTCTCGTTGGGTGTGATGGCGATAGCACATCCGATTGAGCAGCGCTTCGCCCTGATCAGGGCGCGGGATAACGGTTGATTTCTCAAGCCGGCTAACGGATTTGAACCGATGGCCTTCGCTTTACAAAAGCGCTGCTCTACCACTGAGCTAAGCCGGCACGAAGGCGTGTCCTTCGCCGCAGAGCTTATCGCTCGGCCAGAGCCCAGAGCAGCAGCTGGGTGCGGCTTCTGCAGCCGGTCTTGGCAAGCAGGCGGGAGATGTGGCTTTCTACCGTGCGATGGCTGAGCACCAGCTCAGCCGCGATCGAGCGATTGCTCAGGCCGCGGACAAGCTGTCGCAACACCTGGCCTTCGGCCGGTGTGACACCCGGGAGCGACAGAGAGGACATGGCGGGATGGGCAGGGATGCCCTGAGCATTCCCCTCAGGCCTGGGTAGCGCTCCACAGGGGATCGCCCTCCTCTGCCACAGGTAAAGGCTTGGTGCGGCGGATCGGCAGGTTGGCCACCAGGGCGGTGACGCGGTCTTCAGTTTCCAGGCTCACATCGCCTTCTTCGATGTCGATTTCCACGTAGCGGCTCACCACTTCGAGGATCTCGCGCCGCATCTGCTCCAGCAGTTCAGGGTTGAGGTCGCTGCGGTCGTGGGCCAGCACCAGCTGGAGCCGTTGTTTGGCGGTGGTGGCGCTGGCGGGCTGACGACCGAGCAGCTTGTTAACGAAATCGCGCAGGGTCATCGGCTCAGAAGATCTTGGTGTGCATCAGGCGGCCGATCTTGGCTCGCAGTCCGCGCCGCACCTTGGCGGGATCGATCAAAGGCACGTCTTCACCGCAGACGCGCCGGGCAATGTTGTTGTAGGCCTGGGCGGCCGGAGAGCTGCTGCCGTTGAGGGTGAGCGGTTCACCGCGGTTGGTGCTCACGATCACCTGCTCGTCCTCGAGAACGAGCCCCAGCAGCGGCAGAGCCAGGATGTCGGTCACGTCGTCGACGGCCAGCATCTCCTGGTTCGCCATCATTTTCGGTCGCACCCGATTGAGCACCAGCTGGATCGGCTTGATGCCGCGGGTGTTCAGCAGGCCTATCACCCGGTCAGCGTCCCGCACCGCGGACACTTCCGGAGTGGTGATCACGATCGCTTCTTCAGCGGCGCCAGCTGCGTTCTTGAAGCCGTCTTCGATGCCGGCGGGGCAGTCGATCAGCACCACGTCGAAGCTCTCGCGCAGCATGCCCACGATTTTTTGCATGTCTTCGGGCTTGAGCCACTCGAGCATGCGCGGATTACCAGCTGGCAGCAGCGCCAGGTTGGGCTCCTGCTTGTGCTTCACCAGGGCCTGATCCAGGCGGCAGTTGCCCGAGAGCACCTCCTGGGCGGTGTACACGATTCGGTTTTCCAGGCCCAGCAGCAGATCGAGGTTGCGCAGGCCGAAATCAGCATCGAGCACGGCAGTGCGCACGCCCTGGCGGGCCAGGGCGATGCCCAGGTTGGCGGTGAGCGTGGTCTTTCCCACGCCCCCTTTACCTGAGCAGATCAGGATGGAACGGCTTCCCGAGGTGGTCACGGGCACGGTCTGGAATCGAGGCACGTTAAGGCCATTTCCCTGCTTGGCCCTGTGTTCGCCTCACTGGGCATCACGCGAACAACCATTTAGAACGGCCGCAACCCCGTGTTTCGTGTGTTCATGAGCGGCATCAGCAGCAGCCAGCGCCTGCTTGTCATGCCCGATGACGGCGGTGCTTCGGTGGTGGAGCTGATCGATCAGGCCAACGAGGAGTTGCTGCTCAAGCAGTTCAAGCTGCAGAGCGAGCAGATCGAGCAAGCCCTATTCCGTGCCCGAGAACGCGGCGTGCGCGTGCGGGTGATGCTCAACCCCCATACCTCCGGCGGCGATCGCTGGAACGATGAGGCCTTCGCCCTGCTCCAGAGCCGTGGCATCGAGGTGGTGTGGACCAGCGAATGCTTTCCGGTCACCCACGAGAAATCAATGGTGATCGATGGGCATGCAGCCCTGATCGCAACGTTCAACCTCTCTGAGAAATATTTCACCGAAACCCGTGACTACGGCGTGATCACCCACGACCCCGTGGTGATCGAGCAGGTGCGGGCCGGCTTTGAGGCCGACTGGCACCGCAGCTTCTTTGAGCCGCGCCTGGATGTGGGGCTGGTGTGGAGCAATGCCCACAGCCGCGGACAAATGGCCCGTGTGATCGATGTGGCCCGCAAAACCCTCTGGATCCAGCACCCCAAGTTTGTGGATGCGGTGATCCTCGAGCGGATCGTGGCGGCCCGGGAACGTGGCGTGAAGGTGCGCGTGCTTTGCGGCGGGAAGCACGGCCTCAGCGATTGGGACGTGTACGACACCTTCAGCTCTCTGCGGGTGATGGAGCTGTTCGGTGTGAAGATCCGCCGCCAGAAGCACCTCAAGCTGCACGCCAAATTGATCCTTGTGGATGGCAAGGCGGCCATGACCGGCTCGATGAATATCGACCGCAGCGCCTTTGATGTGCGACGCGAGCTGGGGATCGAGATCGATTGCCCGACCGTGATCCAACGCTTTGAAGCCACCTTCGAGGTCGATTGGCAGGCCTCGAAGAAATACAGCGCTCCAGATCCCCTGGATCCCCAGTACCACGAGAGCGGTGAACTGCCCCCAGATCCTCACTTCGTGCACAACTGATGGCTGAACCAGCTGCTCAGCCCACCCATCTGCAGTTGTTTTTGGGCATGCAGCAGGTGGCGCTCTCCTCCTTCGGTGGTGGCTTGTCTGCTTGGAGCGAGCGCATCGTGGTGGAGGAGCGCCAGTGGATGAACAAGGAGGAGTTCATCACCGGCCTCACGGTGGCCCGACTCTTCCCCGGGCCCAATCAGATCAACATGGCGGTGTACATCGGCAGTCGCTTTCGCGGTTTAAGCGGTGCCATTGCAGCCCTCACCGGGATCCTGCTGCTGCCCTTCAGCGTGTTGATGCTGTTGGGCCTTGGCTATTACTACCTGCACATGACGATGGCGGTGGATCGGGTGTTGGCCGGCGTGATCACGGCCTCAGCCGGGATGGCACTCTCGATGGGGTTCAAGATTGCCGGCGCCTACAGCCGCGATCCGGTGGCCATGCTGCTGGCGGGGGCGAGTTTCATCGCCATGAGCGTGTTCCATGTCCGCCTGGTGCCGCTGGTGCTGGTGGCGGGTCCGCTGGCGATGGCCTGGTACTGGCCCAGGGGTGGCAAACCATGAGCCCCGCTGCCTTAGCCGACGCCGCCACCAGTCCAGCGCTGTGCCAGGCGGTTCAGCTCAGCGATTGGCGCAGCCTGCTTGGCGTGATTTGGGATTTCCTCAGCCTGTCGTTGTTTTCGCTTGGGGGCGGCAACACCCTCCTCAACGAGTACCACCACATGGCGGTGGATCAATACTGCTGGCTCAGCTCCCGTCAGTTCGCTGACATCTATGCCATCGCCGAGGCGGCACCGGGGCCGAGCTCGATGATCGTGGGCCTGCTCGGCATGGGGGCTGCCGTGAAAGAAGGCCCCCTTTGGGGTGTGCTGAGCGGAGTGGTGGCAGAAATCGCGATCCTTTTGCCCTCCACGCTGGTGATGGTGGCGGCAGCCCTCAGCTGGAACCGCCTCAACCACAGCCCCTGGCGCGTGGCCTTTGAGCGGGGGCTGGGGCCGATCACCCTGGGCATCCTGTTTGCCGTGGGTCTGAAAATCCTGCGGATTTCGGATCACGACACGCCTGCTTATGCGGTGTCGCTGGTGGTGTGCGTGCTCATGCTGCGCACCAAGATCTCACCGCTCTGGTTCATGGCGGTGGCCGGATTGTTGGGGGCGTTCGGTCTCGTCAACCGCTAACGCTGCTGCTGCGCTCATCGGGCCACTGGGGCTCCGCAGGTTCAATGCTGATCGCCCCTCGTAACAGCACGGCCTGCTCGCAGAACCCAGGCGGCGGCAGATCTTCAGGCCCGCGCGCCACTGCATCCGCGATTCGTAACTGCAAGGGGCGCAGTTGCAGAGCCACGATGCGCGCTTGGCGATTGCCGCCCGCTCCGGCATGGGCCACACCCCGCAGCCGTCCCCACACCCGCACATCGCCACCGGCGCTCACGCGTGCTCCGGGATTCACATCACCCAGGATCAGCAGCGAGCCTTCCACGTCAAGGTGATCGCCGGAGCGCAGCGTGCCGCGATGAACGGTGAGCGCCGTGGAGAGCGGTGCTGGGCTGGGGCTTGCCGCGCTGCTTTCCTCCAGACCTGTCTCCAGGCCCAGGCCTGCAGCGGCCACCAGTCCGAGCGGTTCTTGCGCCACCACCCGTTCGAGCCGAGCCCCCGCACCAGCCAGCTCCGCCTCAATCCTGCGGAGCTCCGGCAGATTGAGGATCCGATCCCTGCAGAACAGCCACACCGGGCCCGGATCCTGGTGGCTGTTCAGCCAGGCGGTGACTTCTTCAAGCGGCGAGGCGCTGCTGCGTGCCTCGGCCATAAGGCGCAGGTGGCAGGGGCTGGAGTGCATGGCAGGCAACTTAAGGAGCTTCCTCGCTGATCTACATCGCCAGCTCTTGCCGCAGCGGAACGGTGATCTCTGGCGGATGAATCAGCCAGGCACTTTCGGTGGCGGCACTAAGGCTCTGCACCAGCGCTGAACGCTGCTCCAGGGCGGTGAGTTGTTGGCCATCCCAGAGGCGTAGCCCGCCGCGATAGGGGTGGTAGCCGCGGTTCTTCTGGCTCTGCAAGCCGCAGCAGAGATCGGGCTTAAGGCCAGCCTGTTCGCTCAGGCGCCGCGCCAGCGCTAGCAGCTCCAATCGACGGCCATTGCTGAGCTGGCTCACATTGCTGGCCCTTAGCAGGCGCCGATCGAGGAGCCGGGTGCAGAGCTCTTTCACATCGGCCGGCCCCTCTTCACGCCAGCGCTGCAGGTGATAACCGGTGCGGTGGTCGTCGTTGCCGAGGAAGTCGTCGAGGCTGAGGGCATCGGGATGCCAGAGCCAGCGCTGCATCACGGCGTCAGCCCACACCTGCTCCGGCCCGAGTTGGCGAGCCACGGCGATGCTGCGGGTCAGCAGCCAGTTGCACACCACGTTGAGGCGGTGGTTGTACACGCTGCGGTACATCATGTTCCGCACCACCAGGTAGTGCTCCACCGCCATCAGGCCCTTGGGATGGAGTGCCAGCTGCCCATCGGGGGCCAGGGTGAGGCTGGCCAGGATGCGCTCCAGGTCGAGTTGCCCGTAGCTGGTGCCGGTGCTGTAGCTATCGCGCAGCAGATAGTCGAGCCGATCGCAATCCAGTTGGCTGCTCACCAGGGCCTTGATCGCTCCATTGCGGTAGCGCCCGTGCTCGAGCAGATCCGCCACCCGCTCGGCACTGCCGGGGGCCATGGCCTCCAGGGGTTCCCGCAGGCTGGGGTGTTCGCGGATCAGCCGTGCCGACCACTGTTCATGGTGCAGGCCATACATTTCCTCGCCGGAGTGGCTGAGGGGGCCGTGCCCCACATCGTGCAGCAGGGCAGCGGCGTAGAGCACACCCGCCTCCTGATCGAGCTTTGGGTCGCGCCGGCACAGCTCAGCTAGGGCGCGCCTGGCGAGTTGCAACACCCCCAGCGAGTGGGTGAAGCGGCTGGATTCGGCGCCATGAAAGGTGAGATAGGCCGGCCCCAGCTGGCGGATCCGCCGCAAACGTTGGAAGGGAGGCGTATCGATCAGCTGGATCGCCAGGGCCTCGGCCGGCTGATTCCGATCCAGGCGGATCGCCCCATGCAGGGGGTCGTGATAGGTGCGTGAGCTCATGCCTGCGATCCGCTGAGCTGTTGCTCAAGGCTGTCCAGAGCGGCGTCCAGCCAGCCATCGCCTGCGCCACCGGGGTCCAGCGGTTCAGGCGCGGGCAGCAGCTGGTCCGGCTCGATGCCCAGGTTCTGAATATCGCGGCCGCTGGGGGTCACGTAGCGGGCCACGGTCACCGCTAGACCGCTGCCGTCGCCCCCCAGGCCAATCAAGGTTTGAATCAGACCTTTGCCGAAGGTTCGACTCCCCAACAGCGCAGAGCGCCCATCGTCCTGCAGGGCTCCGGCCAGGATCTCGCTGGCGCTGGCGGTGCCGCTGTTCACCAGCGTGAGCATGGGGCCTCCATAGATCTGGCCTCGATTGGCCTGCTGCGGATCGCTGAAGCCTTCGCGGTTGCGCGTTTCCACGATCGGTGCCGCATCCAGGAAGGCATCGGCCACCGCCACGCCGGCGCTCACCAATCCTCCGGAGTTGTTGCGCAGATCCAGGAGTAGGCCCTCTATGCCCTGCTGCTCCAGGGTCTGCAGCGCCTTGGCCACGTCCTGGGGCACGGTCTCGGCGAACTGGGTGATCCGCAGGTAGCCGAGCTTGTGGCCATCGCGTTCGATCAGGCGGCTGCGCACTGGCAGCAGATCCACCTGTCGCCTGCGCAATTCCACTTCCCGCGTTCGGTCCTGCGGCGGGCGGATCTCCAGCAATACAGAGGTGCCGATCGGGCCGCGCAGCCGGGCGGCGGTGCTTTCCAGGCCCAACTCTGCTGTGGGGACTCCATCCACGCGCAGCACCTCAGTGCCGCTGCTGATCCCTGCTTCGGCGGCGGGGGAGCCCTCCAGGGGCGCGATGACCACCACAGCGGTGTCGTCCTGGCGGATGCCCAGCTGCAGCCCCACCCCACTCACGCTTCCCTGGGTGCTGGCCTTGAGAGCTGTGAAATCAGCTGGCCGCAGCAGCCGGGTGTAGGGGTCGCCGATGGGGGCCAACATCCATTCGATGGCGTCGTAGGCATCGGTGCTGGTTTGGATGGGGCGCTCCAGCGCTTTCTGGCGCAGCCGCTTCCAATGAATGGTGTCGAACCGTTCTGGATCGACATAGCTCTGGTTCACGAGCCGCCAGCTCTCCACCACGAGCTGCTGCCCGTCGTTGAGGGCGAGGGCTGGCGCAGGCGGGCTGCCCATCACCAGTAGCAGGGCGCTCAGCCCGAGGGCGGCGAGCTTGCGAACCAGTCGTGCTCCAACTGTCAAAGGCTGTGCAGCGCTCACGGGCAGTCGGAGGTGATCGGTAGACTCTGCCAACCAAACCCTCTCGCTGCATGGCGAATTCCTCCCCCGCCGCCGGCGGTAAGTCCTCGCCCGTCTACGACTGGTTCAACGAGCGCCTGGACATCCAGGAAATCGTCGACGACGTCGCGTCCAAGTACGTGCCGCCCCACGTCAACATCTTCTATTGCCTGGGCGGTATCACCCTGGTCTGCTTCCTGGTTCAGTTCGCGACTGGTTTCGCGATGACCTTCTATTACAAGCCGACCGTGGCTGAGGCCTACGCCTCCGTGCAGTACCTGATGACCGACGTCAGCTTCGGCTGGCTGATCCGCTCCGTGCACCGTTGGAGCGCATCGATGATGGTGCTGATGTTGATCCTGCACGTGTTCCGCGTCTATCTCACCGGTGGCTTCAAGCGCCCCCGTGAGCTCACCTGGATCACTGGGGTGACCATGGCTGTGATCACCGTGTCCTTCGGCGTCACCGGCTACTCCCTCCCCTGGGATCAGCTCGGCTACTGGGCCGTGAAGATCGTGTCCGGCGTGCCTGCAGCAGTGCCTGTGGTGGGCGACTTCATGGTGGAACTTCTCCGCGGCGGCGAGAGCGTTGGTCAATCGACTCTCACGCGCTTCTACAGCCTTCACACCTTTGTGATGCCCTGGCTGCTGGCCGTGTTCATGCTGATCCACTTCCTGATGATCCGGAAGCAAGGCATCTCCGGTCCCCTCTGATTGCCTAACGATTGGTGGTTTCGCATTGTTGCGATCCCACCGGTCCCCCTGTCTCGCTGATCCGCTAACCCCAGGGCGGTTCCTAGCCTTTCCTCACTGGGACAACCATCGACCAATTCCCCGGTCACCCTCATGCACGTTCTCAAGAAGCCAGATCTCAGCGATCCCAAGCTACGGGCCAAGCTGGCCAAGGGCATGGGCCACAACTATTACGGCGAACCCGCCTGGCCCAACGACCTCCTCTACATCTTCCCGGTGGTCATCCTGGGAACGATCGCTTGCCTGGTTGGTCTTGCTGTGCTTGACCCCGCCATGCTGGGCGATAAGGCTGATCCCTTCGCCACGCCGCTAGAAATCCTTCCCGAGTGGTACCTCTACCCGGTGTTCCAGATCCTGCGGGTCGTTCCCAACAAGCTTCTGGGTATCGCCCTGCAGACCATGATTCCTCTGGGTCTGATGCTGGTTCCCTTCATCGAGAGCTTCAACAAGTTCCAGAACCCCTTCCGCCGTCCTGTGGCGATGTCGGTCTTCCTGTTCGGCACTGCCTTCGCGATCTACCTCGGTATCGGCGCTGCTCTGCCCATCGACAAGTCCCTGACCCTGGGCCTGTTCTGATCCGTAGCCCGGATCTCACTCACCCAGCCGTAAGGCTGGGTTTTTTTGTGTCTTGTTGCCGTGGTTGTTCAGGAGCGGTTGATGTCGAGCACGCTCACGTCGGATGGAGCCACCCGCAGCAGGTGGTGCAGCAGCAGAAAGCCCACGATCGTCCAGGTCTGATAGGTGCGGGCCTGTTGTCCCACCCAGGTGCCGGTGGGTCCATCGAAATACTCCGCCCACTGCTGGCGCGGTAATTGGTTGAGCTGCATCCAGTAGCACTCCTCGAGCAGGGCCCGCATCTGGCCCATCAGCAGCACATCGGCCTGGGGATAGCGCTGTTCGTGTAACAGCAGCGCTCCGCCCAGATACCAGAGCAGGCTCGGCCAATGGCCGCCGTTGTGGTAACTCCAGGGCCAGTTCTTGGGATCGGAGCCCGTTTTCTCACTCCATTGCTGGCCTTCCAGGGGTGGGTGACAAATCCGCATCGGCATCTGGGCCATGAGGTGCTCGCGGTTGTGCAGCACCAAGCGAAACAGGGCCCGTTGTTGAGGAGCGGTGATCAGCTCAAACAGGCAGGCCAGGCAATTCCCGAGGCTGTAGAACCGGAAATCGGGCCTGCCGGTGCGCATGTTGCCGATCAGGTAGCCGCCGCGATCCTCCAGCCAGTCCTGCAGCCAGGGCGGAATCACCTGGGGCTGCACATTGAATTCGTTGAGGGCCTGCGTTTCCCCGTATTGCTCGGTGGGTCTGCGCCGCAGTACCTGCATGGTTTTGCTGGTGACCCAGTAGTGTTTGAGCAGGTAGCGCCGCAGCTCGTGCTTCCACTCGCGGGTGAGCACCAGCCGTTGTTCCAGTAGGCGGCTGTTGTGGCTTTGTTGGGCCAAAGCCATCAGCTGGCAACAGCTGCCCAAGCAGCCGTAGAGCAGCACTTCGATTTCAAGCGGTGCACCCCACACGTCCATGGGGCGATCGATCATGAAGGCGCAATCGGGAACGAACAACACCGGTGTGCCTTCGAAGGTGGGGTGCAGCACCAGATCGAGCAGGAGCTGCACACCGCGTTGCACGCGCTGGCTGCAGGCGAAGTCCCAGTCGCGGCTGCGGCGCACATAGAGCCAGCAGAGCACTGGCCACCAGAGGCTGGCATCCACCGAGGTGATTCGGCCGATGGAGCGCTGGCCGTAGTCGGCCACCAGCACACCGTTCTGCTCCACAAAGCTGGTGGGGAATACCCCCCGCGTCTGGTAGGCGCTGCTTTGCAGCTCCAGACAGGTTTCCAGGAAGTTGCGCACGATGGCGAAGCGTCCCTGCACCAGCAGCAGCAACATCACGGGCACGTTGTCCCGCAGAAACACCTCGTCGTAGTTCAGGGCTGCGTCTTCGCCGCCTGGATGGCTGAGGGCGGCAATCGAACCCACCAGGTCGCCGCGCATGCGGATCAGGGTCCGCTCAAAGTGAGCATTGGCGGCACTCACCACCGCTTCTTCCTGGGAGCTGGGCCGAACGCGCAGCCTCTCCTGGCTGAATTGCTTGGCCATCCCTCGCCCAGCCTCGGGTCTGACGTGCCCGAACCCTAGAAATGGCGGTTGGTTTCGTCACCTGTTCTGTAGGGGTTGACACCGTTGCCGGGAGTGGTGGTATGGTTTTGGACTGCCCGGGAGCCGCGAGGCGAGTCGAGCAGGAGCCGAAGACCCCCGAGAGATCGGTGTTGTAGGTTCAAACGGCGGTTGAGAAGCCGCCACGAACCGAGAGCCGGGAGACCGGTGATGTAGGTTCAAGAGGCGGTCGCGAGGCCGCAGATCCGAGAGCGGAGCCTGAGAGGGCGACGTTTAAGGAGCACCTGGACAACTGAAACGTTTAGGAACTGACGCTTT
>Ga0194122_10004617_pt1 | contig 13281 bp, 7 predicted proteins | sample TA2MahCa10mmetaG_FD_155487 | JGI IMG/M metagenome (GOLD analysis project Ga0194122, IMG submission 155487) | Freshwater microbial communities from Lake Tanganyika, Tanzania - TA2015021 Mahale Deep Cast 10m | ecosystem: Environmental > Aquatic > Freshwater > Lake | place: Tanzania: Lake... | reverse complement strand
CCAAGCTGTGCTTTTCAAAATAGAAAAGACGCATCCGTTCGACGACCTTGGCGAGCGCGGGAGGGACGTCGGGCGCGGCGTCCCCGGAGCGGGCGCGGGCAGCGCAGACCACGGCGAGCAACCGCGCCACGACGGCATGAAGACGCGCCGGGGATTCAGGAGCACGGTCAGCGACGAGACGGAAAGCCTCCTTGAAGGCCGCGACCGCCTCCTTGCGATCCACGCCCGTGATGACCGGAGCCGTGCGGACCGACATCAGTTCGGACAGCTTCGCCAGCTGCGGACCTTCGGTGCGGACCCACATCGCCTCCCAGGGGTCCGACGGCTCCGCCCAATGCTCGTGCGGGTGGTGGCAGTTGAGCCACACGAAGTCGCCGGGCCCGACGGCGTGCGTCCGGCCGGCGACGCGCGTCCAGGCGCGACCGGACAGGCAGAGAATCAGCTCGTGACCCGGGTAGCGGTCGCGGCTGATGCGATGCGAGGGCGAGGCCTGGAGATGCCCGGCGCGAGGCACCGTGTAGAAGACGTCCTGGTGCGCCGGGGCCGGCGTCGAGTGCAGCGACACCAGGAAACGCGTCTCGGGCTCCTTGGACATGGTCGGATACTACAACCAGCGCCCGGACGTCCGCCATTTAAAAACTCAGGCCGTGGGGGATAATCCGTCCATGTCCCGGCTGACCCCGTCCGCGCCCCTCCTGTTCGCCGCCCTCGCGTGGGCGGCCGAGCCCGTGAGCTTCAGCCGTGACGTCCTGCCCATCCTCTCGGAGAACTGCCTCTCCTGTCACGGACCGGACGAATCGCACCGCAAGGCCGACCTCCGACTCGACACCTTCGAGGGCGCCACCGCGGAGAACGACGGCGTGCGCGCGGTCGTGCCGGGCGACCCTGCGCGCAGCGACCTCATCGCACGCATCGTCAGCCAGGACCCTGAATAGGTGATGCCGCCCCCGAAGTCGCACAAGCCGCGCCTGAAGCCCGAGGAGGTCGACATCCTCCGGCGCTGGATCGCCGAGGGCGCCAAGTGGGGGAAGCACTGGGCCTTCGAGCCGCCGGTGAAGCGCCAGGTCGAGGGACACCCCGTCGACGCCTTCATCCGCGCCCGTCTCGCCAAGGAGGGACTGAAGCCTTCGCCGCAGGCCCCCGCGCACGTCCTCGTGCGACGCGTGCACCTCGACCTCACCGGACTGCCGCCGACCCCGGAGGAGGCCTCGGCCTTCCTCAACGACAAGGCGCCCGGGGCCTACGAACGGATGGTCGACCGCGCCCTCGCCTCCCCGCATTACGGCGAGCGCCTGGCCATGTGGTGGCTCGACGCCGCGCGCTACGCCGACACCGACGGCTTCCAGTCCGACTCCACGCGCAACAACTGGCCTTGGCGCGACTGGGTCGTCGACGCCTTCAACCGCAACCTGCCTTACGACCGGTTCACCCTCGAGCAGTTCGCCGGCGACCTCCTGCCCGGCGCCACGCCCGAGCAGAAGCTCGCCACCGCCTTCCATCGCAACCACATGACCAACGGCGAGGGCGGCCGCGACCCCGAGGAGTCGCGCGTCGACTACGTCATCGACCGCGTGAACACCGTCGGCTCGACCTGGCTCGGACTCACCCTCGCCTGCTGCCAGTGCCATTCGCACAAGTTCGACCCCGTCTCGCAGTCCGAGTACTATTCCCTCACCGCCTTCTTCAACAGCATCGATGAGGACGGCAAGGCCGGCGGCGGAGCCAGGCCCTTCATGCCCTACCAGTCGCCCTTCGCGGCGCGGGCGCTCGACGAAGCCAAGGCGCTGATCGAAGCGGCCAAGCCCGCGGAAGCGGCTGCGCGCAAGACGGCCGAAGCTCCCTTCGCGGACTGGCTCAGGCAGGCGACCGAGCGCGTCGCCGGCGGGCACGCCAGCTGGCGTCCCATCAAGGCTGAGACCCTCGAGACCGCGGAAGGCACCGTCCTGACCCAGGAGCCCGACTTCGCCGTGCAGGCATCCGGACCTCACCCCAACCAGGACGAATACCGTTTCATCACCACCCCGCGCGGACGACGCGTCGCCGGCCTGCGCCTCGAAGTGCTTCCGCATCCTACGCACACCGAGGGCGCGCTATCACGCGGCAAGGACGGCGAGTTCCTGCTCACCGACCTCAAAGTCCAAGTCCGCACCCGCGGCAACTCCCTCATCCGGGACATCGCCCTCGATTCCGCCGTCGCCGACGTCGGAGCCGACAAGAAGAAGAACGGCAACTACGGCGACGTGAAGGACACCCTCGATGACGATCCCCGCAACGGCTGGACCACCATCGGAGCCGACAAGAAGGCCCCGCACACCGCCGTCTACCGACTGGCCGAACCGCTGACCCTCGGAGCCGACGAGGAGATGATCATCGAGCTCCGTCAGCGTTCCACCCTCGGCGACCGCAACATCGGCCGCTTCCGCCTGTCCGTGACCGACGAGGCCGGACCCGCCGTGGCGTCCGTCGGCGTCACCCCGCTCGAACGCCTCGCCAAGGTGACCGGAGCGGCGGATCCGAAACTCCGCGAGGACCTCTTCAGCCAGTTCCTGGCGGACCATCGTCCCTACCGTGAGGCGCGGGCGGCCCTGGACCGCGCGCAGCGCGACTTCGACGACATCAAGGCGCGGGCCGGCAAGGTGAACGTCATGGTCCTGGCGGAGCGCAAGCAGCCGCGTGACACCTTCGTCCTCGTCCGGGGCGTGTGGGACAAGCATGGCGACAAAGTCGGCCGTGACGCGCCCGCGGCCGTGCTGCCCTGGCCGCAGGACCTGCCCAAGGACCGGGCCGGACTCGCCCGCTGGATCACCGCGAAAGAGAACCCATTGGCCGCGCGCGTGGCCGTGAACCACCTCTGGCAGCTCCTGTTCAGCAACGGCATCGTCCGGAGCGTCGAGGATTTCGGACTGCAGGGTGAGCGCCCCAGCCATCCCGAACTCCTGGACTGGCTCGCCGTCGACTTCCGTGAGAACGGCTGGGACATCAAGCGGCTCCTCCGCCTGATCGTGACCAGCGAGACCTACCGTCAGGATTCTTCCGTCACCCCCGCCCTGCTCGCCAAGGATCCCGACAACCGATTCCTTGCGCGCGGCTCACGCTACCGACTGCCCAGCTGGATGCTGCGTGACGCCGCCCTGCGCGCCTCCGGCCTCCTGCATCCCGTCCTCGGCGGCCCGCCCGTGAGGCCGCACCAGCCTGACGGCGTGTGGGAGGAGCTCTTCATGGGCCGCTTCAAGTATGAGTCCAGCGAAGGACCCGCCCAGTATCGACGCACCCTGTACGCCTTCTGGCGACGGTCCATCGCCCCCACCTTCCTGTTCGACACCGCGCAGCGTCGCACCTGCGAAGTCAGACTGCCCCGGACCAACACCCCCCTGCAGGCCCTGACCCTCATGAACGACGCCACCTTCCTCGAGGCCTCGCAGGCCCTCGCGGCGGGGGCGCTCAAGCGGAGCGGTGACGCGACCCGGATCCAGTTCCTGTATCGCAGCGTCCTGACCCGTGAGGCGAACGACCGCGAGGCCGCCCTCATCGGGTCCACCTTGATGAAGGCGCGGGAGACCTATCGCGCCGACCCGGCCGCCGCCGTGAAGTTCCTCGACGTCGGCCAGCGCAGGATTCCGGCCGGCGTCGATCCCGCCGAGCTAGCCGCCTGGACCCTCGTGGCGAGCCTCGTCCTCAACCTCGATGAGACGATCACGCATGAGTGAAAGATACTTCAGGGCTAGAGCCAGTGCTAGGGCTGGGGCCAGAAGCTCCAATAGAGTCCATTTCTAAAACCTTGCCTCACTTCAACTAGCCCTAGCCCTAGCCCCAGCCCTATAATGAGCCATCTCTCCCGACGTTCCTTCCTCGCCAGCGGCATCGGCGCCTTGGCCGCGTCGCGCCTGCTTGCGCAGGGCAAGCCTGAGCCTGCGCATCAGGGCGCCGTGATCGGCCATGGCGCGTTCCGCTACCGCGTGGACAAGCTGTGGTGCAAGGCCGACCCCGCCGTGCATCCCGTCAAGGACTGCCATGAGATGTGCCAGTCCGCCGACGGACGCCTCTTCCTCATCACCAACCATCCCAAGCACGACGTCCTCGTCTTCGACACCGAGGGCAACGTGCTGGCCGCCTGGAGCCTCGGCCTCAAGTCAGGGCACGGACTCACCCTCGCCAAGGGCGCCGACGACGCCGAGCACGCCTACCTCACGTCCAACTCCGGCCGCATCCTCAAGTGCACCTTGGACGGCAAGCCCGTGCTCGAGCTGCCCGACCCCCGCAAGTGCGGCGCCTACGGGGCCAACGATCCTTACAGCCCCACCGAAGTCGCCGTGGACGCGGCCGGGGGCATCCACGTGGCCGACGGGTACGGCTCGCAGTTCATCCTGCGCTTCGACCGCGCTGGAAAGTATCTCAGCAAGTTCGGCGGCAAGAGCACCCAGCCCACCAACCCCGGCAAGTTCATGCAGGCGCACGGCGTGGCGATTGACGACCGCGGCCCCGAGCCCCTGCTCGTCTGCACCGAGCGCGTCCGCAACGAATTCAACTGGTTCACCCTCGACGGCAGGCACGTCCGGGGCGTCTACCTCCCCGGCGCCTACGTCTCCCGCCCCGTGATCTCCGGACGGCACCTCTATTCCGGCGTGTGCTTCGGGGCCAGGCCCGACGACCACCGCATGTGGCAGGGGCGCGGATTCGTCACCATCCTTGATGACCGCGACCGCGTCGTCTCGAACCCCGGCGGCGGCGAACCGAAGTACGAGGACGGACGCCTCAAGCCCATGCTGCAGGACCTTCCCGTCTTCAACAACTGCCACGACGTGTGCGTCCTGACCGACGGCGACCTCATCGTCTGCCAATGGAACAGCGGCTCCACCTATCCCATCCGCCTCCGCAAACTCTCCTGACCATGGACCCCTTCAGCCTCCACCGTCGCACCTTCGTCCAGCAGGCCGGCCTCTCCCTCGGCGCCATGGCCTTCGGCTCCCTCGCCGCCCGGGCCGCGGCCGAGAGCCCGAAGCCCGGACTCCCTTCCCTCCCCCATCATGCCGCCAAGGCAAAGCGCGTCATCTTCCTGACCCAGTCCGGCGGCCCCTCGCAGATCGAGCTCTTCGATCACAAGCCCGGCCTGGCCGAGCTCGCCGGCACCGAACTCCCCGAGTCCGTCCGACGCGGACAGCGCCTGACCACCATGACCTCGAACCAACGCCAGCTGATCAAGCCCGGCGCGACCCGGTTCGAGCGCTGCGGCAAGTCCGGCGCGACCATCGGCGAATGGCTGCCCCACCTGCGCAAGATCGCGGACGACCTGTGCTTCATCAAGTCGATGCACACCGACCAGATCAACCATGCGCCGGCCATGACCCAGTTCCTGACCGGCAACCAGATTCCCGGACGCCCCAGCATCGGCTCCTGGGCCAGCTACGGCCTCGGCAGCGAGAACAAGGACCTGCCCGACTACCTCGTGCTTCTGTCGCGCATGCAGAGGCCGAGCGACCAGCCCCTGTACGACCACTACTGGGGCAGCGGCTTCCTGCCCTCGCGTCACCAAGGCGTGAAGCTGCGCAGCGCCAAGGATCCCGTGCTTTACCTGCGCGACCCCGAGGGCCTGCCCCGCGGACTCCGCCGCGAGATGCTCGACGGACTCGCCGAACTCAACCGAGGCACCCTGGAGCGTACCGGCGACCCCGAGGTCGCGACCCGCATCCGCCAGTATGAGATGGCCTTCCGCATGCAGGCCAGCGTGCCCGAGCTGACCGACCTCTCCGACGAACCCGACGAAGTCTTCGAGCTCTACGGTCCCGATTCCCGACGCCCCGGCAGCTACGCCGCCAACTGCATCCTCGCCCGGCGCCTGATCGAGCGCGGCGTGCGCTTCATCCAGCTCTTCCATCCCGACTGGGATCACCACAGCCGCCTCACCTCGTGGTGCACCGCGCGCTGCCGCGACACCGACCAGCCCAGCGCCGCGCTCGTGACCGACCTCAAGCGCCGCGGACTCCTCGACGACACCCTCGTCGTATGGGGCGGCGAGTTCGGACGCGGCGTCGCCGGACAGGGCAAGTGGGACAGCCCTGAGGCCGGGCGCGACCACCACCCCCGCTGCTTCACCATGTGGATGGCCGGCGGCGGCGTGAAAGCGGGACACACCCACGGCTCCACCGACGAGTTCAGTTACAACGTGGCCACCGATCCCGTGCACGTAAGGGACCTGCACGCCACCGTCCTGCACCTCCTAGGCGTCGACCATGAGCGCTTCACCTACCGACACCAGGGCCTCGACTTCCGCCTCACCGGCGTCGAACCCGCCAAGATCGTCAAAGGAATCTTGGGCTAGGGCTGGGGCTGGGGCTGGGGATTGATAAGCGTGAGGCCCGGAGGCTCGGAGGCTCTGTTGACCAGAGAGAGACAGGGCAAAGGTATGCTGCGAGGGACAGGGAAAGGGACAGACTGAAGACAAGAAGAGGCACGGAGGCTCAGAGGTACTGGACAACCGGAGGCAGGTGGGAGGCAGGTCAGGTGCAAAGCAGAGCGTTGAAGTCTCGGTAACTTTAAAATCTGTCCCTGTCCGTATCCCTGCCCCTGTCCCTGCCCCTGCCCCTAATCCATAACTCCTCCGCCCTCATCCGGGCTTCTTCTCATAAAAACTTTATCCCTGCCGCCGGTCTCCTAAGTTCACGAAGAACCCCATGCCCCTGCTGTCCCTGTTCCTGGCCGCTTCGACCGCGGCCCCTCTCCCTGACAAGGTGGACTTCAACCGCGACGTCCGGCCCATCCTTTCGGAGAACTGCTTCTACTGCCACGGACCTGACGCCAGCCATCGCAAGGCCAAGCTGCGCCTCGACCTGAGGGACGCGGCCCTCGCCAAGGAGGCTTTCATTCCGGGCAAACCTGAGGAGAGCGAGCTCTCCAAGCGACTGGACGCCGAAGATCCCGAGGAGCGGATGCCTCCCTCCGATTCGCACAAGAAGCTCGATGACCGCCAGAAGGCCGTCCTGCGCAAGTGGATCGCACAGGGCGCCGAGTATCGCCAGCACTGGTCCTATGAGCCGCCCGTGAAACCGTCGGCTCCCGCCGGATCCGAGGGCGTCGACCATCTCGTCGAAGCCGGACTGAAACCGCTCGGACTCACGCCGGGGCCCGAGGCCGACCGCCGCACCCTGGCCCGACGCCTGCATCTCGACCTCCTGGGACTGCCGCCCACGCCCGAGGAAGTGGACGCCTTCGTGAACGACGCCTCGCCCGACGCCTATCCCCGGCTCGTCGAGCGCCTGCTGGCCAGCCCGCACTATGGCGAGCGCATGGCCGTCACCTGGCTCGACGTCGTGCGCTTCGCCGACACCATCGGCTATCACAGCGACACCCCGCGCAACGTCTGGCCCTACCGCGACTGGGTCATCCGGAGCTTCAACGACAACAAGCCCTTCGACCGCTTCACCCTCGAGCAGGTGGCGGGCGACCTCCTGCCGGACGGCGGCCGCGAGGCCCTCATCGGGTCGGGCTTCAACCGCCTCCTGCTCACCACCGAGGAGGGCGGCGCCCAGGCCAAGGACTACCAGCAGCGCATGCTGACCGACCGCGTGCGCGCCGTCGGGGCCGCCTGGCTCGGTCAGACCACCGGCTGCGCCCAGTGCCACGATCACAAGTTCGACCCCATCACCATGAGGGACTTCTACTCCCTCGGCGCGTTCTTCGCTGACGTGCATGAGCCGGACATCGGGCGACGCGAGGAGGGCATCCTCGTCTCGACCCCTGAGCAGGACGCGCGTCTGGCCGAACTCGCGTCCGCCGTGGATCAGGCGCGCAAGAAGCTCGAGGCCGCCCACCCTTCCCTCACCCCCGCGATCGAGACCTGGGAGAAAGATTTCACCGCGCCGGAAACCCCCGGCAAGAAGACCAAGGCCAAGCGCAAGGACCCCGATGCCAAGCTGGCCGCCCAGGCCGCCCCCATCCTGAAGAACCCGGCGGACAAGCGCACCCCGGCCGACAGGAACGTCGTGCGCGACTACTACCTCTCCCTCCATCCCGAGGCCCTGAAGACCGAGCGCGACGCCCTCGCGGCCGCGCAGAAGTCCCATGACGCCTTCCGAGCCGCCATCCCCAAGACCCTCGTCACCGCCAAGGCCGCGCAGACCCGGACCGTGCGCATCCTGCCCCGCGGCAACTGGATGGACGAGACCGGCGAGATCGTGAAGGCCGCCCTGCCCCACTACCTGCCCCAGGCCAAGCTCGAGGGCCGCGCGCCGAACCGACTCGACCTCGCCCAGTGGCTCGTCTCCCGCGACAACCCGCTCACCGCGCGCGTGACCATGAACCGGCTCTGGATGCAGTTCTTCGGCACCGCGCTGAGCAAGAATCCCGGAGACCTCGGCGCCCAAGGCGAACTCCCGCCCAACCAACCCCTCCTCGACTGGCTCGCCGTCGAGTTCATGGACGGCAAATGGGACCTGAAGCGCATGGTCCGCATCATCGTGAACAGCCGCGCCTACCGTCGCGCCTCGACCGCCACGCAGGCGCAGCGCGAGACGGACCCCTACAACCGCGCTCTGGCCAGACAGACCCCCTTCAGGCTCGACGCCGAATTCGTGCGCGACAACGCCCTCGCCGTGTCCGGCCTCCTCGTGCCGAAGGTCGGAGGACCCAGCGTGAAGCCCTACCAGCCCGAACGCTACTGGGAGAACCTGAACTTCCCCGTGCGCGAGTACGTGCACGACCAGGGCGAGGCCCAGCATCGCCGCGGACTCTACGTCTGGTGGCAGCGCTCCTTCCTGCATCCGAGCCTCCTGGCCTTCGATGCGCCGAGCCGCGAGGAATCATGCACCGAGCGCACCCGCTCCAACATCCCGCAGCAGGCCCTCGTCCTCCTGAACGACCCGACCTACGTCGAGGCCGCGCGCGCCTTCGGAACCGCGGCCGCCGCCCGTGAAGGTGACGATGACGTGCGCCTGCGCTGGGCCTGGCGGAGGGCCGTGCAGCGCGAGCCCGATGCCGCCGAGCTCGCCACCCTGCGCAAAGTCCTGAACGACCGGCGCGCCGCCTACCGCGCCGATCCGGAGTCCGCGAAGAAGCTCCTGCAGGTCGGACTCAGCCCCGCGCCGAAGGAGAGCGACCCCGTCGAACTCGCCGCCTGGACCCATGCCGCGCGCGTCCTCCTCAACCTGCACGAGACCGTCACCCGTGACTGACCTTCCTTCCGAGATCCTTTCCGCCGTCACCCGGCGCGCCTTCCTCGGGCGCGCCACCCAGGGCGTCGGCGCCCTCGCCCTCGCCGCGATGACCGCGCGCGGCGCCGAATCGGGCGTCCTCGGCGCCACCCATCACAAGGCGCGGGCCAAGCGCGTCATCTGGCTGTCCATGGCCGGCGGCCCCTCGCACCTCGAGACCTTCGACCCCAAGCCGAAGCTGGCGGCGATGCATGACCAGCCCATGCCCGAGAGCATGACCAAGGGGCAGCAGCTCGCCCAGCTCCAGGGCCAGAAGCTCAAGTGCTTCGGACCCCAGCACAAGTTCTCCCGCTTCGGCCGCGAGGGCGCTGAGATCTGCGAGCTCTTCCCGCACATCGGCTCCGCCCTCGGCGACATCGCCCTCGTGCGGTCCATGACCACCGACGCGATCAACCACGACCCCGCGCACATGTTCATGAACACCGGGTCGCAGATCGCCGGGCGACCCTCCATGGGCTCCTGGGTGACCTACGGACTCGGCTCCGAGGCGCACGACCTGCCCGGCTTCGTCGTGCTCACCTCCCTCGGCAAGGGCGGGCAGAACCAGCCCATCGCCGCGCGCCAGTGGAGCAGCGGCTTCCTCCCTTCGAGGCACCAGGGCGTCCAGCTGCGGTCCAAGGGCGACCCCGTGCTCTACCTCGGCAGCCCCGCCGGCGTCAGCCGCGACCTCCAGGGCGCGGACATCGCCGCCGTCGCCGAGCTCAACCGCCGTCGCGACGGACTCGTGGCCGACCCCGAGATCGCGACCCGCATCGCGCAGTATGAGATGGCCTTCCGCATGCAGGCCGGCGTGCCCGGACTCATGGACCTCAGGGACGAGGACGCGCGCACCCTCGAGCTCTACGGCTGCGTCCCCGGCGACGGGACCTTCGCCTCCAACTGCCTCCTCGCTCGACGCCTCGCCGAGCGCGGCGTGCGCTTCATCCAGCTCTATCACAAGGACTGGGACCACCATGGCGGCGTCAAGGACGGCGTCGCGCTCAAGGCGCAGGAGATCGACCGCGCGTGCATGGCGCTGATCACCGACCTGAAGCGCAGGGGCATGCTGGACGAGACCCTCATCGTGTGGGCGGGCGAATTCGGCCGCACCCCGATGTCGCAGGGCGGCAGCGGGCGCGACCACCACAACAAGGCCATGTCCGTCTGGCTGGCCGGCGGCGGCGTCCGCGGCGGCGTCGTGCACGGCGAGACCGACGAACTCGGCTACGCCGCCGTCAAGGACGTGTGCACCGTGCACGACCTGCACGCCACCATGCTGCGCTGCCTCGGCGTCGACCACGAGCGCTTCACCTTCAAGTTCCAGGGCCTCGACGCCAAGCTGACCGGCGTCGAGCCCGCCAAGCCCATCGCCGGCATCCTCGCGTGAGCCCGGAGGCGCACCATCGCATCCTGCAACGTCGCGCCTTCCTCCGGGGCGCCGGACGCGGCGTGGGCGCCGTCGCCCTGGCCTCCCTCCTGACCCGTGGCGCGACGGCCGGTCCGGGCACGCTCCCCGCGGCCCATCATCCCGCCAAGGCGAAGCGCGTCATCTGGCTGACCATGGCCGGCGGCCCCTCGCAGCTCGAGCTCTTCGACCCCAAGCCGAAGCTCGCGGCGATGCATGACCAGCCCATGCCCGAAAGCTTCACCCGGGGCCAGCAGCTGGCGCAGCTCCAGGGCCAGAAGCTCCTCTGCCAGGGCCCCCAGTTCAAGTTCAGCCGTCACGGCAAGGCGGGCATGGAACTCTCGGAACTCCTTCCGCACATCGGCTCCGTGTGCGACGACATCTGCCTGATCCGGTCCATGACCACCGACGCGATCAACCACGATCCCGCGCACATGTTCATGAACACCGGGTCGCAGATCGCCGGGCGGCCATCCATGGGCTCCTGGGTGACTTACGGACTCGGCTCCGAGGCGGAGGACCTGCCCGGCTTCGTCGTCCTCACCTCCACCGGCAAGGGACGCCCGCCCCAGCCCATCGCCGCCCGCCAGTGGAGCAGCGGCTTCCTGCCCTCGAGGCATCAGGGCGTGCAGCTGCGCTCCTCCGGCGACCCCGTGCTCTACCTCGGCAGTCCCGCCGGCGTCAGACGCGACGTCCAGGGCGCCGACGTCGAAGCCGTCAACGCGCTCAACCGCCGTCGCGCGGGAGCCGTGGACGATCCGGAGATCGCCACCCGCGTGTCCCAATATGAGATGGCGTTCCGCATGCAGGCGAGCGTGCCGGACCTCATGGACGTGCGCGGCGAGGATCCCCGGACGCTGGCGCTCTACGGATGCGAGCCCGGCGACGGTTCGTTCGCCTCCAACTGCCTCCTCGCGCGACGCCTTGCGGAGCGCGGCGTGCGCTTCATCCAGCTCTATCATCGCGACTGGGACCATCACAGCCTCCTGAAGGAGGAGCTGCCCCTGCGCGCCAAGGAGGTCGACCGCGCGTGCATGGCTCTGATCACCGACCTCAAGCGACTTGGCATGTTCGAGGACACCCTCATCGTCTGGTCCGGCGAGTTCGGACGCACCCCCATGAAGCAGGGCAACAAGGGGCCCGTCGGGCGCGACCACCACAACAAGGCCATGTCCATCTGGATGGCCGGGGCCGGACTCAGGCGCGGATTCCAGACCGGGGCCACCGATGAACTCGGCTACGCCGCCGTCGACGGCGTGTGCACCGTCCACGACCTGCACGCCACCATGCTGCACCTGCTGGGCGTCGAACACGGGCGTTTCACCTACAAGTTCCAGGGCCTGGACGCCAAGCTGACCGGCGTCGAACCCTGCCGCGTCCTCAAGGAGCTCCTCGGCTGAGCGTCCGTGACGCATTCGTGACATTTCCCTCGGTTGACTAGGGCGGGAGGCGGAGGTTGCCTTGGGCAGCCCCATGAGCCTGCTCCAAGCCGCCCTGCGTCGTCCCGTCACCGTCGTGGCGGCCGTCGTGGCCCTCGTGCTGACCTCCGTCGTCGCCGTCCGGCGCATGCCCAAGGACGTCTTCCCGCCCCTCAACGTACCGACCGTCTACGTCGCGCAGCCCTACGGCGGCATGGACGCCGCGCAGATGGAAGGCTTCCTCACCTTCTTCTACGAATACCACTTCCTTTACATCACCGGCATCGAGCACGTCGAGTCGCGCAACATCCAGGGCGCCGCGGTGATGAAACTGCAGTTCCACCCCGGCACCGACATGGCGCAGGCCATGAGCGAAGTCGTCGGCTACGTGAACCGCTCCCGCGCGATGATGCCGCCCGGCACCGTGCCGCCCTTCATCATGCGTTTCGACGGCGGCAGCGTGGCCGTCGGACAGCTCGTCTTCACCAGCCCGACCCGGAGCGTCGCCCAGCTGCAGGACGTCGCGCTGAACACCGTCCGCCCCCTCTTCGCCACCCTGCCCGGCGTGTCGGCCCCGCCGCCCTTCGGCGGCAGCGCGCGCACCATCCTCGTCAACCTCGATCCTGACCGCCTGCGCAGCGTCGGCGTGACGCCCGAGGAGGTCGCGACCGCCCTGGCCGGGGCCAACACCATCGCCCCGACCGGCAACCTCGCGCAGGGAGACCTCAACCTCCAGGTGCCCATCAACGCCACCGTGAAGAGCATCCGCGAGCTCGAGTCCGTGCCGATCCGGCCCGGCAGCGGCGCGAACGTGCTCCTGCGCGACGTCGCCACCGTCGTCGACGGGGCCGACGTCGTGACCAGCCACGCGCTGGCCGACGGACGGCGCACCGTCTACATCCCCGTGACCAAGCGCGCCGACGCCTCGACCCTTGACGTCGTGGGCCACGTGAAGGCGAACCTCGCCCGCTTCCAGGCCGCCGTCCCCGAGGACGTCAAGGTCAGCTACGAGATGGACCAGAGCCCCGTCGTCCGCCGTGCCATCGACGACCTCCTCCTCGAAGCGATTCTCGGCGCGGTGCTGACCGGACTCATGGTGCTGGCCTTCCTGCGGGACGTCCGCAGCACCCTGATCGTCGTCGTCAACATCCCCCTCGCCCTGCTGGCGGCCGTCACCGGACTCTGGCTCTGCGGACAGACCGTCAACCTCATGACCTTGGGCGGACTCGCCCTGGCCGTCGGCATCCTCGTCGACGAAGCAACCGTCGCCATCGAG
>Ga0194122_10004615_pt1 | contig 13281 bp, 15 predicted proteins | sample TA2MahCa10mmetaG_FD_155487 | JGI IMG/M metagenome (GOLD analysis project Ga0194122, IMG submission 155487) | Freshwater microbial communities from Lake Tanganyika, Tanzania - TA2015021 Mahale Deep Cast 10m | ecosystem: Environmental > Aquatic > Freshwater > Lake | place: Tanzania: Lake... | reverse complement strand
TCGTATTGAAAACAGAACTGGTAATATTACCTTTACTGGTACAGTTACAATTTCTGAAGTTGAATTCCTCAAACTAAAAGGCGGTGATGTTGTTGTTACTGGATTTGATGCTTCTAATACTCTTGGTGGTGCTAACTCAACTAACTCTAAGTTGCCAACCCAAAAGGCAGTCAGGGATTATATCACAAATAACCTCGGTCCATATATTAATAAACCATTCTCCACAAATGCTATTCCTAGAGCACTTGTAGAACTTACAGATAGCGGTAAGATCTCTATTGATCAAATTCCACCACTCAGACCATTTAGTGTCTTTACAGTTGCTAACCAAGCAGCACGTCTTGCAATTGAAGGAGCACTTGCTGGTGATATTGCAATTCAACAAGATACTTCAACTTCATTTATTCTAAACAACGATAATGATAGTCTATTTGTATCTTTTGCCGTAGATCCAACATTAGAGTTTACTCTTAATGAAGTATTTACTGGTAGTATTTCTGGCGGTAAAATCCAAGCAACAGAATATCGACAAGGTGTAATTTTCCAGATCAATATTACTGATGGAGGTTCTGGATATACTTCCGCTCCTGTAATAACAATTACAGGTGGTAACCCACAAGCTGGAGCAGTTCAAGCAGCTGCCACATGCACTATCGCAAACGGTAGTGTAGTTACGATTAAGATTGTTCTTTTCAATGGTTTTATTGGTGGTAAAGGATATACCACACCTCCAACAGTTACAATTACAGCACCATCAGGAGCAGGTTCACAGGCAACTGCTACTGCTCAAATTGAGAGTAGATTATATGGTAGTATTGTCAACAACATCAAGATAGCAGATACTGATAATATTCATTCTAGTGATATTCCATCTGAAACTGTTGCAGTCAATAGAGTTGTAAATACTTCTGCTGGTAATGCAAGCAATTGGGTATCTCTATCAACAAACCAAATTGCTGCAACTGATATTACATCAGGTGTTATTGCTACAACAAGATTAGCAAGTAACTCTGATGCTGCAAATTCATTTACATTCCTTAGAGGAGATCAAGCATACGCTCTTGCTGTCCAATCAATTAAGGGAGCAGAAACTAGATATTTTGCTAAGTTAGTTTCACAATCTGGTGCTGGTTCTTCACAATTAGTATTCTCAACTAATTCAAATACTTTAGTTGGTCATACAGTTGTTAATAACATTACTGGTATTCAATCTAATACAAATATTACTGGAATTGTAACTGCTGCTGGTCTTACTACTGTAGCTATAAACAATCCACTTACTGCGGCACTCCCTATTGGGACAGTTATTGAATTCATAAGAGGTGCATCTCCACTAATCTTTGAATCATCTTATACTCAAGGTGGATTTGTTGATAGTGTAGTTGTTGGAAATGGTGGAAGCGGATTTACAAATGGTCAATTTTTTGATATTCCTCTAACTGGTGGTTCTGGTACTGGTCTCAGAGCTAATATTATTGTTGAGAATGGAGCAGTAAAAGAAGTAACAGTGACAAGTGGAGGTATAAATTATGCTGCTGACTTTACCGTTTCAACTGCTCCAACTCAAATTGGTGGAGGATCTGGTACAGCATCTGGACTTATTCTTTTAGCTAAACTTGGCACAGTTAATAGACAATATGCAAATGCATCTGTTGATATTCAAAGAGTATCTGATTTAACAATTTCAGCAGATGAATTTGGAACGATTGGAGTTGCTAGATTTAAAAAATCTCAGTTCCAAATTGGTTTATCTGGTAATGGATCTGTTGTACTAAAAACTGGTACTGATAGTGGACTAGATGCCGATTTGCTAGATGGCGCACAAGGAGCAGACTATCGAAATGCTTCTAACCTAAACCAAGGAACTGTACCTCTAGATAGACTTTCTGGCACATATAATATTAGTGTTTCTGGTCAATCTGGTAATACACTTCGTCTAGTTGCAAATACATCAAACCCATCTTCAAATCCATCACCAAACACTTTCTCAACTGGTATTGTTGCTGATACAAGAAATAATCTTGCAACTGGTTTGTCAGATGGTGGTACAAAACATTTAATATTGACTCTAAGACCAGGAGGTTCTGGTTTCGCTGTAGATGGTGGTGTAAAACAACTAGCATTTACAGATAATGATAATATGTATTTGCGTGGTTCTGGAATCAACGTAGATACTTTTGGTTCTTGGGCTAAGGTATGGACTTCTCTGAATGATGGTCCTGGTACTGGAATGGATGCCGATAGACTTGATAATAGACAAGGAACTTGGTTCCAGAATGCTCTCAATACTAATTTTGGTATTTTGAGTGATAATCGTTTGCCTTCATATCAAACAAAGAAAGACTTCCAAGATTCACTTCGTATTCTATCATTTACTGGTCAACCAAGATTTAGAATTTATATTCCTGATGAAGTCCTTACAGTAGCACCATTCCTTCCTGGTGAAAACGTTAACCTATACAACTCACTAGATCAAAGTATTGGTGGTATTTCAATTACTGCAGTAGAAGTAAACAACGATACAAATGATTCTTTCAATAATTTTACCATTATCACAGGAACTCTGACAACTGGTAATTTTACTGGCGCAGTTGCAATTGGTTCAGCAAGTAACAAGAGAATATTTAAAGACTTTACTATTTCATATCTTGATAGTAATGCTGATGGTATTCCAGATGGTTCTTTTGTTGCTGCCACAATTGAGAGTGCTGGTGGAACCGCTAACCTAAGACTTGGTAGAAAAGATGGTCAAGCTTCAACACCTGGAGTATACTTCAACTCATCAGCTCTTGCTGCTAGTTATAATGCTGCTATTGTTGCTACTGGCGGTACTGCTTCAACAGCAAGTGGTGGTCTTGATGTCAAGGTAGCAAGTGCTAATAGTTTTACAATAAACAACAACATAATTTGGAATGCTGGTAACGTAGCCTTCAACAGCACAAACGTTGTTTCTACTGCCGTTATTCGTGATGCTTCTGGTAACTTTAGTGCTGGTACAATTACTGCTGCTCTTACAGGTGCTGCTTCTGCTAACGTACTGAAAGCTGGCGATACCATGACTGGTTCGCTAACACTTACTGGTGCTTCTAGTAACTTGAGTATATCTGGTACTTCTGGATTTACTGGCAACGTTACGATGTCTGCCAACTTGACGGTAGATACAAATACTTTATATGTAGATTCCGTTGGAAAAAGAGTTGGTATTGGATTAAATCCATCTTCTGCATCAACTACAGATAACAAGTTACAAGTTTTAGGTGCTGCTCTAGGAACAACGGTTAATAGCGCAACTTATATTGGATCATTTGAAAATATTAATGGAAATTACAGCAGATTAGTAATCTGGCAAAGAAGACATACTGCTGGTTCTGATTGGCAAACATCAGCAACAAGAATTCAACAAAGAATTGATGTAACTGATCAAGCTTATATTGAATTCAACCCATCTGGATCAACATATGGTCTTGCTCTTGGTACTCAAAATAACGAATCCCTAAGATTAATTCAATCTGGAGAAGTTGGTATTCGTAAAACTCCTGCTACTGGATATAATCTTGATGTCTCTGGTAAAGGTAGATTCTCCACATCTATAGAAATTGGTGATGCTACTGGAAACTCTGGAGCACCACTATTATTCCTTGGTTCTTCTGGGTTTAGAAACTTTAGAATTGGTAACCAACTAAATGCTAATGATATATTTGAGATTACACCATCTACTACTAATGGTGGAACTGCTTGGAGTACTACACCAGCGATTGCTATTTCTGGAGCAAGTAGTCTTGTTGGTATTGGAACAACAACATTTACGAGTAATGCTACTGGATCAACTGTTGTTTACAAGTTGAATGTAAGTGGTAACATCAATATTGATGGAACTGTTTATCAGAATAATCTGCCATTCGTAACCTCACGATGGACTAATGCTCCAAACAACACAGATATTTACAGAAATTCAAATGTAGGAGTTGGAATATCAACAAACCCATCTTATAAATTGGATATTGGTGGAACAATTGGTATGACTGGATCATTGTTTGTAAATAATGATCGCCAATGGTTAGATACATATGGATTGATGCGAAGAAACAGAAATTCTATATCTGAAAATATTACAATAACAGCATCTGATAATGTTGCATCAACAGGTCCATTAACAATATCCAGTGGATATACAATAACAATTCAATCTGGAGGAACCTGGACAATTGTATAAATAAGATTACACATAACAAGTGTAATTATGTCTAGAGGACAATTGACAGTTGGCACTGCAAATATTAGTGAGAGAATACAACTATCACTTCATGCCACTCCTGCTGCCATGCCACAAACTACCAGATTAGGTGGATTAGTTTTTAATCCAACTGATGGAAAAATATATTGTTTTTTACAGGGAACAACTGGTGTAACTGGGTGGGCAGCTTTAAATCCACAATTCTAAACTAAAAAGAACTAATTATGTCAACATTAAACGTAGGAAATTTAACAGCAACTGGAGCTATAAATCTTCCTCAATATACAACTAGTGCCAGAAACTCATTGAGTCCTACTACAGGAACAATGATTTACAACACCACCACAAATGCAGTAGAAGTTTGGAATGGAACTCAGTGGAAGTCTGCTGTTGGTTCTACCGCTGGATTTATAACGGCTACTGGTGGAAATGTTACTAATTTTGGAGACTTCAGAATTCATACATTCAACTCCTCAAGTTCATTAACTATCACTGCTATTGGAGATCCAGCAGCAACTTTTGGTAATAAAATTTCGTATTTAATTGTTGGCGGTGGCGGCGGCGGTGGTGGTTTTGGATCACAGGGACCAGGATTTCCAGGAGATGGTAACTTTGGTTCTGGTGGTGGCGGAGGTGCTGGAGGTATGCTTCAGTCTGGTGGATATAATTATGCTGTTAATACTGGTTCATATCCAATTGGTGTTGGTGGAGGCGGAAGTGGGGGTGTAGGATCTACTCCTGGATCTTCTGGTGGAGATAGTCAATTTGGCAACGATACCAGCACCAGAGCATTTGGTGGCGGTGGTGGCGGCCGCCAAGATTCTACTGGATCTAATGGAGGATCTGGTGGTGGAAATGGAACTGATGGTGCTGGACACTCTAACAATGGTGGTTCTGGAACATCTGGGCAGGGTAATCCTGGCGGTAGGGGAGGTCCAACTCAATCAGCGTCTGGCGGTGGTGGAGGTGGTGCTGGTGGTCCTGGCACTAATGGTGGATCTAATAGTTCACCACCTGCTCCTGGTGGAATTGGTAAATCCGATGATATAACTGGAGTATCAGTTACTTATGCTGGTGGTGGTGGTGGAGCCAACTATCCTGGTGGAACATTTAATAATAATGCTCAAAGTGGTGGTGGTGGATCGGGTTGTTTATCTGCTACTGCTTCTGGAAATCCAGGTGTTAATGGATTAGGCGGTGGCGGAGGTGGTGCTTGTGACCAAGATCCACGAGATTATCCAGAACCAGCTGGCGGAAATGGTGGATCTGGTGTTGTTATAATTAAATACAAATATCAATAAGGATTATTAAGATGGCACACTTTGCAAAAATAGACGAAAACGGATTTGTTGTTGATATTCTTGTAGTTGACAATTCAGTTCTTCTTAATGAAGACGGGACAGAAGACGAAAACAAGGGAGTTGAGTTTTTAAAAAAATTATTCCCAAATCAAAATTGTGATTGGAAGCAAACTTCATATAATTCTAAGGTTGGTATAAATATCACCACTTTAGAAGCAGCTTTCCGTAAAAATTATGCTTTTAAAAATGGTACATATGATTATATTAGAGACGCATTTATTGCACCAAAACATAATGACAGAGTTGTCTTAAACGAAAACACTTGTGATTGGTTTGATCCGTTTATTGAAAATCAAGAAACACCAAACGACTCACCAGACGATGAAACAAATTACGTAGAATATAGATCCACATTCATTCCAGAAAATTGGGAATGGGATTCAACAGACAAAACTTGGAAAAATACTATAGCTTATAAAAAAGTTCAAGTCACATATGTGTTTGATCCAGATAGTAAGAAGTGGATTGAAGAATGATTTATAATATGACTATACATTATGATACATTATTGGTTTCCAAAAACAATATACTATAAAAACAATATACAAATTGAAAATTTACATGTTTATCGTAATTTCATTTTGAATAATATATGCGTTGATAAGTTTCAAAAAACAGATTTAAAAAAAGTAAATTCTTCTCATAAAGTATTTGATGCTTTACATAAGAAAAATATTTTTAATACATTATCAAAAATAATTATAGAGGAGTGTTATTCTTATTTGAATGATCTTGGATTTTTGAATAGGGAAATTTACATCGATAAAATGTGGACCAATGTTAGTGGAAATGGCGATTATATATTTCCACACAATCACAATGGTAGTTTTATATCTGGAGTTTTTTATGTATCATCAAATCCAGAAAATAAAATTAAATTTTTTAATATGCCAACTATGTTCCCAGATCCAGATGTTTGGAATATAAACAACTATCAATATTGTGAATACTCTTGTATTCCAGGAACTTTATTATTATTTCAAAGTGATTTCATTCATGGCACTGGTTCTCAGATCGGAGATGAAAAAATATCTTTATCATTTAATATTAAAATCAAATGAAAGAACTTAAACTTGATTGTGTAAATTGTTTTATATCTGGGTGGTTTATAGATGAGAAAATTTGTGATGGTGTGGTTTCTTTTTTTGAAGAGTCTCCAGATAAAAAAGAAGGAGTACTTGGATATAATTATGTTGATAAATCCAAAAAAGATTCTACAGATGTAATAGTAAATCCAAAAAATCCAGATATTAGAGTACAAAATTATTTGGATAATTTATCGTTAGTTTGTGATTTATATATTAAAAAATTTCCACATTGCTCTAACAATCACTCCGTTTGGGGATTGAATACAAATTTCAATTTACAAAGATATCTTCCTGGTCAAGGATTTAAAAATTTTCATTCTGAAAGGACTAGTTTCGCAGATTTAATTCCTATGCGACATTTAGTATGGATGACATACCTAAATGATGTAAACGATGCTGGAGAAACTGAGTGGTATCATCAAAATTTAAAAATAAAACCAGAGAAAGGTTTAACTTTGATATGGCCAGTTGATTGGACTTACTTGCATAGAGGAATACCATCTCAAACAGAAACTAAATATATTGTTACTGGTTGGTATACATATTTTATCCCAGACTTTGACTACGATTCGTTCAATACTTTGTAATTATGATACTAAAAGATTATTATTGGTACTTTGAGTCAGCTATTAATCCAGAAATATGTGATAAAATAATTGATTTAGGAAAATCTCAGATTTCAGAATTGGGATTAATTAGCGGTGATAATAATATTCAAAGAATATTAGACAAAAGAAATTCTAATATATCGTGGTTAGAAGAAAATTGGTTGTATGGTCTTCTTCAGTCATACGTTATAACTGCCAACGAATGCGCTGGTTGGAATTTTCAGTGGGATTGGTCAGAACCAATGCAGTTTACAATATACAAAGAAGGTCAATACTACGGTTGGCATCCAGATCAAAACGAAAATGTATATGAAGATGGTCCAAAAAAAGGAAAATATAGAAAGCTCTCTGTGACTTTAAGTTTAAATGATGGTAACGAGTATGAAGGTGGAGAATTTGAGTTTGATTTTGGACAAGGAATTACAAAATTATGTAACGAAATTAGGTCCAAAGGATCTATTGTAGTTTTTCCATCATTTGTATATCACAGAGTAAGACCAGTGACTAGGGGAACTAGATATTCATTGGTTATGTGGAGTGTTGGAGATCCGTTCAAATGATATACGTATCACAAATACATATAAACAAAAATTTTATTGATGAAATTATTGAATTGTTTAGAGATAATTTTATCGATACTTTTGTCTGGGATGAGACAAGAGTTCTTAGTATGACAAAATATGGATTAAATACAGAAAAAAATGAAAAGATCTATTCAAAAATATTTGCTTTAGTAAAAGAAGTTCAAGATCTCGTTTCACACGACAAAAAATTTAAATACATAGAAAACGCAGAGATAGTTAAATATCCACAAGGATCTTCCAAATGCTATCATTATGATGTATCCAGAAAATCAACACAGGCAGCTTCTATAACATATTTAAATGATGATTACATAGGTGGACAAACTGTTATAAGTGGTGTGAATGTTCAACCATTAAGTGGCAGAACAGTTTACTTTGATGGAACAAGTAATAGGCACTGTGTTGAGAATGTTTTAAAAGGAGATAGATATACATTATCTTTATGGTATGGAAACAATCCAGAATCACCAGTGAATAAGGAGTTTAATAAAAATGTTTGAAATTTATGATAATTTTTTAGAAAAAGAAGTATTCAAAACTATCCAAAGTAAAACCATAGGTCCAAACGCAATGCCTTGGTATTACACTGAAAATTTGAGTGGGAATGGCGTAGAGGAAAATTGCTATTTTACACATCTATTTTTTAACAACAATGCTAGAACAAGCGAATGGTTTTCAGTTATAGAACCAATTGTATTCATTCTAGATTGTAAATCATTGGTTAGAATAAAAGCAAATTTATATCCAAGAACTGAAAATTTAGTTCATCATAAAAATCATGTTGATTATGAATTTGACCATACGGCAGCCATATTTTATTTGAACACAAATGATGGTTTTACTGTTATCAATGATGAACATAAAATTGAATCTATAGAAAATAGACTTTTAGTTTTTGATCCACAAGTTATTCATCACAGTACAAATTGTACAGATAATCACTTTAGGGCAAATATTAATTTTAATTATTTTTAAGATGGCAAAATTATTAAATCCCAGAGATTACTATAAATTTGAAAATATAATTTGCCCAGAAAATCAAATTATTGATGACAATTTTATTTCTTGGATACAAAATATTTTAAAAGAAGAATTTAATATCATAACTGATGTTGAGGATACAAAATTTATAGAGAATGATTTTGTTTCTGCTGTTGATGATTTAGTTTCTGTGGTTTGTTTAACTACAGGAACAATGTTTTTATACTATAAAGAATGGGTTGAAATTGATGGTAATCCAAAATTTTTATTACAGAAAAGAAAATTTTGGTTTGATAAAGCATTTGTGATACAATGGAAAAATACTAGAGAAATTGACTATGTTGAATATTGCCACCAAAAAAATAAATGATTTGCCAGTGGCAATAATTGATGATTTTTATTCTTCCGATGAATTGCTTTCTATTTTCAGAGAGATAAATTTTCTTAAAACAAAATTTAAAAGTCCAGAAGAATCAAATGGTCCTGGAACATCATATGTTAATGGAATTCCAATAAAAAATAATAAAGGTCTGTACTTAGATACTTGTTATTCTGATCGATCAATATCGGATATTTTATCTATAAACAGAAAAATATTTTCAAAAGAAGTTAGAAATATTTTAGAGAGTCAGCATAATTTTTTTAGATACATCAGTTTATCAAATTCTGACACAACTAAAATCCACTATTACGGAGATGGAGATAGTTACAAAGAGCATAACGATTCAGCTGTTATAACGGTAATATCTTGGATTTTTAATGAACCAAAATCGTTTTCGGGAGGAGATTTAATTTTTGAAAATTCGTTATCTGTAGAGTGTCTAAATAATCGAGTGGTAGTTTTTCCATCTTGTCTATATCATGAAGTAACAAAAGTTTGTATGAACTTAGAAGATTATCAAGAGAATGGTAGATATTCTATAAGTCAATTTTTATGTATTGGAATTTAAAAAATGAGAATTATTCAATTTGAAAGTAACAATCCAAAAACTATTTTCGCTCCAGAATGGAATTTTTCTATCTACGAAAATACGATTGATGATCTTGATGGCATCAAAAATATTATCCTAGAAAAAGAAAAAGAAATAATACTAAAATATCCATACGTTCATGATTGGAATACTGGACTCGGTGAAGATAGTCTAACGTCCAGATCAAATCACTATAACTTATTAGAATGGGATAAGTGTAAAGCACTTAAAGAAAAAATAAAAAAATGTCACGATGAATTTATTATTATAACAAAAAATAAAATTGAAACAGAAATATACGCTCAATGCTGGGCAAATGTATTGAGACAAGGAGAATATTTAAAACCTCATCAACATTGGACTTCTGAATATTGTTATATTGGGGGGCATATTTGTTTAGATGATTATGATACAAGAACTCATTATGTAAATCCATTCAATAAAAAAACATACCCATCTGAAAATGAAAGAAATAAAATTACTTTATTTCCAAATTGGGTTGAACATTATACGGAAAAATTTAACGGCGAAATTAGAGTTACTATTGCGTTTGATATTATTACAGAAATAGTATATCAAGAGGACATCGCAAATGATATGAAATCACATTGGATAAAGCTGTGAAGATAACTACAGAAGATATAAAAATAGCGATAGATTTTGTAACAAGAGAATACCCAATGATGTACGATGTTAAAGTCACAAAACCATCGAATAATCTTGCTAGACAAAGAACTCAAGATTATTATAATGGAGACATGCCAAGATCTTACAACAATATTTTTAAATTTACGGATCAATGTAAATCTATAATTGTTTGGAATATTTTTAGTACTGTTGCTGCTGATTATTTTTTTAAAAATAATTTTTTACCACAAATATTGACTTATCTTAATATAAGATATTACGAAGATGGATTGAATTTTGGTTATGATGACTATGTATTGAATAGAAAACAGTTTGCTGTTAGATCTGGATCAGCTAAAATTTCAAAACCATCTCTGGCTTTTCATCCTAAATTTGGACTTAACTATAAGATAGAATTGATTTTATCAAATGCTGAATTTTCTGATTATACAATTATAGAAGATTCTCCCAGATATGAAAATTGTATAAATTGTGATGCTCCATGTGAATACTCTTGTCCACAAAAATGTAAGATGGATTTTGAATTAGTTGATTGGCAAAATTGTGCTAATTTTATAGATACAAAAGAAATGTTTAATAATCCAGATAATATTTGTAGGATATGTCAAGATAAATGTCCATTTTCTGAAGATCTAAAAAAACAAATCGAAAGTATCAATCCTTTGTATGGAAAACGAATAAATGGGTGAAGTTTATAATTGGAAGTCAAATATACAAAATAATTATTTTGCTCCTATATTTAACGTTAGTATCTGGATTGATAATCTAAATGAGTCATTAATTGATAATTTGTTGCGTATTGCTATTAATAATGAGTCAGTATATGAAAATGATAAATGGGAACATTATAATGTGTTTTCTTGGGATTATGACGACTCCATCAATCTATTAAAAGAAAAAATAAAAATTTCATATTTAAATTTTTGTTCTAAACTCAACGTCAAATCCGAAAAAAATATCTGGATACGTGGATGGATATATCCACAGAAAAGAGGAATGAAATTATCTAGACATATTCATGCTATACATGAAAATTCATTCCTTAGTGGTAATATATGCTTAACTCAAAATAATACAACTACGGATTTTGATATTCCATATATTGGATGGATTCAAATAAAAAACGAGAAGGGAAGAATGACATTATTTCCATCAAGCTTGCCACACGCAGTTGAAGAATTAAATGAAGATACTAGATATACTCTCGCTTTTGATTTAATTACTGAGAAAGGAATTAATTATTTTTACACCAATAATACAAATTTAAAAGATTCATTACATTTATCAGTTCCCTTATAGCAATGTTTAGACATTTAGGTTGGCATTATATTCCAAATATTATAACAATAGGAGAAGCAAATACAATAGTAGAAAAAAATAAACCAATTATAGAAGACCAAACTCCTGAATTTAATTCAGAGAGAGGAACAGTTATTATGAAATATGCTCCATCTTCATGCGTTTTTATTATGAAAAGAATTCAACCTATGTTAGAACATATTTTAGGAGAAGATCTTTTACCAACATATTGGTTTCAAACTACATATTTCAATAAGTCTTATATGGTAAGACATAAAGATAAAGAGACATGCGAAATCTCAGTATCTATGAACATCCAGTCCTCTGTTGATTGGCCATTAAAAATTACAGATTTTAGTGGAAAAACTAGAAGTATAGTAACGCCAATTGGATCTGGTGTAGCATACATGGGAAATGATTTATATCATTGGAGATCCCCATTAAATTGTAGAAGTGACGAAAAGTATACCCAACTATTTCTTCATTTTGTTAGAAAACGAGGATTGTATTCCAACTACGCTTACGACAATGACCAAGAATGTTTTGATTTATTAACGAAATTACAATGATTGAACCTTTATTTTCAACAAATATTATAGTAAAAAAATGTAATCTAGATGTAAAGGATCTTGAGATCAGATGTAGATTGTTTCAAGAAAAAAATTTATCTGTTCAATATTCTAACAGAGGGGGATACCAAGGTCACGGATTTAATGATGATAATTTAATAAAAGAAATATCACATAGTATTCCACAAAGAGATGACAAACCAATTAAAGAATATAAATTTTTTACCTGGGTTAATATTAATCAACCAGGAAGTTGGAATGAAAGACACAATCATAATCCACATGCTCAAACATTTTTAAGTGGTGTATTTTACGTAAAGGTTCCAAAAAATTCTGGTCGTATAAGGTTGTTTGATCCTAGATCACATATTAATACAGCTCCAGATATGGTATACTATAATGATGGTAATACTTACCATTGGTATGAACCAGAAGAAAATATGCTTCTAATATTTCCAAGTTGGTTAGAGCATGATGTTGAAGTTAACAATTCAAGAGAAGAAAGAATATCAATAGCTTTTAATGTAAAGATAAAATCCTGTATACAAAACAAACTGGGGGAGATTTTATCATACTAAATAACAATACACACCATTACCCGTGATTACTATGGACACCGCAACACTCAAGAAAAACTTTGAAGAGCAACTTGCTACGACTGATAAGCAAATTGCCGAACTTGAAGAAAATATTGCTAAAGCAAAAGAATATAGACTGAAACTACAAGGCGGTCTAGAAACTCTAACTCTTCTAGAACCAGAAGCAGAACCAGAAGCAGAAGAAGTACCTACAGAAGTTGTAGAATAATCCCAGATCCCTTCTTACTAAATATGTAAGAAGGGTTTTTTGTGGCTAATGGCATCTCCAAATAGTAGAGCTAGTCTTATCACATATTGTAAGAGGCAGCTTGGCGAACCTGTCCTTCAAGTCAATATTGA
>Ga0194122_10004611_pt1 | contig 13284 bp, 13 predicted proteins | sample TA2MahCa10mmetaG_FD_155487 | JGI IMG/M metagenome (GOLD analysis project Ga0194122, IMG submission 155487) | Freshwater microbial communities from Lake Tanganyika, Tanzania - TA2015021 Mahale Deep Cast 10m | ecosystem: Environmental > Aquatic > Freshwater > Lake | place: Tanzania: Lake... | reverse complement strand
CCAACGCCGCAGGAGTTCTAGTTCCACTTCTTGCGCTAGGCCTTCCAACTTCAGCAACAGCAGCAATTATGTTAGTGGCGATAAGAAACTTTAATATCCAACCTGGTCCAATGCTCTTTGAAATGAATGCACCACTTGTTTGGACGCTAATTGCCAGCTTATTTATTGGAAATACTCTCCTTCTGTTAATTAATTTGCCTCTGATTAGAATTTGGATTCAACTTCTTCACATTCCAAGGCATTATCTATATGCCGGAATTACAACCTTTGGACTTTTGGGTGCTTACAGCCTAAATAACTCCACATTTGATCTGCGTTTAGCCTTCGTTCTGGGCTTTGTTGGATATCTCTTCCGTAGATTTGGAATCCCAAACACCCCACTAGTTCTGGGAGTAATTCTGGGTCCTGTTGTTGAAATTCAATTCCGCCAAGCAGTTCAGTTAAGTAATGGTGATTATTCAATTCTAGTAAGCGGGTTATTACCTAAAGTTATTTACTTGACTCTGATTCTTGTTTTATTTGCACCTGCACTTATGAAGTTAGTAAAAGGTAAGGCGGGTCAAGGCTTAAGAAAATGACCAGCCGTTCTACAAATAGTTGGTTATGGGCTCTTCTTTTCAATGTTGCCTTGGCGCAAGCAAGTATCTATGTGATGCGCCCGATGATCACCTATCGAGCTTTGGAGAATGGAGCATCTGGATATGAGATTGGTCTAATAGCCTCTATTTATGCCCTGCTTCCTTTATTAATAGCAGTTCCGATGGGCAGATGGGTCGGAAGATTTGGAGAAATCTCGCTGCTATTTATTGGTTGTTTTTCTTTTATAATTCTTGGAGTTGCCTTTGCTTTCCTCAATAACGTTATTGCAATTGCTGCAGCCACAGCTCTTGCTGGCGTTGCTCATCTTTCAAATGTGGCAGCAAGTCAAGCAATGGTTGCTAATCGAAGCGCTATGAATCTTCAGGATCAAAACTTTGGATACTTTTCTTTTGCAACATCACTTGGCCATAGCGTGGGGCCAATTCTTGGAGGTTTAATTGCAGGATCTGCAGGAGTCTTGCCCCGCTCTTCAACTTCAGCTTTTATATTTGCAGCGCTTCTTGCTCTTTTATCACTCGTTCCCTTCTTTCTCTTTAGATCAATAAAAGAGGTGAGAACTCAACAGGAGCGAGATGCAGCAGGAGCAATTAAAGCCAGAGATGTTCTCTCTCGCCCTGGAATCAAACCTGCTATCTGGACCTCACTATCTGTGGCTGCAGCAAATGATGTTTTGGTAGTGATTTTGCCCCTTGTGGGAACAGAGAAGGGCATAAGTCCAGTTGTAATTGGAGCAATTCTCTCGATTCGCTCAGCAGCAGCAATGATTTCAAGATTTCTTCTTGGTCGATTAACAAAGAGCTATGGATCTGCAAGGACGATGAATTACAGCATCTTCTTCTCTGCTCTATTCTTGTTTGTTTCAATCTACGCCAATAGCTCAATTGCACTTGGCATATCTATGGCCATAGTTGGATTCTTACTAGGCATTGGCCAACCACTAACTATGTCGATAGTTTCAAAGAAAACTCCATCTCAAGAGCGAGCTATGGCAATATCAATTAGATTATTTGGTAATCGAATTGGCCAGTTCTTAGTTCCGCTTGCAGCGGGAGCCCTTGCTGCGCCATTTGGAGCAAGCGCAGTCTTTATCGGCCTAGGAGTATTAGTAGCATCTGCTGGAGTTGTATCTGCTGCAACTCTTGATGATAAAACTGCTTAATTTCGAGTGGAGTATCCCCAAGCAAGGCTTGCTGCAATTGCAACCCAGATTTGATAAGGAACGAGAAGTAGTCCCATAAGTAGCGTTGCTTTAAATGTTAGATAGAGAACTGGAAGAGTAAGAAGAGCGCATAAAGTTAAAGCAATTGTAGCTAGGGTGAGATTATGCGGAACATAGAATTGATAGGCCCAGGTAAGGGCGGCAGCAACACTTAAACCAAAGAAGACAAGCCATAAGATATTTTCAGATTTAGTTAAGGATTGTGAGACTTGATAGGAAGCAATTCCCAAGACCATAAAGTTATAGGGCCAGATAATTCCAAAAATATAGCTTGGCGGCTGCCATGGCGGCCTATTTAGCGATGAATACCATCCGGGGGAGGATGAGACCCAGATTCCGGAACCTAAGGCGTAGATAAGAACGATAATAATTCCAGCGCCAGTAAATAGGTATTTGGCCTCCATGCGCCAAGGTTACTAGGGTTAGCCATTATGAATCAGGACCTTGGCCAGCTAAATACTGAGGCAATTGACTCTCGATTCTCCAAGATAGACACCTTATCCACCTTAGAGCTCTTAAAACTCTTTAATGAAACCGATAAGAGCGTGGCAGAGGAAGTGGCAAAAGTATTACCAAGAGTTGCCGATGCTATTTCTGAAATTACTCGGAGAATGGAATCAGGCGGAAGATTGATTTATGTGGGTGCAGGAACTTCAGGAAGATTAGGAGTCCTAGATGCGTCAGAATGTATTCCCACATTCTCTCTAGAGGATGGATTAGTTATCGGATTAATTGCAGGCGGCGACACTGCGCTACGAACTGGAATTGAAGGCGCTGAGGACGTACTCGAAGGTGCGATTGAAGATTTAAAGAAAATAAGTCTCTCCAAAAAAGATTCTTTAGTCGGAATTACTGCAAGCGGGCGAACTCCCTACGTGGTTGGCGCATTACGATATGCGAAGGAGATAGGAGCTGCCACTATTGCCCTTTCTTGTAATTTAAATTCTGAAATTTCTAAGTACTGCGATATTGCAATTGAGGTTGATACTGGGGCTGAAATTTTGGCAGGCTCAACAAGATTAAAAGCCGGAACGGCTCAAAAATTAGTTCTAAACATGATTTCAACAGTTTCAATGATTAATCTGGGAAAGACTTATGGCAACCTTATGGTCGATCTTCAAGTTAATAACATTAAATTAAGAGATCGAGCAATAAGAATCATTCAAGCAGCCACAAGCTGTGATGTTGAAAGAGCTCAAGAAGCACTCAAAGAAGCCCAAGATCAGGTAAAAGTAGCAATCGTTATGATTTTGTTAGGAATCTCAGCAAACGAGGCTCGAAGCTCACTGAAATCTGCCAATTCACGAGTCAGGGATGCCCTTAAAAAGCCCATGAATACTTGACCTTTCACCGCTAAGGCACAAGGATTTAACTAAGTAATAGACGGAGAAATCTCCGTTGGCCATTTGGCCTAAGAAGACAAAGGGAGTAAAAAGTGAAGAAGAAGAATTTACTTATCGGGGCGCTCGTTGCGACTCTAATTGGTGGTTCACTAATTGCGCATCCTGCTAAAGCGGCATCAACCGATTTAGTCATTGGTAGCGTTCTGGATATAGATAAGACAGACCCTCATACTGCGACTAACTTTGCAACAGTTAGAGCCCTAGGCTTAGTCTACGGCAGCTTGATTGAGATTGGTGCAAAGAACGCCATTAAGGGTGGTCTAGCCACATCTTGGATCTTTAGTAAAGATGGAATGCAGTTAACTCTAAATCTCCGCGAGGGAGTTAAATTCCACGACGGAACAGCATTTGATGCTGAAGATGCTAAAGCATCCCTAGAGAGAATTCTTGACACCAAAACTGGTGCTGCAGCTAGAGCTAACATTGCAACTATCACATCAATCACAGCAAAAGGTCGTCAGTTAATTCTTAAACTTTCAGTACCTAACGCCCCTATTCTTGCTGCTCTTGAGGGTGTAAACATGGCAATGCTTTCAAAGGAAGATATTACTGCTGCAAAAATAGGCGGATCAAATAAGCCGAACGGAACTGGGCCCTTTAAGTGGGGTTCATGGGAACCAACTCAATCTGTAAAACTCTCCTCCTTTGCTGACTACTATATGGGTGAGCCAAAGATAAAGAATGTAACTATTCGTGTAATCCCAAACGAGGCTTCAATTCTCTCGGCCATGAATGCTGGTTCAGTACAGTTTGGAATTGTCACTGATCCACTAATCGCTAAGCAGGTAGGCAAGAATCTAAAGACATTCAGGGTTCCAGCTCTTGCTTACTACGCGCTACAGTTCAACACCAAGGTTGCTCCGCTAAACGATAAGAATGTGCGTCTAGCTATTCAGTGTGCAATCAATCGTGATGAGTTGATTCAAACTGCACTTCTAGGTGAGGGCAAAGTAACTGGCCCAATAACCAGTCCTGCCTACCGCTCTGACCCAACTGCAAGACCTTGCCCTAAGCAAGATCTGGCTAAGGCCAAGGAGTATCTAACTGCTGCAGGCAAGTCCAGTGGCGTTAGCTTTAAGACTATGGTTACCAGCACTGGCTGGGCTACATCTGTTTCCATGGCACAGAACCTAAAGGCACAGCTTGCCAAGGCCAATATCACAATGGAGTTAGACATCATTGAGCAGGGTACTTATGTTCCTCGATGGTTAGCAGCTGATTTCGTGGCAACTCTTGCCAATAACGGTGGCAGAATTGATCCAGACACAATGTATACCCGCTACTTCACCTCAACTGGAAATCTAAATAAGGTTGCAACTTATTCATCTTCAACTCTTGATGCAAATTTCCTTAAAGGTAAAGCAAGTGGAAAAGTCGCAGTTCGTAAAGATGCTTACACGGCTATCTCAAAAGAACTTGAAGACAACGCTATTTGGGTATGGCTTGCTACTCCATACGAGTATCGAGTATCTGTAAAGAATCTGAGAAACTTCTCCGCACTGGCAAATGGATCGCTACTGCCTTTGCGCTCGGCGTATCTCGGGTAATTAATTAGAGTGTGCCGTGTACGACGAAGGTCGTACACGGCATTACTATTTTCTCTATAATGAAGAAAAGCTCTTTACTCAGTCGCTTGCTTTCTGTTGCTACAACTTTATTTGGCATTTCTATCTTTGTATTTCTAGTTCTAAGAGTTATTCCAGGCGACACAATCACAAGTTCTTTAGGGATTGAAACTGGGGCACTCAATCAGGAGCAGATTGAGTCTCTAAGAAAATATTATGGAATTGATCAACCCATAATTGGACAGTATTTCTCCTGGATCTCAAGTTTTATTCAAGGGGATCTCGGTTTTTCTTATTCCACTGGGGCCCCAGTCTTGCAACTAACCAAGTCAGCTCTATTAGTCACTATGGAACTGGCCCTTTTAGGCACCACTCTTGGGGTATTTCTGGGTATTTCCGTTGGAATGTTTAGCGCACGCAAGCCTGGAAGCCTTAGGGATTTTCTAGGACAGTTCTTTGGGCTACTTGCCTTGGCAATTCCTGGCTTTGTGCTTAGCACAACAATAGTTACGGTCATGGCTAATAAGTTTCAGTATTTTCCAAATGGAAACGAATACATGTCACCAGTTGAAGATCTCTGGATGAACCTCCAGCAAATGCTATTTCCTAGTTTAGTTCTTGGAATTGCTGTTGCTGCCCCTGTTATGCGAACGACGCGCTCAGCCCTTTTAGAGACAGTTGATAAAGACTTTGTACGAACAGCGATCGGCAAAGGGGTTACAGCGAAGGCTGTGCGATTAAAGCACATATTGCGTAACTCTTTGATTCCTATTGTAACTATGACTGGAATACAGTTCGGATATCTACTCGGTGGAGCAGTAATAGTAGAAAAAATATTTGCTCTCCCAGGAATGGGCCGTCAAATTCTTGATGCAATAAATAAGCGAGAATATGCGACAGTACAAAGCAGTATTATGGTGTTTGCTATTTTGTTTGTCACGATAAATTTAATTACAGATTTAATTTATAGAAGAATTGATCCGAGAATCAAATGAAGCGAGAGAGAACTTGGATTAATTACTATCTACAAAGCACTAGTGGCATTGTAGGTGCAGTCTTGGTGCTCATTATGATTACTCTATCTTTAATTTCAGCTTTCAGTCTCGCACCTCATGATCCACTGGAGCAAAATCCAATGGATGCATTACAAGGTCCAAGTGGAACATATTGGTTTGGAACAGATCAGTTTGGCAGAGATATTTTTTCGCGTTCAATTGATGGAATGCGCAGGTCACTAAGTGTGGCACTGTTATCTGTAGGACTAGCAACTCTATTTGGAGTAACTCTAGGTGTTGTTGGCGGCTATTTGGGGCGTTGGATAGACAATATTGTCGTGCGAGCCAGTGATGTAATTTTTGCATTTCCAGCAATACTTTTGGCTCTCGCAATCGTAAATAGTCTTGGGAATTCCTGGATTGACACTTCTATAGCGATTGCAATTGTTTATACACCGATTTTCATAAGAGTGGCTAGAGGACCAGTGCTGTCGGTTAAAGAGATGGATTACATCAAGTCAGCTAGAGTTTTAGGTTATTCTTCGCCAAGAATTCTCGGTCGACACATTCTGCCTAATGTTTTTGCTCCAGTTGTTGTTCAGGTAGCGCTCTCCCTTTCTTGGGCAATTTTGACTGAGTCAGGATTAAGTTTTCTTGGACTTGGAACACAACCCCCAGATGCTTCTTTAGGATTGATGGTTTCTGAAGCTCAAGCTTTAGCTGCCTTTGCATGGTGGTCACTCGCATTCCCCTCTATATTCATTACGATAGTAGTAATTGGATTAAATCTTGTTGGCGATGGCCTACGAGATGCTCTTGATCCTGCTAGAAGGAGTACCTCGTGAGAAGTCTTATTTCTCTTCAAGGTCTCTCAATTAAGACCAGCTCTGATGGGCGGTCATTAACATCTGATGTAAACATTTCACTTATCGAAGGTGAAGCTTTAGGAATTGTGGGCGAGAGTGGCTCAGGCAAGACTTTAACTGCGCTATCGATTCTTGGTCTATTGCCGAGAGGCGTAGAAGTTGCTTCAGGCGAGATCAGTTTTAACGGAGAAAACTTATTGTCAATAGACCCAGAGAGATTACGGGAAATTAGGGGCAAAGAAATCTCCATGGTCTACCAGGACCCAATGACCGCTCTTAATCCAGTAATGACGGTAGGGAATCAATTACTGGAAGTTTTGGATTGCCATAATCATGATGTGAAGGACCCTGAGTCTCACGTTAAGCAGAGTTTGATCGAGGTAGGAATCCCAGATCCAGATCGCGCGCTAAAGAGCTATCCCCATGAGTTTTCAGGTGGAATGAGGCAGAGAGTTGTTATTGCTATGAGCCTACTTCTCTCTCCTAAGTTATTAATTGCCGATGAGCCAACAACTGCCTTGGATGTCACAATTCAAAGACAGATTCTCTCGCTAGTTTCTAAGCAACGCTCTCGAAGACAAATGTCTATGTTATGGATCACTCATGACCTTGGCGTTGTTGCAAACCTTGTGGACCGAGTTGCTGTGATGTATGCGGGAAGAATCGTAGAGGTGGGCACTACGAAGCAAATTTTTAACTCTCCCCAGCATCCTTACACTCAAGGTTTGTTGGCATCTCTACCTGTCGCAAGTTCACATAGAAAAAACCGTTTAGCCTCCATACCGGGTGTCCCACCAAAACCTTGGTTGGTGGGACAGAGCTGCTCTTTCGCAGATCGTTGCCAATTTGCACAGAAAAGTTGTCGAGAGAGACTTCCATTGCTTGATACACGCGGTACTAAATCTGTTGCCTGCTTCTACCCGATAGCGAGCTCAATATGACTCTTGTAATTGATAATGTTATTAAGAAATATCCTATTCGACAGAGCAAGTCAGTCGTCAATGCTCTAAATGGGATTTCACTCAATATTTCAAAAGGGCAAACTTTAGGGATTGTAGGCGAGAGTGGATGCGGTAAATCAACCCTTGCGCGATTAATTGTTGGCTTAGAATCTCCGACTAAAGGCGCTATTACTTGGCGGGACAATGTCTTATTGCGAGGTTCAAAAAATCAATGGCGAAATCATTTATCACCTGCTCAATTAGTTTTTCAAGACCCTTACTCTTCATTGAATCCTAGACAGCGAATTGGGGAGTGCATAAAGGAAGTTATTGTGGCTCACAACTTGCGCCAAAAAGAAGAGATTGATTCTCGAGTTACTGAGCTACTAAAAGTAGTAGGAATGTCGGAAGATATGAAAAATCGCTACCCACATCAATTATCTGGAGGTCAAAGACAGCGAGTTTCAATCGCCAGAGCTTTGGCAGCCGAACCTGAACTACTTATCCTTGATGAACCGGTATCAGCCCTAGATGTTTCAGTCCGAGCAGATGTCATGAATTTACTCGTTGATTTAAGGAAAGAATTTGGCCTAACTTATCTATTCATTAGTCATGACTTGTCGATGGTTCGCCATATCAGCGATGTAATTGCTGTGATGTATTTAGGACGAGTGGTGGAGCTAGGAACCTGGGATAAAGTGCTCGATAGTCCACAGCATCCTTATACCAAGGCCCTCATCGCCGCTATCCCTGATCATAGCCAGGTAGGACAAATGGATTTAACAGTTAGCTTGGAAGGTGAAGTACCAAGCCCAACAAATATTCCGTCGGGATGTGCATTTCATGTCCGATGCCCAATTGCTGTCCCTAGCTGCTCTCATACAATTCCACAGTTGATTCCAATAAAAAGTAGCCAGAGTGTGGCTTGTTCGGAGGTAGTAAAGTGAAAGTCATAGGAATGATCTCAGGTACTTCATTTGATGGGATAGATGTTGCCTTAGTGGATTTAAAAGAGAGTGACGGGGTCATATCAATTAAGTTGATTGACTTTGAAAGTGTTCAATACACCAAAGAATTACGAAGCAAAATTGCTAAAGCAATGCCTCCTCAGGGCGTAGATATGCAAATTGTATGTGAACTAGATACACAAATTGGGCAAGCATTTGCAGATGCAGCTTCAAAAATATTGAGTAGGAATAATACCCAATCAGATCTCATTGTCTCCCATGGTCAAACTCTTTACCACTGGATTGAGAACAACAAAGCGCTAGGAACGCTTCAGTTGGGAGAGCCAACTTGGATCGCACAGAAAATTGGGGCACCTGTTTTATCAAATATTCGCAGTAGAGATGTAGCAGCTGGTGGACATGGCGCTCCTTTGGTAAGCACCTTGGATCAACTCATGTTTGGAAACAGCGATAGTGCAGTAGCAGCGCTGAATCTAGGTGGAATTTCAAATGTAACCATAACTGGATCAGGGCTAATTCCAATTGCATACGACATCGGGCCGGCAAATGGCCTGCTAGATGCAGCAATTTTGGCGCATTCGAATGGACAAATTGCCTTTGATAAGGACTCTGAAACAGCCAAGGCTGGTTCTGTAGATCGTGGAATATTAGCCAAACTACTAAATGAGCCTTACTACAAGCTTCCAGCGCCGAAGTCGACTGGTAAAGAGCTTTTTCATCTACCTTATCTTTTGGAGTACTTCGGACCAGTTAGCACTTGGCAGATAAACGATGTCATGCGGACACTTCTTGAACTGACTGTTGAGACTGTTGCCCAAGAAATCGAAAAGTTTAGTGTTAGCCAAATGTATGTCCATGGTGGAGGAACTGCCAATCCGCTTATGATGTCAAGACTAAAGGAACGCTTGGTGGGAGTTCAGGTAAATCCAATGTCAGAACTAGGTTTAGATCCCCGTCATAAAGAAGCAGTTACATTTGCAGTTATTGGATTCATGTCTTGGCATGGAGTGCCTGCCTCAGTAATTTCTTGTACTGGCGCAGCTAGTGCAGAGATTTTAGGTTCAATTACATTTGGCAATAAACCTTTGAGGCTTCCTGAACCAAAAGCCAACCGGAAATACTCAGCAGTTATTGCTAATTAGTTACCTTTCTTTATCATCTGAATCTCTGGAATCTTCCATCGATCATCAGTTCTCTTCAAGTCCGTAACTTGAAATCCTTTACCTACATAGAGATTTCTTGCCACTTCATTACTTTCAAATACCCAGAGAGAGATTTGCTGAAATCCCAAAGACTTTAACCGTTGAATGACAAACTCAAGAGATTGGCCACCAAAACCTTTCCCTGCAGACATAGGATGCACATAAAGGGAAAATAAGTGACCCGTACTAACTAGATCTACATCCCTGCCCAATCTAAAGATTGAAACTATCCTGCCCTCATCTATTCCAAGATAGGTCTCTTTTGAATCAGGATTTAGGAGTGAGCCTACCCAAAGCTCTTTAGCGGCAGCTAAATCCATGGAATCTCGTACTTCTTGGCTCAAAATCTCCTTATAGGATATTTGCCAGCATTGGTGGAAAATCTCCCCTATGGAATCAATATCTTCAATCGAGGCGAGACGAAACTCCACAATGGGATTGTAAGGTAAATTTCATTGATAACAATCGAATCCGTATCAATCGAGACACGAATAAGTCCTCTCCATAGTCCATTCGTTACTGCCTTGCGAAGGGTCTCAGAGATTGAATCTATTCAATTTAAACTCCTCCTAGATGATGGACGTATTGCTAAAGGAGAGTGCGTAGCGACTCCAGCAATAATGGGAGATTCTATTGAGCAAATTGAAAGAGAACTAAGGCATATTGTTTTTCCGGAGCTCCTAAGTCTTAAGAAAATTAAAGAGGAAGAACTTCCGGAAATTGCTCTTAATCTACCTATCTCAAATAGTGCACGTTCTGCCGTTGATTTTGCATTATGGAGTTTATGTAATGAGATTAAACCTGTATCAATCAAGACTGATGTGACAATACCAATATGTGATATTAGTGAACTTTCAAATTTATTGGACCACAGAATTGAAGAAGGATTTTCTGTAATGAAACTTAAGGTTGGGCAGGAGACCCTCTCGGACCTTAGAGCTCGGATTGAGATTATAGACGCGAGAGAGATCAGCGATTTATTGATTCGAATCGACCCAAATCAGGCCTGGAGTATGGAATATGCTTTAAGCGCCATGAACCTCTTAGGTGAATTCGCAGACCTAATCGAATATGTAGAACAACCACTTTCTAAATTTAGCCTAGACGATAATTTAAAGTTAAAACAAAGCTCTGACATTGCTCTGATGGTGGATGAAACTTTAATGGGATTAGATGATGTGAATAGAATTATTGACATAGGTGCTTTTAGTTGGGCAAATATTAAATTGATCAAAGCTGGAGGGATATATCCAGCTTTACAGATGGCAAAGCAATTATCGGAGGCAGGAATCAAAGTTTCTATTGGATCGATGATGGAGAGTGAATTTGGCCTTTGCTCAGCTGCGCAACTAGCCCATTTAGTAAATCCTTTAAGCGTTCATGATTTAGATGCCGCATGGTGGTTAAAAGAGAAGACGGTTAGCTACGAAAACGGAATACTTAAGACGTGAGTTCCTGCCTCGCTATTGCCAGAATTGACCGCGATAAGGTTGAAAAGTTGATTTCTGGCAACACTTCTGTGCTTGGGGGACTCGATCAGCGTCAAATTGATGAGTATTCAAGTTTTGATCTTGGATCAATTACAAAGGTGCTTTCAACCACCTCAATTCTCATGAAATTTGTGGAGACTGGGAAACTGGGTATCAATGACAACGTCTCAAAATTTCTTCCTACCTGGAAAATAGGGAAAAAATCAGAAATAACCTTGCGGCACTTGTTATCACATAACTCCGGGTTACCTGCTTGGCGCCCTCTCTATATTTCTTGTTCAACTGCAGATGAAGTTCATGGTTACATTTCCCAGATTGATCTGGAGCAGAAGCCTGGAAAGAAGTTTACCTATTCAGATCTAGGATTTATAACACTTGGACGTATCATAGAAATAGTTGGGGGCCATGATCTTGAAAATATTTTCTTTGAAATTATTGCTAAACCGTTAAGTTTGGCCAGTACGAGATTTAAAAAACCCGCAGATCTAAACAATGTAGTTGCTACATCAATTGGTGATTCTATTGAATACAAAATGGTAGAGAGCAAAAAGCCTTATGTTGTTCCCGAACATGCTTCAGACTTTGCTAGATGGCGTTCGCACGCTCTCTCTGGTGAAATTAACGATGGCAACTCATTTCACTGCTTTAATGGAATCGCTGGACACGCTGGACTCTTCTCTAATTTGAGAGATTTGATTTCTTTCACTCAAGAGCTCAATAAGTCCTTTAAAGGTGAGGGCTTTTTTGACTCCAGAATCTTGAATGAATTCCTAGCTCCAAGTTTGGAACAGACTCAAGGTTTAGGATTCAAACGATGGTTAGTAGGTCCAGAGTCTTGGAGTTTTGGTCATTTTGGGTTTCCCGGAACTGGCTTTGCATTCCACGGCCCAAACCAGCAGGCATTGATCTATTTAACAAATCGTCTTCACACTACGGGTGAATTTAAGCCTATGGTTGAGATTTGGGACTCTGAATTCCAAGACTTTTCTACGAGAATTGCTCGCGACAGTTGACCTTTTCAGGCCAAGGCGATAATTTTCACCAACAATTACATACTCTGAAATGATTTTTCACGGAAGGTGGTTATGGCTAAGCAGTTATCGCTAGTCACTCCTAGCCATCGTTCAAATTTATTAGAGTTGATTCAGAGCCAATTGGGCTCGTTTCATGCCAGCGAAATTGCAATTGCAGAAGTTATTTTAAAAGATCCACAGCTAATTGCGCCAATGAATATCACTCAATTGGCTTCGCACAGCAAAACCTCGGTTTCATCGGTTGTTAGATTTAGCAAGGCTTTAGGTTTTCGCGGTTTTCCAGAATTTAAGATGGCGCTAGTCAGTGATCTTTCTTGGAAGAGCGCTAAACAATTTGATACCGAATATCTAGATGGTGGAATTACGCCAAGTGATAGCTTGGCATCAATTATTGAAAAGGTCACCTACTCTGATGCAAGGGCGATTGAATCAACTGCTGAAAAATTGGATATCCAAACTTTTAAAAAAGTTGTAGAGATATTTGAAAAAGCAAAGACAATAGGTCTCTTTGGATTAGTTTCAAGCGGATTTGTGGCTATGGATTTTCAATCAAAACTTAATCGTCTATCCAAAAGAGCAATTTCTTGGACTGACTTTCACTCTGCAATGACCTCAATTGCAGTTCTAGATAAAGGTGATGTTTTAGTAGCCATTACGCACTCAGGAACCACCGTTGACACTGTAGATGTCATACGAGAATTTAAAGCACGTGGCGTGACAATCGTTTTGATAACTAATACTTTGAGAAGTCCTGCTGTATCTCTTGCAGATTTTGTATTACATACCGCCGCACGGGAAACCACCTTCCGTAGCGGTGCAACGGCTTCGCGCATTGCGCAGCTAACGGTGGTTGACTGTCTCTGCGTCGCACTGGCACAGAGAAACTGGAGCAGCACCAAGTCCGCTCTAGATCTTTCAAGAGCTGCTGTATCAATTCGCTCCGGAAAGAACCACACCTACCGCCCTCGAGGAGGAAATTAAGTGAAAATCTCAAAAATCCG
>Ga0194122_10004603_pt1 | contig 13296 bp, 11 predicted proteins | sample TA2MahCa10mmetaG_FD_155487 | JGI IMG/M metagenome (GOLD analysis project Ga0194122, IMG submission 155487) | Freshwater microbial communities from Lake Tanganyika, Tanzania - TA2015021 Mahale Deep Cast 10m | ecosystem: Environmental > Aquatic > Freshwater > Lake | place: Tanzania: Lake... | reverse complement strand
CACCGTCCAGACTTTCGAGCCGCACGTCCGCGTCCTGACTGACGCCAAAACTGAGACGCTGAACCCCTGCGCGAACTGTCGGGTCGAGACCTTCATCGTGAACTAGCGCACCGCCCGAAGTGATACCTGCGGATATCGACAATTTCTCCTCACGCAGTGCCGACCAGCTCGGAAAGTTCCCTATGTGGGCCGACTGAACATTGAGAACGATGGCCACGTGGGGGTTGGCCAGTATCGATAGCGGCGCGATTTCTCCGGGATAACTCGTACCGATTTCGTACACCGCAGAGCGAACCGATTTAGGGGTGGATGCCAGTGACAACGGAACGCCGAGATGATTGTTCAGCGAACCGGCAGCGGCGAATGCATCGAGCGCGGCAGCCAGAAAACTCTTGGTGGTCGTCTTGCCACTGCTGCCGGTCACGGCCACAACAGATCCGCCCAGCTGCTGCCTTCGGTAACGCCCGAGTGCCCAAAGGCCATCGAGAGTGTCGGCCACCCGAAGGATGGGCAGGTCCACGCCTGGCATCTCTCTGTCCACCATCGCAAGGGCGGCACCGGCATTCCTGGCTGCAGAGAGAAAGTCATGGCCGTCGCGGTCACTGCGACTTGAGGTTCGAAAGCGTGGGCCGGGGTCCCCACGCAGGGCAATGAACAAATCCCCCGCCGACAACGTTCTCGAATCGATGGAGATGCCGAAGCATCCGGCTATCGTATGGCCAGATAGCTCGCCTGAAGTCGCGGCAGCCAGTTCATCAACGGACCAGAGCACTGTTCGATCTCCCGGAAGATTCAGAAGGTATCGCTCGCCGACAGCACAACCCTGTACGACGTCAACAAACAGGACTGAACTGCGGCGTATGTTGGCAGTCTGAAGGTTCCGGGGAATCCGCTCAATTCCGTGATGATCTGTGCGATGCTGTTCCCCGTCTTCTATCAAGTGCACTCAGAATGTCCGAACCCTCTGTATTTTCGCGTGTCAATCAATCTCTGCTGACCGCCAGGACCGTGGCCGGCAATCTGGTGTTCATTCTCGTACTGGTTTTCCTGGCCGGAGCATTGATCGGTTCCTGCCAGAGCATCGACGTCGAAGGTAATCCGGCGTTGCTGATCCGTCCTCAAGGGAGCCTGGTTGAACAGCACTCGATAGGAAATCCGGTGGAAGAAATCTTGAGCGGCACCGGACAACGTCAAGAAGTGCTGCTAGGGGATCTGACGGAAGCCATCCGCCGCGCGACGCACGATGAACGGATAAAGGTAATGGTGCTGGACCTCACTGAACTTGAGGGGCTGGCATCGGTGCATGCCGAGGTTCTGGAGCGTTCGCTCCAGACCTTCCGGGAGGCGGGCAAGGAGGTGATCGGCTGGGGAACGTGGATCAGCCAGGCCAACTACCGGCTGCTGTCCGGCGCCGACGCGCTCTACATGCATCCCATGGGTGGGCTCTTGTTCGAGGGATTCGCCGCGCATTCGCTGTATTTCAAAGATCTGCTCGACAAGCTCAAGGTACAGATCCACGTCTTTCGGGTCGGTGAGTTCAAGTCCGCCGTCGAGCCTTACACGTCAACCGGCATGTCAGATGAAGCCCGTGCTGCCTACCGCGATATGGTCCTGTCGATGTGGGCGGGTTATGCAAGCGCCATCGGTCGTAACCGGAAACTGAACGATGGCGACTTCAACGCTTTCGTCGAAGAAATCCCTGACCGGATCGAAGCCGCGGGTGGCGATACCGCACGCGCCGTACTGGAGGCGAAGCTGGTGGACGAACTGCTCTCATTTGATGAGTTCAACGCCCGTGTCGTCGACAAGGTGGGAGAAGACAGCAGTGGTGAATTCAACGCAATCACGGTCGACGACTACCTGGCCGCAACAGGAGGTCGAGAATTGCCTTCGCCAGATGCGAACATCGCCCTGATTCGACTGACGGGGCCAATCCTCGATGCACCTGATGGCCAGCGGACGATCACGCCGGATGCAGCCAATCAACAGATTCGCAATGCACGCGAAGATGATCAGATCAAGGCGCTGGTGGTGCGCATCGATTCTCCCGGCGGCAGTGCGTTCGCCTCTGAACTCATCCGTCGGGAACTGGAGCTCGTACAAGTGGCAAAAAAACCCGTGGTGATCTCCATGGGCGAAGTCGCTGCTTCGGGCGGTTATTGGATCGCCTCCACAGCCGACACCATCTTCGCCCATGACCAGACCATCACCGGATCCATCGGCGTTTTCTCGCTGCTGCCAACGGTGGATGCGGCGTTGACCGAGATCGGTGTGCAGAGCGATGGGGTCGGCACCGGTCCGCTGTCCCCCACCCTCAATCCTTTCGGCGCCTTGCCTGAATCTTACGCCCGCATCGCTCAGGCATCGGTGCAAAAAACCTATACGGATTTTCTCAACTTGGTGGCGCGCGGGCGCTCACTCGATCCGGCGGAAGTCAGTAGGGTTGCAGAGGGCCGGGTGTGGATGGGTGCCAAGGCTCGGGAGTTAGGACTGGTCAGTGAAATCGGTGATCTCGACGCCGCCATTGCGCACGCCGCCGAACTGGCCGACGTTGCTGAACCGTTGGTTCGGGAATTTGAACCTGCCGTCGATTTCCGCGACGCGCTTATCCATGAATTGCTGGCGGCGATGCCGTCTCTGCGAATTCCAACGGGCCCGGCGATCCTGGACGATGAAGTGCAAGAACTGATGGCGCAGATGGCTCCGATCGTTCGGCAGCCGGGGATCGCCTGGGTACTGTGCAGTGTCTGTCAGGCTGTTCGGTAGAGTCAGAGGCAGTATCGGGGGCGAGTTCCTGGAAGCGTCTCGCTTGGAGTAGCCGTTCCAGCGGGTGTTCTTCACCCCACCTGCCTTGTCGCCTCTCGCATCGTTACGAACTCTTCCGCCGCTGTCGGGTGAATACCAACCGTTGCGTCGAACTGTGCCTTGGTCGCGCCGGCTTTGATCGCCACCGCAAGCCCCTGAATGATCTCGCCAGCCTCCGGTCCAACCATATGTGCACCGACCACACGGTCATCCGCACGGCGCACGATCAGTTTCATGAAAGTCCTTTCACCGCGTCCGCTGAGCATGTGTTTCATTGCTCTGAAGCGGGCTTCGAACACACTGACTGGCCCCTCAGCTACGGCCTGCGCTTCGGTCAGGCCCACCGTGCCGATATTCGGCTGACAGAACACCGCCGTTGGAATGTCACTGTAATTCAGGCTGTGGCGGGCGCCGGAGCCAAAGAGGTTGTGGGCAACGCACATACCCTCGCCGATAGCGACAGGCGTCAGCTGGAACCGGTCAATGACATCGCCGATGGCATAGATATTCGGAACCGAAGTTTGGAAATAGTCATCGACCAGCACTTCGCCGTTTGACCCGAGTTTTACGCCAGCGCGTTCAAGACCAAGACCTTGAGTATTCGGACGCCTGCCGGTCGCCTGCAGGATGAGATCTGTTGGCAGGACTTCGCCGTTCCTGAGTTTGATGATCTTTCGCTGCCCTTCAGCGGTGATCGAAGCCACTTCGGTGTTGAAGTAGAGATGGATGCCCTTGCGTTCGAGTTCTTCTCTGACAAAGATGCGCACGCCGTCATCAAATCCGCGCAGAAAAAGGTCGCCGCGATACAGAAGATGTGTCTCGGCACCCAGCCCGCGAAAGATTCCAGCGAATTCGACAGCGATGTAACCACCACCAACGACCACGGCGTGTTGTGGAAATGCAGGCAGGTAGAAGGCATCGGTTGAGACCAGCACGTGCTCTTTTCCGGGAAAGTCCGGAACGTGCGGGCTCGATCCAGTGGCAATCAGGATGTTCCGTGCAGTGATCTTCTGCCCATTGATTTCGATCGTGTTCGCATCATCGAGTGTTGCCACTCCCCGGTGGATCACCACGCCGGCGTTGACAAGCAGGTTTTGATAAACGCCATTCAGGCGCTCGATTTCTTTGGTCTTGTTGTCGCGCAGAACCGCCCAGTCGAATTGGCGCTCGCCCACAGTCCAGCCGAAACCCGCGGCATCTTCAAATTCTTCGGAAAAGTGCGCGCCGTAGACGAAGAGCTTCTTCGGAACACAGCCGACGTTGACACAGGTGCCACCGAGAAAGGTTGACTCTGCAATGCCGACACGCGCGCCATTTTGTGCCGACATCCGGCTGGCTCGAACACCGCCGCTGCCCGCGCCAATTACGAAGAGGTCATAGTCCATCGTTGTCCCGCGACTGAAGAGCGGCAGCAACTATACACGCGACACAACTCTCCACACGCCAGACCGGACAAGCCGGCGCATCCATCAAATGCAGAGCTCCGCACGCGACCAGAATCAACCGGAAATTAGTCGGGGATCAATTGGAAAAAGTGCGTGCGTAGCGCTCCCTCAGGACGTTTTTCTGCACCTTGCCCATGGTGTTTCGCGGAAGCTCAGGGACGTTGAAGATCGCCTTCGGCTGTTTGAACCGAGCGAGCCGGTTCGCAAGTCCAGAGAGCACAAAATCCAGTTGGAGTTCCGTCTCCGAGGGGACGACCACCGCCACAACCGCTTCACCAAAGTCTGGATGGGGCACGCCGATAACTGCTGACTCCCGAACGCCAGGCAGTGTATCGAGCACTTCTTCAATTTCTATTGGATAAACGTTGTAACCTCCTGAAATCACGAGGTCTTTTCCGCGGCCGACGATACTCACATGACCATCTGCGGCCATCACCCCGAGATCCCCCGTGATAAACCAGCCATCGACACGGATTTCCTCACGGGTTTTGTCGGGCATTCGCCAATATCCGGAAAAAACGTTCGGGCCCCGGACCTCGATCATGCCGACTTCGCCGCGCGGCAGTTCCACCCCACTCTGATCGGCAATCCGTGCCTCAACGCCTGGCAGTGGATATCCCACGGTTCCTGGAAGTCGCTCACCCTCGAGCGGGTTGGTGGTATTGATGATCGTCTCGCTCATACCGTACCGCTCGAGGATGCGATGCCCTGTCCGTTGCTCGAACTCGGCAAAAGTCTGCGGCGTCAGCGGGGCGGAGCCGGAGATGAATACACGCATGTGTTTAACACATCGCCGGTTAAGCCCTGGCTCTGCCAAAAGCCGCGTGTAAAAGGTAGGCACACCCATGAGCACGGTGGCGTCCTTTAGAGCTGCCAACGTCTGCGCTGCCACGAACTTCGGCAGCCATATCATCGGCGTACCCGTCAGGAGCGCACAATGTAGTGCGATGAAAAGGCCATGTACGTGAAAGATCGGCAGCGCGTGCAACAGCACGTCGGTGTTACGCCAACCCCAGGCCTTTATCAGGGAATCCGCATTCGACGACAGGTTGTGATGACTGAGCATTGCGCCTTTCGAGCGCCCTGTCGTACCGGATGTATAAACGATGGCGGCAAGATCCGCTCCGTGCGCATCACCGATTTCTGTGCTGCTTACAGACTGATCGGCAGCATCCGCCATCGATCCTTTGCCTGCCGCGTCGAGGGTACGGAAGGCGACTTGCGGAAAGCGTGATTCAAGGGCCATCGCAAATCCGCCGTGAACAAAGATCTGCGGTTCCGCATCGCCAAGGAAGTACGCCACCTCCTCCCGTGTGTAGGCCGTATTCAATGGCACGTAGATCGCGCCGCACTGCAGTGTCCCCAGGTAAAGCGCCAGGGTTTGCGGTGACTTTTCGACCTGCACAACCACCCTGTCACCTTTGCTAAGGCCCGCCGCCCGGAGCGCCACCGCGTATTGGCCGGCGCGGGTGTAGAGGCTCGCGTAGCTCACGCTGCTGCCATCTTCAAGGTGCAGCGCTGTCCGGCCTTTAGCACGGGTAGCCGCATGCTGCAGGCGGTGAAAAAAGCTGTACTGAATCTGATTCAAGATAGTTCCGCTAACTGATTGATTTGAAGACATGAAAGCATTGCTTACTCCTGGGCATGGGAGTAGTCTATTTTCTACTGCGCTGAGTTATAGAGGACGCATCGAACCAGAGGGCAGATTCGTCGGTTTCAGTAGCCCACATCGCGGCAACTCGACGAACTGTCATTGGTCATTCCCACAACAAAAACAAAAACAGGGGAAGCTGAACCGCCATTCATTGGCGGTTTTTTTTGCCTGCGATTCGGCATCCGCCCACTGCATCTGGCGAATTCGATGTGAAAAACCCGGGCCGTGCGATACCTCAGGGTTTCTCGTCCGTGTCCGGCTGGTCTGCGTCGTCCTGTGTTTCCTTGGTCGGCATGGCCCTTGGGAGCTCGACGATGTTCAGGGCGCGGGCAAACCCCAGGATTTCTTCAGATTCAGGATGCAAGGTCAGCGCCCTCTCCGCATCGATACGAGCAGACTCGATGTCGCCGATGCGCTGGAAAAGTAACGCCCGGTTGTAGTGGGCGATACCCAGCCGGTCATCCGCAATCCGGATCGCAACATCAAGATCACTGAGCGCTTCCGGGAAACGCTGCGCGCGCATGTACACATTGGCCCGGTTGATCCAGGTTGCTGACAACTCCGGTGCCAGCTTCACCGCCCGGTTGTGGTCCTGGAGCGCCGCTCGAAGCCGCCCTTCCCTCGAAAACAGAATGCCGCGATTGGCATGGGTCGCCGCCACCTCCTTGCGCCCCAGTGCCTGTATCTCAATCGCTGAATCACAGGGTTCAAAGTCCGGGTTCGTCCGGTCGCGTTCGACTTCAAGAAAACACTCGTGTGCCGGTGACGAATTCAGCAGAACCGTGACGGCAGCGGCATACGAACCCGTGATCGGCACGGCCACCAGGAGCGCACCCACCAGGCACGGTGCCAAACCGGGCAAGGCCAGGCGCCTGAAGAAAAGGCGGTGTTTCATGGTGATCCCCCTTTCGCTTCGTTGTTTTCAGTTGAGAGGTCCTCAGTGGAAGGTTCGGCAACGGTTCCTGTCTTCGCTTGATCCATACTGAGTGGTGCCGGGAAAACAGGCGCTGCCGATTTTCCTGCGGCAGCCTGGGCTGCTTCGCCCTGCATCTGAATCCAGGGCGTCAGCACACGGCGGACCACGCCGCGTCCAAACTCTCCGTACCAGACACGCGGGTCCTGGGCCGGACGCGGCATGTCGTCGTCCTTCGGCAAAAGCCGCGCTGCGCGCAAGGTGCCGACGCCGAGTTCAAGACGTTCTTCCGACAGGTAGATCGTTGCCAGACGCGCCCAGCAGGCGTGCTCCACCTCGGGAATCTCCATCGTGCGAATACACTCCAGTTCCTGCCGTGCACCATCGAGCAGTTCGAGCAACTGGTAATGCTGATAAGGAAGCGACAGGAAAAATCGGCCGCGGCGTTCACTCGCGAGCGTCATGTCATCGAGGCTTGTCAACTGCTGGCGAACCTCTTCGGCCTCATCCGGCTTCTGCATAGGGACACGCCGTCTGAGGATGTCGAGCCGGCGGATCAGGTCTTCGGAGATGTCGAGTCGATCCGCCCGGGACAGGGGGTCATCGCTATCCAGACCGAGCAAACTCCACGCTTCCGCCCCCACCGCCGGAGGCGACAGCACTCCGAGCAAGGCGGCCAGAACAAGCTGAATTGAAAACGCCTGTAGCGTGGATCGAAACATCCGATTCACTCCTTCGACCTGACTCCAGTTCCGGACAATCTGAGTGTGTTCCCAAGGTCCGTGATACGGGCTCGATCTTGCTCTGAAAATTCACATAGAACCAGTCGGAAGAATCTCTGCATGCCGGTACTGCCACCTGTTTGCGCGGCTTCAGAGCGTGCCGTCAGATCTCCGTTTCAACCCTCACCTTCAGACCTCAGCTTCAGAATTGGGTGGGTAACGTGACGCGTAGCGCCAGCATCCTGTTCCGGCGCGACTCCGGAACCGCGATCGCCTTGCGGGCCACGAGATCCAGCACCACTGCCACCGCTTCGTCGCTGGCGGCACAGGATCCCTGCCCGAGTTCAAATACAAGGTGCACAAAATGTTGCAGTTTGGCACTGACATCACGGACACCAGACCAGACCTCGTAACGATCGGCAACCTTCAGCGGACGATGGTAAGTCTTGCGGTACTCGAGCACCGCGCCTCCCTGGAATCCGTTGCTGCGCGCCGCCTGCTCCTCTGCGGTTTGCAACACCGCCCGAAGATTTGGCATGGCATCGGACATCCTGCCCATGAGTGCGTGGGCCCGCAGCGTGTCATCCGCCGAGCACTCTGAACGCGCGATCACACCTTTGCCGGTGAGTACGAACCCGTGGGCAGCCGCCTGGTCGCGACGCAACACCGAGAAGGGTGATTCAATTGCGGCCAGCCCCCGCGGCCCGGCATGGGCGGGCAAGGTAGGGTCCGCCTGGTCCTGCAATCCATGTGAGTCCTGTGCACTTTCAGTGAGGAACGTCGCCAGCACCTCACCGGTAAAGGAGTGGCGCAATTCGATGAGATGCCGGTGCACGTTCGCCCGTGTCCCCAAGCGCAGCAGATAACCGCTGATCGGTGTCGCGAGGCGTGCCTCAGCGAGGTAACGCATGTGTTGATTAAGCAGATGCACTGGTCCGTGAAAACCGGATTCCACCTGGAAATTGACCAGCGCCTCATGCGCCATGCGCGAGTAGAAACGGACGTTGAGGTGATCGTTCTCATCACACTCCCAGCGATTCACGCTGCCTTTGAATGCAAGTCTGTAGTCGTCCACGTCACTCCGGGCAACAGGTGCCGTCACAGGATGGTTCACTGGGTTGGTTGCGATCGAAAACCCGCACCGTTAGCGCTAACGTCTCGGGATGTGGGGAAAGTCTTCTGGCACGTTGAGGTTGATACGCACAAAGTCATTCCAGCGCTGGCGGGCGCGTTCCGCCGCAGCCCGGTGTGCGTCCGACGCAGCATATTCGGAATCGACGAACCCGGAGATGCATGACCGGTACGCATTGACCTCGGCAACAAAACGGTTCCATTGCTCAACATCAGAGCGGTCTGGCCTTACCGGCTCACTGCAGGGCGACTCCGGCATGAGGGGATGTGCACCGGCGATGCCCGACATCCCGGCCAAACCAATCGTCAGCAACAGGCGCACTCTTTTTATGCGATGGCAATCCGGTTGAGTCGAAAGAAGACGTAGCCACCTACCGCGCCAGCCAACCCCTGCAGGATCAGACCCATCGGGGTTGTCGTCGCCCACACGGGATTCATGTCGAACACCATGCGCAATGTCAGATGAATCGCCATCACCGCGGCGAAACCACCGAGGACGAAGCCTGCGAGCCGGAGCGCCGGACGGGTCCGTACAATCAACGTGACAACACCCCAGGCCACGAGCATCGCCAGCAGGATCAGCGCGCCATAGGGGATCACCATACCGGCGACATCGTGCGCAATCGCTCCGAGGCGCTCACCGAACGAGACTTCCCGGCCCAGCGCCTCGAGGTAGGCCAGTACCGACTGGGTTGCCGCAGTCACGGCCAGGCCGTACGTAACCAACCAGGCGACGATGAACGCCATGACGCGCTTTCCCATGTATGCTTCTTCCGCGATTTCTGGAGAGGACGAATGCTAACCCGATTGACCCACCTGATGTCTGCCAGCGTGTTGTTGTGCCTCTTCGCGCCGGTGCAGGCGGGCTATCGCCTTGAAACCGTGGCAGAGAATCTTGAGATCCCCTGGGGCCTGGCTTTTCTCCCTGACGGACGATTCCTCGTCACCGAACATGCAGGTCGTCTTCGTGTCGTATCTGCCGATGGCCAGGTGAGTGCACCGGTCGAAGGCGTTCCCGCGGTTTATTTCAAAAGCCAGGGCGGGCTTTTTGATGTAGTGATTGATCGCGACTTTGCCGCGAACCGCAGAATTTTTCTCACCTATGCCGAAGGCTCTCCAGGGAACAACGGTACCGCGATCGCCCGGGCAATCCTGAATGAGTCCGGCACACAACCGAAGCTCGAAAACGTTGAAGTCATCTTTCGGGTTGAACGCCGCAAGGACACACCGGTTCACTATGGCGGCCGTCTGGTCATCCTGGGCGATGGCAACCTATTGCTCACCACCGGGGATGGATTCTCGTACCGCCACGAATCGCAGGAGGTCAGCAGCCAGCTTGGCAAAACCCTGCGCATGACCGCTGACGGCAAACCGGCCCCCGGCAATCCGTTCCCGGATGCGCCCTACGTCTGGACCTTCGGACACCGCAATCCGCAAGGGCTCGCACTCGCCGCGGATGGCACCATCTGGCTGAACGAACACGGACCACAGGGCGGTGATGAACTCAACCGGATCGAGCCCGGGAAGAACTACGGCTGGCCTGCGATCTGCTATTGCCTCGACTACACCGGCGCCTACGTCACGCCGTACACGGAATGGCCGGGAATGGAACAACCTGCACACTACTGGCGCCCCTCTATTGGACCGTCGGGACTTGCCATCTACGAGGGCGACCAGTTTCCCGAATGGCGCGGCGACTTCTTCACCGGTGCGCTCGTTGATCAGGAAGTGCGACGACTGCACCACGGTGAGGGCGGCAAGCTGGTTGAAGAGAAACTCTTCAGCGAAATTGGCGCGCGCGTGCGTGACGTACGCAGCGGTCCTGACGGTGCGCTCTATTTCACCATCGAAGGTGAGAATGGCCGCATCATGCGAGCGGTGAGCGATCAGTCTGTCTCCGCGCCACAGCCTAAGGTGCCTGTTTCAATCAGCGCGGAAGAAGTCTCGAGCATGCCCTCCCCGGTAATCCTTGAGTAAAGCGCAGACGGTGACCGGCTTCAGGTCGCCGGTTCCGTCGCCAGCACAACACAGCCACTTGCCCCGAACATGCCGCCGACGCCCAAGCAAAGTGCAACTTCCACATTCGCTACTTGGGCCGCAGCCTCACCGCGGATCTGGCGCACACTCTCCTGCAGCGCATACATACCGTACATTCCGGAGTGCATGTAGGAGAGACCGCCGCCATTAGTGTTGGTAGGTAATCGCCCACCGGGCGCCGTGTTCCCTTCGACGATAAATGCGCCCGCCTCACCCTTCTTGCAGAACCCGAGATCTTCGAGGCCGTAGATCGGCAAGTGGGCAAAGGCGTCATAGATCATCAGATGATCCACATCGGTGTGGGAGATTCCTGCCTCGCGCATGGCATCGCCGCCGGCGACCCGGAAGGCGCGCGAACTGGTCAGGCTTTCCATCTGGCTGATGATTGGCGTTTCCGAACTTTCTCCGGTACCAAGGATATGGACCGGTTTCTTTGGAAAATCCCTCGCCCGGTCCGCAGCCGTCAGAATCAGCGCTCCGCCACCGTCGGTGACCAGACAACATTCGAGCAGGTGAAATGGCCAGGCGATGATCCGGGAGTTGAACACATCGTCAACTGTGATGAGATCGCGCATGAATGCGCGCGGGTTGCGATGTGCCCACTGCCGTTGAACCACAGCCACCATGGCCAGCTGTTCATGCGTGAGACCGTAATCCTTCATGTAGCGCAGGACCGGCACCGTGAACATGGTTGGTGGCCCGACCACGCCATAGGGGGCTTCGAACTGCCCCGCAAACGAAGCCGGCGCAGGCGCAAACCCGGATTTGCCCACCCGTGACTTGCCACTTTCACCGTGGGTGATCAATACCGTTTCGCAGTGCCCGGCCAGGATCGCCGCGACCGCGTGACGTACGTGCACCATGAATGAGCAACCACCCACCGCGGTGCCGTCAACCCAGCGCGGTTTGAGCCCCAGATACTGCGCAACCTCAGTGGGTCGAAATCCCGCCGTAGCGAAGCCGTCAATACCACGTGCGTTGATTCCCGCATCGGCCATGGCGTTGAGGGCGGCGTCGGCATGCAACTGCAACTCTGACATGTCGGGAATGACACCCAGACGAGTGGTTTCTGCGGCGCCAACGATTGCTACGCCGGTCATGGTGCACCTCGGTTTGCAGCCGGACTGGCAACGGGTCCAACAGCGGGTCTAACAGTAGGTTTGAATAGAGGCAACGTGATCTGATCGTTCTGGCGGTGCCAGACCACTTCAAGGGGCATGTCGAGAATCAATGCTTCCGGTGTCTGTGGACAGTCGACGATGTTCGACATCAGCCGTGGCCCTTCTTCCAGTCGCACCAGGGCGATGGCGTAAGGCTCGGTCCAGGCGGGATGCGGGCGGTGGTTGATGACATAACTCTCCAGCGTGCCGCGACCCGAAGCCTTGAATAAGGTCACGTTGCGACTGCTGCACTCAGGACAGAACGGGCGCGGGGGGAAATACGTGGTCAGGCAGTCCTGACAACGCTGCAACCGTAGCTCGCCGCAGCGAGCTCCATCCCAGAAGTGCTGTGTTTCCGGTGTTGGCTGCGGCAACGGCCTGCTTGCCATGTCGTCTCCCCTCAAATGTAGTTTAATCACGAGTATCCCAACCCTCCGGATTGTCGTGCAACCCGTTGCTGCTGAACTTAACGCCCCACAAGTTGCGCGCATTCTGCTGGTCATCGGCGACCTGGGCTTCGGCGGTGCTGAGCGTGGTGTGATCACCCTCGTAAATGGTCTGGTGAAACGAGGACTCGACGTCCACGTTGCGACATTTTCCGGTCTCGTTCCGCTTGCCAGTGAACTTGTTGAGCCCTCTCGTTTGCATGTTCTTCGTGGCTCTGTACTCGCTCTGATACATCTTGCGCGCACATTGCAAACCCGGGTGATGCACGGCTTTCTGCTCGACGCCGAAATCCTGGTTTGTCTCGCGGCATGGGCGTGCAAGGATGTAGTTGTCCTCGGCTCTGAGCGCAGCAGCCGGCATCACTATCGGCTGTGGCAGCGCCTGCTCTACCGCCTTTCGACCCAGAACATGCAGCTCTGTATTGCCAATTGAGACGAAGGCATGCGCTGGCACTCGTGTGCGTTCAGCCGGGTACGCGCGCGCTACCGTGTCATTCGTAACGGCACCGCGCTGGGACGCTTCCAACCCGGTGACGGACAAGAAGTAAGAGCTGCGTTGGGTATTGCCCGGGATGACTTCGTCATCGGCATGTTTGCAAGCTTCAAGCCAGTAAAAAATCACGCACTTCTGCTTCAGGCGGTAGCAAAACTCATTGAATCAGGCCATCGCTTATGACTGCTGCTCGTTGGAGCTGCGGTGGCGCGGGGTCAGCTTTCCGCGTCTCTGGAGACCGGTCGCATTGAAGGGCTGATTCACCGGTACGACCTCGACAACCATGTACTTGCCTTGAGTCACCGCAATGATCCTGAGGTGTTGTATCGGGTGTGTGACCTGACGGTGCTGCTCTCACTCTACGAGGGAACACCCAACGTTGTACTCGAATCGCTCGCCTGCGGTGTACCCGCAGTCGTCGCCGATGTGCCGGGTTGTCGTGAGATGGCGACGCTCTGTCCGTCCATCCGGACCTTCGAGTCTGGGAACG
>Ga0194122_10004597_pt1 | contig 13315 bp, 11 predicted proteins | sample TA2MahCa10mmetaG_FD_155487 | JGI IMG/M metagenome (GOLD analysis project Ga0194122, IMG submission 155487) | Freshwater microbial communities from Lake Tanganyika, Tanzania - TA2015021 Mahale Deep Cast 10m | ecosystem: Environmental > Aquatic > Freshwater > Lake | place: Tanzania: Lake... | reverse complement strand
TCTACGCCAGCTACAGCGTGAGCTGCCTTCCAAGCGCGGGCGACCAGTTCACTGCCCTCACCGCCACCGCCCAATCGCTGCGGCCCGAGCGCTTCAACAACTACGAAGCCGGCGCCAAGTGGGATGCCGCCAAGCGCCTCAGCATCACTGGCGCGGTCTATCGCCTCGACCGCAACAACTCGGTCTCGCGCGACCCCAACAACCCCGCGGTGCTGCTGCAAACCGGCAGCCAGCGCTCGAACGGCGTGGAGATCAGCGCCAACGGCTCACTCACCTCGCGCTGGCAAATCACCGGCGGCTACGCGGTGCAGAAGGCGTTCATCAGTTCGCCCACCACCGCCGCCGTACTCGGCGCCCTCGTACCGCTGGTGCCGCGCTACAGTCTGTCGCTTTGGAACAACTACAACGTCAGGCGCCGCTTCGGTGCAGGCCTCGGGCTCATCCGCCAGTCCATGATGTGGGCCGGGATCGACAACACCGTGCGCCTGCCCGGATTCACTCGTGCCGACGCAGCAGTGTTCTACCGCCTCAGTGAATTTCTGCACCTGCAGGCGAACCTCGAAAACGCCACCAACGTGAATTACTTCCCCACCGCGCACAGCAACACGAACATTCTTCCCGGCTCGCCACGCGCGCTGCGCGTGGGATTGACCGCACGCTTCTAGTTCACAAACTGGTTCGTATAACAGCGCTTCACGTCGGGCGCCTGCTTCCGTACGTTCTCCATCGTCTCGCCCAGCACGCGCACCACGGCCTCTGCCGCCTCATGTTCCAGCACGCCGTCCGGCGAGTACATATCTTTGCTCGCCGCCAGCGCTGCGATGTAAAGCTTCAAGTCCGGCCCACGCAGATTCGCCGGCATCTTGGCGGCGATGTCGTCCGCCGAATGCTCTTGGATCCAGGCCAGGGTCCGGCGCATGGCGCGCGCAAGGCGCGAGGCGAGCAACTGGTTCTTCTCCACCCAAGGCGTCTGTGAGTACAGCACCGCCGCCGGATACGTCGTTACGCCGTAGACGTCTTTCACCCCCGCCATGCTTTGCGTGTGCGCCAGCACGCGTAGTTCGCCGCGGCGCGCGCGAAGCTGCGAGATGGCCGGCTCGGCCATCACCGCCGCGTCCACCTTGCCCGCCTCCATCGCCGCCACCGCGCCCGCCGCCATGCCGATGCCGATGGCGCTCACGTCGGTGGGCTTGAGCCCGGCCTTCACCAGCAGATGATTGACCATCAGATGCGTCGACGACCCCGGTGACGACACGCCCACGTTGCGTCCGGCCAGGTCCGCGATCTTTTCAATCGGCTTGCCCGGCGCGGACGGCGACACAATGAGCGCGAGACCCGGATAACGCAGCATCGCCACAAACGATTGCAGCGGCCTGCCCTCGGCAGCCATCTGCACCGTGTGATCGAAGAAGCCCGACACCACATCGGCGCTACCGCCGAACAGCGCTTCGAGCGCCTTGGCTCCGCCGGGAAAATCCTGCAGTTCCGCGTCCAGCCCTTCTTCGCCGAAGTGGCCCAGTTGATGCGCCAGCGTCACGGGCAGGTACACCAGTTGCGCCTGGCCGCCGATGGCGATGCGCACCTTCGGACCCGCCTGAATTGCCGTGGGACCGCCGCAGCCGGCAGCGAGAAGCGAGAGGACCAGCAGTACAGAGCAGACAGCGCGCATGCGAGTCTTCAGTATAGACTCGGGGATGTCATGGCCAGCCGGCGACATTTCCTCGGCGCCTCGTGCGCCGCCGCGGCCGCTCTCGAAGCGGCCGAACAGTGTCCCAAAATCAAGGGCTCGCACGATGCCGCGCTCGCGCTGTTGAAGCCCTCGGCGCGCGACCTGCAACACGGTTTGGAGTTGCACGCGCAGTCTCTCGTTGTTGAGTCTTACGGATTCTCGCCGCGCTCAGCCATCGATGGCGCGGCGATGCGCGAAGCAGTCGATGCGGGCGCGGGCAAAGGGGAACTCGAAGATCTTTCCACCAGGGCGTTGCTCGCCCGCGTGGCGTGGGACCCCGCGCAGCGCGCCGAGTACCTGGCGGCATGGAAAGCTTCGGGGGTGACATGCGTGCTGCAGAACGCGGGCGAAGAGAGCAGTTCCCCGCTCCGCTTGCTCAAGCGTCTGGCTTACCTGACGCACCTCACCGACATGCTGCGCAATCACGTCACGCGCGCCGCCGTGCCCGATGACATCGAAGCAGCCAAGCGCGCGGGCAAGCACTGCCTATACTTCACCGGCAATGGCGTACCGCTTGCGCAGGCGTGGAATTCCGTACCGGAAGAACTGGCCTACATCCGGATCTTCTTCGAACTCGGCATCCGCATGATGCATCTCACCTACAATCGCCGCAACGTGCTCGGCGATGGGTGCGCGGAAACAGCCAACGCGGGTCTGAGCGATCTCGGCCGCGCCGCGATTGCGGAGATGAACCGCGTGGGCGTGATCGTCGACATCGCGCACTCGGGCTGGCGCACGAGTCTCGAAGCGGCGAAGGCTTCTTCGAAGCCGGTGGTGGCCAGCCACAGCAGCGCCGCTGGGCTGCATCATCACATCCGCGCGAAGCCCGACGAGGTCATTCGCGCGCTGGCGGACTCGGGCGGCTACGTCGGGGTCTTGAGCGTCGCCTCGTTCCTCGGCGGCAGCGCCGATCTCCATCAGATGCTGAATCACATTGACTATCTGGTGAAGCGCTTCGGCGCGCAGCATGTGGCCATCGGCACTGATCTTGCCTACATTCCCTCGAGTGCCAGCGCCGAGTATCAACGGGCCGGACGGCGGCCCAAGTCGCGCCCTGGATACGAATCGTTGTGGCCGCCGGGCGCGCTCGACAACCGCTCGCATCCCAGCCTCGCATGGATCAACTTCCCGATGTTCACCGTCGGCATGGTGCAACGCGGCATTCCCGATGACGCGATCCGTCAGATCCTGGGCGGCAACGTAATGCGCGTAGTCCGCGCCGCGTGGCCCACCGCGCAGACTATCGCCGGGTGAGGATCAGGTGGCGCACATCGGCCACGGGGCCGCCGGCCAGCTTCACGGCGCGCAGCGTCAACAGCCCGCGGCTCTTCTCCAGTTTGATCACGCCGAGCCGCAGTGGACGGAAGTCTTTCGCATAGGACTCGGTGCCGCGGTCCGTGCGATCTTCCTTCATGCCGTACAGTGGCGGATCATGCTTGTCGCGCAACGTAGTCTCGATGCGCGCCACGCCGAAGCTCAGTTCGATCGTCGACCCCGGATGCGACGTTGTGTGATGCATGACGGCTTCATACTCGCCGGCTTGCGCTACCTCGATGTCCCAGGTGATGCGGCCATCCGTGGACTTCCAATGAGTGAAGTACGAACTGTTCGGCGCGCGGTTGCTGCGCTGGATGCCCCCCGTTGACTCACCGTCGCGCGCGGGCAGATACGTGAGCGGTGTATGGCCCACCGGATACGGCCGCGTATCCTTGCCGGTGACAGGGAGCATTTCGCGGGTCCACTCTTCGACGGCCTGCTGCAGTCGCGTGACCATGGCGGGGTTGGCCGCCGCAACATCCGCCGATTGGCCCGGATCCTTCAGCATGTCGAACAGGTGGCCATCCGCATCGAGGCGATACTGCTGCGTACGCACACTCACGCGCTTGTTCCACAGCGAGAAGATCATGCGGTCCGGCCAGTTCGACGCGTCGCCTTCGCCGCGCAACAGCGGCGCGAGACTCTTGCCGTCGAGCGGTTTCGTGGACTTCAGCGGCACACCGGCCAGTTCAGTCAACGTGGGCAGCAAATCGATGGCCCCGGCAATCCGCGCAATCTTGCGGCCACGGCCGATCTGGCTGGGCCAGCGCACAAACAGCGGCGAACGCACGCCGCCTTCATCCACTTGCCCCTTGCGCCCCTTCATGCCGCCATTCCAGCGCCAACTGTTCGGACCGTTGTCGGAGAAGTAGACGACGATGGTGTCGTTGTCGAGCTTCAGGTCTTTCAACTTCGCCAGCACGCGCCCGACGTTCCAATCGATGTTCTCCACCATGGCCAGCGCGGCGCGCGTCATGCCCAGATCCTCCTGCGCGGGATTGGTGGCCTTCAGCTTGGGCTCGAAGTTCGCAAACTTCGCGTAGAACTTGTCGGGCACCTGCATGGGCGAGTGCGGCCTGTTCAACGGCAGGTAGCAGAAAAACGGCTTGGCGCGGTTCTGTTCTATGAAGGAGAGCGCGTGATCCGTGAGGTCGTCGATGATGAAGCCCTTGCCGCGCGTGAGGCGGCCGTTCTGATCCATCTCGGTGTCGAAGTAGTGCGCCCAGTGGCCAGACGTGAAGCCGTAGTATTCATCGAACCCGCGGGCGTTCGGATGATAGGGATGCTGCGAGCCGTTGTGCCATTTACCTAAAGCCGCTGTAGCGTAGCCCGCGCCGCGGAAGGTCTGCGCGATGGTGCGTTCATCGAGGTTCAGCCGCTCCTAGCCGGTGCTGACGCCGCGCACGCCGCCGCGCGGATGATAGCGGCCGGTGAGGAACTCGGCGCGCGTGGGTGCGCAGACGGCGCACACAAAGAAGCGGTCGAACAGAACGCCCTCACGTGCAATCGAGTCCAGGTTCGGCGTTGCGAGATTGGTGTTGTCGTGGATTGAATAGTCGCCTCAGCCGGAGTCATCCGCGAGGATCACGATCACGTTTGGGCGCCGCCGCGTTTGGGCGGCGAGCGGAGCAACGGCCAAAGAAGCGAGCAGGGACCGGCGGGTGAGTGACATGTTCAGCCTTCTTAAGATACTCTGAGGCGGTGCTGACCCGGCGCTCATGGCTGGCCTCCGCTGCCGCCTCTTCGCTTGCCGCCGCGCCAAGCCGCGCCAAGCCCAACCTGCTGGTGATCCTCGCCGACGATATGGGGTTTGCCGATGCCGGCTGCTACGGCAGCAACATCCAAACTCCCCATCTCGACCGGCTTGCCGCAGGCGGCCTCCGCTTCTCGCAGATGTACTCCACCGCGCGCTGCGGTCCTTCGCGCAACTGTATCCAGACCGGCTACTACGCGCAGCAGAATGCCTGCGAAGTCATGACACCTGGCAACATCCCGGCGTGGACCAAGTTTGCGCCGGAGCATCTGAAGCCGCTCGGCTACCGGAGCTACCACGTCGACAAGTGGCACATCAAATTCAAGCCGGTGGCCGGCGCCGGTTATGACCGCTCGTACTGCCTGCTGGATCAGGACCGCTTCTTCACGCCGAAGCAGCATCTGCTCGATGACCGGCCGTTGCCTGCCGTGAAGCCCGAAGAGGGCTTCTATGCGACGCGCGCGCTGGCCGATCACGCCGTGCGCATGCTGAAGGAACACAACGCGGCGGACCCGTTCTACATGTACCTTGCGTTCACCGCGCCGCACTTCCCGCTGCATGCGCTGCAGGAGGACATCGACCGATATCAGGATGCATTTGCCGATGGCTGGGACGCGGCGCGCGAGCGGCGTCATGCGCGGCTGAAGCGCATGGGGCTGGTGAACTGCCCGCTCTCGGCGTTGGAGCCAGCGATGCGGCCGGCATGGAACACTAAGGATGCGGAATTGATCGGGCAGATCGGTCCAGGCGAAGTGACGGCCGCCGTGCCGTGGTCTTCGCTCACGCCGGAGCAGAAGAAGTTCCAGCGGCTGAAGATGGCGATTCATGCGGCGATGATCACGCGCATGGATACCGAACTCGGGCGGGTGCTCGATCAACTGAAGGCGATGAAGGCGCTGGACGACACGATGATTCTGTTCGTGTCGGACAACGGCGCGAGTTCTGAACAACTGATCCGCAACGACGGGCACGACCCCAACACGCGGCCTGGTTCCGGCGCCTCGCACTTGTGTTTGGGACCGGGTTGGGCCGGCGCGTCGAACACGCCGTTCCGGCTGCACAAGAGCTGGGTACATGAAGGCGGCATCTCGTCGCCGATGATTGCGCATTGGCCCGCGGGCATTCGCGACAAAGGCAAGATCCGCCACACACCCACGCACTTTGTGGAAGTCGTGCCGACGTTGATCGACCTCGCCGGCGGCAACGCGCAATCGGCTGGTGAAGGCGCGCCGCCGTTTGCCGGACGGAGTTTTGCGCCCGCGTTCGAGAAGCACGGCACCATCCAGCGCGAATGGCTCTATTTCAACCACTCGAACAATCGCGCGCTGCGCATGGGCGAATGGAAGATTGTCGCGGCCGGCAAAGACGCGCCGTGGGAAATGTACGATCTGCGCCGCGACCGAGGCGAGCAGAAAAATGTGATCGCCGAGCATCCCGCCAAAGCGCAGGAGATGGCTGCGATCTGGCAACGCCAGGATGCGGATTTTGTTCGTTCGCGCGAAGCTGCACCGCCTTCGTCGAAGGCCAAACTTTGACGACACTCAGATGGACGGCACTCGTGCTCGCGGCGTTACCGGCCGCGGCTGAATATGCCCACGTTCGCGGCGCGCGGCTCTACTACGAAGTGCACGGCGCGACGGATGCGCCGCCGCTGGTGTTGTTGCACGGCGGGATGCACTCAGCAGCAGCGTCGTTTGCCAAGCAGATCCCGGAGTTCGCGCGCACGCGGCGCGTGATCGCGATTGAGCAGATGGGGCACGGACACTCGCCCGATGTGGCGGGGCGCGCCCTGTCCTATGAAGGAATGACGGAGGACACCGCGGCGGTGCTGAGGCACATTGGCATTCGCGAGGCGGACGTCGTTGGGTGGAGCAACGGCGGGCAGATTGCTCTGCGGCTTGCGTTCACGCATCCGGACCTGGTGCGGCGCGTGGTGGCATCGGGCGTGGGCTTCGGCGCGTCGCCGGCGATGCGCGCGAGGCTCGCGGCGGCGGATGTGACGGCGTTCTTTCCAGCGGCGCAGGCGGAGTATGCGAAGGTGTCGCCCGATGGCGCGGCGCATTGGAAGGTGTTGGGGGAGAAGTGCCGCGCGATGTGGGCCGACGCGACTTGGGGCTTCACGGCGGCGGAGTTGGGGAGGGTCGCGCGGCCGGTATTGATTGCCGCCGGGGACCGGGATTCATCGGGCGTGGAAGAGGCGGTGCGGGTATTTCGGGCAATCCCGAAAGCGCAGCCCTATATCGTGCCGTGGACGGGGCACGCGACGTTTGCCGAGCGCGCGGAGTGGATGAACAGGGTCGTAGAAGAGTTTGTTACGCGAGCAGCCCCGCGCTGACGCGACGGGCGGTTTCGGGGGCGAGCAGGATGCCGTTGCGGTAGTGTCCGCAGGTGAGCCAGATGCGCGGGGCTTGGCCGCTCAACGGACGGATCTCGGGGAGTCCCGAACCGGTGGCGGGGCGGAAGCCGACCCACGGGCGAGGCTCCAAGCCCTCGAGCTTGCCGAAGAGCGAGGCGGCGTTGCGCCGGAGGGTTTCGACGATGGCCGGGTCAATGGCGCGGTCGAAGCCAGCGTGCTCCATCGATGCGCCGGCGAGGAACGCGCCGCCGGTGCGCTGCAGCAGGTACGTGTGGCCGCGGCGGAGGATGGGATCGAGCGACCCAGCGGGAAGATCGTAGCCGAGCAGGTGGCCGCGCACCGGGAAGGTCGACGGCACGGGCACGGCCATATCCACTTCCGAACTCCAGGCTCCGGCGGCAAGGACCGCCGCATCGAAGACGAGCGGCTCACCGCCGGCTTCGAGTTCGACATGCGCACGTTCATCGCGCCAAAGCACGGCGCGCACCGGCGACTGTTCGCGCACGGCGTTCCCGCAGACGACGCGCAGGGCCTCCATGATGTCGCGCGGATTCACCGTGGCATCGTCCGGATAGAAGCGATACTCGGCGGAGCCGGCGGGCGCGCGCAAGGACGGCGCGAGGGCCATGGCCTCGGCGGCCGTGACAGCGCGTGAGGCGATTCCGAGTTGGCGCTGCGGTTCGGCGCGCGAGGCAAGGTCGGCGAGTTCGGCTTCGCCGGCGAAGAGTTCGAGTCCGCCGGTGGGCCGATAGCCGATGCGTACTCCGGAGGCGGCTTCGAGTTCGCGCAGGAATGCTGGATACATACGCGCACTGGCGAGCGCCATTTCCGCCCACGCCGACACCGCCGTGACCTCGGCTCCCGGCGCGAGCATCCCGGCCGCGGCCCAGCTTGCTTCCGCGCCCCACTGGCGCGCTTCGAAGATCGTGACGCGCGCGCCGTGCTGCGCCAGACGCCACGCCACGGTGGCCCCAATGATTCCGCCGCCCACTACGGCGATCTGCATGCTCATCTTCTTCCATCGTATGCTGGCAGAGCATGTTGCTTCTATTCTTTCTTTTCGCGCTTCCATTGGGCGCAATCGACACCGTTGAGATTCGTTCGTCGCTGGACGGCGCGGCGCAACCCGCGCTGGTGGATTTGCCGGAGGCACAGGGCAAGCCAGTGCCGCTGCTGGTGCATTTGCACTCGTGGTCCAGCCGGTTCAACACGTCGCCCAATTTCGAGGATATTCACGCGGAGGCGCGCAAGCGCGGCTGGGCTTTGATCTCGCCCGACTTTCGCGGCGCGAACGATCATCCCGAGGCGTGCGGGTCTGAGCTTGCCGTGCAGGATGTGCTGGACGCAGTCGCCTGGGTGCAGCAGCGCACCGCGATTGACGAACGGCGCATCTATCTCGCGGGCGTTTCCGGCGGCGGCTACATGGCGCTGATGATGGCGGGCCGCGCACCAGGCTTGTGGGCCGCGGTCTCGGCGTGGGTGCCCATCTCGGATCTGCAAGAGTGGCATACGTTCTCGAAGGCCAAAGGCACGCGGTACTCGAAGATGATGGATGCGTGTTTGTCGGGTACGTCGCCGGCTTCGAACATGTCGGTGCAGCAGTACCGGAGGCGTTCGCCGATTCACTTCCTGCGGCTGGCGCGCGGCGTGCTGCCCGTCGATATTCAAACGGGCATTCATGACGGGCACACCGGGACCGTACCGGTGAACCATACGCTGCGCGCGTTCAATGAACTGGTGGTGAATGCGGCGGATCGCATCGCTGAGACGGACATTGCGAGCATTACAGCGACGGAACAGATCCCCGCACAACTGCGTCCTGTGGCGAAGGCCGTGTTCGAAGAGCGGCAGAAGGCGGTACTGCTGCGTCGCACGTCGGGCCTGGCGCGTGTGACCGTTTTCGAAGGCGGGCACGAGGCCGATTTTCCGGCGGCCGTACGGTGGCTCGAAACACATCAACGAGCGGAGGCGGGGATCGATCCGAACACGATTCCACAGAACGACCAACTGCTGGCGCGCGATGCCAAGACGGGGTTCGCCGTGTTGGCCGCGCCGAAGACTTTCGGCCCCGGTACGCTGCGCGTGCGCGTTAACGGCGGCGCCTGGCAGACGGCGCTGCCGCGCCTCGCGACCGGCGGGCCGTACACGCTTGAGTTTCAGCACGGCTCCGGCAAGGTGCTGCGGCGCACGGGGCTCCTGGTGGGCGATGTGTACGTGCTGGCCGGACAGTCGAACATGGCGGGACGCGCGCCGCTGCCGGAGAAACCAGCGTCGCCACCGGAGGCGCGCATCCGCGTGCTGACGCCAGCCGATGTGTGGGAGCCCGGGCAGGAGCCGGTGCATGAAGCGATTGAACGCGACGGGCGGCGCATCGGCGTGGGGCTGGGGCTTGCGTTCGCGCGCGAGATGGTGCGGCGGACCGGCGTGCCGGTGGGTTTGGTGCCAACGGCGGCGGGCGGCACGTCGCTCGATCAATGGAATCCGGAGCGCGCGAAGAGCCAGATGCGGCGATCGCTGTACGGGAACTTTTTGGTGCGCGCGCGGCTGGTGGGCGGACCGGTGAAGGCGGTGTTGTGGTATCAGGGCGAGGCCGATGCTTCCGCGATGGACACCGCGCGCACGTATGGCGAGCGGTTCGCGGCCTTGGTGCAGGCGATGCGTACGGATCTGGGTCAGCCGGAGTTGCCCGTTTATTGGGCGCAGCTCTCGCGTTATGCGATCGATAAAGGTTCCGAAGGCTGGGATGTGGTGCGCGAGGCGCAGCGGTTGAGCGAGGCCGCGATTCCGCACACGGGCGTGATTGCGACGATCGACTTGCCGCTGACCGATCCGGTTCACCTCGACGCGGTGGCGCTCACCGTGGCCGGGCAGCGGTTCGCGCGGCGGATTCTGGATGGCCCCGCGCCGGCACTCGCTGCGATGGCTTGGGACGCACCGGGACGGTTGCGGTTGAAGTTCACGCAGCGGTTGGCATCGCCCGACGGGACGCGGCTGGTGGGTTTCGATTTTGCGAAGCCTACCGTGTTTCATGCCGAGCAAGATCCAAAGACCGGGGACATTGTGTTGCTGGCGCCGCCGGGGACGAAGGAGGGGGAACTGTATTATTGCCGGGGACTGAATCCGGTTTGTGAGTTGCGGGACTCGCGGGGCGGGCAGGCGTTGCCGGCGTTCGGTCCTGTGCCGGTGCCGTCGCGGTAGGTTCGTTTTGCACCAGCGCGTTTTTGCGGGCGGCGCGATGCGCGGCGGCCTGCCGGAGTGCTTGGGCTTCGAGGACGCGGTTGAGTTCCGGCTTGAGCGCGGCCAGGCGGCGCGTGAGGCGCGCTTCCTGGCGGTGGAGGTTGGTGAGGGTGTGCGACTGCATGAGGCGCTCGAGAGCAAGGGCTTCGAGGGCGAGTTCAGCGAGGCCGGCGAGCAGGTCTGCGATGGACGGGTCCGTGCGCATGCGGATGAGTTCGAGCGCGATGAGTTTGGCTTCGTGCGTTGGAATGCGGCGGAGGCGCGGAAGGCGAAGAACTCCTGCTCGTTTTCGGTGGGCAGGAGCGGGGAGCGGGCGGTGAGGCCGTGGGTGAGTGAGTTGCGCGAGGAGATGGCTTTGCCGGCGGCGGTACGGGGGCCGGTGGCAGCGGCCGTGGGGGCTGAGTTAGTCATGGTGTAAGTGGGTCCTTTCGGTGCCGATGGTGGCACGGGGTGGGCTGGGAAGGACGCGGCCGCGTTGGGTTGCGGCGAGGCAGGTGGTTGACGGGAGGCGGGTTAGAGCGGCGAGGATTTATTTTGAGCGCACGTGAACGGATGATGCGGCGGCGTTAGTTAGTCGAGATCAGTTCGTTCGCGCCATCCGAGCGCGGTACCGAGGGCACGTTTGACCTCGATCCAGCGGTGTGGCGCGAGGCTTCCGGTGCAGCGGGTGAGGGACTGGCGGAGGCTATCGCAGTTTGCTACGCACGGCTTCGGCAGTCCTTCGGCTTCGTCCAAGGGATCTCGGCGGCAAGACAGGGAGCCGGCCCACGGGCGCCGGAAGGTCGGCCCACCAGATCTCGAACTGTTTCAATCTTTCCATTCCTCCGGCTGCTCCCAAGCTTCAGCGGACTCGTCGACATCCGGTTGCAGGCGATAGGCCTCGCGCATGCGCTGATTCTCAAGGAGAAAGAGCGCATCCTTGACGGCGCGGCGGATGAAGTCGGCGCGTTGGCGTTTGGCTGCGGGGGCAACGCGGTCAATGGCCTGGAGAGTCGCCTCATCGAAGTGGATCAACACCTGGGGTATTACAGTTACTCTATAGATTCGAGATCTAGCATTCTTGGGTTGCAGTTGGCCCGAAGCTGCGCCCAGGATCAACTGCGAAAGGCCGTCGAGCGCTTCGTCAAGGTGGATCGGTGGGACGGAGAAGGCACTGGGGAGTTATTGGGGCAGGCGGGGCGGACGCGCGTGTGAACGGCGTTGGGCCGTGGTATTCTCCTTCAACAAGGAGAACCGGAATGGCTGAGACGACGGTCTGCGCGCCCGGGGCGGGGGCGCAAGCGACAGAGGCACGAACTGGCGCAACACGAGTGGCGAACGCGGCGGCGCGGCACTCGGCCACGGTGCGGGTGACGCACTGGATCACGTCGCTGTGTTTTCTCGCGATGCTGGTAACCGGAGTGGAGATTCTGATCTCGCATCCTCGTTTTTATTGGGGCGAAACCGGCAATGTGCAGATGAAGCCGTGGTTCACGCTGCCGATTCCGGCCTCGCGCGGCTCGGTCAACTCCGGGTACAACTTCGTGTTGAAGGACCAGAATTCGTGGAGCCGTTCGCTGCACTTCCAGGCGGGTTGGCTGCTGGTGTTCGCGGCAATTAGCTATGGCTTGCATGGATTGCAGTCTGGACACTTCCGGCGGAATCTGCTGCCGGCGGCCGGTGATCTGACATGGCGGCGGATGACGGCAGCGCTGCGGGACAAGCCGCGCTGGGAATACAACGCGGTGCAGCGGCTCACGTATCTCGCGGTGGTCTTCGGGCTGTTTCCGCTGATGATCTGGACCGGCCTGGCGATGGCGCCGGGCTTCGTGGCAGGGTATCCGTGGGTGGCGGGAGTGTGGGGCGGGCAGCAGTCGGCGCGGACGATTCACTTCGCGGTGACGGCACTGCTGTTGATCTTTGTATTTGGCCATGTGGCGATGGTGTATCGCACGGGGTTCAGCAAGAGGACGCGGGCGATGATCACGGGGCACGAAGCGGGGAGGAGCGAGCGATGAGCGACAGCACGACGACAACAACGACGAGACGCAATTGGCTGCGGCGGAGCTTGCTGCTGGCCGGCGGGTCGACTTCGGCGGCGGTGGCGGCGCGCGTGGCGGATCAATACGGTCTGGTGCCGCCGGATGCGCGGGGCATCTGGGCGCCGGGTCATACGTTGAACTATGCGTCGCACCGGTTGCTGGCTGGTGATGCGCCGGCGCGGGAGTTCACGCGGGATCAGATTTCACGGCCACCGCATGCGAATGGGAAGCCGCCCTCCGATGCTGAGTATGTGCGGCACAGAGAGAGTGGCTTCGCCGATTGGCGTTTGCGGATTGAGGGCATGGTGGAGCGCCCGGGTGAGTTTTCCGTGGCGGAGTTACGGGCGATGCCGGTGCGGAGCCAAGTTACTCAGGTGGCGTGTGAGGAAGGCTGGTCTTATATTGCCGAATGGACGGGCGTGCCGCTGACGGCGCTGCTGGAGCGCGTGGGGATGACGCCGAAGGCGAAGTATGTGGTGTATCACTCGATTCAGCCGCGGTGGTGGGACAGCATCGATATGTACGATGCGCTGCATCCGCAGACGCTGGTGGTGTGTGGGATGAACGGCGGGACGCTGCCAGTGGGGCATGGCGCGCCGTTGCGGTTGAGGGTGCCGCGGCAGCTGGGGTATAAGAGCGTGAAATATCTAACTCGGCTGACAGTTACTGATAGTTTGGAGGGGTTTGGCAAGGGGATGGGGTCGTTTGCGGCGGAGCGGGGTTACGCTTGGTATAGCGGGATTTGACAACACAATGGCGGGACTAAAGCGCCAACGGGCGAGGCGCGTTTTTTGTCCCAGAAACTCTGCGAGCACCGGGCGCCCGGAATCGGGCATCCCGACAGGAGGAACAGGCGCAGGCAAGCTATGATCGAAATGACCTTGGCGCCTTGTGCCCGTACT
>Ga0194122_10004591_pt1 | contig 13325 bp, 8 predicted proteins | sample TA2MahCa10mmetaG_FD_155487 | JGI IMG/M metagenome (GOLD analysis project Ga0194122, IMG submission 155487) | Freshwater microbial communities from Lake Tanganyika, Tanzania - TA2015021 Mahale Deep Cast 10m | ecosystem: Environmental > Aquatic > Freshwater > Lake | place: Tanzania: Lake... | reverse complement strand
CTGGGGCCGGATCCGGATCTCCGCGACGGTACGGTGGTGCCGTGCGCGCCGGGCGGGTCGCCGCCCTTCGCGCCGCGCGAGTGCCTCGGCGCGCTGATCGGGATGCGGCGCGCGCTCAGCGGCCGGACTTGGGGGACCTACGGCTTTGCCGACGCCTTCAATCCGCACACCGGCTGGATCGCGGAGGACGTCGTGGCGATCAACGTCGTGATCACGCTGGTGATGGCCGAGAACCTCCGGGGCGGATTCGCCTGGCGCACCTTCGCGCGGGCTCCCGAGGTGCGTCGGGGTTTCGCGCGCGCCGGGTTCACGCGGGAGCCGGACGGACCGCCTCCCGCGCGCGGACTCGCGCGGGCCCGCTGATCAAGCGCGCTCCAGCTTCGGGCGGCCGGCCTCGACTCGGAACGACGCGCGCGTCACGAGCGGCGCGCCCGGCCGAGTCACGAACGGCACCGTGCGGTAGTGGGTGGTCCACGCGCGCGGGGTGAGCTCGCAGGTGACGTAGCCGCGTTCCTCGTTCTGGAACTTCACGCCGGGGTTCTCGGCCAGCAGCCGGGCGAGGCCCTTGGCTTCCGCGCGGCCGTCGCCGCTCGAGCTGATGGAGGTGCCGACGAATTCCACGGCCGTGACCGGGTCGTCGGGGCGCTCAAAATCCGGACCGAGCTCGTTAGCCCAGTGGGAATGGATGTCGCCGGTGATCACGACCGGGTTGCGCACCGCGGCCTCGCGCCAGTGGCGCAGCAGGAGCCGCCGCTCGTGCTCGTAACCCGGCCACTGATCCATACTGAGGGAGATCTCGGGGCCAGGGGAGGTGTCGACGCGGGCGAACATCACCTGCTGGGCAAGGACGTTCCACGTCGCGGTCGAGCTCTCGAGGCCCTGGCGCAGCCAGTCGCGCTGCGTCGGGCCGAGCAGCGTCCCCGCGGGGTCGAGTTGCGCGGGGTGGGGGGGCTTACGGCCGTCGCCGAGCGGCTGGTCCGTGCGGTATTGGCGCGTGTCGAGCACGTGGAAGTCCGCGAGCCGTCCGGCGGACACGCGGCGGTACAAAGGCATCTCCGGCCCGCTCGGCAGCTGGGCGCGGCGCAGGGGCATCGCCTCGTAATAGGCCTGGTAGGCGGCGGCGCGGCGGCGGAGGAGCTGTTCCCGGGTGGTCCTCCCCGGGTCCTGCGGGATGTCGCCCGCGTAGTTGTTCACCACCTCGTGGTCGTCCCAGGTGACGATCCACGGCGCGGCCGCGTGCGCGGCCTGCAGCGCCGGATCAAGCCGGTAAAGCGCGTGGCGGGCCCGGTAGTCGTCGAGCGTGAGGATCTCCCCGCCATTGTGGCGCCGGGTGCGGCCATTGGCCGCGGCCCCCTCGTAGATGTAGTCTCCAAGGTGCACGATCAGGTCGGGGGCCTCCCGCACCATATGCTCGTACGCGGTGTACAGGCCGGATTCGTAGTGCTGGCACGACGCGAACGCGAAGCGCAGCCGCTCGGGCAGATCGGTCGCCGCGGGGAAGGTCCGGGTGCGGCCCTTGGGGCTCACCTCGGAACCGGCGCGAAACTGATACCAGTACCAGCGGCCGGGACGGAGGCCGATGACCTCGACGTGCACCGCGTGGGCCCAGCCTGGGTTCGCGACGACGGTGCCACGCGCGACCACGCGGCCCATTCCCTCCTCCTCCGCCACCTGCCAGCTCACCTCGACGGGTTCGGGGGGCATTCCTCCGCCGACTTCGAGCGGCCTCGGCGCGAGGCGGGTCCAGAGCACGAAGCCGTCGGGCGTCGGATCACCCGAGGCCACGCCCAGCGTGAAAGGGTAACCGGGCAGCTTCGGGGCGGCCGCAACCGCCCCGCGGAGGCGCGTGGAGGAGGCGGCGGCTGCGGCGGCCAGGGAGGCGCCGGCGAGCACGAAGCGGCGGCGGGTGAGGGGAAAACTCCCGGGGAGCGGGGCGACGGGGTCGGGCATAAGCGGAGGCAACGACCCCGCGCGGGAAGGGTCAAGGCGCTTGGGGTGACAAAGCCGCGTCGCCGGTGAGCGCCGCGTCCTCCTGGAGGCCCGCGGCCGCGCCGCCCACCGCGCCGAAACCTAGCCGGAACGAAGTGATTCCGGCCGCAAGGGGGCGGATGATTGAGCAGGACAGCGCGAAGTGGGAGAAGCCGCTCAGCCGGCGGTTCAGCAGGGCCCAGTCTTCGTCATCACTGGATCGCGGCGCGCCGGGGGGCTGGAGTGGGGCGCATCGGCGGGAGGCGGATCCGCGGCTGCCCGGCACCGGCAATTCTTTTCCCGGCGAACCGCGGGCTCGACAGGGCGGCCGCTGCCTGGACAGCGTAGTTTTATGCGCCGCCCCACCCTCCCGCGCCCTCTGCCCCTGCTCCTTGCCGCCGCCCTGCCCGCCGCCGTCCCGGCCGAGCACGATCTCGTGGTCTACGGCGGCACTGCTGCCGCCGTGACCGCCGCGGTTCAGGCCCGGCAGATGGGCCGTGCCGTCGTCGTGGTCAGCCCCGACCGCCACCTCGGTGGGCTCACCAGCGGCGGCCTCGGCTGGACCGATACCGGCAACAAGGCGGTCATCGGCGGGCTGGCGCGAAACTTCTACCACCGCGTCTGGCGCCACTACCAGGCGAACGAGGCGTGGCGCTGGCAGTCGCGAGCCGACTACGGCAACCGCGGCCAGGGCACGCCTGCGATCGACGGCGAGCAGCGGACGATGTGGATCTTTGAGCCGGGCGTCGCGGAGCGAATCTTTGAGGACCTCGTGCGCGAGCACGGCATCACCGTGGTCCGGGACGAGTGGCTCGACCGGAGGGGCGGCGTCACCAAGTCGGGCGGCCGCATCGCTTCCATCCGCACCCTCAGCGGCCGGACCTATGCGGGGCGCATGTTCATCGATGCGACCTACGAGGGTGACCTGATGTCCGCGGCCGGGGTGTCGTACCACGTCGGCCGCGAGGCGAACCGGGTCTACGGCGAGCAGCACAACGGGGTGCAGACCGGGGTGCTGCACCACCGGCACCACTTCGGGGTCCTGCTACCGCAGCAGGTGAGCCCCTACCGGATGCCCGGCGATCCGGCGAGTGGCCTGGTGGCGCGGGTCAGCGCCGAGCCGCCCGGAGTCTTCGGCGAGGGCGACCACCGGGTGCAGGCCTACTGCTTCCGGATGTGTCTGACGGACCATCCCGAAAACCGAATCTCGTTCGCCCGCCCCGAGGGGTATGACCCCGCGCAGTACGAGCTTCTGGCGCGCGTCTACGCGGCGGGATGGAAGGAGACTTTTGGCAAGTTTGACCCGATCCCGAACCGCAAGACCGACACCAACAACCACGGTCCGTTCAGCACCGACAACATCGGGATGAACTACGACTACCCGGAGGCCAGCTACGAGCGCCGCCGGGAGATCATCAAAGAGCACGAGAACTACCAGAAGGGGTGGCTTTACTTCATCACGACCGATCCCCGGGTGCCCGAGGAGGTGCGGGACCGGATGCGGCAGTGGGGCCTAGCCAAGGACGAGTTCAAGGACAACGGCGGCTGGCCCCGCCAGATCTATGTGCGCGAGGCGCGCCGGATGATCGGTAGCTTCGTGATGACGGAAAACGAGCTGCGGCAGCGGAAACCCATCCCCGACTCCGTCGGCATGGGTAGCTACACCATCGATTCCCACAACGTGCAGCGTTACGTCACCCCCGAGGGTTTCGTGCAAAACGAGGGTGATATTGGCGTGCCGCTGAAGGCGCCCTACGCCATCGCCTACGGTGCGCTGGTGCCAAGGCGCGGCCAAGCCGAGAACCTGCTCGTGCCGGTGTGCGTCTCCAGTTCGCACATCGCCTTCGGCTCCATCCGGATGGAACCTGTCTTCATGATCCTCGGGCAGTCCGCCGCCACCGCGGCCGTGCTCGCGCTCGAAGGCGGGTTGGCGGTGCAGGACGTCCCCTACGCCCGCCTGCGGGAGCGCCTGCTCCGCGACGGTCAGGTGCTGGATCACCGCGCCGCGCCCTCGCCTTGAGCCTCCCGCTGCTCCTCGCGCTTGGTTCCGCCGCCCTGTTCGCGGTGGCCGCGCTGCTGGTCAAGCGCGCCTCAGATCTCGGGGCGGGCCTCTGGCGCACCGCGTTCGTCGCCAACCTGATGACCGTGGTCGTCTTCCAGCCGCTCTGGCTGCTCGGCGGCGATTGGCAGCCGGACCTGTGGTGGCAGCCCGTGGTCACGGCGCTCTGCTTCTCCGGGGGGCAGTTCCTGACTTTCCTAGCCTTCGAGACCGGGGACGTCTCCGTCGCCGCGCCGGTGATGGGGATCAAGATCCTCCTCGTGGCCGTACTGGTGTCGTGGTGGGCGGGGGAGGCTCTGCGTTGGCAACTCTGGGTCGCGACGCTGCTCGCGAGCGCGGGCGTGGCGGTGCTGAACGCCTCCGGGGGCGCCGGCCGACCACGGTTCCGCGTCGGTCGCACCGTGCTCATCGCCTCCGCGGCGGCCGCGGCTTACGCGGTGTTCGATGTCCTCACGCAGTTGTGGAGTCCGCGGTGGGGCCTCGGGCGGTTCCTGCCGCTGACGGTGACGTGCGGCGGCCTGCTGGCCTTTCTTTACGTGCCGCGTTTCCGCGGCTCGCTTGCCGACATCCCGGGGCCGGCCTGGCGCTGGCTGCTCGCGGGGACCGCCGCGATGGGCGTGCAGTCGGCGGGCATCTCTGGCGTCATCGCCTACTGGGGGGGGGCCGCGCCCGTCAATGTCGTCTACGGCTCGCGCGGCCTCTGGAGCGTCCTGGTAGTCTGGGTGGCTGGCGCGTGGGTGGGTTCGCGGGAGCGTGCCGCCGGTCCCGCCGTGCTGCGGGCCCGGCTGGCCGGCGCCGCCCTGATGCTGGGCGCGATCTCCCTCGTGCTCGGCTGAAGCGCCGCCCGCGCGGGACCGTGTTCACGCTTGCCAGTGCGCGCGGGCGCGGGTGTGTTCCGCCCCGACTTCACCGATGGCCGCGAACTACACCGAAGCGAGCATCAAGACGCTCTCCTCCCTCGAACACATCCGCCTGCGCCCGGGGATGTACATCGGCCGCCTCGGCAACGGGGCCCACGCCGAGGACGGGATCTACGTCCTGATCAAGGAGACGATCGACAACTGCATCGACGAGTTCACGATGGGTCACGGGCGGCGTATCGACGTTGAGCTGCGCGAGCGCTCGGTCCGCGTCCGCGACTACGGGCGGGGGATTCCGCTAGGGAAGCTGGTCGACTGCGTCTCCATCATCAACACGGGGGCCAAGTACGACAGTGAGACCTTCCAGAAATCCGTCGGGCTGAACGGCGTCGGCCAGAAGGCAGTGAACGCCCTCTCGCTCGAGTACCGGGCTCAGGCCTTCCGCGACGGCCAGAGCCGGCTGGTCGAGTTCGCCCAAGGCCGGCTCCGGCGCGACGGCAAGCTGGTCAAGTCGGAGGAGCGCAACGGCACGCTGATCGAGTTCACGCCCGACGAGGCGCTCTTCGGGAGGGACTTCCGCTTCCGCCCCGAGTTCATCGAGGACCTGCTCTGGAATTACGCCTTCCTCAACCGCGGGCTCACGCTCAGCCTCAACGGGAAGGCGTTCAAGTCGGAGTACGGCCTGCGCGACTTGCTGCAGAAGAATCTCAGCGGCGAGCCGCTGTACCCGATCATCCACCTCGAGGGCGAGGACATCGAGGTCGCCTTCACCCACGGGGCCCACTACGGCGAGGAGTACTTCTCGTTCGTCAACGGACAGCATACCACGATGGGCGGCACGCACCTGGCCGCCTTCCGCGAGGCGCTCGTCGACACGGTGCGCAACTTCTTCAAGAAGGACTACGACGCCGCCGACATCCGCCAGTCGATCGACGCCGCGATCGCGGTCCGCGTAATGGAGCCGGTCTTCGAGTCCCAGACCAAGACCAAGCTCGGTTCCTCGCACGTCGGCCCCAACGGGCTCTCGCTGAAGGACTTCGTCGGCAAGTTCATCCAGCAGGCGCTCGACGTCCACCTGCACAAGAACCGCGAGACGGCCGAGGCCCTCCGCGTGAAAATCGAGTCCAGCGAGCGCGAGCGCAAAGAGCTGGCCGGCATCCGCAACCTCGCGCGCGAGCGGGCCAAGAAGGCCTCGCTGCACAACCGCAAGCTCCGCGACTGCCGCCTCCACCTCGGGGACCGCAACGAGCGGGCCGAGTTGAGCACGCTCTTCATCGTGGAGGGCGATTCCGCCGCCGGCTCGCTCACCGCCACCCGCGACGTGCAGACGCAGGCCGTCTTTGCCCTCAAGGGGAAGCCGCTCAACACCTACGGGCTGTCCAAGAAGGTCATCTACGAGAACGAGGAGTTTCACCTGCTGCAGTCCGCCCTCAACATCGAGGAGGGGCTCGAGGGGCTGCGCTACGGGCGCGTGGTGATCGCGACCGACGCGGACGTCGACGGGATGCACATCCGCCTGCTGCTGATCTCGTTCTTCCTGCAGTTCTTCCCCGACCTGATTCGCAACGGGCGGCTTCACCTGCTGGAGACCCCGCTGTTCCGGGTCCGCAACAAGCGCCGCACGATCTACTGCTACAACGAGGCGGAGCGCGCCGCCGCGGTCGCCGAGCTCGGGGCCGGTCACGAGATCACCCGCTTTAAGGGCCTCGGCGAGATCTCGGCCGGGGAATTCAAGGACTTCATCGGGGAGAACATCCGGCTCGAGCCGGTCTCGCTGAACCACCTGCACAACAGCGACGAGCTGCTCTCCTTCTTTATGGGCAAGAATACGCCCGAGCGGCAGGATTTCATCATCGGAAACCTCAAGGTGGAGAAGGATCTCGTGGCCGTTTGAGCCGCGGGCGCTCGCTGGTCGTGCCGCGCCCGCCCGCCCCGCTCCGGTTCGCGCTGCCCCTGCTGCTGCTCGCGGCCGCCGGCTGTGTCTCCACGCCGCTGCCGCACTTCCCCGTCCCCGCAGAGGCGGCGGCGCACCCCTCCGCCGCCCGCAACCTCGCCGTCCTCGGTCGGGTCTGGGGCCTCGTCGCGGACCAGCACTTCGACCCGTCGCGGGACGCGCGCGAGTGGGCCGCGGCCGCTCGTCGCCTTGGACCGGCCGCGGTCGCCGCGCTCGACGAGGCGGCGCTCTACGCCGTGCTCCGGGAACTGCTGGCCCCGGTCGCCGACAGCCACACACGCCTGCTCACTCCGCAGGAGGTCGCGGAAAACCGGGCCGCGGTCCGCCCGCGCGCCGGCTTTGGGCTGGTGCGGATGGAAAACGAATGGGTAGTCTCCGAAGTCCTTCCGCTCAGCCCCGCCGCGGCGGCCGGCGTGCGCCCAGGGTGGCTGGTGCGCGCGCGGGCTGGGGCGCCCCTCGGCCTCAACCCGGACTTCCGCGTCGCGGCCGGGGAGACAGTCGAGTGGGACTTTCTCGGTGCCGCCGACCACCCGGTCCGCCTCCGCCTCACGGCGAAGGCCATCCGGACCACCGCCCGGCGGGAGGCGCGCGTGCTCTCCAGCGGCGTGGTCGTCCTACGCTTCGATGCCTTTGACGGCCCGGCCCGCCGCTGGCTCTCCGCCCGCCTCCGGGAACACCGGGCGGCGCCCGGGCTCGTCCTCGACCTGCGCCACAACCCCGGGGGGGAAACCCTGTCTCTCGGCATCATTGTGGGGGAGTTCTTCCCGCAGGCCGTGGACTGCGGCACGTTCATCTCGCGCGGGGGCTGGCGCGCGGCCAAGTCCTCGTGGACCTGGGGTTCAGCCCGCCATGCCGGTCCCGTGGCCATTTTGGTCGGGCCTGGCACCGGCAGCGCGGCCGAAATTTTCGCCGCCGTGTTGCAGGAACACGGCCGGGCCCGCGTCGTCGGCACGCCTACCCCCGGTGCCGTACTCGCCAGCCACTTCTACGCGCTGCCCGATGGCGGGCAGCTTCAGCTCAGCCGTGAGGATTACGTGACCCCACGGGGCCGCCGGCTCGAGGGCACCGGGGTGCTTCCGGACCTCGAGGTCCGCCCGACGCTTGCGCAACTGCGCGCCGGGGAGGATCCGGCGCTCGCGGCCGCCGCCGCGTTCCCCGGGGCCGCCGCTCCTTGACCTCGCCGCGCCGCGCGTGGCACCGTCCGCGTTTTCATCCCGCATGCCAAAAAAGCCGCCCGCCAAATCCACCCCGGATCAACCGGAACTGCCGCTGGGCAACTCCCCCGAGGGCGCGGCCGCTCCGCCCGCCCCCGCCTCCCCCCCCGCGTTGGTCCCGCCTCCGGAGGCCTTCGCGGTCGAGGCCTCGCCCGCGCCGGCCCGCCCGCCCGCCCGCCGCGGCGGCGACTCGGTGCAGACGGAGGACTCCCCCCTCGCCAACAGCTACCGGGGCTGGTTCCTCGACTACGCCAGCTACGTCATCCTGGACCGCGCGGTGCCCCACCTCGGCGACGGCCTCAAGCCCGTCCAGCGACGAATCCTCCACACGCTGTGGGAGATGGACGACGGCCGCTTCCACAAGGTGGCGAACGTGGTCGGCCGCACGATGTCGCTCCACCCGCACGGCGACGCCTCCATCGGCGCGGCGCTCGTCGCGATCGGGCAACGGGCCTTCCTGATCGAGCCTCAGGGCAACTTCGGCAACGTCCTCACCGGTGACGACGCGGCGGCGCCCCGTTACATCGAGGCGCGCCTGACCGCCTTCGCCCGGGAGGTGCTCTTCAACCCGAAGACCACCACTTGGCAGCTCAGTTACGACGGCCGTGCCAAGGAGCCGGTCACACTCCCGGCGAAGTTCCCGCTCGCCCTGCTCGAGGGTGCCGAGGGCATCGCGGTGGGGCTCTCCACGCGCATTTTGCCGCACAATTTCAACGATCTCTGCCGCGCGGCGATCAACCACCTCCAGGGAAAGACCTTCCGCATCTACCCGGATTTCCCCTCCGGCGGCCTCGCGGACTTCGCGGAATACAACGACGGTGAGCGCGGCGGGCGGGTGAAGGTCCGCGCGCGCATCGAGCAGCGTTCCAAGTACCTCCTCGCCATCACCGAGCTACCCTACGGCACCACGACCGAGACGCTGATTGAGTCGATCCTCGCGGCCAACGCCAAGGGCAAGATCAAGGTCAAGCACGTCGACGACAACACGGCCGACAAGGTCGAGATCTTGGTCCACCTGCCCCAGGGCTCTGACCCGGAGCAGGTGACCCAACAGCTTTACGTGTTCACCGGCTGCCAACAGAACCTCGCGCCCGCCTCCTGCGTGATCGTCACCGACGCGAAGACGGGTCTCGACCGGCCGGAGTTCCTCGGCTGCCGGGAGCTGCTGCGGCGCTCCGTCGACCGCACCCGCGAGCTCCTCCGGCGCGAGCTGGAGATCAAGCTCGGCGAGCTGGAGCAGCAGTGGCACTGGGATTCCCTGGAGCGCATCTTCATTGAGGAGCGCATCTACCGCCGCATCGAGAAGTCCCGTACTTGGGAGAGCGTGCTCGCCGAGATTCGCGAGGGCCTTGCTCCCTTCCTCAAGCAGCTCCGCCGCGAGGTCACGGAGGACGACATCACCCGACTTACCGAGATCCGGATCAAACGCATCTCGGCCTTCAATCGGTTCCAGGCCGATGAGCAGCTCAAGCGCACCGAGGAGGGCATCCGCGAGACCAAGGGCCACCTGCGGAACCTCACCGGGTACACCATCGCGTGGTTCGAGATGCTGCAGGAGAAGTATGGCAAGGGCCTAAAGCGCCGCACCGTGTACGACGAGATTGAGCAGATCGACGCCTCTGCCGTCGCCTCCGCCAACCAGCGCCTCTACGTCAACCGCGAGGACGGCTTCATCGGCCTCAATTGGCGCCAGCACGAGTTCATTCAGGACTGCACGATCCTCGATAGCGTCCTGACCATCATGCGCGACGGGTCGCTCAAGGTCGCCAAAGTCGCCGACAAGGTGTTCATGGGGCGCGAGATCATCCATTGCGCCGTGTTTCCGAAGGATGGCGACCCTCACTTCTACACGATGGTCTACCAGGACAAGGTTTCGGGAAAGGCCTACGCGAAGCGCTTCCAGATCGGCGGGCTCTCCCGCGACAAGCTTTACCCGCTGGTGGCGAGCGAGGGCTCCAGGGTGGTCTATCTCGACGTGGCCCGCTCCGAGGCGGAAATGCCGCGCCAGCTACGGATCTTCATCGACGGCCGCAGCGGCGCGCGCGTGCGGGAGTTTGACTTCAACGTGGGCGAGCTTCCGGTCAGCAGCCGTGGGGCCAAGGGCCAGATCGTCTCGAAGTGGCCCGTGAAGGACGTTCGCCGCATCGACCTGAAACTGGACTGAGCGGCCGCACGCCCGCGGGCGGCGGGCCCGGACCGCCCGCGATGCGAGTCGCGCGCCTGCTTTCCGTTGGCGCCCTCGATTCCGGTATCGCCTTCCGGATTCGGGCCCTTAACCTTGGGGTCGGTCAGGATGCGTCTTTCTTTCGCTTCAACCCCTCGCCTTCCCTTTTCCCCTATGAGCACCTCCGTCGACCTCTCCCGTCGCCAATTCATCCGTGCCTCCGCCGCCGCCGGCGGGGCCTCCGCGCTGGCTGCCTGCAGCCACGCGGCACAGCCGACCTCGACCGCCCCCGCCGCGGCCGCCGTGGTCGCGGCGGCCGTTGCGCCCCGCGCGATGGGCGCCCAGTCCGGTTCGGACCGTCTCCGCGTCGGGGTCGTGGGCTGCGGTGGCCGGGGCACCGGCGCCGTCCGCAACATCCTCGACGCCGCTCCTGGCATCGAGATCGTCGCCCTCGGGGACCTCTTCGAGCGCCAGGTCACTCAGGCGCAGGAGCGCCTCAAGCTCCCTAACGTCCAGAAGTTTTGGGGCTTCGACAACCACGAGAAGGTCCTCGCCGCCGGCATCGACCTCGTGATCCTCGCCGCCCCCCCGGGCTTCCGCCCGCAGCACTTCGAGGCGACGGTCAACGCCAGCACCCCCGCGCGCAAGATCCACATCTTCTGCGAGAAACCGGTCGCCGTTGATCCGGTGGGCTGCCGCCGTTTCATCGCCGCCGCCCGCAAGTCCAAGGAAATGGGCATCGCCGTGGTCGCCGGCACCCAGCGCCGCCACCAGCAGAGCTACATCGACACCCTCAAGCGCGTCCACGACGGCCAGCTCGGTGAGCTCGTGGGCGGCCAGTGCTTTTGGAACGGCTCCGGCATCTGGTTCCGCGAGAAGAAGGACTGGATCGCCGGCTTCTCCGACTTCGAGTGGCAGTGCTGGAATTGGTACCACTGGGACTGGCTCTGCGGCGACCACATCGTCGAGCAGCACATCCACAACATCGACGTGATGAACTGGGCCTACGGCGGCCCGCCGGTGAAGTTCACCGGGATGGGTGGACGCCAGAGCCGCGGCAGCATCGCGGGCAACATCTGGGACCACTTCGCGGTCGAGATGGAGTACGCCAGTGGCGCCCGCGTTCTGAGTATGTGCCGCCACACCCCGAAGTCCACGCCCCGCGTCGCTGAGCGCATCGTGGGCAGCAAGGGCTACGCGGACCTCAGCCAGTCGGGGACCGCCACCATCAAGGGGGCCAACCCCTTCAATTACTCAGGGCCCACGCCCGACCCGTACGTGGTCGAGCTCACGCACCTGATCGAGAGCATCCGCAAGAACCAGCCGCTCAACGAGGGCGAGCAGGTGGCGATTAGCACGCTGACCGCGATCGGCGGTCGCATTTCGGCTTACACCGGCCGTGAGGTCTCCTGGCGCTGGCTGATGGAGGGCTCCAAGCTCGACCTCGCGCCAAAGGAGTTCAAGGCGGGCCCGGGCTTCTTCCCGAAGACGCCGAACCCCGGCGAGACCGAGCTAATCTGAGCCGCTAAATCTCCCAGAAAAGGCCCGCTGGCGTTCGTCGGCGGGCCTTTTTTGTGCGCCCGGCGCGGGGCGGAAGGTGGTGCCAGAGGCCGGGATTGAACCGGCGACCAAAGGCTTATGAGTCCTCTGCTCTACCACTGAGCTACTCTGGCATTTTCGCTTTCTATCAAGAACTTACGAACTTTCCGTTTGTTGCCTTCTACAGGGGTTTTCTACACGCTGACGGGGTCAAGACGCAACATCTAGAAAACATGGCGAAACCAACGTGGGAAAGAACACCGGTGCAGAACCTGCTTCGGAACCAATCGAGCGGGCGGTACTACGCAAGGTGGACTATCTCGGGCAAGCAGAAATGGGTCAGTCTCTACACCGACGTCCTGAGTGTCGCCAAGCTCCGCCTAGCCGATGAGGCGAACCGGATCGAGGGCCTGCGTCGCAGCGCGGCCGCAGTCACCGGCGGAACAGGGCGCATGGCCGATCTGATGCGGGTGTACGAGGAGCGCACGCGGGCACACCCGGAACTGCGCCCCTCCTCGATCACCTCACGCATCACTGCCCTGAAAAAGCTCCGCCGGACGTGGCCGGAACTTGGAAACATGAAGCCCGCGCAGGTCACTCCCGCGGCGGTTGAGGAATGGGCCACCCGCTTCAAGGCCAAGGGCACCAACTTCCGACCGCCCGGGGCGAAGACCGTCCTTAAGGGCAACTCCGCCACATCAGTCAATCGCGCCATCGACACGCTCCGACGGATCCTCGACATCGCGATCGAGCGGGGCGCGATTTTCTCCAACCCGGTTTCCGTTCAGCCGGCCGAAGGGAAACTGAAGAAGAAGATCACGCGCACCAAAATCGTGCTGCCGACGCGCGACCAGGCCCAGCGCCTGTTCGCAGAGATCGAGAATAACGGAGCCGTGGGCGGCTGGGGCGCGGAGGCGGCCGATTTCTGCCGCTTCCTCGCCTACTCCGGATGCCGTGTGGGCGAGGTACCCACCGTGACGTGGTCCTGCGTCGATCTCAAAACCGGCGTGCTCCACGTGAAGGGGCAAAAGACCGAAACCAGCAACCGGCGTGTCCCCATCAACAGCGAACTCAGTGCACTCCTGACAAGGGTCCGGGAAAGACGCGTTAAAGCGGCTGTTCACACCGAGGACGGCAAACCGTTTCTCGCCCCCGCGGATCCCGTGTTCCGCCTCCGCGAAGCGCAAAAGTCCATCGATCGTGCCTGCGCGGCGCTCGGGCTGGAAAGGGTCACCCACCATGACCTTCGCCATCTCTTCGCCACGACCTGCATCGAGTGCGGCGTCGACATCCCCACGGTTTCCCGCTGGCTTGGGCACTCAGATGGCGGCGCGCTGGCCATGCGGACCTACGGCCACTTGAGGCAGGAGCACAGCCAGATGCAGGCCGCGAAAGTCGCTTTCGCGTAGCAGAGGGGCTGATTGCATGCAAAAATCAGGGGCGCGGCCTCGCCCTTACCCTCACCCCGCTATATATAACCGCGGGGGTGAGGGTATGAGGTTGCCCCAGTTTGACGGACACGGGTTGAGCCCGAAGAAAGGACTCAACCATGACCAAGAAGAAGGAA
>Ga0194122_10004583_pt1 | contig 13357 bp, 10 predicted proteins | sample TA2MahCa10mmetaG_FD_155487 | JGI IMG/M metagenome (GOLD analysis project Ga0194122, IMG submission 155487) | Freshwater microbial communities from Lake Tanganyika, Tanzania - TA2015021 Mahale Deep Cast 10m | ecosystem: Environmental > Aquatic > Freshwater > Lake | place: Tanzania: Lake... | reverse complement strand
TCAACTCACAGAAAACATCAAATTGAGAAACGTAGTTTTCAAAAGTTGGAAAAACATTTATGTGATCCCAAGCAATTCCGCTCAAAAGAGCCACGTCGGGTTTATACAAATGAAATTTCGGCCTTCGATCAATCGGTGAACTCAAATACTCATCACCTTCTAAAATAATCACTTTCGCATCTTCGGAAAGTTTAACCATACAATCATATCCTTCCAATTGTGCACCAACCATATAATCAACTTCCTTTCCAAGTTCACGGCAAGCATGTAAGATCATCGAGGTAATTGTTGTTTTTCCATGACTACCTCCAATTACAATCCTCATTTTATTTTTCGATTGTTCATATAGGTATTCCGGATAAGAGAATATAGGAATATTCAATTCTTTGGCACGAAGCAATTCGGGATTATCCTCACGAGCATGCATTCCGAGAATTATAGCGTCCAAATTAGAATTGATCTTTTCAGGATTCCAACCCATATCTGAAGGTAAAATCCTTTCGTTGCTTAATCTCGTTCGAGAGGGCTCGAATATCTCATCATCTGATCCAGTAACCAGATATCCTTTGCGATTTAATGCAATTGCTAAATTATGCATTGCACTCCCACCAATAGCAATGAAATGAACTTTCATGCAGTTTTATTTTTTTGTTGAACAGTTTTTCCCATCTGCAATAAGACAGAAAGAATTAAAAACCAGCAACCTATTTTTGAAAACAACAACCAATCTACTTCTTTAAATTTAGTAACTAAAAATACCGGCAAACCTATTGCAAGTAACCCACCATAATAAAACAAAGAGACTAACGAAGGTATTTCAGGAACTACCTGTTTATTTAGAAACTGCAATGCAGTGTAGGTTAAAGCAAGAATCCATACATAAGAGGGCGCATCGACCAATCCGGTTTCCTGCTTTAGACTTGAATAATAGATACAAACTGGGATTGCCGATCCCAGTTTAGCGGCAATAATTAAAGATTCATATCTTTTTAATAAATTCACAATCGAATTTACCTTAATGAGCCTTCGTTAAATTAATAAATTTGAAGAGTTTCGAACATGAAATTTTTAGTAACTCATTTACGATTAAGAATTTCAACAATAGGATTTCCCGTCATGGCTCCCGTTCGTTGCAGATTAAGAAGATGAGTTAGAGTTGGTGCAATATCAATAATTTCAATTGGTCTAAAAATATCTTGTTTTCGTATCCCTGCTCCAAACCAAATTAACGGAACATGAGAATCGTAATTGAAAGCTGAACCGTGACTTGTCCCTTGGTGGGCAGAGGGCGTATCTGTACTCTTTGGTAAATAACCTGGTTCCAATAAGTAGATGATGTCCCCGCTCCTATCAGTGCTGTAACCTCTCGCGACCATTCCAACCCAATTTTTATCTGATTTTTTCTTAAAATCATCTGTTGAAAAGACGTCTTTTACCCCTTTCCAAATTTTAATTTCATCTGAAATAAAAGTTTCAACAGCTCTTCTTGATAGACGTAAAGAATCTATCAAATTGTAATTTAAATATATGTTTTGATTTTCCTCCACCTCTACAACATCTACCTCAAATTTCTCCTTAACGCTTTTTCTTAACTGAGCCATTTTTTCATCGAGGAAGATGTATCCACCGGGTAGATTTTTGTCCATTAAATACTGCGGTACCGGAACTACCGCATGATCGGCAGTTAAAAACAATGTAAAACCATTTTTTCCAAAATTGTCTTCCAGATATGTTAACAATCTTGAAATATCTTGATCTAAACGCAAATAGAGATCTTCAATTTCAACGGAATAGGGTCCAAAAGCGTGTCCGGCAATATCTGGTGTGGAATAACTTACACAGAGAAAATCCGGTTGTTTATCGGTTCCCATATTTTCATTTGAAATAGCTTCTAATGCGAAGTTGGTAAGAAATGTATTTGCGAAGGGCGAGACCGTAAAAAGGGAAAAATCTTTCAAATCGCTACTTAGTTCCGCAAAATTGTAAGGAAATGTAGGTTCCTTTTTTGTTGATAGTAGTTCTTCATAGGGCGAATTATCTGGTCCACTTTCCGTATAACTTTCGATAGGATAAAGCGTGTTCCATGTTAACTTTAGTGCATTTTTTGGGAATTCTTTTTTGTTAAAATCCTCTACCCAAGTTGGTAACACCTTTTTATAAAAAGAACTAGTTATCATTTTTCCCGAGCTGTAATCGAACCAATAAGAACCGTCACTCAAATGACCACCGGGTAAAATTGCACCCCTATTTTTTATACTAACTGAAATAACCTTCGCTGATGGATAAGTCAATTTTAGTTGATCTGTTATCGTATACGTTTTAAGTGCTCTTGGTGAACATTTTCCTTCGTTCGAAGTGGTACCAATTGATTGGTATAAATTATCAGCAACACAATTCACTACTTTTTTAGAATTTCTAGCATACCATTCGTTTCCAACTATTCCATGATCATCCGGAGTTGTTCCAGTGAAAATTGACGCATGACCAGGACCCGTATATGTTGGAACATAATTGTAATTTGTGCTTCGGCAATTAGTTCCCTTATCCATTAATTTCCGAAATCCAGTTTGTGAAAACTTATCCTGAAACCTGTAGAGATAGTCATAGCACATCTGATCAATAACAATACCCACGATAATTTTAGGTTGTTTTGACTGAGAAAAACACAGGAAACTCGTAGAGAAAAAAATGTAAAGTATAATTCTTTTATGCATTTTTTGAAAAAATTTAAACAAAATTAATTAATTATTACTTAAACCATTTTATGCAACTTTAAAAAACTTGATAACGTCAATTGTTTATTATCTTTGTATCGCTTAATACACTAGTTAAATATGAAAAGTTTTCGATTAATTCTATCTATACTCTTCTTAGTACTGTCCTACGATTTTTTATTGGGTCAGTCTCCGATTGCAAATTTTACAGCTAATCCAACCTCTGCGTGCTCAAACGTTCCTATATCCTTCAACAGTACGTCCAACGCGAATGGGGGCCCAGCCATAACAAATTATGTATGGGATTTCGGAGACGGTTCAACCGGAGTAGGTACCACTGTAACGCACAGTTACTCGAATTCAGGCACGTACACCGTCACCTTGGTAGTCACAAATGCCAGTGGAATCGCTGATGCTGAGGTTAAGCCAAATCACATAACCATTTTACCATCTCCAAACGTGAGTTATACTGTGAGTGGGTTAAGTTGTACTCTGCCCCTTTCTGTTTCTTTCATTAATACCAGTTCATCTGGCGCCAATATCAACTACTCGTGGAATTTTGGCAATTCACAGACATCCACTCTTGCAAATCCGCCTTCACAAACCTACACAACACCAGGGACTTACAATACTTCATTAATTGCTGTTAATACATCTTCGGGTTGTTCAGATACGGCAGCTCAACCAGTTGTAGTCTCAAATTATCAAACTTCATTTACTACTCCGAATATAATATGTTCGGGTCAAACGGTAAATTTCACAGATAATTCAACTGCAGGTGCAAATCAATGGTCTTGGAATTTTGGGGGTCTGGGAACGAGTAGTTTGCAAAACCCAAGTTTTACGTTTGATACCCCAGGGACCTACAACATTCAATTAACCTCACAAAATACAATTTCTGGGTGCGTCGGCAGTTACGGTCAGAGCATTACTGTTGAAACCGTACCTCAACCATCTTTTTCTGCAAATCCTGTCATAAATTGTGCTCCATCAACAGTTACTTTTAATAATCTCTCCTCAAACGGAGTCAGTTATTCATGGGATTTTGGGGACGCCTCGTCATCAAATAATACTTCAAACCTATTATCTCCCTCGCACACTTATGAAAATAACGGCAATTACAATGTAACGCTGTCTATGACCACAGCCAATGGCTGTACAGGGTCAGTAACTCTTCCAGGCATAATCACTGTAATTGATTTAGTGCCTGTTTTCACTGGCACTCCATTAGGAGGTTGTGATCCGTTAACGGTACTTTTTAATAATCCCGGACAAACTCCTTATCCAAACAATCCTATCGTGTCATGGGAATGGAGTTTTCCAGGAGGAACCCCGAGCACTTGGTCTGGTCAAACTCCACCATACATAGAATATGGTGTTGGTGTTTATGACATATCCTTAACCCTCACCACACAAAATGGATGCACGGGTACGGCTACTCAAGAGGAATACGTGAAAGTTGGTGAAATATTAGACATGGGATTTTCAGTGGATACCACCATAAACTGTATCAAAACTGATTTCGAGTTTACCTCCTTTGTCGTTACAAACCCATCATTCCCGGATTCATCTGAAATTACCTATTATTGGGATTTTTTGGAAGGAACCTCGAACGAACAAAACCCATCTTATCAATTCACCTCTGATACAGGTTATTTTGACGTACAATTGGTTATTGACTACAGGGGATGTAAGGATACAGTGGAAATTCAAGACATGGTATATATCCTTGCGCCTATTGCCAATTTTGCTCCTCAAACAACACTATTCTGTAATCAAGGTATTCCAGTGCTAAATAACATGACTGACCTCTCGACGCATGGAGAAACAAGTGATGATGTTTATATGACCTGGGAATGGGGCGACGGTACGCCCAATGTTTCGTTTGACGATCCAGAACTGGACGACGCCAACGCAGGGAATACCAATCATACTTTCTCAAACTACGGGAGCTACACCGTGGAACAGGTAATACATAATTACACAACGGGTTGTAGTGATAGTACAACCAATATTGTAAATGTGTCAAATGTAACTGCCAACTTCACGTATTCAAATGATACCATTTGTCAAGGAGATTCCTTAGCGATGTATGATAACAGCGATACTTGGCTGGATTTACCGAGCCCTCACCCACTGGTTTCCTGGGAGTTTAATATGGGAAATAATCCTCCCGCATTGGTAAATATGGGAGATACGGCATATTATGCCTACACGGCTCCATTTTTTGGTATCCAAAACTATACAATAACTTTAACTGCTACAAACAGTGTGGGATGTTCCGATCAAGCTACACTTCCAATCACTGTTCTGCCTTCACCTTTCCCTGTACTGTCTTTAAGTCCAGATCCAACAGTTGGCTGTGCACCATTCACCGTTTCTCTCACAAATGGCTCTATTCCGTTCAGTGGAATTCCCATTGATTACTATACATTCACATACAATAATCAAACAGATACGGTAGACTACATTCCGTACACACCGCCTCTTCAGAATCCTAATACATCAAATCTAACGTTTTATAACCAAGGGAATAATTATGTTTTGATGACAGTTGTTGATGAATTTGGATGTACGGCCTCTACTACATCCAATCCGATTATAATAACAAAACCGTTTGCAAGTTTTTCAATGGAAAATATAATTTGCAATGGTGACTCATTAATCACAATCAACACATCATCGGGAGCCGGGAATTTGAGTTACCAATGGTTTACGGAAAACCCGACAACTTCTTCGGCTGTCTCAACGACAATCAATGCTTCAACAATTTACGAAGCAAATAATATTGTTTTCGGACAGACAAATGAAGTTACGCCAATTTACCTTGTAGTGGCAGACTCTAACGGATGTACAGATACGATTAGTAATTTATTAAGTGTCTCCATTCCATGGGCAATTCCTAATTATTCTTTCTCTGGTGCCGCAATTGGACAAAACGGCGAATATGTTTGTCCTCCGCTATTTGCCAACTTTGTTGATTCTTCATTTTCTGCAGGACCAATTACGAATTGGCAGTGGTCGTTTGGTAATGGTAATTCTTCTAGTTTGCAAAATCCAAGTGCTACCTACGTTTTCCCCGGAACTTATGACTTAATATTACAAGTTACCGATGTCAACGGCTGTACTGATGATTCAGTGCTTATCGATTATGTGACCATAGGTGGACCGAGTGGAAATCCAGATTGGGTACAACAAGCTGGAGGGTGTGCCCAAGGGGCTCAATTTGTCATCAATAACGCTCAAAATATTGTGAGCACAATTTGGGAAATGGGTGATAATACAACATTAAACGACAGCATTAATTTCTTCTACAATTACGGTAGTCCAGGAACCTATGTGCCAGGTGTCTATCTGTATGATGCCACGGGTTGTGAAGTTTTTTATCCTTTGGATCCAATAACTGTAGCAGAAGATGGCCTTACTGCAATGTTTTCTGCAACACCAAATCCTGCGGAGCAAGATCAGTCAATCACTTTTGTTGATGCCTCCAGCTCAACGCAGTCTACTATCACATATTGGTCATGGGATTTTGGAACAGACATAATAAACAGTGTAACGAGTACGAGTCAATTGTACAGCTACCCAACAGCTGGTGCGTACCCTGTAACATTAACCGTATTTGACGACAATGGTTGTCAGGACCAATATACCTTTACTATAAATATCTCAGATCCCGAAATATGGTTACCGAATGTTATAACAGCAAATGGGGATGGGATAAATGATTTATTTACCCTCCCTTTCGACGGGTTCAAAGATTTTACAGTTGTGATACTAAATCGTTGGGGGAACATAATTTATGAAGGCACGAGAGATGCCGCTGCTCCCTTGTTCCTCTGGGATGGAACTCATGATTCTACGCAAGAAAAAGTTATGGATGGCGTTTATTTCTATCGAATTAAAGGCGAAATGAAGGGAGGAAAAGTCGTGGATAAACACGGTAGTGTAACGGTAATCGAATCTCGTTAAATTTCTTAATTAATTTGATTAGACTGGATAAAATTCTTGTTGAACAGAATTTTTTTGAATCAAGAACGAGGGCGGAAAATGCTATTTTGTCCGGTCAAATCAAAATTAATGGCCTGGTTGTTAGAAAACCGAGTAAGAAAATAAAATTGGATGACCTCATCGAAATTTCAAGAGATGTATCAAAATACGTATCAAGAGGAGCTTATAAGCTTATTCATGCATTAGACGAATTTGAAATAGATGTAAAAAATCTTACCCTGATGGATTTAGGTGCTTCCACAGGAGGTTTCAGCCAAGTATTACTAGAAAGAAATTGTCAAAAAGTATATTGTGTAGATGTTGGTAGCAACCAATTACATAAAAATATTCTTGCCGATAAACGAGTAATTAATTTAGAAAAAATAAATATTAAAAATCTCAAAATTAATCACATACCTGAAAAATTAGATGGGATTGTACTTGATGTTTCATTTATTTCACTAACAAAAGTTATTGGATATCTACCTCGATTTTTAAATGAAAACGCTTTTGTTATTGCACTTATCAAACCACAATTCGAAGTCGGTAAGAATAACCTTTCTAAAGGTGGTATTGTAAAAAATGAAAAACTCTATTCTCAAATTATTTCAGAAATTAAAGAATTTGCCCAATCCATTAATTTCGAGTGGTTGTCATGTATTTCTTCGCCGATTTTAGGCGGGGATGGAAATAAAGAATTTTTGTGTTTTTTACGAAAATCCACCAGTGTGGATGTATAATATTTTATCTTCAAAAAGTGATTTTTTTTTAATAAAATCATCTAACATGAATAAGCTTTTGGCGTTGTATGTAATGTCAAAATTAATTTTTGTTCTATCGTACAACTCAGTATTAAAATTTTTCAACTCTCGAGATGCCTTACCATATTTTCCCAAAATATCAGTTTGTAATACAATAACTTGAGTCAATTTATCTCGAACGAATTCCTTTTCAAAACCCATTGTCAACATTGCCTGACTCATTTCATTAATTGAATCAAATCCCTTGAGTGCAGGACAGACAATGAGTTTAGTTTTTTCAGGTATTGTTAACAAAATACCAACTGAGGTTGTTGAAGTTCCTTGCGAAACACAAACATAGTCGTAATCATTAGACGTTTCCTTCATTATTTCCATACAACCCAAAATACCATGATAATTCCTCCCTCCTTCGGGTATAATTAAATAATTTTTGTAAGTTGTAAGAAGCTGTTGCTTATATATAGTTTCATCCCTGAGGGCGTATTCCTTTCGTGAGACAAACGTTAAGTCAGCGCCCAATGAAGTACAATAAGAAAGAATTGTATTCGAGTGATAAGATAATTCCTCACCACGTACGATACCGACACACTTTAATTGAGATATTTTTGCAGCTAAAGCTGTTGCAATCAAATGATTTGAATAAGCCCCACCAAATGTAATAATTCCTTCGACTTGATTCCTCTGTGCATACAAAATGTTATACTTTAATTTTCTCCACTTATTTCCTGATATTACTGGATGAATTAAATCGTCCCTTTTGATAAACAAATTTAATGTTTGTGTGTTAAGTGAATAACTATCAACACGTGAGTGACTTTCTGAGGGCAATAAGTTGATATCAAACATTTTATAGATAATGAATCACGAGGTTTTTGGATCTAATAGAAGGGCGAATATGACACAAGATGATTACTACCTCAGTCCTGATGGATATATTATTTTTACCGAAAAATATCATCTTAAAAGAGGTTATTGTTGTAAAAGCTCGTGTAAACATTGTCCATATGGTTACGATAAAAAAACTGAAAATTTAAAACCTAAAGGTTAATAAATTCCATTTTCTGCGACTTTCCCCTTGTATTTACTCAAAATCTTTTTTATTTCCGCTATGTCGCTACTAACGTCACCAGTGGGATAAAAAATTGAATGAAATCCTCCTGTTTTTGTTGCAAAATCGACATATGAAATATAGATCGGAACCTCAGCCTTCATTGCGATGTAATAAAATCCTTTTTTCCAATTTGGATTATACTTTCTTGTTCCTTCAGGCGCAAAAACTAAATAGAGCGAATCAGATTTTTTAAATAAATTAATTGCAAATTCAGTCATATTTGAATTTTTCTTTCGATTAACAGGAATACCACCAAGCGCTTTAAGTAAAATCCCAAGCGGAAAAAAGAAAAGTTCTTTTTTGATAAGAAATTTCCCATTAACACCATATTGAAAAAATGCTAAGCGACCAAGAACAAAGTCCCAATTGGAAGTATGAGGACCAACAGCAATAACACACTTTTTCACATTTGATGGAGGATTTGGATCTATTTTCCAACCTATTATCCAAAAGATAAACCGAGCAATATATTTCAAAATAATTTTATTGAATAACCGAAGCCTTTAATAAGTCCTTCACAAAATTTGGTGTTGCAAAAGAACCAACATGTACATCAGCATTATAGTATCGTAATTTATTTGTTTTAACAAAATGAGATATGTCTGCAGTGCCTTCTAATCTTTTGGGAGATAAATCTCCTTTTATGCCGTATTGGAAACTCCAAATCCCAGTTGGATAAGTCGGCACAAAAAATAAAGAAACAGGTGCATTATTTTCACCAAAAATTCCTTGAAGCGTGTGATTGAGCTCTGAAAATGCCTTTTCATTGAATTTTGGAGACTCCCCTTGAGCGACTAAAATCCCATTACTCTTTAAGGCTTTGTAACAGTTTCTGTAGAACTCTACACTAAATAACCCTTCAGCTGGACCAACAGGATCTGATCCATCAACAATTATCAAGTCATACGTTTCTGAATCAGCATTTTTAATAAATGAAATGCCATCATCAACCAGTAGTTCTAATTTTGGATGGTCGAATGAAATCGCAATATTTGGAAGAAATTGCTTACAGGCCTTGATTACCTCCTCATCAATTTCAACCATCGTTACTTTCTCAACACACTCATGTCGGAGTATTTCACGTACTGTACCGCCATCTCCACCCCCAATTACAAGAATATTTTTGGCAGATCCCAAGGTAAACATTGCCGGATGAGAGATCATTTCATGATAATGAAATTCATCTTTTTCCGTTGTCATAACCATATCATCTAGGGCCAACATTTTTCCATACTTATACGATTCCAAAATCCTTACTCGCTGAAATGGCGATTGTACATCATAGAAAACATCACCCGTGAAACGAAGCGAGAGCGCCTGATCATCGTCTTTATCTGTAAACCATACATTTCTTGTATAAAACTCAGGATTTCTCCATTCAGAGGCCTTTTGGCGCATTGTTGAAATATCAAAATCATTTCGCGTCAGTAAATTAACAGAACCTCTCTTTATTTCAATAGCAGAATATGATTTTGCTTTAAAGCATTCCTTTAAGTGATCGAAAGAAATCCATGCATTCATTTCACCACATGTAAATAAATCAACTGCTGCATATCCATATTCTGGCCATGTGTGGATGGCTAAATGACTTTCTTGAATTACAACAACTCCAGACACACCATAAGGAGAAAAATGATGAAAGGTAGAATTAATAACTGTTGCTCCGGCCTTTTGAGCAGCACCAACCATATCTCTCTCAATTCCAGCCACATCATTCATAATATGTGGATCGCAATTCATAAATTCAACTAAAATGTGATTTCCCAAAGCTGTAGACATAATAAACCTTTTCTTTAAATTGTAAAATTACATTTTTTAACAAGATTAAACATAACATTTTTGCTGTTTTCAGCGTAGGTTTATATAATTTTACGAGTAAATCCAACTTAAATTAATTCAAGTCGTGGGTACTAAAAATCCTTTCTTATTTCGGGTTACCTTTATGATTTGCCTTTTTGTATTTTCTAAAAATTTATTTTGGGCTAATAAAATTACGAAAGCCTTTGAGGCACTTCAAGAATTTAATTACTTTGAAGCAAAGCAATTATTTTCAAAATCACTTAAGAAATATCCTGCCCCAGCTTCATTTGGTTTAGCGACAATTTATAGCAGAAAAGATAATCCTTTTCATTCATTGGATTCTGCGTATAAATACATTGGAATAGCAAAAAAAACAATGTCAGATTTGAAGTTAAAGACAAAAATTAAACTTGAAAAATACAATTACTCTGAGGATGCAATTTTAGAACTAGATCACAAAATAAGTAAAGCTTTTTTCACGATTTGCACCAATGTAGCAACTGTAAATTGTTATAATGATTTTATAAAAAATCATTCATCTTCACTATTCTTGTCTTCTGCAGTAAAAAAGCGGGATTCATTGGATTTTGTCGAAACTAAAAACTTAAATTCTTCAAAAAAAACACAAGAATTTTTAGACCGTTATCCTGAAACTTACCTCAAAGAAGATGCGCAAAATTTGTTTTATAAACAACAATATTTTGAATATACCCAAAAAGAAACAATAATAGGATATATGTTATTTCTATCAGAATGTAACACAAACCCATATAAATCGCAAGCAGAAAATAAAATCTATTTAATCAGCACCTCTTCAAATAATCTTAAATCCTATGAAAATTTTATTAAAGATCATCCAACAAATAGGAATATTCCCGAAGCTTGGAGAAAATTATATCAAATATTTATGAGTAATGAATACAACACATCTAAATTTGAAGTATTCTTAAAAAGATATCCTAATTACCCATTTGGAAATGAAATAAAAAATGATCAAGCATTAGCGAGATTAGTTTTGTTACCCGTAAAAATAAAAAATGCATGGGGATTCATGAATTTAGAGGGTGAATTAATAATACCTTCAATTTACTCAGAAGCAGGATTTTTCTACGAAGATATTGCTGCTGTGGTTCAAAATAATAAATATGGTTTTATTTCTAAATCTAATAAATTTGTGGTGGATCCGATATACGACGATGTTAGCGACTTTTCTGATGGAAGATCCATCGTTGAAAAAGAAGGTAAATATGGAATGATTGACAGAAATGGATATTCTATTTTTGAACCTATTTTCAAGGAAATAGGGCCTGTTTCTGAAGGAAAAGTTTTCGTGAGAAAAGATTCACTTTACGGATATTTCTCAAAAAATAGAATTTCATTAATTCCTGAACATTTCGAAGAGGCTGAATCTTTTGAAAATCTTCAAGCCCGTGTAAGAATAAATGGAAAAGAAGCAATAATTGACAGTGTTGGTTCTTTCATCATTAAACCATTCTACGATGAAGTTGACTTTTATACTGATACCTTATTAATTTTTATTGAAGATGAAAAATATGGTATTTGTAATCGTGATGGTAATCCAATTTTAGCACCTCAGTATGAATATATTGGAAAATTAACTGATAACCGAGCAATAATCGTTGATAGTGGTAAAATTGGTTATTTGGATGAAAATGGTAAAATAATTATCACACCTCAATATCAAATTTATCCCAATTATCAATTATACAGTAACTTCAAATCAGGTATCGCCAAAGTGCGAAAAAATGATAAGTCTGGACTAATAGATATCAATGGAAAAGTATTTGTTCCCTTCAACTATGGTGAAATTGGGAATATTTCTGATATTATTGCCTGTATGAAAAATAATAAATGGGGATTTTTAAATAATATGGGTAAAGAACAGATTAAAATGAATTACGAATATGCTGAAAGTTTTAAAAATGGATGTGGAATAATAACAGTTGACTCATTAATGGGAGTAATTGATAAAACTGGAAAATTTATTATACCCAATGTATACTCTTCTATTACTTGGTTGGAGGGATCAGATCTTCTTCTTATTGAATCAGGGGGTATATATGGGCTATGTGACATTGATGGCAAAATTCTAATTAAACAGGAATATCAATCAATCAATATGATAAATGACCAGTTTTTAATGCTCATAAAAGGTGACCAAATGGATTATTTTCAATTAAAGGAACGTAAATTGATACAAGTTAAAAATTGATGGATAAATTCTTTTATTATATTGATAAATTTAAATATGGTATTTCAGCCTCCATTCTTACCTACGCGTTTTTATTTACCTACCTTCAATTAAAACATATAACCCAATACGAACCGATTGAAAAATTATTTAACGAATCTAAAGTTGAAATTCCCGAGGATGAAATAGAATTGCAACCGGAAAATATACAGGTACAACCGAAATTTTCTGGAGGTGAGGTTAAAAACACTTCACGAGATTTAAATGATAAGCGTCAATTCTCGGAGAAAAATTGGTCTCGGAGCCAAGGAAATTCAAATAATAAAAATTCAGCTGACTCAAAGGATGATTTCAACGAAGAGAGAAAACACCTTGAAAAAATCCGGCAACAAGTGAATGAGCGAACAAAAAAAACTGCTCAAACAACGAAACAAAATCCATCAAATTCTTCTTCTACCAGTTCTGGTTCAAATTTTCAATATAGGGGAAATGTTCTAGTTTCATACGATGTTAAATCTCGAACGGAATCTCGCTTAGATGCACCTGGTTACTCTTGTAAAGGAGCAGGTAAGGTTGCTATTAAAGTGAGGGTTGACTCATACGGAACTATTATTTCGTCCAAATATGATTCAAGTAAGAGCTTAGGAGCCGATAAATGTATGATTGATTTGGCTTTAACCTATGCAAAGTCTCGATCACGATTTACTTCAGGCGTAGGAAATGTAGATGGTTATATCTATTACACGTTTGTTGCCCAGTAATTAGAGCA
>Ga0194122_10004580_pt1 | contig 13364 bp, 10 predicted proteins | sample TA2MahCa10mmetaG_FD_155487 | JGI IMG/M metagenome (GOLD analysis project Ga0194122, IMG submission 155487) | Freshwater microbial communities from Lake Tanganyika, Tanzania - TA2015021 Mahale Deep Cast 10m | ecosystem: Environmental > Aquatic > Freshwater > Lake | place: Tanzania: Lake... | reverse complement strand
CAGCAGAAGAAACAGTATTTGAAGTTGATTCAACAACTGGTAGTGTTTCTTTAGGTGACCCTGGCAATATTAATACAAATACATTCATTTATGGAAATCTAACTGTAACTGGTCAGTGTGGTGGTGCAGGAACAGCAGATAATACAAAACTTACATTCAAAAATGAGCTTTATACCACAGCACAAATTGACATTTGTACTGGTGATGCATTCTTTGGAAGTAATTTTGCAACAGTATTTGTTGTTGGTGCTTTCTATGGAACAACAGCAGCTGCTCATACTACAACTACTCCAGTTCATGTCTATAGAAGAGATCCATTTAGTATTCAAGCTGCTGGTCCGCTCACAACAATCCTTGCTACTCAACAAACTGGTAGTGTAACTCCAGCAACATCTAATATTCCAATTGCAACAAACTTAGCAGCATTCAATAAGGGAGATCTTGTTGCTATTGTAGATGGAATTTCTAAAGTTGAAATTATTCAAATCACAGATACACCATATACTGATTCTAACGGAAATAAATTACTTCCTACATCTACTAATGCTATATATCCAACTGGTGGTAGAGGAAGAGAAAGTACAACAGCACAATCATGGAATAGTGGAGCAATTGTTGTCAAGATTCAAAAGGATCCAAGAACCACAACTCTTGCTGAAGCTATCCCAGCAACTGGAAGAATTTCTGTTGAAGCTCCAAATATCAATCCTAATAAGATTCGAATTAAATTAGTTAATGGCGATCTTATTGCAGAAAAATTAGACTATGAATACTTTGTTAGAATTGATAATGAATTCTTCTATCCAGATAGCAAGAATAGTGCAAATGACCCAATATATGGTGTAAGACTTCCAAAATCATATCGTGATCCTGTTACTGGTGATATTGAGAAGTTCTTTGGTGGTGGAGATATTACATCTCATGGATCTCTTAACATCACAAGTGGAAATATTAGAGTCTATGGAACTGATGGAACAACTTTAGTATTCAACGTAACTAATGATGATGGTCACCCTGGTGATGGTGCAATCGTTGACGAACTTACTGGTAGAAACGGTATGTATCTCAAGGGATTTGCAAATATATTTGGTAATCTTCAAGTTTATAATGAGCAATGTCAAGAAAACGGAGTATGTGACAATAAACTAGTATTTAAAGTTGATAGAGCAAGTGGTAAAGTTGATATGGGTGAATCCCTGTATATTAAGGGTCAAATATTTGCTAATCAGTCTGCATCTACACCAATTCTCCATATTGATAATCTTGGATCTGCTGGTACTGGAGGAACAACTGGACCTAGAGACTTTATTTTATATCAAGATGGTTCAATTGATGCATTTGGTATTAAACAATATTTTACTGCAAACGGTGGTAGAAGATGGACTTATGTTGCACAATCTGCAACTGGAATCGGTCAGACTCAAGCAAATCCATTACAACCAAATAATAATTACTTGTTGAATCTTACAACTGGTGGTAATATGGTTCTTTATCTACCAACTAATGCTGTTACTGGTGATATAATTAGATTTATAGAATTAACTGGAAATCTAAGTTACAATACAAACCTCGTTATTAGAGCTCTGAAGATTAATAATACTGCTACTGGAATACAGGGAGATGTCACTGGTTCAAAACTAACATCTGGTTCTGGATCTGGTCTTCTTGCTCAAAGTTGGGATAGTGGTGAACTTATTATTCAAACCAGAAATGCCTCATTTGGACTTCTATTTGTTGGAACAACAGATGCTCCTAATGATCCACTTGCTTCAGAAATTCCTTCAAACCTTCGTGGTTGGTGGTTAGTAGAACTATAATCTTATGGCACAAAATTACGGTTCAATTAAATCCATGAAAACTGCCAAAATTGGCACAATCATGTTATGGTCAGGAGATGGAAATGAGGGAGATATACTTTCTAACGTTCCTAATGGTTGGATATTGTGCGATGGCAAAGTATACCAAGCTAATAGATATCCATTATTGACTTCTGTTCTTGGTAATAGTTATGGAGGATCTACTATAACTGGAGATTTCCCACATTATGGCGGTACTATCAAGATACCAGATATTACTGGAAGATGCATGATGGATTTAGAACCGCAGATGTTAGCACAAAGTGCTTATCAATATGGTCAAACAGATGCGCTTAGTAAATTATCTGCACTTGTTGTTGATGATGGATTGACTGTTTCTATTCCTACTTTAATTTCTGCTGATACAGATTTAGCATTTAATGTTGCTTCTCAAATTTTATTTGTTGGAAAAATGACTGGTGCTCCTGGGCAATCTAATATAACAATCAGTCCTCCGTCATTTTCAACAACTGTTTATACTGTTCCTAGAAAACTTGGTATCAATCATACGCCTTATCATAAACATCCTGGAACATATGATAGCGCACTTGCTGGTTCAGCACCACCAGATGTATTCTCTCCTTCATCGATGACAGTTAGCGGAAGTAGAAGTCTTCCTTTAGGGTGTGGAAGTCTTTCATGGAATGAAGCAGCATTCAACCAAGAAGCTAATGCAGATACTTGGTGTCAGGGTGCTGCTCCAATCACATTTTATGATGAAAATACATTAATTCAAACAAATCAATTTAATACATTTCCTGCCCTAGGTGGTTCGGTTACATATGATTACTCTTCAATACCATCATCAACTGCACCAGCGAGAGTTTTAGAATCCCAAGTTTATACTGATCTTATTTCTGCTAGTATTCCTATTACTACTCACGCTGAAGCTGCCTGGACGGGAATGTTCCCTCGTCCTATGGAGACTTCAAATAGAAGAAACTATTTTGGTATTAATACTGGAATTACTGGTGGAACAGGACTGACAGATGACCCAGAAGCAGCACCAGTTTTTGCTGTTAGTAATATTACTATTACAGCTCAAACTGCTCAAATAACCTTGCCAGCATCAACAAATTTAGGAACAAATAAAACAAATATTGTTCCATTTATGTATGTTCAATCTGGGACTACTAGTGGAACATTTATTCAACCTGGAACTCAAATTTTAGGATTGTTCAAAGATGATAATGGAAATTATATTTTAGATCTTAGCAACGCAATTGGTGGCGCTGGATCTGTACAAACAAGTCTAACTTTTAGACATGGAACTTTTCCAACTTCATTAAATTCTACTGCTGCAGCACAAGATCCAGCATCATCAACATTTGCGTCACATAATCATGCTAGTTTTGATGTTACTATGTTAAATGGTAATCTTACAGGTCCAACAACACATCCAGTTACTAATGTTCAACGTGGTGATGTCACACCAGAGACTATTACTGGTGCCCTAAATATATTAGCAAATATTGCTAATCCATCACTAAATGTTGTTTACATCATTAGGGCATACTGATGGCAGTACATTACTCAAAAGAAAGAAGTAAATATGGTACTCTTACTGGTAGTATCATCGTTTGGCCTGTAGAAATTCCTTCTGCAAATAATCCACAAAATCCAGATTCTAAAAATATTTTGCCTGCAGGATATTTAAGGTGTGATGGGTCAAAATATAATGTAGCACAGTATCCAGATCTTGCAACAATTATTGGTACTGGTAGTAATTGTAAATTTGTAAGAAAAGATCAAAATGGAGTTCCTCTTACAGTATTGACTAACGATGAATTTGTTGTTCCAGATCTAGGATCTAAGTATCCTAGACCAACTCCTGGTGCTGACGCTGGGGTATATAATAATATTTTAACAGAGACACAGGCTGGAAATTTTATTAAAAGATCTGGTATGGGTGTAGAAGCAACATCTAACGTTGGTGAAGTTGCGACTGTCACATATTCTGGAAAATTTATTATACCACCACAGACTTTTGCTCTCAAGGGTAAAGCAGCCTATACATGGGGTAATTCTGGATATACTGATTCTGAAGCGGTTGATACTTTAGCACTTCACCCTCATATGCATTTTTCTACTACAAATAGAGTTAGAATAAAACCAAAAAACCCACCAACAAGTGGTCAAGATATAGCCCAGGGGGTACAAAGTTTTCAAAATGCAAGTACTGTTAATATTGATGATTGGTTAAATGCTACAAAATATAGTGAGGGTGGACTGAGTAATGGAGCTCCAGGAAGCAATCAACCCGCATGTTGGGCAATTGCATCTGGAGAAAAAGCTAATACACCAGATAATCAAATTATTGTTCCGTTACCACCACCGCTTTTCTTGGGTAGTCAACTTACAGCTTATAGTAATTTTTGTCGAACTGGATGCTCACTATCAAACTTAAGATGTTATTGTTTAATCAAAAATCAATATTCATATAATTTAGGTGAAGATTGGTTTGGATTTCCTGGAACAAGAGTATATGTATATGTTGATTCTTTAATTGGATGTGTTCCTGATCTTTTTAATGGAGGTGCAGATGGTGAAACTTGGGGGACCACTGGAACTACTCCTGCAACTTATCTTACAGGAGCTTTTGGTGTTCCTAGTGACTGGAAAGGTACATCACTTTCTGATGTATTACCACTCAATTCAAATTTAACTAGTACATCATCATTTCCACAAGCACATAATATTCAAAGTGAAGTAGAAGAACTTCAATATACTGATGGTGTTGATGATCCTACTGTACATAACCATAAAATTCTTATAACTAAATCTGGTCACAATTTTAAAATTGTCACAGATACATTTTTATTGGAACCAGATGCATTAAATACTACGATAAGTCTTTTTCCAGAAACAGAAGCATCTATTGATGCGGTGTCATCACCATTTATTGTACTAGAATATTTAATAAAGATATAAAATGCCAGCTTTTAATCCTGTATATCGCAATAACAGACAAAATTATTACTCAGAGAAAGGTCCAGACTCTGCCTCTGTAGGAACGATCATTAATGTCTTAAAAACTAAATCTGGTAAAAAATCTTTTGATTCTGAATTTGTGCCAACTGGAAATGCTGTTAATGGAACAACTTCTTACGTAAATATTACTGGTGATGCTCAACCAGAATTGAATCCAGATTTTCAATATAGAGGATATCTTTATTGTGATGGATCTGAATATAATATTTCTGATTATCCTTTATTATATGCAGCAATTGGGAATAGTTATGGTGGATCTTCTAGTAACGGAATTACTGTCTTATCAGGTGGTAGTGGATATTCTTCTACGAATACAGTAACTTTTTCTGCAGCACCAACTGGAGGGATTACAGCAACTGGAACAATAGTTGTTGATAGTGGTAAAGTTACTTCAATTACTATCATTAAAACTGGAGTAGGTTATACAACACCACCAACAATATCTATTTCTGGTTCTGGCACGGGAGCAACATTTAAAATTAGAATGAACAATCAGGGTTCAATTGCTCCAATTTTACAAGAAAATGTATTAGAGCATTGGCCTGATACTGATATGGGAACATTTAAAGTTCCTGATTTGCTTGCTAAAAAAATTGTTGGATATGGACCAGTTTATGGTAGTGGATCACCAGTTATTGCAAATATCGATTTAGCAATTGGTATTGAAAGTATTGGTGGTAAGTGGTATTTTGATGAACAGTCACAAAAAGGACAATTTAATTTGGGAGCTGTTACCACAACTGGATATACGGATGTTACTGATACTCTTAGTGGTAATATTATAGGATCAGAAACAATTACATTTACACTAGCAGAAAAGAAGTTAGCTGGAGCACCTCAACATTCTCATTTACTGTTTCACTCAGAATGTCCACAAACATCAGGACTAAAATCGGGCGGAATATATGATACATATTTGACTGGATATAAGACTGGAAAGGGTAAAGTAGAAGGATTTACTCCCTCTGGTGGAGTTTCACTTACACATAGTCATGCTCTATTAAAAAAAGCAAATACTAATGCAGCATTTGCAACATACGACTTATTTAATTACACAGGAGGAGATCCAGAACTAGGAACTATCAAACCAAATGGTACTACTGTTTTTGCATCTGGTAACTCTGGAACATTTGAGTTGATTACATTTACACCAAATCCAACTTTTAGATTTTTTAGTTCTACTTCTTTAATTGGTGGTAGAACTATCCTAACTGCTGGGACACCAATTTATGATTATCAAACAACAAATTATAATAGTCCTGGAACTTATAACTATAGTTTTAATACTGCTGTTAATGAAGTCACCATTACTGTTCAAGGTGGTGGTGCATCTGGAGCAGTTTATGATCAAGCAGGTAATAATGGTGGAACATCCTCCGTAAATATAGGTAATGGACTATGTGTTATTACAGCTGGAGGCGGTAATAAAGGTAATGCTGCTGGGGCAACAACTGGCGGTAGTGGTGGTACTGCTGGGACAAACAGCGTTACTGGTTCTGCTTCTAGTATTTTTAATATAACAACAAATCAGGGTGGGTCATTAGCAGGATTTTCTGGTGGAAATGGCGCCGCAGGGCAATTTTGGAAAAATTTATATCCAACAGAAAATCCATCTGGAACCTGGGGTGGTGCTGCAAGTGCAAGTGGAAGTGCTGGAAAATATTTAAGTGTCAGTAATGTGGTTCCACTATCACCTGTAACATTTAATTATCCAAGTACTGGTGCGTTTGCAGTCGTACCAACTAGCACAAACTATACTATAACTGGTGTAACATTTGAACTTTTTGGATCAGTTGGTATCGATCCAAGTGCATATCAGTATGGATGTACAACTGGTCAAGGAAAACCTGGAAAATACATGAAACTTAGTCTTAAAAATCTTTCTAATGCTCAAGGGGCTTCATTTTCTTGTTTTCCAGGACAAGGTGGACAACCAAGACCAACATCAGCAGCAGCAACATATGGAACAGCAGGTGGTGGAATTGGAGGTGCTGGTTATGCTAGCAACGGTGGTGGAGGTGGAGCTGCAACTATTATTATTGGTTCTGCTGGAGGTGTTACTGCTTCAATTCTTGCTGGCGTAGGCGGCGGTGGGGGTGGAGGTGGAACGGGTGAGGGACAGTGTGGTGATAATGCCACTGGTAATCCAATCACAGATAGTCCTCAAGCTGTAACACAACCTTTATTTTCTGGAGTAGGTGGTACTGGTGGTAATTATGGATGCACAGGCGGCGGCGGTGGCGGAGGCGGCGGCGGTGTCGGATTAGCAAATCAAGCTGGACAACCTCAAGGACCTGAGGGTGGTGGTAGTGCAGGTGGAGCAGGCGGCGGTGGTGGCGGCACAGGCGGACATGGTGGAGGTTATGGTGGTGCTAGAGGATTAACTAGTTATCGCTCAGATGTGTTTGACTTGATTGCATCTGGTGACAGTTCAACTACTAATGGTAGAATTGTAGGTCAAATTACAGAAGATAGAAGTTATTGGACTTCTGGAGGCGGCGGAGGAGGATCGGGCGGTAAGATATTTGGAAATATATTAGGAACTGCTCTAAATGCAAACGGGATTTCTTCAGCAGTAGTTACTGTTGGTAGTGGAGGTTCTGGTGTTTCTAGACAAATTAGTGGGTCGAATAGTGTAAGTAGTAATAATGGCGGAGGTGGATTTGTTACAATTCAGTCTGCTATCATTACAGGATATCAAGGTGGAACAAGCACTATTTCTATTGGTGATATTATAGAAAGTGCAAGTGCTGGTCCAGAAATTTACTCATCTGGAGCTGGTACAGGAAATGCAAGTGGATTCAAATTACCAACAACACAAGTTCCTACTGTTGTTATTAGTCCTCAACAAGGCACACCTGGATCTGGTGCAACTGCTACTGCCATAATTAGTAATGGTGCCGTTACTGGATTTACTATAACTGCTAGTGGTAGTGGTTATACATCACCACCAAAAGTTAGACTATTGGGAGGTTGTGGTGCTGGAACAACAGCAACTACAACTATTGGTGCTAATGGTGGCGTGACTGGTATTACATTAGGTAGTGGGACTGGTACAGCATATACAAAGTATGTTAAAATAGGTGGTACTGAGTTAGAAAGATTTATTGTTTTACTGCCTCAGGACTGTACTTTGGTTGAAACAATTGGAGTTAAGTGTGCAAGAGGAAATAATATTAATGGCGGAGAAAAACCTGATGATAGTGCAGATGAACTGAGAGTATATTATAATACTGATGGTTCTAGTAATTTTCCTGATAATCAATTTCTTGGAGTCTTAGTTCCAAGACCAACTGATGCAGAAATCGCATCTAACTATGACGGTACAAGTGGAGATACTAAATGGTACACTTATACTCTTACATTACCTGGAGGAGCACAAACCAATAATGTTAAATTTAAGATTCTCCAGAAAAGAACTACAGCTTCTGGTGCAAACGATAATGGTGGAAATGTTGATCATTTTGGAATTTGTGAATTTTTCTATGATTATAAGTTAGTATCAGAAGTACAATTTGTACCAACACCAGGAGAAATAGCTTTAAGTTCTAAGACAGTTAGCTACACAATTGAAGGAGCAGCAAATTCTGCTTATCCAGCAGGTATGGCAGTTAATGATCTTTCATTTAGAATGACTGCTGGTGTTCCATTAGTTCCAACACCATTTTTAGATCCAGTAAAAGACGTTCCATTAGTGGAACCTTACATGCTAACAAAATACCTTATCAAAGCATTTTAATATGACCGAACCATTTATATCATTAGATCTTGTGAAAGCAGAATATCAAGATTTTATTGGAGTTTATCCAAATTTTTTAAATGCAGATATTTGTGAAAGACTTATTACTGAATTTAAAGAAAAATTACAAATATCTGCTTCCACTAGTAAAGTATGGAAAAGTGATAAACAGTTTGACAAAGGAAAACTGGGAAGATCTGATACTTGTTTGTTGATAGAAAGTTTTAATAAAGAATTAGCACAACATGTTGGTGAGTACTTACAAGTTTGTGTGATGCATTATGTTGATAAGTATGATGCATTAAACAGAGAATTGTTATTTTCTCCTCACTATAAATTGCAAAGGACTCAACCAGGAGGAGGATATCATGTTTGGCATTACGAATCTGGTAATGTTGATACATCAAATAGAATTCTTGTATGGACAATATACTTAAATGACATGCCAGAAGGTGAAGGTGAGACAGAATACATTTATCAGTTGAGAAGAATTAAACCTACACAGGGAACAATTGTCATTTGGCCAGCACATTTCACTCATACTCATCGTGGATTGACTGTCCTAACACAAGATAAATATATACTAACGGGATGGTTTATGAGAGCACCAAAACTATGAGTATCGTATCGGAATCAAATGTTCCAAATTTAATTTTGCAACTAAATGCCATTCAAAGGCAGGTAAACTACCGTGGAGTAACACGAGATCTTACTGACACATATTGGAATGATCATATTGGTCCCCTTCTTTATCCAACATGGGATAGTGATAAAGATAGGCTAATCGAATTCTCGTATTATGATACTGGTGCTTTCCATGTTCAAAGAAGAAAGTTTATGAAAAACTTTTCTACTAATGAATATTTTTGGAAAGATTATGAAATGGAAATCATTTCTTCAGATTTAGAAGAGGCAAAAGAAATTTTTGAATCTTTAAAAGAGGCATTTTATTTAATTGATAGCATAGAAAAAGAGGATTATCAAAAAGAACTTACTAATGCATATCTTGAGAGCAAGCAAGCTACATGGTATGGAATTAGATTAGCAAGAAATTTCTTGTTGGATGATACTGATTGGGTATTTGGTTTCGATAGTCCTATTTCTGATGAAGAAAAAGAATTGTGGAAAAAATATAGAAAAGCATTAAGAGATATTCCACAAAATTCTTCATATATTGAAGCAACTGACGTTATGTTCCCAATTTCTCCAGAAGATTGGAAAAAATATTATAAATCACAAAAAGAAGAAGGATATCTAGAAACTGATGGTCAATATTTAAAACTCTCTGCATATGTTTTGTCTAATTTTAAGGAAAGAATTATTCAAACTTTGATTGTAAAACAACAAATGATGAATCCTTTGAATTATAAAAACTATCGTGATCAAATGTTAAAACTTCCAGTATTCCAAGCTCCAGAGCAAAATACAGAATTTGTCAACAAACTTATTACAGAAGGCAAAGATTTAGATAGTAAGGATGTTCTTGATTTCATACTTACAAAACTTGATTCTGAAGAAAATGGAGCAGAAGAATGATTGAAGTATTCGAATCAAAAAATATTTTTGATATGATGTATAATTACTGTGAAATAAATAATTGCTCATTAGTTTACTTTTATAATAAGGCACTAGATGAATGTAAAGATCAAGATTTAATTAATAGTGTATATTCATATTACGAAGAATTTCTACCCGAAGATTTGCTTTTAATTATTAAAACAAAACATGACAATATTATTGAGTTCAAAAGTGATGATGTTGCAAAAGTAAATGCAGCATCATGGTTTCCAAACAGAGAATATGTAGAAAGTGATGAATATTACTTTAAATGTTATGTCATAGATCAAACAGGATATATTGTATTTGAAAATTAATTATGGATATCACAATTTATACTTTACCAGACTGTTCTGCTTGTGCTCATATAAAAGAGTTGATGCAAAGAGCAGATCAAACCTATTCTCAAATAGAAATAGGATCTGATATTACATTAGAAGAATTCCAGAAAAAAAATCCTGGTGTAGCTATGCTACCCTATGTTATAATTGATGATGAGAAAATTGGTGGACTGATAGAAGTAGCACGAAAATTTCTCAAAGAGGGATTAGTTAAACCACCACAAAAATAATTATGACAGTAAAAGTTGCAAAAATGGTTACAGGTGAACAGGTAATCGCTGATATTGTTGACATGAAAGATGAGAAAGGAAAAAATATAGGATTTAAATTTACATATCCATATAGTCTCGTAATGCGTCAAACATCTGAGAAAGGAGAACCATTAAAGTTTGATATTAATTATATCGCATGGATGTCAGCATCTTCAAGTTCCGAATTTGCTGTACCATACTCTGGAGTTGTTACTATTGGAGAAGCAGCAAAAGAAGTTACAGAAGAATATCTAAATCAATTTGGCAGTCTTTTAGAAGACTTGACAGAACCAGAAGAGTAACCTATACTGTATTCTCTATTCGGAAATAGCGAATGAAAGTCCCATCTGAAATTGAGCTGAAGCATTTACAACTTCAGGCTCTCCTTCGTGACAATAATATTCCAGATAATGAATTGTCATATATTGGTGTGCGAGAGTATCCCGAGACATTCAAGGCACATCCAGAGTATCACGGTACGTTACAACATTGGTATCTGATTGCTGGTGAGCATGAAGTGCCCGTGTGTGATATTGGATCAGTTGATGCCGTGGACGATTAGGAACGCTTATCAATCAAGGGCTTGACGGACCCAGAAATCTCTGTTATATTGATCTCATCAATCAAACCGCACTATGCAACTTGATTGAACCTAAATGTAATTTACAAAAGAGTTAATTATGACTTACGAATTGCCTATTGTTGGCCCTCAACAAATTCCTGGTTTCAATAGCGTTGGCACTATTGATTTAACAGATTATCTTTCCAATAAAGTTGCTCCTCCTGTCATGGAAGGATATAACTTTGAGTATGTCAGCAACTTGGATGTTTCAACCGTAGATGAAGACGATCCTATTTGGTCTAACGATCTTATTCGTTCCGAAGGAACCATCAAAGAACGTATTGAAGAGTTTGAAAACAAGTTTGAAGTTGGTGGGTTTAAAACTTGCTATGTCCCTCCTATTATTGACACTACTGGCAAACCAGTTGATGGTCGTGGTCGTGTGATGGGAGCAAAGAAGCGTGGTGAGCGTTATATTCCTGTTTTTGTTTATTCTCGTATTGACAAAACCGAAACGTGTCGTGTAGCGAATGGTTTGATTACCAACCTTGAGCACGATCCTGCTACAAAGGCAACTCGTGAAGATTGTGTAGTTGCTGCGCTTGGTTTAATCAAGCTTGGTGAATTGAAAAATGAGGAAGCTGACATTCGCTCTTTCTATATGAATCGCATTCATATTCAAAAATATTTTAACGCCCGTAACATCACTTTGATTGTTAATGAAGCTATGAAACGTGCTGCTGCTGGCGATGCTGTTGTACGTGTCGAATCTCGTGAAGCACATGTGCGATGGGTAGAAAAGAAAGCTGGTATCAAGATTGATAATAAGAAAACGTGGTTGTTTTCGGTTGAACAAGATACCTATGCGATGCGAGCATTTTGTCAAGCAATTCTTGATTCTATCGTGAATGATAAAGATCCTGCTCAGATCATTCTTTATACTAACAGTCATCTTCATTCTGTTGCTCGTGAGAATATGAAAAACTTTGTGAAAGATCTAGATTTTTATATCTCTGCCGCATATAAGATGGTGGCTAAAGATATTTTTGCTGGCAATAAGCAGATGATTAGCGCATTCAAGTGCAACAAAACACCATATATCATTCTTGGAGCTCGTCCTCAATTGATTGGATGTCACGAACTTGATTCTACAGAACTAGTTCCTATTGACGAGTATTGATCCACTTGAAGAACTGTCACAGGGGGGCCTCGTGCCCCCTTTCTCATGCCCTATACTATTCTCATCAACAGCGAACCGCATGACTTTCACTCTTCGTCCTCACCAGCAGCGCATTCTTGACGCTATGCAGACTGCTGCTGTCGGTCGTGTCACCTGCCCTACAGGCGGCGGCAAGACGCTTCCTATGATCCTTGACTGTCTGCGTCGCTTTCAAGAGGCAGACCGCCCACAGACCATTGTAGTGGTCTCTCCTCGCATCCTGCTGTCGGTTCAGTTGTATGAAGAGTTCTTTGCTGAGCTGAATGGCAAGGTTGATGTTTGTACTCTTCACGTTCACAGCGGTGAGATCGAAGGTAACAGCACCACCAAGATCAACGAGATCCGTTGTCACGATGCTGTCTGCAAGGCATCTAATACTCATCAACTGATCTTTACCACCTACAACTCTCTGCGTCGTATCAACGAAGCAGGTATTGATGTGGATACCATCTATTACGATGAGGCACACAATTCTGTTCGTCGTGACTTCTTCAAAGAAGTTGCTACTGCTACTCTGACTGCCAAGAACGCATACTATTTTACTGCTACTCCCAGGTATCGTAGCGCAGCTAACAGTATGAACAATACTGATGTGTATGGCAACGAACTGATTTCTATTCCTGCCCCCGAACTCATCGCCAACGGTAGTATCATTCCTCCTACTATCCAAGCACACGTTGTTGACATCGAGCGTAACAAATCTCTGCTTGCTGCAGAGAATGACCGTGAGGTGCTGGTAGATATTGTCAGTCAACTTGATGATGCTGCTGCCCAGAAGATCCTGGTTGCTGCTCCTAACACTCGTGTGCTGTGGCGTTTGCTGTCTAGCACCAACGTGATGCATGAGT
>Ga0194122_10004575_pt1 | contig 13383 bp, 3 predicted proteins | sample TA2MahCa10mmetaG_FD_155487 | JGI IMG/M metagenome (GOLD analysis project Ga0194122, IMG submission 155487) | Freshwater microbial communities from Lake Tanganyika, Tanzania - TA2015021 Mahale Deep Cast 10m | ecosystem: Environmental > Aquatic > Freshwater > Lake | place: Tanzania: Lake... | reverse complement strand
TGTAATTAATCCAGCAGTACCCAAATTACCTACATTAGCATTACCTGTTACACTTAATACGCCAGCAGTAGTTAAATTACCACCGCTTACATTACCAGTAGCTACTACAAGTCCTGCTGTAGTTAGATTACCACCTGATACGTTACCTGTTGCTGTAATTAATCCAGCAGTACCTAAATTGCCTACGTTAGCATTACCACTGACAAGTAACGATGTTAAAGTACCTACGCTAGTGATATTAGGTTGTGCATTAGTTGTAACAGTACCAGCTGTAGTTGCTGCGCCTGTAAGTGCGCCAACAAATGATGTTGATGTAACACTACTTAGACCTGCTACAGTTGTAACTGTATCGCCCAATGTTAAAGTAGTATTACCTAATGTCAAGCTAGAGTTTGCTAATCTTGCTTGTGCTAATGTACCACTTGAAATATTACTTGCATTTAATACACTTAGACCACTACCATTACCAGTGATAACACCAGTGTTTGCAGTAATATTAACTGCTGTGATTGTACCGTTAACATCTAAACCTGTTAATGTACCAACACTTGTGATGTTTGGTTGTGCTGCTGTTGTTAATGTACCAGTTACAAAGTTTGCACTGACTAAGTTACCACCTGTAAGATTTGCTACTATAGCATTACCTGTAACATTTATTGTACCTGCAATATTTGCTCCAGTAGTTGTTACAACGAATATGTTTGCTACACCACCTACACTTACATTAACATTACCATTGGCTGCTGGAATATTAACATTTGATGTGCCATTTGATAATGTACCACTCGCTGCTACATTGGTCAATAGTCCACCATCACCCTGGAAGAAGTTAGCAACTGCTAAGTTGCCAAGATTTGCATTGAGTGATGTAATATTACTTGTAAAGACACCTGCTGCTGCACCGATATTGCCAACATTAGCATTGCCGGTTACGCTTAATGCTCCAGCAGTAGTTAGATTACCACCTGATACGTTACCTGTCGCTACCACAGCACCAGCAGTAGTTAGATTACCACCTGATACGTTACCTGTTGCTGCTACCACACCAGCAGTAGTTAAATTACCACCGATGACATTACCTGTGGCTTCTACTACACCAGCAGTAGTTAGATTACCACCTGATACGTTACCTGTTGCTGTAATTAATCCAGTAGTACCTAGATTACCAACATTAGCATTGCCAGTTACACTTAGTGTACCTCCAGTTGATAGGTTACCTGCACTGACAGTTGCGGTAAATACACCTGCTGCTGCTCCAATATTACCAACGTTAGCATTACCTGATACTGAAAGTGTAGTTAGTGTTCCTACTGATGTAACGTTTGGCTGTGAAGCAGTAGTCAATGTACCAGTTAATAAACTTGCGCCTATAGTGCCACTATTAGCATATACATTACCTGCTATAGCATTACCTGTGACTGCTAATGAACCAAGTGTACCAACAGTTGTCAAACTTGATGTAACAATACTTGAGTTTAATGTGGTACCTGTTAAATTTGCAGCATTTGCTGCAATAAATGTGTTTGCAGCATTAGTTAATTGACCTTGTGCGTTAACTGTAAATGTTGCTACAGCATCACCATTACCATATGTACCTGCTGTTACAGCAGTATTGGTTATACTGAATACAGTGCCAGTTAGTGTTAAACCTGTGCCTGCTGTAAACGTGCCTGCACCACTAAACTGAACAAAGTTTACAGCATCAGTACCAACTGTAGCAACTGGATCGACCATTACGAATCCACAGTCTCCATTAGTTGTGCCTGATAATATAAATGTAAAGTCACCACCAGCCATCTCAGCTGGCGTATTGAAATCGCTTGCTCTTGTTAATACAGTGCTGCTTGTAAAGACATAGATACCATTTTGTGCGGCAGCTGCTTGATTTTTAACAAGTATGCGCGTACCTGCAGTAGCAATATTGACACCATCAACAGTGCTATAAGTACCGCCTGATACAGTTAATGTTGCTCCTACGCCTGCTGTACCGTTATTATATGTTATAGTGCCGCCAGTGAGAGCCGCTAGCGTACCTGTAGTTGCTGCGGCACAAGGAGCCTGAACTGCCAGACCTTCTGCAACTTCGTCAACATATTGTTTGGTTGCTGCGTCTGTGCTTGCTGTAGGTGTAGCAAGATTTGAAATCTTCTTAGTTGATACATCAACAGTACCAGTGCCAGTTGGTGCTAGTGTAATATTTTGATTGACACCTGCTGCTGTTATACTAATGCCTGTTGTTTTACCAACAATCAAATCAGTAACAATATTTGCACTTGTTGTGACGTTGCCAGTTACATCTAATGAACTTAATGTGCCAACACTTGTGATATTTGTTTGTGCTGCTGTTGATAATGTGCCGCTGATATTGTTACCTGTGATATTAGCATTCGCATCACGAACAACAACTGTGTTTGCTGTGGCTGCTACAGCTGAATTAAAGCCGTCTAATAAGTCAGCATTTAAGTTTGCAACCACTGTTGATGATACAACTACAATTGGAGAAGTACCATTAGCGACAGTTGATTCTAGTGTGCTTGCTACTACCTTACCGGCAGTGTTTAGGTTGCCTCCACTGACATTGCCTGTTGCGCTTACTATGCCGCTTGAACTTATGTTGCCTGCACTTACGTTAGCAGTAAAGACACCGGCTGCTGCGCCAACGTTTCCAAGATTTCCATTACCAGTTACACTTAAATCACCTGCTGTAACAAGATTACCGCCGGTTACATTACCGGTAGCTACTACTAGTCCCGCTGTGCCTAAATTACCAACATTAGCATTGCCTGTAACACTTAATACTCCGCTAGTAACTAAATTACCGCCGGTTACATTACCGGTAGCTACTACTAGTCCCGCTGTGCCTAAATTACCAACGTTAGCATTGCCTGTAACACTTAATACTCCGCTAGTAACTAAATTACCGCCGGTTACATTACCACCGGCTACTACAAGTCCCGCTACTCCTATATTTCCTACGTTGGCATTACCTGTAGCATTTAATGTGCCAATGACATTAGCACCAGTGCTTGTAACGACAAATACATTTGCTACGCCGCCAACACTAGTATTAACATTGCCATTTGTTACCGGTATTGCAATATTTGATGTACCGTTTACTACACCCGAAGTAACGATTGTAGTCCAACTTAAATTACCTGAGCCGTTAGTCTGTAAGAATTGTCCGTTAGTACCGCCAGTAATAATTACATTGCTATTAGGGCCAAAATTACTTACGCCAGAAACAGTGAGTCCAGTGAGTGTTCCTACACTAGTTATATTTGGTTGCGAACTTGCTCCTGCTACTAAAACTCCATTGAAGAAGTTTGCTATTGCTAGATTGCCTAGATTAGCGTTGCCTGAGAACAAATTACCAGTGGCGGCATCAATATTAGCACTGCCTACTGTTAATCCATTTTTAACTACGAAATTTTTAACACTCATAATATTTTATCCTATTTCAATCAGGAACATAAGTTCCTATCAAATTAACTACTGTGTTTGCACCCAGTCCAGTTGCGCGTAACTCTACATTACCACTATTTATTGCTGTAGATAAACTGATAGTATTGCCTCCTCCATCATTTATTACAGCATAAACCGTTATATAACTATTTATGTTATTATGTATTAAAAGCACCTCGAGGCTTTCATAACCGATATCGCTACTACTTTTTACTATATATTTTGCAGTCCTATAAGCAGTTTTACTGAAACTATCAATGACTGTATCTGTTGTCACAGCAGTATTTGATCGCTTGCTTATGGTTGAGTTCGTTGTTACAGTATTTGCTGTAGCATTATTAGCAGATATATTACCTGTAACACTTAAACTAGTTAATGTGCCAAGACTAGTAATATTTGGCTGACTAGCTGTAGTTAGTGTACCTGCTAATAAACTGCCCTGTACGGTGCCGCTATTTGCATAAACATTATTATTTACAATTAGATTACCACGAACTGTTGTAGTACCAGTGGTACTACCTGCTGTAATATTTGCTGCTAAACCAAAGTTAATATCTGTAGCTAGACTGCTGAATATACCTGCTTCTCCGGTGGCATTATTAAATGCTAATAAAGCCCCATTAATGCTTACGCAACCACTGTTTGATACCAAATAGTTTGCACTAATAGTATTTGCGCCACCAATATTACCAACGTTAGCATTAGCACTGACATTCAGTGTTCCTGTAACCGATACAGTATGGGTAGGAGTAATATTACCTCCCATTCCTATATTACCGTCTGCGCTTATGAATATTTCATTTGTGAAGTTTACTGAATTACCATTTGAAACATTTGCAGTAGATACTCTACCTATGCGCAGAGGTACAGTATTGCTGTGAACTAATGCCCCTTCTAACCCTAAATATTTCATCAAGCCTACGCGGCGTAAATCATCGGCATCAACAGTAACACCTAAACCTTCACCATTTATAACTATTGAACTAGTTTGTGTACCTACTGATGTGATATTTGGCTGTGCGGCTGTTGTTAGATTGCCAGCAATAGTTGTTGCTTCAAGATTACCTTTGAATGTCTGCGCACGAACATTACCTAATGTACTAAATGTAACTATCTCGCCTGCTATACTTGTTTGACTACCAAATGCAAATTCTGCATTGCTAGTATCCCAACCCATAAATGCGATACGTGCTTGTGTATCATAATAGTTTAGTGCTGAACCAACATCTTTGCCACTATTACTTGAAGGGGCTGCACCGTTTGGCCCAGTGTTTAAATTAATTATTGGATCTTCAATTGATAATTCTTCAACATTTACATAGATAAGATTGCCATTTACAGTTAAGTTTCCACCAACTACTGCGTTCCCATTTACATTTAAGTCAGTTAATGTACCAACACTTGTGATATTGGGTTGTGCTGCTGTTGTTAATGTACCACTTACAAAGTTTGCACTTACTAAGTTACCACCTGCAAGATTTGCTACTGTAGCATTACCTGAACTATTCAGAGTACCGGTAATATTTGCTCCAGTAGATGTGATTACTAATACGTTTGCTACACCACCTACACTTGTATTAACATTGCCATTGGCTGTTGGTATGTCAGTATTTGATGTACCATTACTGATACCTGATGTAAGTACAGTTGCCCAACTTAAGTTACCTGAGCCGTTAGTTTGTAGAAACTGTCCGCTTGAACCACCAGTAATAATTACATTGCTATTAGGGCCTAAGTTGCTTACGCCGTTGGCTGTAAAGTTGATAGTAGATACATCGCCATTAGCTTGTATTATTGTTACTGCAAGATCGCCTGTAGAGAATCCTGCTATTGAATTAAGCGGTTTTAATGCCATTGTATGTAACTACCTGTAAAGGATATATCATTATATAGTTCTATATTGAGTCACCCAAACAGTTGAGTTAGAACTTGAAGGGGTAACTTGCAACGCTATATTACTACCTACTACATTAACTGCTATTGTACCAGTACCGCTGCCTAAATTTACACCTCCAAACGTTGAGTAATCTACATTAGTACCATTAGTAACAGCAGTGACTAGTGCCATACTATATTTTGAACCTGTGTTATCAGTTGCCTTAACTATCCATTCAATACCAGTTACTCCACTTACAGGAATAGTTGATATTGTTTGGTTAGCAGATGTAGTAGTTGTAGTAACTGTGCCCCAATAAATCGCAGTATTACCTATTTGAGTTCCAACACTAGCACTTATGTTTCCACTAGTAATTAAATTACCACCAGTTATATTGCCAGTAGCACTTACTACGCCGGTTAAACTTACGTTACCTGCGCTTACGTTAGCAGTAAAGACACCTGCTGCTGCACCGATGTTGCCAACATTAGCATTGCCAGTTACACTTAATGCTCCAGCAGTAGTTAAATTACCGCCAGTGACGTTGCCTGTAGCAACAATCAATCCTGCAGTGCCTAAATTACCTACGTTAGCATTACCTGTAACAGCAAGTGTTGTTAGCGAACCAACGCTTGTAACGTTAGGCTGAGCAGCTGTTGTTAATGTACCAGTTAATAAACTTGCGCCTATAGTACCACTATTAGCATATACATTACCTGCTATAGCATTGCCTGTGACTGCTAATGAACCAAGTGTACCAACACTTGTCAAACTTGAATTTATAATACTTGCGTTTAGTGTTGTGCCAGTTAAGTTAGCAGCGTTTGCTGTAATAGATGTATTTGCAGCATTAGTCAACTGACCTTGTGCATTAACAGTAAACGTTGCTACCGCATCGCCATTACCATATGTACCTGCTGTTACAGTGGTATTAGTTATACTGAAAACTGTACCGGTTAATGTTAGACCTGTACCTGCTGTAAATGTACCAGCACCACTAAATTGAACCCATTCAATTGGACTTGTGCCTACTGTCGGAACTGCATCAATCTGCACCCAACCAGTTGAGTCGTATTCATTGCCGCCTGTGACAAATGTAAAGTCACCACCTTGTATCTCACTAGAAGTGTTATAGTCAGTTGCTCTTGTTAATACTGTGCTGCTTGTAAAGACATAGATACCATTTTGTGCAGCAGCCGTCTGATTTTTAACAAGTATGCGAGTACCAACTGTTGCGATATTTACACCGTCAATAGTTGTATATGATCCTGTGGTTGTGAGTGTTGCACCTACACCTGCAGTGCCGTTATTATATGTAACAGTACCGCCTGATATTACAGCAAGTGTATTTGGTGTTGCCGCTGCACAACTTGCGTGTATGTGCAAACCTTCTGCCACTTCATCAACATATTGTTTGGTAGCTGCGTCTGTACTTGCTACAGGTGTAGCAAGATTTGAAATTTTCTTAGTTGATACATCGACAGCACCTGTGCCAGTTGGTGCTAGTGTAATATTTTGATTAGTACCAGCTGCTGTAATACTAATACCTGATGTTTTACCAACAATTAAATCCGTAACAATATTTGCACTTGTTGTGACGTTGCCAGTAACACCTAATGAAGTTAATGTACCAACACTTGTGATATTTGGTTGTGCTGCTGTAGTCAGCGTGCCTGTTAGTAAACTTGCACCTATAGTACCACTATTAGCATAAACATTTCCTGCTATAACATTTCCAGTTACATCTAATGAAGTTAATGTTCCAACACTTGTGATATTTGGTTGTGCTGCTGTTGTTACAGTACCTGCAGTGCCTGCAGTTGCTACGTTTAAGTTAGCAACTTGAGTTGTGCTTGTAACTACGAGTGGGGCAGTTCCGGTCGCTACATTACTTTCTAGCGTACTTGCAACAACTTTGCCGGCAGTATTTATATTACCACCTGATACATTACCTGTGGCTGCTACCACACCAGCAGTAGTTAGATTACCACCTGAAACATTACCTGTTGCTGCCACTACACCTGCTGTAGTAAGATTACCGCCGCTAACATTTCCTGTAGCCGCAACGACTCCTGCAGTAGTAATATTACCGCCAGTAACATTGCCTGTCGCTAAAACCAGTCCTGCTGTAGTTAAATTGCCGCCAGTTATATTGCCTGTTGCGTCTACTACACCGGCTGTAGTTAAATTACCACCAGTGACGTTACTTGTAGCATTTAATGTACCAGTAATATTGGCACCAGTTGCAGTAACTACTAATACATTAGCAGTGCCATTCACACTTGTGTTTACATTGCCATTTGCTACTGGAATATTAACATTTGATGTGCCGTTACTAATTTGTGACTGCTCAATAGTAGTCCAACTTACATTACCTGATCCATTAGTTGATAGGAATTGTCCGTCAGTGCCGCCAGTGATTATTACGTTACTGTTAGGGCCTAAATTACTTACGCCATTAACTGTTAATCCAGTTAGTGTCCCAACACTTGTTATATTTGGTTGCGCTGCGTCATTTACCGTATTTGACAATGCCGCCGTCGCTGCCCTTAGATTTGCTACTAATGTAGTAGATACCACTACAAGTGGGGCAGTGCCAATTGCTACATTACTTTCTAATGTGCTTGCTACAACCTTGCCTGCTGTATTGATATTGCCACCTGTAATATTACCGGTAGCAACAATTACTCCACCTGTAGTTAAATTACCACCTGATACGTTACCTGTTGCTGCAATTAATCCAGCAGTACCTAGATTACCTACGTTAGCATTACCTGTAGCATTTATTGTGCCTGCAATATTAGCACCAGTTGCAGTAACTACTAATACATTAGCAGTGCCATTCACACTTGTGTTTATATTGCCGCTTGCTACTGGTATATTGATATTACTAGTACCGTTCGCTACTTGCCCTTGTAAGTTACCTATAAAAGTGTTTGCTACAATATTACCATTAGCGCCAATATTGATACTAGCCGGGGTAACTAAATCGCCATTTGTTTTAAATTGCCAAGTTTTTACATTACCTGCATTACCCAGGTTTGTTGCAATATATGCACCGTCTGGCGAATCTTCTACCCAAACTGCTGTGTTTGCATCTCCACTAAGTATTTCTACAAATTTTGATGTTGTGCCTGCTTTGATTGATACGTTTCCATCGGTAGTATTAATTCTAGCATTACCTGGTAATGTAATATTACCAGTAGATTGAAATTCTAGTGCTTTCGAAGTGCCTGATGTATTAGCAGTCAATGTAATAGAATTTGCTGATTGTATGTTTGACGTAATTACACGTTCTGTGCCTAAGTTACCAACATTAGCATTACCTGTAGCATTTAATGTACCTGCAACATTGGCTCCTGAACTAGTTACTACTAATACATTAGGTACACCGCCAACACTAGTGTTAATATTGCCATTTGTTGCCGGAATACTAACATTTGATGTGCCGTTGGCTAACGGCCCTATGAGGTTAGCGCCACTTATATTACCAGTTGCAATTAATATTTCTGTACCAATATTTCCAATGTTAGCATTGCCAACAATATTAGCAAGACCAGCAACATTTACGCCTGTCGCTGTTACTATAAATTGAGCCGAGGCATTACCTGCAACAAATGTTGCAACGTTTCCACCTTGGGTTAATGTTATATTAGTAGTACCATTTTTTAGTAATCCACTATTAATAGTAGTAATATTACCAGTGGTAATGATTGCTGTATCAGTACCTAAATTACCAACATTAGCGTTACCTGTAGCATTTAATGTACCTGCAACATTTGAACCTGTAGTTGTTACTGTAAATACGTTTGCTACACCGCCGACACTTATATTAACATTGCCGTTTGCTGTAGGAATAGCAACATTACTTGTACCATGTAGAATTTCGTCTGTTTCTAAAGACCCAGCAGTTAATACGCCAGTTACGTTTGCATTACCTGTTACTTTAAATAATTGTGTAGTATTATTAAATGTTAAATTTGCGCTTGCTGCAAAGTTATCATTCATGTTAAATTGCAATTCAGTATCACTTCCTGCTGCTTCTTGGAAGTCCCAGGGCACACCATTGCTATAATATAAATTATCTGTTAAAATTCCAAATGCTGCATTTGTATTGCTTATCGCAACATTGCCTACAAAAGTACCTTTATTTGCTGTAATATCTGCGTTTGGTAAAATTACATTGGCAGGAACTTCCCCTACCGAGAAGCCACCTACTGAATTTAGTGGTTTAAGTGCCATGTCTGCTAATCTCCGTTATCATTATTTATCGTTTTCTCATGTTTGATATGATGTGATCTGCATTTTATGCGATTGTAAATCTGCTGATTGTGGACTTAATTGTAAAACTAATGCCGGATCTGCTATAGTATTTCCAGCGAAATAATTTACGCTAAAGTCCCCTATATAACCGTTCACAGGTAATGTACTAAATTCTACATAGTTTACAGTAGTACCATATATTACTGCTGATATCTTTGTAATATTTCTAATATTTGCTGATGACTGAGTAGATATAATAGTAAAATCGACTCCGGCTAAGTTGGCAACTGGTAAGCTTATAATGGTTTGGTCAGAAGCTGCACTATTAGTTGTAGCGAAATAAACATTACTGTAACTAAACTTATATATACCTGCACCTATTACCATTGAGTTGGCTATTAAGTTACCTGCTAATTGCAAGTTACCTGTAACAGAATTATAAACTAAGTTTGGACTACCAGCAAACGCACCGTTGTTGTTAAATTGTATTTGTGTATTACTACCACCAGGCGTGCCGTTGCCCCCACCACCTCCTTCTATCCAACTTAGATTGCCAAAGCCGTCAGTAGACAATACATAACCATCAATACCGCCGGTAATATGAACATTACTATTACTGCCTAAATTTACATTAGCAGAGTTAGCAAAGTTGGCCTTACCTAATACTATCAAATTTGCATTTGCATTTATATTAGCATTACCTGAGGTTACAGTTAATCTAGCTGTTTGCGTTAACCCACTGGTTGTAAAATTACCAGAATTAGTTGTGCCATTAACAGTTAATGAAGTTAATGTACCAACGCTAGTAATATTTGATTGTGTACCTTCACTAACTGTATTTGCAATATCTGCACTATCAACGTTTAAGTTGGCAACGCGAGTTGTTGATATTACTTGTAATGGAGCAGTACCGTCAGCTACATTTGATATTAATACGTTTGATGCTGTTATATTACCTATAACTTTTAATGATGATAATACATTACCGACAACTGTGATGTTACCAGTTTGTGTATTTCCATTAACAACAAAAAGATTATTACTTGTAGCAAAAGTAAGATTTGCTGAAGCAGCAAATACATTATTATTATTAAATTGAATTTGTGTATTACTACCTGCTGGGTTAGCACTACCAGCAGGTCCGGTAGCTCCTTCTGGTCCAGTAGAGCCAGTCGATCCTGTTAGCCCAGTAACACCTGTACTACCTGTAGCACCTCTAGAGCCTGCTGGACCTGTGGCTCCGCTTGGTCCTGTTGGACCCAAATTACCTGTAGCACCTTCTGCGCCTGCTGGCCCAGTAGCACCAATTGGACCTGTAATGCCAGTAGCGCCTCTTGGTCCAGTTGCGCCTGTTGGGCCAAAGCCCGCATCACTCCAATATAATACACCGTTACCATATGTTGTTAAAACTTGATCTAAATTGCCGCCCGGTATATTAATATTACCAACATTAGAAAAGTTTACTTTATTACCTACAGTAAGATTTGAGGTAGTAGTTTGATTTACAACAGTTAAACTATTACCAATAGTAGTATCATCGCGTAAATCAATAGTTAAAGTTTGTGCTGAATTACTGTAGACAGCATAATTTGCTGTGCTGTTTCCAGCACCTATACCTATACCTAGACTACTTGTTTGTACTTGTACGCAAGCAATTTTTGCACTAATAATAACATTACCAGTGGGTTGATTGACACTTATTCCTGCCCCAGACTTTACGCTTAGTACAGAGCCTGATTCTTGTGAATCAAATAATTGATCAAAATTAAATTGTACTTTTTCAAACGCAACACGGATCGCATCTGCATTTGGATCATCGGGAAAACTACCGAAATCAATATTTTGTTGTGTGGCCATTGATAATAATACCGTTAATATAGTATTTATTCTTAAAAAAGAAATGCCCGGCTAAGCCGGGCACTCTAGTTAAGTAATATACTAAAATAACTTACTTTTTAACAGCAGGCTTTATACCCGCCAACTTAATCCATGAATTTAAATCTTCTTTTTCGCCGGTTCTAGCATCTTGTCCTGTAATGACAGGAATAGTTGTTTGACCAGTTACCTTAGGCTTGTTTAAACCACCTGCTATAGTTTTAGTCATAAACTCAATATCTTGTTCAAATGCTGTGTCTGTGCCTTTGCCCCCGGCATTGTTTGCCCACTCATCAACTTTCTTTTTCTTATCTTTCTTATCATCGTATTCAATGTCTTTAGTTACTTTCTTACCAGCCTTTTCTGCTTTATCATCATCTTTACCCTTATGACCTTCATCATATTCTATATCTTTAGTAACTTTCTTACCAGCTTTTTCTGCCTTTTTATCTTTTTTCTGAGTTGATTCCTCTGCTATCCATGCTAGTTTCTTGTATAATGATAAAAAGCTTGATTCGCTCATTGTGTCATTCTTTTCTTCTCTGTCTTTCTTGTCGTCATATTCAATATCTTTAGTTACTTTCTTTCCTGCCTTTTCTGCTTTATTGTCATCTTTACCTTTATGACCTTCATCATATTCTATGTCTTTAGCAACTTTCTTTCCTGCCTTTTCAGCATGTTGATCCATTTTATCAGTTGATTCTTCGTTTACATCTTCTGCTTCTTCTTGTTCTGCCTGACCTACTGAATTTGAACCCGGGGCTTCTGCGCCATCTTCGTTGGTAGCACCACCGCTTGCTGGTTTCCCAACATTATCTAACTCAGTGTTTCTTGCACTAGCATCGAAACCATCATCTTCAGAACCATCACTTTCTGATGTTGTAGCATATAATGTTTGATCTTTTGTTAGAACTTCATCTACTGCCTCTTTGTTACATACGTGATTTTCTTCCATTGTGCCGCCACATTCATCACAAGGCTCTTTCTTCATATCCTCATTTCCATGCAAATCTTCATCTTTATAATCATCATCGTCTGAGCCTATTTTTTGTAATAGCCCTTTCATATCTGAATGATGCATTTTTGGAGCACCATAGTCACTTACTGTAGTAACTACTGCTGCTGGTTCTTCAGCATCGCCCATACCACCTAGGCCAACTTGCTTAATGAATGCTAATAATTTACCTGCTTCATCTTCTGTGCCAGTTACGCTTACGCTATCTGGTGCCCCTTGATTACCAGTTGACATAGAAACACTTAGACCTTCATTTACAGTTTCTTCTACATCTTCTTTTAATAATTCATTTAGTTGTTTGTCTAATGATTCAAATGCTAATGACTCTGTTTCTAATACGTCTGAGTCTTTAAATTCTTGACCAAATGCCTTGAAAGTATTGCCAGGAGTAGTTTTGGCTTTGTGCTGCATGTATGCAGTCTTGTCCATCTCGTCTAGTCCTGCTTCCATTGTTGCTACTGCTTCTTCCATACCAGTAATTGGTTCGTTCTTAACGCCCATACCATAGCATTCATCTAGGCCAGTCTTGTAGCCTTCATAATAATGTTTTGCTTCTTCCATATCTTCATAATGTTTGACACGGCATGCGCGTTCTCTTAAACCATCTGCCTGACCTTCTTGATAGGCTGCTCTGTGTTTCTTGTTCATAGATTCTTTTACCTGTGTAATTTCTAGTATGTTGTCATTACGACCGGCGCCTAGACCTGCACCGTAGTCAGGACCTGACTTGGGAATTTCTGCCTCTTTAGTTTGTTTTTTAATTGACTTGGCAATTTTATGTGCCTTTGTAATTGTTGACTTTTCCAATGGTGGCGTATCGCCAGTTCTTTTCATTGCTGCCGCCATACCAATTGCATATGGGTTTTTTGCTTTTTCGTCAACTTGTACCTCG
>Ga0194122_10004545_pt1 | contig 13431 bp, 10 predicted proteins | sample TA2MahCa10mmetaG_FD_155487 | JGI IMG/M metagenome (GOLD analysis project Ga0194122, IMG submission 155487) | Freshwater microbial communities from Lake Tanganyika, Tanzania - TA2015021 Mahale Deep Cast 10m | ecosystem: Environmental > Aquatic > Freshwater > Lake | place: Tanzania: Lake... | reverse complement strand
TTTCTACTTCTACGAGTATCAAATTGCATCTGGGCTGCGGCGCGAGCTGGCCCACCAGATGAAAGCCTGTCTACATCGTAGTCATCTTCGTCCCACGGTTCTGGAGTTATTGATGGCAGGAAGTCCTGCTCGACCCACTTCATCGCGGAGTCCATATTCTTAAACGACTCTGGATGGTAGTACTCATCTCCAGACTGGCCGCCATCGCGTGCGTAGCTTCCAGAAGTTCTCAGAACAAAGAACTCTCCACCGTCTTCGGATATTGAGTAAGTCGTTTCGTTATCTGGATTTACAACCCATTCGTCACCCTGTTTGGTGGCCTTAAAGCTGTCGTCCGCTTCTGAAAGTCTTACGCCTTTGTACTTCTTCTTGATAGAAGCCATAGCTGCACCTTTGCTTTCGGCATTGTGCATCTCTTCTATGTCTTCTGGGGTTACGCCGTCATAGGCATATACCCCACCCTTGTTGAATCCGACAACAAGCCTTTTGTTGTCGGCATCGTAGAATGCTCCAGTCAGCGCTGAACTACCGGCCGTATCTATTCTCTTGCGTCCAGAAGAGAATTCTTCCGCTGATGGGCCATCCTTGCGCTTTCCGGGACGAGTTTTGGCGCGTAGAACATTTCTATCGCGGAATCTCTGAAGGTCCTCTTCTGACCATGCTCCCTGATTTGATTTGCCCTGTCGCCGATTCTTCCGACCTCTACCGGTTCTGCCAGAGGAGAGTCTTTCTCTTCTCCAGAGTCTGCGCTTCCTGCTTTCTCTAGCACCCTCTGGGAAAAGAAGGGAATTAATGTGAGAATACATCTCTGCTACATCGAAATCTTTTCTACGATTCGTTGAATCCATGCGCTTATCAAAGACGAGCGAATCCAGGGTGTCGAAAATGTCCCTATTGTCTTCTTTGGCTATCTTTTCTGCTTCCTCAAATACTCTTTGACCAACTTTTTGACTAAATGTAAGGTCGCGCTTACCTGCTCCAGAAGACAGCCTCTCTCCATCGTCTTCCCTGCCGACACTGGAAACATAATCCTTATACTCCGCATAGGAGCCAAAACCCTGCTCTCTAGCAAAATCATTTGCATAGTAGTCTGCCATCTCCTGAAGCTCTTCGTCGGTTGGCTCCGGAAGGCTGCTGTAGTGTTCGTCCATGCCACGACGGGCATCGAGTATGTCTTTCTTTGCCCCCGCGCGAACTTCGGAAACAATTCTTTCGCTAACCCCTAGCTCCTCCGCAAGTTCCGCATCAGTTAGTTCGTCTTCGCCGAATCTAGTTACGTATTTGTCAAATATCTGATGAGAGACATCTTCTCGTGTTACGGCCCTCTCAAATCCTTTTCTTTCCTTAGTCGCTATGTCATCCATAGACATGCCAGTTAGCTTTTTGATTGAATTGCGGCTTAGACCAGCTTTACGACCCTCGAATATCGCGTCGCTTCCGTCGCGACCGCCGAGTCTCATCCGTGCTATTTCTCTAGACTCGATTCTTCTAACCTCTTCACGGGACATGCCGAGCATTCTGCCCATATCGTCGAGTGTGAGGCCTGTCATTCTGTAGGCAAGTATTTCGCTTGGTGTTGCTCCATCCCTGAGACGCTTCATCTCGCGCATCTCCATTTGGCGGACTGTTCCCCTGTCTATTCCGTATGCTCTACCTACTTCGTCCAGGGTTTCACCCTTCATGCGGCGAGAAAGTATTCCTAGATTGACCTCTCTATCGGCCATATCTTCTGCCATGACTCTCTTGACAGATTGGCGTCTTTCTGCTTTGTTTCTTCCGGAAGAGAATCTTGATTCTCCATCACCAAAAAGGTTTAATGACCTGTCGGAAAGAACTGATGACAGGAGACTGCCATAGTCGTATGGGTCGTTCTCTCTATCTTTTCTTGACTGAACAGCCTTAGATATAGCGGAGTCAAGGTCATCATCCAGGGATATTTTGTTGTCTTTGTTGTAGTTATCTATATCGAGGAAGAACTCTGGGTCGCCAGGTCTAATTTCCTCATCTATCAATCTGTCAAATGTCTCTATGAAGCGTCTTGCTTCTTCTACCGAATCAAAAGTATCTAGTTCATAGATGTAGTCGACGGAGCCATAGTCTTCTCCCCTGTACATGCCGACAACAGTCCATGCTCCATCATCTGGACCATCAAGGCCAATATCGGAAGATGGAACTATCTCCATGTCGACATTTTCGGTATTGATTCTGTCTGCTGCTCTATTGCCGCCCAGTTCGGAATCGAATACAAGCTCGTCTTCTATTTCTGGTGGATACTTGCGCCCAGATGAAAAAGCCCCCATTCGAGACTTGCCCCATGAATATGGGTATTCCCTGTCCCTTACGCTTCTTGAGCTAGATGGCAGGCCGTCCGATGGGGTCAGCTCTCCATTTGCTGCTTCTAGTGCCTCTGTAAATTTTTGATAACCCTCATCGTCAAGGCGAATCATCGCCCTCTGGGAACCCCTATTGAAACTCCTGTCCTCTAATGAGGATTCTAGGACGTTCTTCCAGCCAAGAGATACCTCGCCGGTTCTGTCGTTATATTCTGGATGCATCAATATGCCGGCGTTAGGCATAAGTATTGCCTTCACGTCATCGTCGCTGACCTCTTTACCATCGTTCATAAGTTGGTCTAGCACTCGAGTGTCTACTCTGTTTCCGCGACCAGAAGAGAATCCAACAACGCTGGATTTCTTGCGCCCACCGAATGCTTTTTCGTGTTTTCCATTTGGACCGAATCCGGCGTCTGCGAGCATTGCCGCAAGCGTATTTTGGCTTTCTGGACCAGTTGGCGTTGCCATTCTGAATGCCAATGCATCTAGTACTGCCGCCCTTGCACCAGCAAGTTCGTCATCGGTTACATTTTCACTGGACTCTTCCCTATCGAGATAGTCACCAAGGCGCTTTGTATATCCACCGAACCATGTTAGGTAGTCCATGGACGAACGCGCTTTTTCGCTAAAACCCTTCGGCCTTCTATTTCTTTCATTTTCCTGCCACTCAAGAATCCCGACGTTTGTTGCTATTTCTCTAGCCCTCTGCCACTCCTCCGACGTATTCATTGAAGCGACGGTTCCCTCTCTTGGGATATCCAGCCAAAATCCGTTGTTTTTTCTAAATTCTGCTACAAACTCTTCGTGCTTATTTCTTGTGGCAACTTCGTCTGGAAGGTCAAATTCTCCAGTTGTACCCAGCGGAGCATGTCTTCTTTTGCGTCTGTCTTCTGGGGTAATGGCTTTTCCTGAAGAGAATCTGTCGGAACCTTTTATTTTGTCGCGCTTTGATATTTCGGATGAGTAAACAGACGCTCTCTGACGGAGGGAGTCGACACTTTGTCTAGCTTTTCCGATTTCTGAAGAAGATACTTTTTTGCCAGAGTCTCTATCTGCCTGAATCTTTTCTAGATTCTCTCTAGCCTTGGCTATTTCTCCTCTAAATTTGCCGACCGTTCTCACTAGGTCATCCGTTGACATCTCTTCCGGGTAGCCGAACTTAGCTACATCATTTGCCATTTCCTGGCCAAGGACAGGGTTTGGTGCGCTCTTTGAGCGACGTATTGCATTCGCAATTGATTCGCCCGATGCCCTACTTCTGCCCTCTCCAGGGCGTGGGGCAGCGGATACTTGGTTTGTAAGTTTCTTGCGCGGTCTTGGAAGGACGGGGTCAATGTTTCTGTCAAAGCCAAGCTCTCTGGCTCTTTCTTTGCCGAGTTCTCTTAGTCTTGCTCCAGCATCATCTGTAAGCGTCACTCTGCTAGGACGAGGCGGAGCAGGAGTTAATGGAGCATCCCACGGCGCTCCGGACCTTACTCTCGGCGGACCGGGTTTATCTGCATTAACAGCAGAGCGGGCCCTTTGCTTGTCTTTTGATGGCTTCTTCTTCCGGCCAACGCTGCCCGCAATTTTTTCTACTGCTTTTTTAAACCCAACCCAAACAGGATTTCTTGAACCCTCTCTGGCCCACCCGTCTCCGTCCGGGTCGTTGAGAGATATTTTTGAAGGGTCTAGATTTCCAGCTACACCGCCAGTTGCTGCGCCAATTGCTCGCGCTGCTCTGCTACGACCTTTACCGCCACCAATGTTTGGAGCATCAAGACGCCTTCCAGCGCCAATGCCCCTTCGGATTTTTCCCAGCACGGACTTAGTCGCGACATCAAGAGCTTCAATTAGCTCTGGATTGTGTGCTGACTTAACTACAATCCCCTCCTCGGTTACTCTGGCGTCAGCGTTGTAATACTCGAGAACTGGGTCAATCATTTGCCTTAACTCAAAAGCCTCTGCCGGCTCTACTGGTATTACGTATTCCGATTTTTCATTGATTAGATGTTGAAGACTCTCTATCACCTCCATGAGGGCATTGCTTGTGTCTGGCTGCGAGGTCAGCTCGCTATAAAAACCGGCACTCCAAAAATCACCAGATTGCAATGACTTTGGTGTTTCTGAGTAATCGTCTCCCCAGTATGCATCTCCTGGTGCCCCAGGAGTCTCGGGAGTGTAAACGGTCTGCGCGTTGACCTTCTCTGGCTTACCAAACATGAATTCACCATCTGCATAGTGATACGCAAGTCTGTACGTGCAAGACGAACCGTCGCTCATAATTCGGTCAAATACAACAACATTGTCTCCAGCAGAGCGGACAATTATGTTCGACCCAGTTCTTGCGACCAGCTCACGGCGAAGAGCAACTACCATGGGGTTTTCAGGGATAGATGGTCTTGTTGGCTTGACTACTGACCTCGGCGCCGTGGACGGAGCAGGGCTTGGCATTGATGGAATAGGTTGTCTATTTGCTGAAGGCATTACTGAGGGCATTCCATACTCATGCTTCTCGTTATCGGAAATCATGGAAGCAATATTTCTGAGTGCGTATAGAACCTCTTTTAGTTCCGGAGAATTTTCACTATCGGCATTCGCGATGGAACTAACAGCCCTTTCCATCACTGCGGTGGCATTATTTTCATCCGACTTAACAGATATTGTTCCAGTCAATTGATTTGCACCGTGAAGAACAGGGCTCACCTCGTAAAGCTCTACCTCAAATAGAACATTCGCCTGCATCTGCTGGTCAAATTTTGCGTTGATTGTCTTATACCCAATTGACCATTCCTGCTCTTCGCCAAAGAATGCAACACTCGCAAATGCTTCCTTGCCTTTTTCTGACATTAGGTTGAATTGAACTTTTGCGTAGAGCCCACCAATACCCGCTGCTCTCATCTTGCTCGGAAGTCTTGGGTCGTTTGCTGGAACTTCGTAAATTTCTAGAACCTTGCCGATTGGGTCGTTCCAGTTATGGCCCCACACAACTCTTGGTTTCCGGCGCAATAGGCTTTTGGCGAATGCCCCAGGGGCGCAAACATCGCCAACGGAGTCCTTGTTGCCAATTCCTGCCACGAAACACTCGACTATGCCCCTGGCTTCGTCTAGGTTTATTGCACCCTGAGTGGCAGCTTTGTACTGAATTTCAGGATTCACGAAGGATTTTGACATGAGACTCCTTTGTCAAAGAAAGATAATAAACGACGAAAGCTCGTGCTCATTGAAAGTTTCGGTGTTTTTGCAGTGTTTTTAGTAAACTATTTACTAAAAATTATCTAGTTAAGTGTTGGCCGAATAGCCAGGCCCTACGAGTTTCGTCCTCGGCAATCTCTGGGAGTCTTTTCCCAAGCAAATTGGTGTACAGCGAGACGATATTCGACCTAAATGTGCTCACTCTCTGCTCTTCACCGATAACTGAAAGAGAGGCAAGCATGATATTTGTTATTTCTGATGTCATTTCGGAGTTAATCGACTTGATTCTCTCCATCTGAGACTCAACCTGAACAGAAACATCAGATTCAATTAAATGATTTTTGGAGGATTTCCTAGAAATCTTCACACCCGATGCTGCCTGAGATTCCTTGATTATTGCTGTTATGACCGGCTTGATGTCGTCCTCAAATTGTCTATCCCATGTCTCGGAGTGAAGTATTGATGGAATATCGATAGTTCCGGCCACAAGTGCTTTTTTGGCCTTTGCACCGCTCGACTTCTCGAGAACAACGCGCTGCTGTCTTTCAAGAACCCTCTCTATGCTCCGATAGAGAATCTCTTCCCATCTCTGCACCTCAACTTCTTGCTCTGATTTGGTCTGAATATCCGCATTATCGATTGAGGCTGCTCCCGATGGAACTGGTGCCATTCCCGTTGACATTCCTGCTGGCATTGCTTCTGGCTGCGGGGGAGTGGGTAGACCCGGTATCGGCGCTTGTGCCAACTCCCCGCCACCCTGCGCCGTAACTTCCGCCATTGCCCCAGCCATAGTATTTGGGTCAAGTGGTTGGCCATCGGCACCTGGCACCATCTGCTCTGGACCCGGAGGCATCCCCGGCATGCCTGGGGGCATCCCCGGCATACCCGGAGGCATCCCCGGCATACCTGGAGCACCAGGGACGGTCGCGGAAGCTTTATCCTCCATTTTCTTCTTAGTATTGGCAATCGGAATCAGGTTTGGATTGAGCAATAGCGAATCAGCAAGGTCTGACTCTGTTTCTTTTCTTCCGGAAAGAATTCTGTACTCGTTGTTGCTGATTAGGCCGTTTTGGAATTCATCCATCAAATAGCGATGTCTTTCCTGCTTGTAGAGCATCAGGATTGGAACTTCGCTTGTGTCGAAATCGACGTAGTTCTTATCGTCTAGTTCGTCTAGACCCCGTGAAAGAATCTCCAAATGGGGAAGCATCGTCTCCATCCAAAAGACACGAATCTCTTCCGAAGCATTGCTAAACGTTCTACCGGAAGCGTTTCCAATAACAGACTCTGGAACTCCGAATGATGCAAGAATTTCCTCCTTAGTTAACTGCCTCATCTGTATGTAGGCAGCGTCTCTTGGATTTGCGGATGTGTCTACATAATCAACGCCATCATCAGAAGAGATAACGGATGTATATCCAACACGCGATAGGTTCCCCCTGAATCTGCTGCGCAGCTCTTCTTTGTCGTCATCATCTATTTCCCCACGGAGAACAAGCAGCCCGCCAGGTCTGCCGTCGTTCAGGAGATAGTTTCTGTTGTAGAGCTTCGCTAGATTTTCTATCTCTATAGCAACGCCAGCTGATTCAAGGGGAGTTAAGGACAGGTATGGGTCGAGTGGATGAGGCCTTCTAATCCAGGTTACGTCCTCTTTTTTCAGTATGACTTTTTGTCCATACGGCATTGTCACCTCATAACCAGAAACAAACTTTTTTGCATCTGGTATTGGCGCCGTTGACTGTGCGGGAAGAAGGTTCAGTCCAACTATCCCGCCGTCCCTTCCTCGCACCTTCTCCACAAATGCACCGCGAGTTCCAAGAAGTATCTGTGCCGAAAGTCTGTATCTGAAGATGAAGGCGTTTTCTCCGATGTTCGATTTTGTATTGAGAATCTCCATTAACTCGGAGTTTTGAGAAGCCCTTTTTGAAAGAATCTCGCCATCTGGAGAGTTATCTTTTCTGAGGATTATTGGGAGTCTTGCCTGGTTCCCAGCAATTGCGTCGATACATCTAGCCACCCACGTGACTTTCTGCATCCCTTCTCGGTATGCCCTTTCAATGTCCCAGGAATCCCTATATGCCCTCCCCGCAAGTCCGGGATTGTTGGCTACTGGTGCTCCTGGGCCTATTTCTTTATTACTCTCATTGGAAAGGGATTTATTTACCGGAGAATTCCAAGCCATATTTCCTACTCACGACCTAGGAGGTAGCCAAAAAGACCACACGTTGTCCCTCCCACCAGTAAGCCGGCAGGAGGGTATATTAACGCAGCGCCAATACTGGTTAATAGTATAAATGAAAGCATGAAAATATAAGCGAACAATGCCCGAGTCGTCTTTGCCCGGACTTTTTCTATAAGTTTTGGCATGTGCTATACACTAGCCTATTGTGATGGCCTGCAGTATTAAGGCGTGGTAGATATGAGCAGTGCAGAGGAAGAAAAGTGGAGCAAGATACTCGAATATCTTCAGCCGCGTGTCCCCCCCTTCTGCCCCGAGGACCCCTCAACAACGCAGAAGGTTTTTCTCCGCACCAATGCTATCGAAGCACTATTCGGTGGGGCGGCCGGGGGCGGTAAGTCGTCGGCGCTATTGATGTCGGCACTTCAATATGTAGACATACCGAATTATTCTGCAATATTATTTAGGCGTACATTTGCCGACCTATCTCTCCCCGGCGCCCTAATGGACAGATTTAAAAGCTGGATAAATCTTTACGACGGTGTCCACTGGAATAACAACAGCTTTGTTGGCACGTTTCCATCGGGGGCAAGAATTTCCTTTGGTTACCTAAACAATCAAAACGACTACCTGAGATACAAGGGTTCAGAATTCCAATTCATAGGCATGGACGAAGTAACGGAAATCCGTGAAGCAGACTATAGATACATGTTTTCCCGCCTTCGTCGCCCTGCTAGTGGACCACTTTCTCAGGTGCCCCTTAGGATGAGGTGCGCCTCAAACCCTGCCCCCAACTGGGTTAGGCAGCGTTTTATTGTCGAGGGAATGGAGGATGGCAGAATATTTGTACCCAGCAAGCTTGCTGATAACCCAGGAATTGACGCCGTTTCCTACCGTCAGGCACTTTCCGCCCTTGACCCCATCGAAAGGCGCAGACTTGAGGAGGGAGACTGGTGGAGCACCACCCTTGGAACCCTTTTTGAGCGGGAATCTGTGGAAATTATAGACATGGCGGATGTGCCCAAAAATGACCCAAATGCAAGAATTGTGCGATTTTGGGACCTTGCAGCCACCGAGCCGAGTCACTCAAACCCTGACCCCGACTGGACGGTTGGGACTTTGATGATGTTTTCCGACGGAATTGTCTATATTTTGGACATCAAGCGGGGGCGCCTGAGGGGCGAAAAAGTCGAGCAATTGATAGCCCAGACCGCCTATGAGGACGGCCCAAGTGTCCCAATTAGAATGGAACAGGAGCCGGGCTCCTCCGGGAAGGCCCTCCTGGACCAATATGCCAGATATGTGCTTCCTGGCTATGACTTTATGGGGGCTAGGGCCACTGGGGACAAGGTAACCAGGGCTAGGCCATTTGCCGCAGCCGTCGCCAATGGGAACGTGAGAATTATCAGGGGGCCGTGGCTTACCGCCTGGATGGACGAGCTTTCCTCTTTCCCGGAGGCCTGTGACCATGATGACCAGGTTGACTCCGCCGTGGGGGCTTTTACACATCTTGCCGAATTGGGGTTGCCATCTAAAAGAAGGATTGCTATAGTCCTCTAGGTCGGAATTATCGCCGGCAATACCTACCCACCTACCTACAAGAAAGCGCTACTAAACGTTGTCTATGGAAAAGATTGACGAAATCAAGGAACTTATTTTATCCCTAGATTCCGACCTCACCAAACTGCTGGAGTCGTCCGGAGATGTTGTCGAAGTGGGGAATACCCTGCTTGCTCTTAACCTCATTAAGAGAGACCTCTCCATTATCTACGACTCATTTTCGGCAAAGTTTGGAGAGATGATGGCCGGGGAGTCTGTAGTCACACTTGATGGTAACGCCCTCATTGAGAAGAAGAGTTCGTACGAGCGTAAGGCATGGCAACACAAAGACCTTGCTCGTGCCGTTGTTGACAGGCTTTCCCAAATGTCGGTTGACATGGATACGGGGGAAATTCTAAATTCCCCCGAAGACATTGCAATGCAAATTTTTACATACTGTGCACCCTCCTACTGGCGGGTCAAAGAACTCAACAATATTGGAATCAATCCCGATATGTACTGCGAGACGGGGCAGCTTAAAACAAGCATCATCGTCAGAAAAGGAGATAACCAATGACAAGCGCAAACATCATGCAAATGCTCTCTGAGCCATTCCCCCCAGAAATGGAGCGCATATTGAAAAAGGGGGGTGCTTCACTTACATATATTCCTGTTAGTGAAGTGATTGCGAGACTTAATAAAGTTCTCGGCGTTGACCAATGGTCTTTCGAAATTGTTTCTTGTCAACGTGATTCCATTGACCCCGACTACATCGTTGCCCATGTCAGATTGACCTGGCATGCGAATACGTCAGGTTCGGTAAGTGCAGTTCACCGCGACGGCTACGGCGGTCAGAAGATAAAGCGAACCAGGCAGGGCGACATCGTTGACCTTGGCGACGAGATGAAGGGCGCTGTTTCTGATGCCCTCAAGAAGGCCGCTCAGACCATGGGTGTTGGCCTCTATCTAGCCCGTTCCGAAGATGCGATGGAGGTCGAGGAGGTAATCGCTGCCTCAACTTCTCCTGTATCGCAAGAAGAAGGCGAGAGAATCCAGAAGTGGGAAAACTTCATGGGACTTGCAAAGAGCCTAGATTCCGAACAGAAAAACAAGCTGAATGCCCACTGGGAAAGCTTCAGTGGTGGCAAACCAAAGCCGACAAAGACCAGCGCCACGCATGAGGAACTCGATGAGTTGATTGCTGAAATCATCAAAATCAAATTCGATTCCCCGAGCGCATCAGATGAGTGATTCTGCACTAACACCACCACCACACCTTTCTGCTTCCTCTATAGGCACATTTCGGCAATGCCCACTTAAATTTAAGTTCAGCAAGATTGACCAAATTCCCGAAGAGCCCGGCGAGGCCGCGATGTTGGGAAACTTTGTTCACGACGCTCTGGAAAATCTTTACGGCCTTCCTCCGGAGGATAGAACTCTAGGGGTGGCAAAAACCATTGCGAAAAACATGTGGGATTTGTCGTGGAAACAGCAAGTCTCTCCCTATATTCACAATGCCGAACAACTAAAAATGTTCAGATGGCAGGCATGGTGGTGCATAGAGAATCTATGGAAGATAGAGAACCCACAAAAAATTGAACCAGACGGTCTTGAGTTTGAAGTTTATGGTTTGATTGGTGGTGTAGTGATAAAGGGCTTTATAGATAGATATTCTACGTCCGAGAAAACTGGTCAGATAATCGTTAGCGACTATAAGACCGGCAAAACACCAAAACCTCAGTACTTGGACGAAAAGTTTTTCCAACTGTATATTTATGCAAGCCTTCTTGAGGGAATGGGCGCAGGCGGTGTCGAAGAACTTGAACTTCTCTACCTAAAAGATGGAGTCAAAATAGCAAGAAAAGTGGAAGAGGACGATAAAATTAATACGATTGAGATTGTGCAAGAAGCGAAATCAGATATTGATAGCAGATGTTCTTCGGGAAACTTTGAGCCAGTTACATCCATTTTGTGCAACTGGTGTAGTTACAAAAGCATTTGTCCAGCGTGGAATTGAGAGAAAAGATGATTGACGATTACAGATTTGCAAAAATGGTCGCTGACGACGTGAAAAACCAAATTTCACGAGAGCAGCGAGAGTTTCTCCTGGAAAAGGAGAATTGGTTGAGGTGGAAGGAAGCACTTCTGTCTCTCCTAGAAAACCTCGGAGAGCAAATTGAAGACATCGACTTGGATGAAGAGGCCGACAAACAAAGATTTGAAGACCTCGGCAGGGAAGGCAAGGTCCTTATGGCTGAAGCATCCAGGGTTTATGCCGAAAGAAAAAAGAAGATTTCGCGCTTTAAGTTCTATGTGGATAAAAAGCTTGACCAAGTTGTAAAAATGATTGATACGGGAACGCGAATGGAATCGCCTTCCGCACCAAGCGAAGCAGACACACTACGTCGAGCAATCATTAAGCATAGGGCGATGCTTCGTGAGTACGACCTCGAGGACACAGCAATCGACAGGGCGTTATGGGCCACCCTTGAAAATAAGTGGCTTTTCGACTCGATAGACGCTTCCACCATTTAATGAAAAGAAAGCCTCTAAGGCGTTCGACAAAACCGATGAAGCGGTCTCCCTTGAAAAGACGCTCATCTAAAATGGCGAGCAAGTACAAGAACGAGAGAATACCTCTTGTAAAAAAACTTCTGTCCGAAAGACCGTATTGTGAAGCGTGCCCGATATTCGCGAAGCATGATGGTCTGGTCGCCTACGCAAGAAGGCAATCGGTAGACGTTCACGAACTTGTGCGTCGCTCTCAGGGCGGTTCGATAACGGAGGAGTCAAACCTCATTTGTGTCTGTCGCCCCTGCCACAGGAGAATCGGAGAGAACCCGGGTTTGGCCTTTGAACTAGGCCTATCTTTGCACAATTGGGAAAATTAATTTAATAGGTTTTGAAAATTCGCCCAATTATTAATAGGCGAGCCAATCCTAGTCGCGGTATTATCTACTAACAGGTACCTGAATTCCGCATAAATCGGCAAAGAAGGGAGAGTGGTCCAAGTGTCTAGTGGAGTTACCACGGCAAAGGAGGCGGCGGCCACCTGAGACCCCGAGCTCGTTCGCTGCCTACGACCGTTCAGTCTCTGCAGGACTGGCGGTCGTTTGCTTTTATCAAGTGATTATTTTTATGCTTTAATATTATTTGCGTGCTTTTTATACCTTAGGGCCGCTATAGGTGAACGGGCCCGCACCAGTCATTAATCGGTGCGGGCTCGTTCATGTAGTAGGGTTCATTCGTGAATTTTGTCGGAGTAGACCTTTCTTTGACCTCCACCGGGATATGCAGCCTTGGCTCCCCGTCAATAATTAGCACTAAATCGAGGGGAACTGAAAGACTTTTTCATATTTCTACTCAAATTTTAAATTACTGCATAAACATAAAAAGCTGTTTTGTATTAATTGAAGGATATTCTTTTGCCTCCAGAAATAGCCAGGCTCATAGCATTGGCGAATTGGGCGGATGCGTAAGAATGAAGCTTTGGGAGTCTGGCATAGGATTTGTGGAAATTCCCCCCACCTGCAGGGCCAAGTTTGCGACCGGAAGAGGCAATGCGGGGAAGGGGGAAGTTATCTCGTCAATATCCGCAAAAACTGGAATCGTTTGGTCTGGTTCTGGCGCTGATGACATGTGTGATGCGTGGGTTCTCGAAGAGATGGGTCTTGCGAAGGTCGGAAAATCAAAATATGATTGGCCCTCAAACAACATGTCTGCACTTGACAGGGTTGACTGGTCTTCTCTGAATGAATTTATTAGAAAGGAAAACCATTGAGGAACACGAGGACATCTCCTATTTCTCAGGTCGAGATTGAAGGCGAGCTTATGAGGCTCATGGAAATTCTCGAAGAAGAAACAGAATCCTTTGAGGTGCTGGCAACAGAATCCGCAAAGAAGGAAGCCCTATATAAAGCAAACTGGGCCAAAGAATACCTATCGGCCAAAGGCTCCATAAAGGAGCGAGAAGCTTGGGCTGACTACAAAATGGATGACGCTGCTTACGACCACAAGATTGCCGAAGCCCTCGTTAAGTCCAAGAGGGAAAAGCTACTTTCACTACGAACATCAATCGATGCGCTGAGAACTCTCAATGCGAATGTTAGGGTTCAGACATCATGAGGCCCTGGAGAAGAAAACAAATTAGGCATTCGCCGATTCAATACTCAACCTCAACGTCCACTGCGACCACAACAAAATATT
>Ga0194122_10004537_pt1 | contig 13464 bp, 13 predicted proteins | sample TA2MahCa10mmetaG_FD_155487 | JGI IMG/M metagenome (GOLD analysis project Ga0194122, IMG submission 155487) | Freshwater microbial communities from Lake Tanganyika, Tanzania - TA2015021 Mahale Deep Cast 10m | ecosystem: Environmental > Aquatic > Freshwater > Lake | place: Tanzania: Lake... | reverse complement strand
GAACCGGCCGGACGCTGCAGAACTCACAGTGGTGCTGACGCAATCGCGCAATCGTAGGGGTGGTGGAACTCGCTGACACCCTCAAGCAACAGGCCCGCCAGCTGGGCTTTGCGGCGGTGGGCATCGCCTCAGCCGGCGGCAGCGAACGGCTGCAGCTGCGCACCGCCGCCCTGGAGCGCTGGCTGGCTGCCGGCCATCAAGCCGACATGGCCTGGATGGCGGATCCACGCCGCCGGGCGGTGGAGGCATTGCTGCCAGGCGTTCGCAGCGTGGTGGCGGTGGGGCTGCCCTATTGGGTGGATGCAGAGCGAAGCCCCGGCAGCCTCAAGGTGGCCCGCTACGGCTGGGGGCGCGACTACCACCGGGTGATCGATGGACGGCTGCGGGCCCTGGGACGCTGGCTGGAATCCCAGGTGCCCGGCACCGCCTGGCGCGTTTGTGTGGATAGCTCACCGCTGTTGGATAAGGCCTGGGCCGAAGAAGCCGGCCTGGGTTGGATCGGCAAACACAGCAACCTGATCAGCCGCGAGCACGGCTCCTGGCTGCTGATCGGCCATCTGCTCACCAGCGCTGAGCTGCCGGCCGACCCGCCGGCGGTGCCGGCCTGCGGCGCCTGCAGCGCCTGCCTGGAGGCCTGCCCCACCGGCGCCATCACCGAACCGTTCGTGGTGGATGCCCGCCGCTGCATCGCCTTTCACACAATCGAAAACCGCGCTCCCGAACTCCCCGCCGCCATCGCGGGCGCCCTGGAGGGCTGGGTGGCCGGTTGCGACATCTGCCAGGACGTGTGCCCGTGGAATCAGCGCGGGCTGCCCAGCAGCGGTGATCCCGACCTGCAACCGCGCCCCTGGTGGCTAGATCTGCGCGCCGAGGAGGCCCTGGGCTGGAGTGATGAGGACTGGGACGAGAACCTGCGAGCCTCCGCTCTGCGCCGGATCAAACCAACGATGTGGCGACGCAACATCCGCGCGGCGACAGGGCTTGGGTCCGATGAAGGCGCAGGCGCCGAACGATCGCGGGCAGACAGCTGAGCAACATCCGTACGCATAGCGAAGCGGAAGAAGCACAGCTTCCGTACGGTATGTACAGGAGCTGTGTGAGCGCGCAAAGCACCGCAACAGGGCCGCAACCCGCGGTCAGCCTGAGGATTGCTGCCTAACCTGCGGCTGTGATCGCCCTGCATCGATGGCTGCGCGCTGGTTGAAGGTTCTGGCGGCAGCACCGTTGATGTTTTCGGCCCTGAGCGCCGCACCGGCCCAGGCCTTGGTGCCCTATGTGGTGGTGCCGAGCGAGCGCAACCTCGAGGGCGCCGGCCTCGGCATCGCCCAAGCGGCGGCACGGCTGCTGCGCTTGGGCCAGGCGGAAGACGCGGCCCGGCTGGCGGCCCTCACCGTGCAACTGATTCCCAGCGATCCGCGCGGCTGGGTGCTGCTGGCGGAAGCCCAACTGCGCAGCAACCAAGACAAAGAGGCCGCTGTGTCGCTGGCCAAGGCGCGGGAGCTGGATCCGAAAAACGCAGGCATCCTGTTTGCCCAGGGCTCCCTGGCCCTCAAAGACAGCCGCCCCTCGGAAGCCGCTGACCTGATCCGCCAGGGCCTGAAGCTCGACGGCAACAACGCCGGTGCCTACTTCGATCTCGGCAACGCCTTCATCCTGATGGGCAAACCGGGTGATGCGCTCGGGGCGTTTGAGCGGGCCTCGAAGCTGCGCAGTGATTTCTGGGAAGCGATCAACAACCAGGCCCTGGTGCTCTACGAGCAGAACAAAGACGCCGACGCGATCAAGCGCTGGCGCCGCGTGCTGGAGATCAAACCCGCCGCCGAACCCAACCTCGCCCTGGCCGCTGCCCTCAATACAAAGACCCCTGGCAACACCGAAAGCCTGGAGCTGGCGGCCAAGGCCCTGGCCGAAGACCCCAACTACGTGCTGGACAGCTGGCAGAAGGAGCAGCTCTGGGGCCCCAGGTTGCGCAGCGCTGCAGCCCGGCTGCTCACGGAGCCGGCCCTGAAGGCGGATGTGGAACGGGCCCAGGCCAATGCCGGCGGCAACGACGACCTGGGCGACGAATAAGCCCGTGATCTGTAGGCTGAGCGCCACTTTCAGCCCCCCGGCCTGAGCCACGGATGCCCAAGGCGCGCCCCGAACAGCCGCTGCCGGATCCATCCGATGACCGGCGTATCCAGCCGATCGAGCTGCACCAGGAGATGCAGCGCTCGTATCTCGAATACGCGATGAGCGTGATCGTGGGCCGGGCTTTGCCCGACGCCCGCGACGGTCTCAAGCCGGTGCAGCGCCGCATCCTCTATGCGATGCACGAGCTGGGGCTTACGCCGGATCGCCCCTACCGCAAGTGCGCCCGCGTGGTGGGCGACGTGCTCGGCAAATACCACCCCCACGGCGATCAGGCGGTGTACGACGCCCTGGTGCGCCTGGTGCAGACCTTCGCCAGCCGCAACCCCCTGCTGGATGGCCATGGCAACTTCGGCTCGGTGGACGACGACCCACCGGCCGCCATGCGTTACACCGAAACGCGGCTGGCACCGATCGCCAACGAGGCGATGCTCGATGAAATCGGCGACGACACCGTTGATTTCGCCCCCAACTTCGACGGCTCCCAGCAGGAGCCCACAGTGCTGCCGGCCCAGCTGCCGTTTTTGATCCTCAACGGCTGCACGGGCATCGCCGTGGGCATGGCGACCAACATCCCGCCCCACAACCTGGGCGAGGTGGTGGATGCGCTGATCGCCCTGGTGCGCAAGCCCGATCTGAGCGACGAAAAACTGCTGGAACTGGTGCCCGGCCCCGACTTCCCCACCGGCGGCGAGGTGCTCACCGGCAGCGGTGTGCGCGACACCTATCTCACGGGCCGCGGCAGCATCCCGATGCGGGGTGTGGCTCACATCGAGGAGGTTCAACCCGGCAAGGGCCGCCACAAACGCGGCGCCGTGGTGATCACCGAGCTCCCCTATCAGCTGAGCAAGGCCGGCTGGATTGAAAAGCTCGCCGAGCAGGTGAACGAGGGCAAGATCAACGGCATCGCCGACATCCGCGACGAATCCGATCGCGAAGGCATGCGCGTGGTGGTGGAGCTGCGCCGCGACGCCAACCCCGAAACGGTGCTAGCCGAACTGCAGCGCCGCACCGCTCTGCAAAGCAACTACGGCGCGATCCTGCTGGCGCTGGTACACGGCAAGCCAATCCAGCTCACCCTGCGCCAACTGCTGCAGGAGTTCCTCGAATACCGCGAACTCACCCTGATCCGGCGCACGCGCCATGCGCTGAAACGCACGGAAGATCGCCTCGAGGTGGTGGAGGGTCTGATCACCGCTCTTAACGCCCTGCCCAAAGTGATCGAGATGATCACCGCCGCCCCCGATGCCGCCAACGCCCGGGCCAGCCTGCAGGTGCATCTCGACATCACAGAACGCCAGGCCGATGCGGTGCTGGCAATGCCCCTGCGCCGGCTCACCGGTCTGGAGCAGGAAAGCCTGCGCAAGGAAGCCGAGGATCTACGCCAGGAACGCAGCCGCCTGCGCCACCTGCTGGATGAGCGCCCGGCCCTGCTCGACGCCATGGTGGCCGAGTTCAAAGCGCTCAAAAAACGCTTCGCCACGCCACGCCGCACCCGCCTGGTGGAAGGGGGCGATGAACTGGTGGCCCAGCGCACCGCCGCACAACGCCCCAACACCGAGCTGCTGCGTCAGCGCGCCTTCGAGGGGCTGAGCAGCGATGGCCGCCTGGTGATCCAGGCCGATGGCCAGGTGAAGGTGGTGGGTCCGCAACTGCTGGGCCGGCTGCACCTGGATGAACCGGCACCGCTGGGCGACAACCCCTCACCGGCAAGGCTGATCCTGCCGATCAGCGAGAAGCCAGCGCTGCTCGCCTTCACCGATGCCGGCCGGGTGGCCTTGCTGCGTTGGGAATTCGCTGGCCAGCAGCCGGGCACGCTCGAGAAGTTCCTGCCGGAAGGCATGAGCGGTGAGCGGGTGGTGCAACTGCTGCCTCTCCCCAGCGGTGCCGACGCTGAAGGCACCAGTGTTGGCCTTTTGAGCAGCGATGGCCGCTTCAAGCGGCTGCCGATCGCGGATTTCCAGGAGCTCTCTGGCAGGGCCGCATCTGTGCTGAAGCTCAAGGACGGCGTGAGCCTGCGGCGGGTGGTGCGCTGCCGGGAAGGCGAGGAGTTGGTGGTGGGGAGTTCCACCGGTCGCCTGCTGCGGCTGGCGGTGAATGAAGCCAACCTGCCGGTGATGGGCCGCAATGCCCAGGGTCCAGTGCTGTTCAGGCTGCTGCCCGGAGAAACCGTGGTGGGCGCCGCCGGCGTCACCCCCGGGGGCTGCGTGCTGCTGGCGAGCCGCAGCGGCCAGATCAAACGCCTCACGGTGAACAGCCTGCGCCGCTGCCAACGGGGCGACATCGGCCAGATCGGAGTGCGCTTCAGCGAGCGAGGAGATCAGTTGATCGATTTACAGGAAGCTCGCAGCAACGTGCTGGCCGCTGTGCTCAGCGACGGCCGCAGCCTGCGGCTGGATACAGCCGAGCTGCAGGCCGAGGATGACACCGGCAGCGGGCAAGCCCTGGGGCTGGGCGGCCATGAAGCCGTGGCTGAGCTGGTGCCGCTGCTGGGCTGAAGCTCGGCCAACAACCACTGGAAGCCAGCCAGACAACATCCCAATCTGGCAGCGATCAAGGATCCTGTCGCAGCACACATCACATCCAGGATGCGGCAATCACCAAGACCGAAAGAAATAAGATCTGAGGAGTTAGAAATACAACGCATGGCATGGAGCACATGCGCGCGATAAAGTTTGGATAGACAGGAGCTAGACGGTGCTCAACATCCCATTTAACAGTATCAGCATCAACGCAAAGACCTAAAGCATCGTTGAAAATTCCATGCGACTGGCATTCCGCGTAGGGGGAAGAGAGATAAGACCGAGAGCTGGGCTTCTCAATGGAGAGATCCAAATCAGCGACAGAGAGTTTTCAAGGCTAAGGAGAGCCTTGCGAGGCTCACGCAAACGAGAACTAAAGATTGTGATGATCGACGCAAACGGCAGAGAGGCCAATTTTACAGATGGCATTGAACACTTTTCGCTGTCAGGCAAAATCAGAAGTGTCGCCAAGACGAGCAGAGCTATATTGCGCTCCCCAGAACTTTTTCAATCTTTTCTCACCAGTGCAACAACAACGCTACGGGATCGACCATCGCTAAAACCAGGTCAACTCATACCGGCGACTGCACCTCCTGTGCCCACTCCCCCCAGCGATGATGACAGTGCTGGCAGCGAAAGCTCTCCAACATTTGCGTTGAGGGTTGACAGCGCAACCTCTGAGATCACTTTTGAAGGCACTGCAACAGGCTGAATCACGCTAACTGGGCCAGCAGGCTCAATCTCAACGTTTTCTCGTGAAGGAGTCGCCCAGACCGTATCGATATCACCCCTCAACACATATACGATCACCCTCAGCAGTGATAGCAACAATCTAGACGCTTCAGCATATACATCTGGCATCCGAGTAACAGGATCAACAACCAGCGACTTGATCCAAGGCTCTCCGCATTCAGATGTACTTGCTGGCGGTGCCGGCGACGATGTCATCACGGGTGGTGATGGAGCTGACAGCTTGGCTGGCGGCCCTGGCAACAACGTCTTCCGATTTAACACTGGTGATGTCGATACCGGTGAAACAGTAACTCTCTCGGGCACCACTGATAGCTTCGAAGTTATCACAACTACTGAATTCAACCTAATGAATACAGGAGGATCCATTACGGGTCTTGATGCGATCAGAATTAGTGCTGGTCAAAGCGCTGTTTTCCTCAGCAATCAGCTCACTGGCTTAACATTCACCGTTGATGGTGTCGCCGGTGGCGTTAGTGAAACGCTCGTCGTTAATGCTTCTACGAACTCCGGCGCAACAATCAACCTCAGTGGCGCAACCTTAACCAACGCCATTGGCTCGATTACAGGAGGCAATGGCGGTGACACGATCACTGGCACCAATGCCGATGACATCATCACGACCGGTCCTGGAACGGATATTATTAACGCAGGTGGCGGTAATAATCAGATTACCGGTGCGGGATGGACCAGTGGAGGCTATGAACAGATTACGCACAACACTGCGGGAGCAACTGTCACCATTAGCGTTACAGGCTCAAATGGTGTCAGGCTTATCGCATCCGAACTTGGTGCTTCAGTCATCGCTGCTGATGGTGGTCTACGCAGCATATTCGCCGATTTTTCAACTGCCTCAGTGACTCTCAATGCCAGTGCTTTATCTCAATCGTCTTACAATGCAGTTCTAGAAGGAGGCTCTGCTAACGATACAATTACTGGTGGTGCGGGCGCGGACGTAATCACTGGTGGCGGTGGTGCAGACAACATAACGGCTGGAGCTGGTGTAGATCGCCTGATACACAAAGCCGTCGTGGAAGTTTCAAGCGATAGCAATGCAGCCACAACCGACACTGTTGCCGATCTCGCAGCCACGGATTTTGTAATTCTGAATTTGACAAACGTAAACAACTTTGAGGTTGCTAGCGATGTCATGGGTCACAACACAACTGCTGGCGAATACACAGCTGACACCAACGGAAACGCCACATATACAGATATTGGAGATGTGGTCTTTAACACCACTTCCTTTGTCACCGACACTCAAGCAAGAGCTTTGACCATTCTCAACGCCACTGGGACTAATGGAAACGACACCATTAGCGGTGGAGCGAATGCAGACACTATTACTGGTGGTGAGGGTGCAGATTTCTTGACTGGTGGCCTTGGCTCAGACACATTTAGCTATACTGGCAATCAAACCTCTGGTACCGCACAGACTGGAGATGCTGTAACAGGAGCTATAGATGTTATTGCTGACTTCCTAACGGGCACTGACCGCATTATTGATTTCGACTGGTCAGGTGCAGACGGAGGTTTTGCTGGAACCGGTCAGGCAAATGCTGACTATTCAAGCGCCTATAATCACGCTGCCGCACGTTTCGCAATTCAGGTTGGAGCCGCCTATATTGTTGAGGCATATGGGGCTGGCAGTGCATGGACATCTGTCCTATTTGTGCGCGATTAATTTACTAATCCTAACCCGAATGGCGCAATTCAAATTGGGCTTGTAGGCGCGTATAACAGCTCTGCCACTGCATTAGCCGCGATACAAGCGACCGATATCGTTTAATGCAAATTCTGCTTACCTCAGCGAAAGACACCTCTAATAAGGTAAAGAGGTAGATAGTTTTTATTATGTAAGTGACATGTATTGCAAAGGAATTCATAGAAAGAAGGTGACCTTTTGGGGTCGACACAACCCCTGCAAGGCTACTTTGCGGCATCCTGAGAACTTTGAGCAGTTAAAAGGAGCGATAGCACTTGAGAGCTGGAGCTCTCATTTCGACGAACTCTCTACACTTAACATCGAAAGGCTTCATATAGTTCTTCTCAATCACGTGAACGGATATGCAGCAGTTTTCTGAGATAATATTCAAGGAGACGCCGCCTTCAATTGCTTGCGATATGTATGTGTGTCGAAGCGCATAAATACTACCTTGGGCAAGCAATCCTGCCTTCATTAGGGGCCCTTTACCGCGCCCTCATGGGTTTCTCGTGTGCTTTTCTTAAGATTTAATTTACGCTCCCAGTTGGTGCCCGTCGGCAAATGGACGCTAGAAACCCAACTCAATTGTTAGAGGTCTTGCCGTTCAGCCCTCTCGATAGACCACGTCAACAACGCCTTCAGTTGTCCTCGACTCAGCCTTCCTCAACCTGGCGGTGACCAGCAGAAGCACTTCACCGTCCCAATGAAGAGCACCGGTAATCAGCTTGAAAAGCTCTCTACCAAGCCACTCCCGTAGCCAGCTCCCAAGCCAAACCCAGTCCCTACGCCACCAGCGCCTGCGGCGTATGCTGCTCTAGCACCTGCTTGAGATACCTGCCCGTGTGAGATGTGGGATGAGCCGCCACCTCTTCAGGCGTTCCCGTGACCACGATCTCGCCGCCCTTGTCGCCGCCATCAGGACCGAGATCGATGATCCAATCAGAGCACCTGATCACGTCGAGGTTGTGCTCGATCACCAGCACGGAGTTGCCCTTGTCTACCAGTCTTTGGATCACATCCATCATGTGATGCACCACCCGCAAAATGGTGCTGGGAACAGGGATTAGATGAACACCGACACCGCCAAAGCCAGAACCCAAGCCAGATTCCCCCAAATATCCCCACAAGATCCGAAGAATCGCAGATTTGGCTAACAAAGGCTTCAATGCAGCCCAAGAGACTTGGCCTTGACATGTTTATGAATTAGCCATGGTGCATAAGCAGTCCGATCAATGCGTAAAGCACCATCGCTACGCAACAACAATGGAGCATTGCAGCTCCGAGTCCGCATTGATGGCAAGGATGCCTTCATCAACCGCCTAGGTCGATGGAGCAACCCTAGTGATGTCGCCAAAGCTTTAGCACTCAGTGCCAAGATCTGGTCTGATTACTGCGATGGGTCTTTTGATGCTTCGCTACGGTCATATCAACCCAACAATGCCCACCCAGACACGGGTTTGCTTGACGGTCTGAGGCAACTAGCGGAATCAAATCGACAAGGAAGAACAATCCATGCCTACAGGACTCTCCGTAGGTATGGGAAGACCCTTCGCAACAAGGGTGATGTCGATGAGTTCATCGGGTGGATGCTTGCCAGTGGTCTCCAGAACCGCACGGTGGACGGAATTCTCTGTGAGTTCAGAAGGGTGTGCCTAGAAGAGAGCAAGCATCTCTTTAAGCACAAGCTGAAGGTCAGCAAAGGATCCTCACTGTCAGATGTGCTTAGCACCGAAGAGATCACCCTTGTCCTGGAGGACATGAAGATCAACGAACTCTGGTTTTATCCCCTCTTCTTCCTGTGGTTAAGCAGCGGCATGAGGAATGCAGAGATCAGGGGTCTTACGTGGGACTGCATCCACTGGAATAGTGGAGAGATCGTCATACACAAAACACTTAGAGTTGATGGACTCAATACACACAGATACTTCTGGTCATCCACAAAGACTGGCAAGGAGAGAATCATTCCTATAAACTCTTCAGTTGTCAAGGTTCTGAGTGACCACAAAGACGATATGCAGTCAAAGGGAATTTATGATACCTATGGTTTAGCATTCGTAACTCCGATCACTCACAAGAATGTTTACGACTCTCTCCTAGGCAAAGTGTGGAAGAGAAGTCTAGTGCGATGTGGAATCAAACCACGAAGGTTGGACGCTCAGCGTCATTCATTCCTCTCTCATGCACTTGCAATTGGCAACTCGCCTGCTGATCTTGCTCAAATGGCGGGTCACAGCACTCAAATGTTACTCAAGACTTATGCCAAACCTACTGGGAGAATCAGACTTCCTGAATGGCAGACAGAATCGAACACAGTTTTGACGAAGGTTGCTTAAAGAGTGCTTCCAAAAAGTCAACTGCAGTCTGTTGGATGAATTTGTTGTCGTGCAAATACAAGATAGATTGACCGCCATAGGCCCCTGTCTTGTCAAGAGATGAACAGAATAGAAGAATATAGGGATCCACAGAATGCGGGAAGAACAACCTTGCAAGATAGTCTACGAATTCATCGCAGTCATTCTCCGAGTCGTATTCAGACTCAATAAGGACAAAGGTATATCGCTCCGCGAATTTTACTTGTTTTATAAAGCTCTTGATGGCAGCATTAAGGGAATTGAATAGTTCGTGATCATCAAGATCATAATCAATATCAAGGCAGTCTAATTCTTCTTGAAGAGAAGGAGAGGATCTCAGGTCTCTCAAAAGCTGTTGAGCATATTGAGACACAATATTGTCAAGCTGTTCTTGATTAGGAACTCCTTTGAGATAAAGCAAGGCGTGATAATGACGAATATTCCAAGACATAATAAATTAAAATAGTTGTAGAATGTATAAGTGAGACTCTGAGGAGTCAGACGTCGCATGCAATGATTTTACCAGTCACACAAAGTTGTCGTTACTTAATACGACGAGCAAGTTCAGAAGATGTCATCACAAGATGAATCATATGAAGTGCAATAGAGTCAGTTGTCATAAAATCAAGAGTTAGATTGAGCGGTATCGATTGCTTAAGTCAATGACGTCATCATACAGGAACTTGCTTGACGTGTCAACACCCTCGTTGAGACAATACTGCTCCTAACTCTTAGTTGGATCAGATCAGTCCAAAGACATGTTAAATAGAAGGCACGAAAAAAAGACTTTGTAGTTTAAGTTCCTTGGCATTTTTGCTTTGCCAGTGAACACAGTAGTTTACTATTGATCAAGATTAGAACAATATGGATCAGAGGCACGAATACCCTGTTCCGATTCGATCATCTGGAATGCCTCTAAGACGTCAATCTGACGACGTTGTATATCGAGTTTTACCATTAGATAGTCATAAGTCTCTGGAAGATAATGGTCTAAAGATGTCAACTGTTGCTCTATGACATTAATCTTGGATATTATTTTACCCTTGGATTGATTGTTCATTTTTTAATCCTCGTATATTCCAATAGAATCCACTTCTTAATGCAGTCAAGTGGTTTACTTCTATTCTTCTTCGCAATCTCTTGAAGCATAAGGTACTCAATATCCGTAAGGACTAATGATCTACTCATGGATTGACGCTCAACATTCCACTGGGGTTCTTGAGAGTATATTCTTCCTTCTTGATTAGATACTTCACTAAATCGCTCTTGTTCAATCGATAATGAGCACATAAACGATCTCTCATCTCAATAATGTAGTGTTCATGTTGCTTAAAAGAGATTTGATCTCTAAGCGGTTTTACTGGAAATGAAAATGACATATAGAACTTAGATGTATTTTATCAGTATTTATGCAACCTATTGCTGAATTACAGTTTAATTCCTTGCAGCCTTAGACAGCAGGAGGAGCCATAGGGAAAAAGAAGACTATATTGATTTTAAAATGCTTTAGTAATAGATCTTGGTTCAAATCCCTTCGGGATTTGCCCTTCGGGCGTCTCTGAAGATAATTTACTCTATTGACCCTTGGCATCTAGAAGGATCTATAGATACTTACAATATGATGAAACTACTACGTAGTTATTTATGATATTGAGTATCTAAGGGTATCTATGGTTTATCTTCAACACGACACGTAGTTATTTTACTCATTATCTTTACCCATGTCAAGTTGACATGCATAAATGATCATGTTATAATCATTGGGTAGGCATCAGGAATTATATGGAATCTCCTATTGATCAAAAGTATAGGTTAAAGCTTGTGAATGAATATCTTCATGGATACGAAGAGTGTTCAAACAGAAAGTATAAAGCAAGATTCTTCTGCCCATTTTGTCAACAGAACAGAGTTAAGGGCAAGTACTATCAACCCAAAGGTGCTATATTCTGGCAAGTCAGGAGCAATAGTTGGGTATTTAACTGCATTAACTACAAGTGCCTTGGGAAAAGCTATAATATGTTCAATTATATGCATATGCTGAATCCCATACTCGCTAAACGATATCAAGTAGAACGTTGGCACTCTGGGACAACTGGTAAAGGTCACAACTGCCCTTGGCCCAATGTTGTCATTGATGTAACCTAAGATTCATTTAAAGAACATTAGAAGAGAGTATCAGTTAATTTACCTAAGATCATGCATGTATCTAAGAGACACTTACAAAAAGTACAACTTGCGTCAGGAATATTAGGTTCGCAATTGCTTATTTGACAGCCCAAGATTATTAATGCTAAAGCTTTTATTCAATGACTATGCAAAGACCTGGAGAAAATATTGTCGACTCAATAATAGTTATGTGTGGATACTCACAATTAAACATTGTTGATCATATAATTGACTAGTGTAATTGACCAATAGAACCAGCGAGAATAAGAGGTTAATAGTTTATAGAGCATAACACCGTAGAGAGACGGTGCAAGGTGCAATGCCTAGAAATAAGAAAGATCAGTCAGTAAAGCAACAGCAAGCTCAATCCCACTAGGATTTAGAAACGAACCAGATTTAGACTGGAGATTAGCCACAAATGTACCGTATCCGACATTGTTTTTATCGGTAGCTTGTTCTGTAAACTTTATAGAACCAATTACTTTATCTTTTTTATCAAGTATTCCGTTCTTGTTCTTGTCGAGATATAGTCTCCCAGTGCCTTTATTGTTGTATACGCCAAATCCTTTAACTGTTGCGTCATCGGTTGACCATGAAGCAATGTTGGGCTTATTAGTGGTAGACCAGATGCCTGTAATAAGATCTTGGGTCATCAGGAGTGTGCAAATCTTCGTTACTATATCACGGAATCAATAGCGGAGTCTATGCAGTTATTGCATAACTCCTCTCTTGATTCCACTAGAAAAAGGTAGACGTATTGTAGAGGGCTTGGATGGAAGCCTTTGAATTACAGCTAAAAGTCATAATATTTACCATGCATGATGAAGGTATTTAAGTCTGTCAGAACTCAACCAGATAAAATAGTTTATTGCTTCCTTGGAGGTCGTTCCACATCCCAGCATTACCATAGCCCTTGCCATCAGCTGCACCGTAAGGCCAGTTTTGTAGACCCAGGGCCAGATAGTCCTGATTACCACCAAAGTTATCAGGCTCGTTACCTAAAGAACCATTGCCCCATTCAAGGCCATCGACTGGGATAGATGTTCTTGATTTTAACCAACTCCAAGCACCCTCAGAAGCGGCGTCAGATCCTCCTATCCACACATAGGAAGACCCACCTCCATCGTCAGCGGTTGATTTGCTGTAAGAAGAGGGTGCCAAGAGCCCTGTTATGGCATCAAAAACCTGCCTATTCTCACTGGCAGTAGACAACTCAGCTAAATAGCCTCCATACTTGCGAGCATTTGCCTCTGCAGATGCAAAACTTGCCGGCTTGAGAATCAGGGCATACTTTGAAGTCGGAGTGGAAAACGATATAGCCCCCTTCGGGAGAGTTCCAGACTTGCTTTGCTTGGCCATGAGCAAACATCAATTTGAAGACTATTCTAACAGATAATAATCAGTCTGACTGCTCCACAAGCCACTCCCGTAGCCACCTCCCAACCCCAACCCAGTTCTTACGCCGCCACCGGCTGCGGCGGATGCTGCTCCAGCACCTGCTTGAGGTAGCGCCCCGTGTGAGACGTGGGATGGGCGGCCACCTCCTCAGGCGTTCCCGTCACCACGATCTCGCCGCCCTTGTCGCCGCCGTCAGGACCGAGATCGATGATCCAATCGGAGCAGCGGATCACATCGAGGTTGTGCTCAATCACCACAACACCTCCCACAGCAACTGAAGTTTGAGCGTCAGAAAATCCCAGAAGCCAGAATCCAAGCCACTCCCAGTCATTTCTCCCAAAATCTCCCGTTGGGCTACGAACGGCTACGGAGCCACAAAACTAGCTTGGCTTCCGTTGTGCTCCAGCCGTAGAACACTGGCATGAACCGCCAGAAACATTGA
>Ga0194122_10004533_pt1 | contig 13471 bp, 11 predicted proteins | sample TA2MahCa10mmetaG_FD_155487 | JGI IMG/M metagenome (GOLD analysis project Ga0194122, IMG submission 155487) | Freshwater microbial communities from Lake Tanganyika, Tanzania - TA2015021 Mahale Deep Cast 10m | ecosystem: Environmental > Aquatic > Freshwater > Lake | place: Tanzania: Lake... | reverse complement strand
GACTACGCGGATCCCAGAAGCTTCCGCCCCATCACCTTATCATCGTTCATCCTCAAAACACTAGAACGACTGGTACTGTGGCACGTAAATAGGACAACCTTACAGACGGCACCCCTATCAAAAGCGCAAACAGGCTTACGCCGGGGTCACAGCACGGACCTAGCTCTCTCGCGACTTACCCTTCACCTGGAACAGGCCCGATCGACCAGACAGACGGTGACAGGGTTGTTCATGGACATCAAGGGCGCCTTCGATAATGTACCATATCGCGACCTCATCGACATTCTCCGCAGCAAGGGCCTCCCGGAAGACATAGTGTACTGGTACAGCCAAATGCTTACCTCCAGATGCTCGTTTACGCAAGATGCCAACTCCGGCGACCGTATCCTCATGACCCACACAAGAGGGGTCCCGCAAGGAGGTATCCTCAGCCCACTAATGTGGAATCTCTTCTTTGACCCGGTACTCCTAGGGGTACAAACTCCCACAAACATAGTGATCGGCTACGCGGACAACCTTTGCGTCCTCCAAGCCCATGAGGCACATCTGGAAACCATTCTCCAAGCACAAATGGCACTGTCCGTTATGGAAATATGGAGTCGCAGGACTGGCATGCAATTCTGCCCAAAGAAATCGGAATCACTGATATTCCAATGGAGCAGAAAACGGGTCACTGACCTCCCACAACTACAAATATACGGTCGCCCCATCACGCGCTCGACCTCAGTGAGATACCTGGGTCTTGATATCACAGATCGGCTGAACTGGTGGCCACACATACAGAACAAGCTGAAGTCAGCAAAACGTCTACTTAAACAAACAAACGACGTCCTGGGCCGCCTATGGGGCCCCAAGCCGACCCTGGTGAAATGGACTCTTGACGCCGTAGTCAACCCGAAAGTCCTCTACGGCAGCCACGTCTGGCACAGTCTCCTTCGGAAACAGAAACTGCAGGACGGGCTACGAAGAATCAACCGCTTAGGGGTCCTCTCCATGGCACCATGCAGACTGAATACACCCTCCCGCAGCAGCAGTGAAAAAGGTTGCCCGTCATCCTCGAAGACATTATTTTAAAATTAAATATCGACAGAAAAATCAAAGTCAAGAAATTGGCAGGTGATTTGGGAAAAATGATGTCCTTGGAACCTTTACACATAAAAGCAGCCCGAAAGAACATTCTCACGCTGGCAAGGTTCCGTCTCCATCACCCTGACACACCGATACTGGGACATACTCTAGACATATACAATTCCATGCGCGACACTGGTCTGGCAGACTTCCCGATGGACGATATCCCGTCTACGGAAACTCCTACCCTATTCCAGTCGTACATTGACACCCCACTCCCGGCGTTATTAACAGACCCCTGGATCCACATCAACGGAGACGAGGGAGTAGACCCGACAGCACCGGTGATCTCAATATATACGGACGGGAGTAAGCTGGATAACCAGAGGGACAAGAAAGTCATTGCCTAGAAAGTTACCAAACAAAACAAAAATGACTGGAATTTGTGAAATGCTACTGGTGATTCAATGGATTGGGATTAGACAAGCCATGGGCGGTGGAAAGAAGGAAATGAGGGCGACCGAGAAGCAGAAGGATCTAAAACAATGGATGCCCTAACGAAACGCAATCCGATCACCAACGAGCTGATACCTAGCGTGATCAAATTTATTGACTGTACGACGAAATTCGTAGCTGGATTCGTCTCACCTGAAGCGAGGCCGACGATGACCTCACTCTTATTAGTGATTGACATAAATCCAGAACACAGTGTTAAATTAAAGCAAACATTCGACAAACTGAAGGCTATAGAAGGCACAAACATTCCAGAGAACGTTCTCTCACTTTACAACGTCACAGAATTTGAAAGAGCTGGGGCACAGGAGCCGGGTTCGCCATCTTCCTCGGATTAGATGACATCTCGGTGACGGACCATCCCCCAGTGACGTCCGGCAAGGTCAACATCTGCCACAGTTTCACTGTCTTCCTGGCGGAGGTCATAGCCATCCAGCTGGCCCTGAAAGAATACCACCGCCTCAGAAAGGAGGGCTTGGTCGAAAGGCCCCCAGCTCTAGTCATCAGCAGCGACAGCCAGGCAGCTATCCTCGCCCTCACCAACACGGACATTCGATCCCGCACAGTGCTCGAATGTAAACGCCTGCTGAACCTGACAGCGGGGTTTACCCCGACACACCTTCGATGGGTAAAAGCGCATGCGACGTCCCACAGGAACAACTGGGTGGATCTGCTGGCCAAGGAGGGGGCCAGAGAGGCTCGCTCTCATGGCCCCTTCCCGACCAACACGATCCCGATGTCGTTCCTAAAATCCACGCTAAAGTCGTCCCAATGGGAGGAATGGGCGCACCAGTGGGAAGTACACCCCACCTGTCGGCAAACAAAGATGTGGTTCCCGGCCCCGAATGTCGGCCATAGTCGCAAAATCCTACAACTCTCCCATAAGGAAATAGGAATCCTAATCCGATGGATCACGGGCCACAACTTCCTACGTCGACACGCCAACATAGTGGATCCATACACATACAGTACAGCACAATGCCGTCTGTGTGGTATAGACCCCGAGACGTCGTCCCACATCATAGCGGACTGCATGGCGCTGGACTACAACAGACTGGCAGCTCTCAAAGTCACTCACCTGGTTCAACCATATACCTGGGACCTATACAAGGTATTACGGTTCCTGGAACCCTTAGCGGAAATGATGGAAGACACAGAGGCACCGGCTCAAAGGCTCACCTTGAAAGCAAGGAATGGCACGCGAACGACCATGCTAGACTGCATAGCCCGACATCGGGACGGACAGTACTCGCAAGACATGGATGCACCAAGGGACACCAGACTTGTTTGAAGACACCGCTCGGTCACCCTTGACCCCCGCCACACCTCAACTGGGGAAATCAGTGGACTTCATTATAATATATTATTATATATTATTTATTGAATGGTGACACTGAAATACACACTTCACTCCCCCAATTGACCAAGAAAATAAGTGGGGCAATACAGCTCAAGGGGACCCCAAGGCCCCACATCAATCGGCCCTCGGCAACATAGCGGGCGCTAGGGGTTACCCCGAGTCCCGGGCGAGGGAAGGTGGCAAACTCGACTGATCCCACTAATGACCCGTGGGCCCCGGAAACGGCACCACCCAGGCAAAGAAAACATCCCATTGACAATTTTAGGACTCCAGGCCCACCCCGGGCACGGACGTGCTGGAGACCCCCAGGGAAATGGACTCCATGCTGGACCTGAAACCTAAAACGGACAGATACATTGTCGGCATCAAACAAGACTAACGGAGGTCAGAAAGGTTGCTCACCTGGCGGGGCCTCCATGAAAGGCATGGACCTCGTCTTCACCAAATGGAACTCTCTGGACCAAGACCACAAAGAGGAGCCCCAGGGACGGGGGCCCACCCTGCCCCTCTACGACGACGACAGCGGGGAGACACAGGATTGATGATGGATTAGCTTCATTTCCTTCCGCACCGGCCGACGACGCCGCGGACACGCTTTGATTCCCTTATTCGAATTCATTTCCATGCAACATTGTTTCAGGTCGCATCTTGTACGACGTGCCCTGCAAGGTCTGCTCCGACCACTCGTCCGGAAAGCACTACGGCATATTCGCCTGCGACGGGTGCGCGGGATTTTTCAAGGTAGGCCTTTTCTCGATCCCGGACCGACCCAGGCCTTTTTGACGGACGCATTCCTTTCCAGAGGTCCATCCGACGCAACCGACAGTACGTCTGCAAGGCCAAGGCGGAGGGAAGGTGCGTCGTCGACAAGACCCACCGAAACCAGTGCAGGGCCTGCAGGCTCGCGCGCTGCGCCGAGGCGGGCATGAACAAGGAGGCGGTGCAGCACGAGAGGGGACCCAGGAACACGGACTAGGGCGTTGGCCTGTAGGTCTCCCCCCCTTGACCCGCTGGCCCGAGGACAGCGGGGTTCTGCTCGTGGTACTTGTCGGACTACTGATCAGAACACCGCAAGAGGCAGGTTGGGTCGAGGAGGGGCCTGACTAGTCCCTGAGGAGGCTAGGTGTCCAGCGCGGGTCGGCCCCGTCCCCCCTTACTCACTCCCGACGGACGTCCCGGGCACCGAGGAGCAGAGCGGCCGGACCCCCGAAAGGCCGTCCGGGTTAAGCTCGCCCCGGGAAAATTGGACCGCGGCATATGTACCGTGGCCTGACCAGATACCCGGTCCGCTCTCGTCCACCCCCACCCGAAATGTGAAGTCACAGATTACACAGTTGGTGCTTTCCCGACAACAAGACCACTTTCCTTGCTGTCAAGGACACCCACTGGTCGAACTCCCCTGACACTCCCTGTCACCGGGCATACCCTGGATTGGGCGCCTATCCCTCGGCTTTAGGCGTCGGCCGGGGGCGGTGAGTGGAAAAAAAAAGGAGGGGGGGATTGTATTTTAAAACTTTTAGCCAGATTAAAAATTAAAAAGCCCTACCCGGACCGAGAAATTGTGGGCCTGACCCACCTCTAGTTTGATTAGAAATTATCAGTCGAGAGCTTCAGGTGGAGATAACAGCTTACAGTAAGGGTACTTTGGGCTGACTCTTGAAGGTGGTGGGAAACCTGACTTGAGCGAGAGCCATAGACAAGGAATACATAGACCTAGCACATATTAAGAGAGAGGTGGAGAATAAACTTCAGCTGTTTCACAGAAGGTAAACAAACAAACAACTTTACATTTGGGTGCACAAAATAGTAGTGACAACAGCTGAAAATTTTTCCACAATTCTTATTCTCTGGTGCTCAGTCTACATATTAGATGTCTAAGGCGAGAGGACACACAACTTGAAGGAGGGTAATAAAGATCATTTTTCACTATCTCTTATTTTATGTTTTCACAGGAATGGACCAGTAAAGAAAAAGTGAGGTTAGCCTATTTCTTGAATAGAGGATTATTGTGAATTCTTTTGTTCATCTCTCTTCAACAATGGAGTCTTGCCAAATGTGGTTCAAATTTACCTTTGAAGTCAAAAATGAAAACCAGTGGACATTTTTTTGATGAAAGGTCCAAATAAAAAGCAATGTGTCACAACTTTTACTGTTTGGCCATTCAAAAAAAGTGATAGAAGAAACACAAAGAATAAGAATTAGAGGAAACAACTGGAAAATATTTTGTTGTGGAACCAATGGACATGAGACTAACAGTAAAGAATCTCTTCAAAATATTTTCTAGCCAGAAGTGGTTTCCTCAAAAGTAGTGGTAAATTTGCATAGGCAGCAAAGTCAAATGTCTTATTGGCAGCATTTCACATCTTGAGGAGCCAGAATCAGTTTGACAAGTCTGACAAGTTCAGTGTGGAAAAGCTCAAAGTATTGTGTAAAAAATCATGCGTCAGAAATCAAGATTGGACATTAATGCCATTGAGTTACTACACTGTGCTGGCACAGCTACCATACTAAACATCTTTTTACTTTTATGTTAGATTTTCATTCATTTCATTTGAATAAGCTTGATTTATGATACCAGAAAGGTTGAAGTGTTCAATGTAAAAGCATTTCTTATTGCTTCAGAAAACAAGATTTTGTGCAAAGTTGATTAAATGATTTTGTAAAAAAATATGTTGTAAAAATAATGAATGAATGGTCAACACCCTTGTAAGATCAGTGCTGTTATTGCCATATAATTTCATTTATGGAGACTGCAGATCCTTGTTATTTTTGCAATCTAGGGTTGAAAAATGCTGGCAAAACTGGGTATTGAGATTGCAACTTGTGATTTTGTTTCCCTCTTTGCAGTCAGGTACCTTTGACTTTTCAGACAAAATAGTGGAGAGTCTTGCTTGATTCAAACATAAATCAATTAAACAAATGAGATTTAAGTTCCTCTAAGGTCTGATTTGGTTCAATAGATATGTAACTTTAGTGAAATGGAGGCTGCTTTAATTTTACAAATGTTAGAATCCTTGCTTTGTTGAGACATTGTAGGAAAGCAATCTTCATGTAATTATGTCAGCCTTTATTTTCTCTGCTGGATATTTCGAAGATCGTGTCTCAAAGGTTTGCATAACATTTTGAAACCAAAATAGTGGATGACAATAGACTGAAATCACGATTAAAGAAGTGATGAGTTATAGTTGTTGAGTGTAGAGGCTGTTGCAAAGGATATTCTTCCTCAAATAAAAACTAGAATTTCCTTAAACTTCAAGTTAGATTTACAACAAATATTTGATTATTTGATTCAATAATTTTGAGGTTAACACCTAATTTTCTGCATGATTCTGTAGATATGTGAATTTGTTTTTTAAGTTTTTGTGTCACTGTTTATGATTATCTAGCTATATTTATAGATTTTTGTGTCTCTGTTATATGGTGTTTTCTCCAGAAATGGGAGAGAGAATTTTTTTCTTATTTTTATTATAAGCAAATTTTTAAAAAGTAAATCAGCCGATCTGTTCCAGCCTTGAGTAAATGCCATAATCCAATAATCTATCAGTAAGGACTTTCAAGTCATATAACACTGATGGACTGATGGAATTGATAAAGATAAACTTAGAATTGAACCGAAATAACCTTTATTAAGTGATTAAAATTGTGATTCTTTACCTGTTTTTACTAATCTTGATTGATTTTTTTACTTTTTATGATTTTGATTGATTTTTATTTGAAATTTACCATGTATTTTATTTTTATTGTTTTTACCACTCTTAAAAAGTTGTAAAATTATTTTATTTCGCTGGAGCGTGAAAATATACGAATACGAATACGTACAATTCAAGATGCCAAATGAAAATACATTTGAGATTAGATAAAGTCGCCAAAATGTAAATGACCCGGTTGGCTAGTTAAGTATATTTAGCATTTCACAGTGACTATTTTTCCATAAGATTACAATAATCCAGAGAGGCAGATTACACCAGGTCAGCACTATTATACTTCAGAGAATGCATAAAGTATTTCATTCATTTGTATTTCATTTTATGGAGTCAGAATGGTCATGTAGGTTAAATGCCAGATTTCCATCCTGTCGGCCCAGGTTCGACTCCCACATGGGATAGCCTACACTGTTTAACCAAGTGTGCCTTAAATGTACAGGATTTTGCTTGGCATATTAATTAATAAATATTAAACCCTAACGTCGCCCATTTCTGATTGTTTCAGGTCTTAGAAGGGTATTCACATTAGGTGTAAAACCACCTTAAATAATAAAGTTAGCAGGTGCCATCATAACTTGTAATTTGAGTGACCAATTTGTGTTGTGAGAACTAAAAAGTTTTGTCATATGTATTTTTCTTGTTTTCATCTTTTGTTTTCAGCATTTGAGAGATTGTGTGACCGCCAGTCTTGGGTGCAGCCTGGTTTTCTTGTTTAGGAAGCCATTTTGGCCAAATTAAAAGATGAGATTGGTGACCTTAGGAATGAGAGCACTACTGCAATATTTTTAATGGCAAAAATTAACTTTTTCTATTCTGAAAATGGCAAAAACTGACTTAAAATCACCTTTTGGCAATTCAAATCAAACTCAAAGTTAAAATCAAAGGTTGAGGCTCAAAATGAAAAAGAAGAAGCAAATCAAAAGGATAAACTTGAGGTATAAAGTCAACTTAGAAAGAAATCAAACTCTTTTTAACTCATTTATTCTTCTTTAAAATGGCAAAAATTGACTGCAAATTTTCCAAGAGGTAAAATCAAAACATGGATCAGGAATTGAATGGCAAAGCAATCAGAATTCTGATGAAGAAATCATTTTTTAACTTTTTGAAAATTTGATCATTTTTTATGATTATTATTGATATTTCTGTATTATATTTGTGATAACTGATTTGTCAGTTTTAACTTTGAATTGTTGTAAAGTTTTTCTCTGAGGAGAATTTGAAATAAAAGTGAATGTCAAAGGAGCAAGGTCAAAACAACACAAAACAGTGGATGGAACAAAAACTTCTGATTTCAGGTGACATTCAAACAAACTCAGGGTAAATTGGTAAGATCTTTCACTTATGACAGGCAATGATGGTAAGTTTAAAATAATTGTTTGACATTTCCACTCAGTTCAAGAGACCCAATTGAGAAAGGGTTCATCTTTCTTGAATACAATGACTTTTCAAAGCAGTAATAAGTATCTAACTCTTATCTCTTAAAGTATAATCAACTCTTTAACAAACATGTGTTTTGAGCTGAACAACAAGATCTTTAACCTTCATTATTATTAAACAAGTTGCTAACATCTATGTCGAGAATGAAAATTAAAAAGTCAAAAAAAGTCATTTGTAATCAATGCTTGTCTTATGACCTTACTTAACTAGAGTTCTTAAAATTTATTCAGGTCTGCTGTCTCCCTTGAGAATCTCCTTCTCAACTAAGAATCAAAACCCTCAATTGAGTTTATGATTTTCTGCTTCACCAATGCCAAGAGCAAAAGTTATTTAGGTCTGCTGTCTGAGAAGGCAGTTGACAATCCTTTTCTCACCTTTGATTTTGGTGCATCACCAGACTTAAGTTAAGTATTTTTATTGACAAAAAAATTTTAGTACTGAAACTGTCACACAAAATACTTCTTTGATTCCCAGACTTGACTATTTAAGAGATGAAAAATTATGGATTGCCTAAATGATTGAACCTCTTCATGAAGATGATATACCACAAAATATGAAAAGTGTTGTACCTTTTGAAGATTTGCCAATTTCTTTTTAATTCAGATTCATTTGCCTTTTTATCATATCTCTTACAAACCAAAGGGGACAAAAACTCTACAAGTGTTTGTCCTCTATCTGCATTTAAGAAATACTATCAATGCCAAAGTCCCATTTGCTACTTTTTTATCAAGTTCATTTGCCTTTTTAATCATATCATTGCACTAACCAATTATCATAGCTCCATTTAGTGGTTGCTTATTGCCCTAATATTTGTTTGTGTAATTTCTTTTAATCAACATATGATCCTCAAAAATCCTTTAATGTTTACATTTTATTTACAGTTTTAGTGAATTCTTTTTTTACATCCACATCACTCATAGGTGATCTGGTTTACAGTTCTTTTAAATCATCAAAGTTATTTTTGACATGACTTTGCCTTACTCAGGGCAAATCTTGCATTCACAGTTTTTAATTACAATACAACCTTTTTTTTCTAATCATTTTGATGTAAAAGTATAGTTTGTAACTCTTTTTTTCTATTGAAGTGGGTAATCCTCTGAACTACTCACTTGGTCAGATTTACATCACCTTTTGTAGTCACTATAAGTTAGAATTTACAGGGGTTTTTTGCCATAAAATGATGTAAGTGCCATTAGTTATGGCATGAAATAGTAACTTACAGCCTTTCTCTCTAAAAGGGATCAACAATAATGACATGAAATCTTAACTGCTCTTGAGTGATCCCTTTCTGAATAATACTGCCAGTTAACACATCAATTCTTATTCATGAACAGTTTCTCATCCTTTCATATTGGTGTCTCAGATTTACAGTTCTATCTAATATTTACAGTTCATTTTGATTACAGCTCATCTTCTTCATGATTTTAAAAAAATGTTCACAATCAATATCTTAAATCTAATCTAGACAAAAAATTCCAAAAAATAAAAGTTGAAAAAACCCCACTAATTTCAAATTGATTTTAGTCATTTAATATCAGGCTCAGGGGTCATTGATGCTTTGTAAAAATATATCTGGAAAATGTTTGGGCATACAGTAAAGAGAGAGTGAAAAAATGCATATCTCAGCCAATAGTTGGTCAAAAAAATCTGAAACATTGATGAAAAATTACTCAGTCTTAATATCAAAATAGCACTATTAATAGACTTAACTTTTAAATGAAGCACAAAGACACAACTTTAAATTCCAATATCAAGTGGAGCCACTCATAAAAGATAAGTTTTGAGTAGATTTTACAAATTTTTAAAGACATATTCAATTTATTTTGACAAAATCAAATACCAAAACCTGTAACATTTGAACTGAACATTGCTTAACAATGCTAAACATATTCTTAAAGGTCAGCAGCTTTTCAGGTTTTTTACAAGTTGGAAAGACTTTTCACCACCTTTTCTGTCATAATTCTCATTTAGTTTATTGCAAAGTAAAGCTGTAAATTGGAAACACAGAGGGTGACTTTTGATTGAAGAACATTGGACAGGTTGTATTTGGGACTTAGGGTGATAGGGTCTAGGGCCTTTACCCTTTACACAAATTAGAGGTGGAAGAGGCGCAGAAAACCCAACCTTTTTTTGATTGTGTGCTTTCTTTAAAATGATCTAAAGTGAATAAACTAATTAATGATCATATGTTACAAAGTAGGCAAAACTCTGAAGTTGACAATCTTCAGTTCGGAAATAAATATTGTATTTGTCTCTACTTTTAATAAATTTCATAATTATGATTTTATTTTTAATTAATCAATCATGAAAAAACATTGTCTGATTTAACATTCTCTCAACAATAAAAGTAAAAAGGGGACTTTTTTTGGAAAAAGCCAAGAAGTCTGAAGTTTCCATGTTTTCAACTCTTTTAGGGAAGTTGTGGTGGTGTTTTTGAGCATTTCATAGTTTTTAGGTCACTTTATAACTTTTGCAATCACTGGGCTCAAAAGGGAGCCATTGTTTTGAAAATTGCCAGCTCAGAAAGTCCATTTCTTGTTCTTTCTGTCTAAAAAACTCCAGAAAATGTTTGAAAATATTTATTCTCTCAGAATCAACTAAAAGTTTTCCTTTTTTGCACTAAAATCAGTAGAGAGTGGATCTTGCTTGATTTTTCCAAAAGCATATGCTAGATATTGTTTATCAATCATTCTGCATCAAACTTGTCAAATTGAGGTGATTTGAAAACTTATCTTTCTTCTATGTCACTTCGAAATCCATTCTGTTTCTACACTTTAACATCTTTTCTCTGTGTTTGTTGGACCAATTTCTAATTCTTTTTTCTCCTTGTGTAACTTTAAAATTTCAACTATGTAGGAGAGCGAGCAACTGCTGATAAACTTTATATTGATCAACTAAAACTGAAAAATACTCACCTTTATATTCCACTGTTTTCTATGGCCATACTGAATGCTCAATAGAAATTTGCAGTCACATGTAGAAAAATGTTGATCGTGGAAAAACAAAGATGAACAAGGAGGGCTGTAGAAATTGGTGGATTCTGAAAGAAAAGAGAGAAATTAGTAGACTAATGTAAAAAAAAGAACATAGATAGAAATAAGAAAAACACAATGCTTTTCAGAAGCATTGACTTCTATAATTCTGAGAATTCGCTGATCAAAAGGAACATTTTTCTCAGCAGAAAAAAGGTTTTCCTAATAGGAAGCTGGTAAAAAAGAATAGAAAGTCAGAATCTTGTCATTAATCTATTCTGGCTGAATTTTCTTTCCAAATCATGAGATATCCAAAATACATCTGGTGATACTAGAGCTCCTTCTTTCCATCTGGTGATGTAGAGTATACAAAAGCTCCATCCAAAAAATTTACACCATTAACTTTGAAAGCTTACCAGACTCTTGTCATCACCAACTAAAGTTTCTTTTAACCAACACAGTAAAAAAACATTCCAATCTCAGCTATTTTCCTCTTTTTTCTTTGTCCCCAAATTAGCACATAACAGAATTCTTTGATTTTCAGATGAAATCTTCCTATTTCTACTTTTTTTCTCCCTTGCTACATTGAGTGATAATTTGGGGACAAAGAAAATAGCTGAAAACTGAAGATTTATATACTGTGAAAGTAAGCTTTCTTTAAAGTGACACTAGCTGATAAGATGACAAGAGGAAGTGTCTTTGATATGTCAGGTCTTGCAAACCCTTCAAGGAATAATAATAATAATCTTGTGCAGTACAGACTCATCCGGTGTTAATGAGCGATCAACACCTTTATAAGAGTCCCGCCATAGAAGTCTATGGTCACTGCAGATTACGATTACCCTGACTGAGGGTGCCTGGTGGATTTTTTTTTGCAATCCGGGGTTGAAAAATTGCTGGCATAGGCTGCTGGGGATTGAACCCACAACCCTTTAGATCTTTGTTCTCAGTCAGGTGCCTATGACCTCTCAGCCACGGTGTTGCATACCATAATCCATGATTTGATAATATGGAACACGATTCCAAATAGTAGATCTGTGTCAGAAAATATGTTATCAAAAACATCCACTATAAGTTATGTGCTTTTTCTATAAATAAGCAAAGGGGAACGAAATACATTTTATTACCTCTAAATAACACCAAATTTCTGGCTATCAGCATCCTCGTCACATCTTTAGGAAGTCCTCCTGTTGCTTATTCAATCAACTGTTGGTCCTTGATGACATAGTAATTTTAACATTGCCAATACTTTCTTGCAATTTTGGGCCTCATTGCAAGTTTCATATGAACAATTTCATTTGTCAGCATCAATAATTCACAATCCTCTTTTTTTTTGCAAACCATAACGGGCTGCTTGCAAGGTCTTGAGCATTTGCTCATAATCTCTAGAAGGTTTCAAGAAAAACTCTTTCTCGAATACTGAAGACTTCATAGCTGTAAAAATTCACAAGTCAAACACAAAGTTGATCGCAAAAATTGCCGAAGTTGAATTCAGTTGCATGAAAAACAAAAAAAAACGTGTCGACTATTTTTTTTTTTTTTTTTTTTTTACTCACCGCCCCCGGCCGACGCCTAAAGCCGGGGGATAGGCGCCCAATCCAGGGTATGCCCGGTGAAAGGGAGTGTCAGGGGAGTTCGACAGGAGTTCCTTGGCGTCAAGGAAGGTGGTCTTGTTGTCGGGAAAGCACCAACTGTGTAATCTGTGATTTCACATTTCGGGTGGGGGTGGACGAGTGCGACCCGGGTATCTGGTCAGGCCACGGTACATATGCCGCGGGCCAATTATTATTTTGGATTAATCGTTTCGAAGAGTTCAACTTCTATTGGAGTCAAAATGCCTAGAAAAGTCAGAGAGTATTATTTTGGATTAATCGTTTCGAAGAGTTCAACTTCTATTGGAGTCAAAATGCCTAGAAAAGTCAGAGAGATTGGATTAATCGTTTCGAAGAGAGTAGGCCAACGGCCTACTGTACCGACGCCACATTCAGCGTGGATGGAGTGCAGTGCATAGCGCCGCCCTGCGCCACGCCGACATGGCGAATTGGAACACCCCCGGCGCCTTCAACTTACACGATACACTGGCTGAACGATGTACCTCCCACGCTTCAACAACGTGCGCTCCACCACCCCCCACTCCCTCACGGATGACGAACTAGCGGCGACAAAGACGAACGGGACAAGAATCTGGCGGATGCTGCAGACACGACCTGCCATAGGGGAGACATGCCGCAACCGGCCCAGCTCGGACAGACCGACACAGTCCGACCTGGCGATGCTGTTGAAGCTGCAGCTCCCGCGAGTCGCCACCGATACACTGTCTTTACAGTACACCGCCCCACTGGCGCCCCCTCCAATGACAGGGACACCAGACGGGCTCGTGTCAGGGGTTGGGTTCCCTCCCCGTCAGGAGGGGGCTT
>Ga0194122_10004532_pt1 | contig 13475 bp, 14 predicted proteins | sample TA2MahCa10mmetaG_FD_155487 | JGI IMG/M metagenome (GOLD analysis project Ga0194122, IMG submission 155487) | Freshwater microbial communities from Lake Tanganyika, Tanzania - TA2015021 Mahale Deep Cast 10m | ecosystem: Environmental > Aquatic > Freshwater > Lake | place: Tanzania: Lake... | reverse complement strand
CATGAGCTGCGGATCGCGTCGAAATTGCTGCTTATGGTGTTCAAGAGACCGGGAAGCCTGATCAGATAGGCTACTCGCGGGCGGCGGCTCGCGTGAGGCGGTCGCGCACGGCGGCAAACTCCGGCGTGTCCGGTGGCATGGTGACGAGGATCGCATCGTGTCCCTCTGCGTCGAGCGTGTGGAGCAGTTCATACAACGCAGCCTCGGCCACATCGGCGGCGTGGAGATGAGCCACACGCGCATCGGCTGGCGGTGTGTCTCGCCCGGCGATCAGCAACGGCGTCCGCGGACTGTAGTGTTTGGGATGTTGGCCCGGCGCGGCGTGCGGCTGCCCTGGTTCGGCGGCGCTGCCCAACTCCAGTTGCCCGATCAGCGCTTCGAGCGCAGGAACCGTAATGCTGCCATGCCGCAGCAGCACCGGGCGCGCGCCGGCCACCGAAACGACGGTGGACTCGATGCCCACCTGACACGCACCGCCATCGAGAATCATCGGCACGCGATCGCCGAGGCTTCGTTCCACATGTTCGGCGCGCGTGGGGCTGAGCTCAGTGAAGCGGTTGGCGCTCGGGGCGGCGAGCGGCACGCCACAGCAGCGAATCAACTGCAGCGCCACCGGGTGCGACGGAATGCGCAGACCCACGGTGGGAAGACCCGCGGTGACGATATCGGGCACGTGAAGCTGCTTGCGCACCACCAGGGTGAGCGGACCGGGCCAGAAGCGGGAGGCGAGCGACTCGGCGGCGTCAGGCCATTCCGCCGCGAGCGAACGCGCCATCCCGATCGAGTCCACGTGCACGATCAGCGGACTCGTGGACGGGCGTCCCTTGGCATCGTAGATGCGCCGCACCGCGGCCGCGTCGAGCGCGTTCGCGCCCAAGCCGTAGACCGTCTCTGTGGGGAAGGCGACGAGTTGGCCGTCGCGCAACAAAGCCGCGGCCTCTGCAATGGTCTCCGTGCTACTCGGGCAGATCATCCTTGCCATCCGCGGCGGCGGCCGTCTTGCCGGTCTTGCGCCACACGAGCCAGGCATGCTGCAGTTCGCTGAGATCGCCGTCCAGCACGCGGTCCACGTCGCCGATGGCGAGCTTGGTGCGGTGGTCTTTGATCAGGCGGTACGGCGCCAGCACGTAGCTGCGAATCTGGCTGCCGAAGTTGATGTCGGCCTTCAAGTCTTCCAGCTTTTTCTCTTCGGCGCGGCGGTTCTCCATCTCGCGTTCGTAGAGCTTGGCGCGCATCTGTTTGAGCGCGCTCGCGCGGTTCTTGATCTGTGAGCGCTCATTCTGGCACTGCACCACAAGGCCGGTGGGAAGGTGCGTCATGCGCACGGCAGACTCGGTGCGGTTGACGTGCTGGCCGCCGGCGCCCGAGGCGCGGAACACGTCCACCTTCAGGTCTTCGGTCTTGAGTTCGATTTTGAAATCGTCTTCAATCTGCGGGTACACGAACACGCTGGCGAAGGACGTGTGCCGCCGCGCGTTGGCGTCGAACGGCGAGATACGCACCAGACGATGCACACCGATTTCGCTCGACAACAGTCCGAACGCATTTTCGCCGTTCACTTCGAAGGTGACGAATTTGATGCCCGCGGCTTCGCCGTCCAGCCGGTCTGTAATCACCGTGTTGAAGCCCTCGCGTTCGGCCCAGCGCAGAAAGAGCCGCTCCAGCATCTGGGCCCAGTCCTGGCTCTCGGTGCCCCCCGCGCCCGGGTGAATGGTGATGATCGCCGCGCGGTGATCGTTCTCGCTGGAGAGCAGCATGCTGTTTTCCAGCGCAGAAAGTTTTTCGCGAAACTGCTTCATCTCCGCGCTGAGGTCGGACAATACGTGTTCGCCTTCGCGCGCGAGCGAGAACAAGGTCTCGATGTCGCTTGCCGTGGCCGCCACGGCTTTTTCCTGATTCAGCGATTGTTCGAGCCGTTTCCGTTCCTGGAGGATTTTCTGGTTTTTCCCCTGGTGGTTCCAGAAGTCCGGGTCGGCCATTTCCTGTTCGAGTTTGTCGAACAGCTTCTGCTTGGCGGGCGCGTCAAAGATAGCTCCGCACAGCGTCAGACTGCTGGCGGAGCTCAACGTACTCTCTTTCTAGCTCGTCGAGGGTCATGATGTTTGCAGGGAACCTACAGTGTAGCAAGGTCGAGCAAATAGCCCGGTTTGCCGACGTTGACGCCCGTGGTACCGGTGCCGAGTTGCGCCGTCACGCCTTCGGCTTCGTGGATGTGGCCGCAGAAGAAGAAGCGCGGCTGAGCAGCGGCGATGAAGTCGGCGATGGCGGTGGAGCCGAAGTGGCGGCCCTCGCCCGCGCGGTCCAGCGGCGTGGACTTCGGCGGGCAATGGCACACCAGCACCAGCGGTTGCGCAAGCGCGGCGAACGGTGCGAGGTGGCGCGTGAACTCGGCTTCGCTGGATTCGCCCGGTGTGTTGAACGGCGTGGGCGCGGAGCACCCGAGCGCGGCGATGCGCACGCCGGCAATTTCGGTGGACTTGCCGTGCAGATCCGTGAAGCCCCACTTCGCGCAGAACGCCGCGATCTCGGCGGGCGACTCGTGATTGCCGGGAATCACAAACGTGCGGTCCGCTTTGGGCTGCATGATTTCGCCCACACGGTCCAGCCCGCGAGACCAGCTCACGAGGTCGCCCGCGGCGAAGTAGTAGTCGGCTTCGGTGGCCATCAGGCGTTCGAGCGCGCGATGGTCGCTATGGACGTCGGAAAAGACTAGGATGCGCATCGGGGTATCCTCATAGTTTATTGCCCATGAGCCTCGCCCAAGACCGCGCCCAACTGCGCCTGATCCTCAATGACCTTTCCATCCGCCGCGGCGACTTTGTCCTCGCCAGCGGAAAGCGTAGCAATGTTTACATCGATGCGCGTGTGACCACGTGTCACGCCCGCGCCATGCCGCTGATCGGGGGGCTGATGCTGGCGAAGATGGCCGAGCGCGGGTGGCGTCCGGTGGCTGTGGGCGGCATGACGATGGGCGCAGACCCGATTGTGACGGCAGTGGCGCGCGAGAGCATCGAGCCAGGCCAGCCGATCGCCATCGATGCTTTTCTGGTGCGCAAGGAAGCCAAAGGCCACGGCATGCGCAAGCAGATCGAGGGACTCCCGGAGGGTACGGGTGCGATTGACGTGGTGATTGTGGACGACGTGTGCACCACGGGGGATTCGACGATCAAAGCGATCCAGGCCGCGCGCGAGGCGGGGCTGAACGTGCTGGGGGCGATCTGTCTGGTGAATCGCGAGCAGGGCGCTCGCGAGGCGATTGAGACCGGGCTTTCGTGCCCGTTCGATCAGATTTTCTTGATGAGCGAGTTGTGAGCGCCGGGCTCATCGGGTGATTCCCAACAGCCATTCGCGCGTGAACCGCGCGTAGCGAGTATCGCGCCCTCCGTCCTCGCGTTGAGCTTGCCACACGGCGACAATGATCCCGTCGGCGGTTTGCGTCAGGCCAGGGTAGGAAACCTGCGGCCCGTTCGACTCGGCCAGAATGCGCGGCGTCGTCCACTTGCGGCCGCCGTCAGCCGACAGCGCCACCGAAAGCGGGAAGCGATTGATGGGCGAGTTGTTCCACACGGCGACGATTTCTTTCGCGGCCTGATCGAGGCGTCTCACGGCCACGGGCGTGTTGTGACCCACCAGTGCGCTCTGCTCCGGCACGCCCCACGTAACGCCGCCGTCGCGGCTGGGCGCTTCGTAGTGACGCGAAGAGCCGGAGCGCAGAAACATGAGGATCTCGCCGTCGTAGAGCTGCACGGGCGACGGCTCGGCGAGGCCGTTGGTGGAGTTGGGCGTCACTTTTTCGACGAAGGTGTGGAGGTCGCCGTGGAGCGTCCAGGTCCAGCCGTCTTTCGACAGCAACAGCCCGCTCGACAGATTCATCTCGCCTTCGGTGCGCGCGTTCAGGCCGCGCTCGGGCCAGTGGTCCCAGGAGATGCCCATTGCGTAGGAGCCGTCAGCGAGTTTGATGGCGTTGTGCTGTTTGCCGGGGGTGTATTGGCGCGGGATGAAGACCTCGCGCGGCTCGCTCCAGTTGGCGCCGTTGTCGGTGCTGCGGCTGCCGAAGGTCCAACTCTTCTTGATGGTGTTCGGGTTGAACACGCGCGTCCAGTAGACGAAGACGGTGTTGCCGTCGGTGAGGATGTTGGCGTCGCCCACCGTGCGTGCGGCTTCGGTTTCAGCGTGCAGCACCTTGGGTGGGGACGTCCACGTTTTGCCTCCATCGGAGGAGAACACAGCGGCGATCCGGGAATGAGTACCGGGAGCCTTGGCCGTTGATCCCATCACCGCCATCAGCCGGCCGTCGCCCAGCCGTGCTACCTGCGGAATGGTATTGCGATGAAAAGCCGCGCCATCGGAGGAGGCGACGATGCCAGTCTCCGGCAAGCGTTGCGCGAGGAGAGAAACGGAAGCCAGAGAGAGAAGGAGAACCAGCCGAATTCGCGTAGCGGGAGCGAGTCTAACACATGCTTTTGCTCGACGCGGAATCGCAGCATATAATAAGGGCGCAACGTTGTATGCACGCCAGAACTCTTGTTGCGTCGCTCGTCTGCTTTGCGATTTGCGCCGCTGCCGAAAAAGAACTACCGAAGAACCACCCGGCGACCGCCAAGAACGGCAGTGAGCGCGCCAAGGCGGCGAAGCTCACCGAACAAGTGGCCAGTGCCGCGCCCGCCGGCCCGGTGGCGCCCGTGCCGCGGCGCAACTTCATCGACGAATATATCTTCGGCAAGATGGAGCGCGATCGAATCCCGCACGCGCCCCTGGCGACGGATGCCGAATTTTTCCGCCGCGTGCATATCGACCTCACTGGGCGGATTGGCGACGATGAGGCGCTGCGCAAGTTCGTCGCCGATCCTGACACGGCGGGAAAGCGCGACAAGCTCATCGATACGCTCGCCGGTTCCAAGCCGTTCCTTGCCAAGTGGGCCTACTGGTTCGGCGACCTTTCAATGGCCGCCGCCAACCGCGTGGGCAACGAGGGCAAGAACCTCTATTACCGCTGGCTCTACGACAACCTGCAGGTGAACCGCCCGTACAACGCCATGGTGACCGACATGCTGACCGCCAATGCCGTCAGCAATTGGTTTGTGGGACCGGCGAGCTACGTGGCGCGCTGGGTGGTGATCGGCGTGACGTGCGAAGACACGGTGCACGAAGACACTTCGGATGAACTGGCGATTCACTCGGCGAAGCACTTTCTCGGGATCGACCTGCAGTGCATCTCCTGCCACGACGGGCGCAATCACCTGGAGAAGATCAACCTCTACCTCACCGAGCGCAAGCGTGAAGAGTTGTGGAAAATGGCGGCGTTCTTCGGCAAGACGCGCATTCTGCGGCGCGTGGAAGTGGCCACCACGCAAGACGAGTACTCGATTGACGATAACGGCCCTGGCTACGACGCGAGCGCGCGCACGGTGGTGCGGATTCCGCGCCGCGGCACGGGCGCCGTGGAGCCGGCGTTCATGCTCACCGGCGAAAAGCCCGAGCCCGGCAAGCCCCCGCGCTCCGAGTATGCACGGCTCCTGACATCGCATCCGCAGTTTGCGCGCGCGGCGGTGAATTTGTTTTGGGCCGAGTTCATGGGCGCGGGCCTGGTGGATCCGGCCTTTCAATTCGATCTGAACAAGCTGGACTCGCAGCCCACGCATCCGGCGCTGCTCGAAGCACTGGCCAAGGACTTCCGCGAAAACGGCTACGGTCTGCGGCGCTTGTTCAAGCTCATCGCCAAGTCGAGCGCCTATCAGCTTTCATCGCGTTTCCCCGGCGAGTGGAAAGGTACGTACACCGACTATTACGCGCGCAAGTTTGTGCGGCGGTTGAAGGCGGAAGAAGTGCACGACTCGATTGTGGCGGCCACGGGGCTCGCCACGCCGGTGCCGATTCGCGGTACCGATGTGCAGGCGCGTTATGCCACCGAGACGCGGTCGCCCGAGGATTTCAAGGGCAAGGGGCCGGTGCTGAAGGACGTCAACTTTTTCCTCGAAGCGTTCGGGCAGACCAACCGCGAGTATGCCGAGCGCACCAACGACGGCGACATCACGCAGGCCGTGCTGTTGATGAACTCGCCGTTTGTGCTGCGGCAGATCAAGGCCGAACCGGGGAGTTATCTGGCGCGGCTGCTGGCGGAGAATCGCCCGGCCGGCGCCGCGGTAACGCAACTGTTCCAACGCTTCCTGCAGCGCGCGCCCGCGGCGGAGGAGTTGGCGCAGGCCAAGGATCTGGTGGCCACGCGCGGCCGCGCCGGCTATGAAGATCTACAGTGGCTGTTGATGAACAAAGTTGAGTTCGTGTTCAATTTCTAGAGGCACATGGCGATGAGCGAATTCCTTACCCGCCGCGAAATGTTCCGCCTGTCCGGCGGCTTGGCGATGACCGCGCAGTGGTTCCTGCCGCTCGCCAACCCCCAGCGCGTACGCGCTGCCGTGAAGCCGCGCGGCACGGCGCGCCACGTGATGTTTGTCATGCTCGATGGCGGGCAGAGTCACGTGGATAGCTGGGATCTGAAGGAAGGCGCGTGGACTCCGCTGGACTTTGACATCCGCGACGCGAAGATCCCCGGCGTGCGCTGGCCGATGGCGCTCTATCCGCGCCTTGCCGCGCAACTCGACAAAGTGACGCTGGTGCGATCCATGGAAGCGTGGGACAGCGTGCACGGGCGCGCGCAGTATTACGTGCAGGCGGGCCACGCGCTGAATCCGGCGTTGCAGAAAGAGATTCCGCCGGTGGGTTCGGTGGTGGCGATGGAACTGGCGGCGCAACGCCGCGAGACCGACACGCTGCCGCCGTATGTGGCGTTGAACGTGACGCAGAGCCAGGCGGGGCTGTTGAAGTCCGGCTTTCTGCCCGCCGCCTACTCGCCCTTTCATATCGATACCAACACCAGCTTGTCGGCCTACTCGCCGGACCCGTCCACCAAGGCGGATTTCGAGCGGCGATGGGAGATGCTGAAAAGCTTCGACGCGCGGCTCCGCGGCGACTCGTCGCTCCAGGCCAAGGCCTATCGCGACTATCACGACCACTACGAGGGCGCCGTGCGGCTGATGTCCGATCCGCGCACGGGCAAGCTGTTTGAAGCCACCGCCGAGGAGAAAGCGCGCTACGGCGGCACCATTACGGGCGATGCCTGTGTGATCGCGCGCAACTTGCTTGAAGCCGACGCGGGCACGCGGTTCGTCTTCCTGCAAAGCAACGGCTGGGACCATCACAAAGATATCTACGCGCCGAAAAACTTCTACCAGCTCTCACGCGAACTTGACAATGCGCTGGCGCCGCTGATTGAAGACCTTGCCGTGCGCAAGCGCCCGGGTTCCGGCAAAACTCTGCTCGAAGAAACAATGGTGATTGTGATGGGCGAGTTCGGCCGCACGCCGGGCGCGCTGACTTCGGGGCTGAACGGCCGCGACCACTACCAATACGCCATGACCGCCCTGATGGCAGGCGGCGGCATCAAGCCGGGGCAGGTAATTGGCAAGACCGACGCGGCGGGCGCGAGGGTGGTGGACTCCGGCTGGGATCTGAAGCGCTCCATCTACATGGAAGACATCGTCACCACGGTCTACTCAGCGCTGGGCATCGATTGGACCAAGAAGGTGAGCGGCACGCCATCGGGCCGCGACTTCTATTTCATCGAGCCTTTCGCCGCGGCGCGGATTCAGCCGAGCCGCGAGATTGGCGTGTTGTTCGGGTAGCCGGGCCGGCCAGCATAGCCTCGAATGCGGCGGCGGCGTATAGGGACACGACTTCCTCGATCTTGCCCCCGCGCAGCCGGCAAACGCCCACGCCTGGGATACTGATTTTGCGGCCCGACGCTTCCCGGCCGTTGAATGCGCCGCTGTGCGTGCCGGTAAACGTCCACAAGAGACAGACGCGCGAGCCCTCTGAAAACGCCTCGTCCACTTCCATGCGGCTGCGCGAGAAGGCCTTGTGAAACGTGTCGGCCAACTGCTGGTAGGCCGCCGGGCCGATCACCGGCTGCGGGATGCCCGGCATGTAGTGACGAAACTCAGGCGTGAGTAGCTCGAAAACGGTCGTCTGGCTCTTCTTGTTCCAGACTTCGTCCACAAACCGCTGCATGATCTGCTTGTTCTTGGCCGACATCACACAGAGCGTATCGCAATCGAAGCCTGCGATCACCTTGCCGCCGCGAGTTCCCTCGCGAACTGTTCGTACTGATCCGTTGCCACAAAGTCCACGCCCGCGGCGATCGCGGCGCGCCAGCGCTGCCGCGCCGCGTCGAGCGAGCCGAAGTTGTAACCCCGGCCCCAGCCACGTTCCAGACCCGTTTCCGGCGCGTGGCCGTTGAGCGTGTAGAAACGGATCATCAGTCCGCGCTCGTGCGCTTCATTCACCAGCCGCCGCAGGCGCGCGTCGTCCTCGGCGGTCCATTCACCAGCCTTGGACTGGCCGCCGGCTTCCACCACATTCCACGGATTGTTCGACCAGCGCCGGTAGTTCGTCGCTCGCGCCGTGCCGGCCGCGCCGCCTTCCACCGCGCCGAACAACCGGAGCTTGCCGCCGATGCGTACTGCGTCGTGAAACGTCCTCTGCTGCACGGGGCTGACACCCGTGAGCACCAGCACGGGCCCGCGATCCAGCAGCGCGGCCTCGCCGGGTGTCGCGGTGCGGCGCGCCGTGGTGAGCCAGCGTTCGTACTTGCCCAAAAGCTTCCACACGGCCCGGTGATGCGCGGGTTCGTCGGTTTTCAAATCGAGATTCAACACGATCACCGGCCATTTCGATTTGTCGCCGCTGGCCAGTTCCTTTTCTACGATCGGCCGGATCCGTTCGAAGAAGTGCTGCTGCATGCCGGGCTCTTTGCCGCTCGGCCGTTTTTCATGCGAGAGCACGGAGCGGCCGTTGTGCCAAGCGAGGTCTTGTTCGATCGCGATGGGCAAGCCCTGCGCGAGCGCGCGCTCAATCCGGTCATTCCAGCGTCCGTTTTCCGGGTAGCAGTTGTGGGCGTCCAGCAGAACAAGGGGCGCAAGAAGGAGCGGGAGCAGCATGAACAGCTAGCTTAGCGCGCGAAGGTGAATGGTAAAAAGGATCTGATCATGAAGACCATCACCGAACAAGACGTACTGCGGTTGTTGCCGATGGCCGAAGCGATTAGCCTCGTGCGGGAGTCTTTTGCCGGCCTCGCCGACGGTACGGCGCAGAATCAGCCGAGGCGGCGGCTGGTGCTGCCCACCGGCGCGGTGCTGCATCAGTTGTCCGGCTCCTTCGGTGGCTACTTCGGCGCGAAGATCTATTCCACGCACGTCAAGCACGGGGCGTGGTTCACGGTGCTGTTGTATGAAGCCGCGACCGGCAGGCCGCTGGCGGCGATCGAAGCCAATCATCTCGGCCAGATTCGCACGGGCGCGGCCACGGGAGTGGCGACGGATCTGCTGGCGCGGCGCGATGCCCGCGTCCTCGGCGTGATCGGCACCGGGTTTCAGGCTCGCACGCAGATCGACGCCGTGCGCGCGGTGCGCGACATTGCCGAGGTGCGGGTGTGGAGCCGGGATGCCGGCCGCCGCGCGGCCTTCGCGGCCGACGTCCATGCGCGCGCCACCGAGACGGCGGAAGAGGCCATTCGCGGCGCCGATATCGTCGTCACCGCCACGTTTGCCAAAGACCCTGTGCTTGACGCCGCGTGGATCGCGCCCGGCGCGCACGTCAACGCCATCGGCTCGAACAATGCGCAGCGCCGGGAGATTCCCTCGGAGTTAGTCGAGCGCGCCGCACTGATCGCGGTGGACTCCACGGAGCAGGCGCGCATCGAATCGGGCGATCTGCTGCTCGCCTGGCGCGATACGCCGGGGCGCTGGCAGTCTGACCCGCGGTTGATTGAGTTGAGCGAAGCCGCCGCCGGACGCCGCGGGCGCACCAGTGAGGTGGACGTGACGATCTTTAAGTCAAACGGCTTGGGCGTGCAGGATGTGGCCGTGGGCGGCTATGTGTTTGAACGTATCCGTCCGGCGAACCCCTGACGCTACGCCGTGGCGCGGCGCGCCGCCCACCGGGCGGGTGTGAGCCGTTCCGCCTCGCGCTTCGGCCGATCGGCCAACCCCGGCAGAACATCCAACAGATAGTCGACGACAGGCAAGGCCAGCCGCCGGCACGATTCAATGACCGAGGCTATGGCCGCGATCTTTGGCCCAGCCTTCACGCTCCCCACATGCAGCCAGTTCTTCCGTCCGATTGCCCAGGGCCGCATGGAGTTTTCGGCAAGGTTGTGGGACAACTCCACTTCCCCGTCTTCAAACGCACGCCGCAACGGCTCCCACTGATTCAGCGTGTAAGTCAACGCTTCGCCCAGCTTGCTCTTGGGGAGCGTTTTCATCGCCAGCTTCCGGGCCTCCTCGCGAATCTCCTCCCGAAACGGCCGTGCGTGCTCCTCCCGCAGTGCCTGGCGCTCAACCGCGCTCAGCCCAAACCGTGCGGCTTCGCGGTCCACCAGAAACAGCCCGTTCATCCGGTGCACCATCAACTCCGCTACGACGTCCTTAGGGTTCACCTTCAGCGCGTCCAAATAATAGCGCCGGCAGTGCGCCCAACACCCGTAATGCACCAGGCGCGGCTCGCCTGCATCGGCATAGCCGATGTAGGCATCCGTTTGTAACTTGCCCTCCCAACTCCCCAGAAAGTCGCGCGCCACCTTGCCCCCGCGCGCCCGGTGGCAAACTCAAAGACCACCTCGCCTCCCGGCCGCCCGAACTGCCACAGATAGCCTTCGAGATTCTTGCCGCTCCGCTCGCCGGTTTGCACCGCCACCGTGGTTTCATCGGCTTGTATGTAACTGCCGGCCAGCAAATCCTGCCGCATCCCTCCTCTCACCGCCAGCAGCGCCTCGCCCACCTGCATCACCCAACCATCCAGCGTCGCCCGGCTGATCTCCACGCCCGCTTCGCGCCGCAGGATCAGTTCTTGCCGTTACAACGGAAGGTGATCGCAGTATTTCCGCACGATGGTGTCCACCACCACCCGGTCACTGGCCAAGCCCTTGGCGATGATGCGCGGCGCCAGCGGCGCGGCCCCCACTGAGCGTTGCGCGCAGTGCCGGCAGGCGCGCTTCTCGCGCTTGGTCACCTGTACGAAGTAGTGCACCGGCTCCACATCCAGCACTTGGTTTTCGTCATAACCGATCACGGCCATCTCTTCGCCACAAGCGCCACACTGGCATGCCGCCGGCGGGCAAGCCAGCACCGTTTCTTTTCGCGGCAAATGCGCGGGCAGTTCCTGCCGCCCCGGGTGCGGCTGGCCCGGCTTCCGCTGCCGGCGCTGATGCGCGGCCACTGCGGTGACAGGCTCGCGCGAGGTCTCGGCCGATACTTCGTCCAGCGTGACGCTGGGCTCGTCCAGCAATAGCAACAGTTGCAGATCGTTGAGGTTCTCGCTGCGCGGACCGAAGCGGGCAATGCGCTCCTGGCGCAGCTTCTCCTCGAGCGGCTGGATGCGCAAGTTCGCCCACCCCAACTCACGCAAGCTATTGCCGAGCTTGGCCTGCAAGGACGCGATTTGCGCCTGCTGGCGGCGGAGCTGCTCTTGCATCTGAGTGGCGTCGGGCACGGGGAAGACTAAGTACACGGCTTTTCCGGTGCACTTACAATACTAACTACGCCGTTCCGCGCGCTTTTCTTCGTCACTTACTCCGCGTCGGTACCAGCCGCGCCGCGGCTGCGCTTGCCGCAGGTCCAACCCGCTTAAGAGCATCGCCAGCTCTTGGGCGCGCATGGTGACGCTCGGCGCGTCCGCGGCGGCGTCCGTGGGCCAATGGAAGCGCCCCTTCTCCAAACGCTTGGCGCAGACCCATAGACCCGAGCCGTCCCACACCAGCGCTTTCAGATTCGTGCGCTCGCGGTTGGCAAAACAAGAACAGGATGGCCGCTGAGCGGGTCCTGCTGCAACTGGTCGCGCACCAGGCCGTAGAGTCCGTTGAAGCCTTTGCGCAGATCCACCGCCGCCACCGCCAAGTAGATCTTGGTGGCCGGGCCGACGCCGAGTAACATCAGGCCTGCCTGGCCACGCGCAGCAGCCGCGCCAGGGAGGCTTCGCAGAACCCCCAGCCAGCTTCGATCCGCCGGCCGTTGGGCAGCGTCAACACGAAGCCGACATCGCCGGAGTTGGTGGTGGCGGGCCTGGTCTGCGCGAGGGCCCGGGGGCGCGATGTGCACCGGAATGAGTGGGGTGCTTTCCCCGACTAGCGGAGGCGATCGCCGTAGTTGCTGACGCCGGTAGTACTCGAAGGTGCGGACGGGAATGCTGCGCTGTTCGCTGAATTCGCGTTGCGTCAGGCCGCTGCGCTCCCATTCGGCTAAAGCTAAAAGTGCGCGGCACTCCTCGAAGGTGGCTCGCGCTGGTTTGGTGTGGCTAGTCATGGTGCTGCTATCTCACCAGCTCGGGCGCTCGGTCCTCAACAGGGGTTCGCCGGACGCATACGGTAGAGTCCGGAAATCGGATAGAAAGGCCGGAGGATCGTCGCTTCGAGTTCGTCGGCCAACACCTTCAACTTGCGCGTGTTGCCCGGTGAACGGCGGATGAAGAAGTCCAGGTCGATGGTCGTTACCGGCGCGCCATGCAAAGCGGCCGCGGCATTGCCGATCAGGATCGCCTCCAGCTTCACACGCTCCAACGCCCGCGCCACGGCAGTCAGAATTGGTTGCGCGTTCACCAGTCCAGTCTAGCGTCACCGCCATTGATGCTGGCCGCCGTGGCGTGGTCCAATGGGCTTCTCGCCCTCGCACTGTCATGGCAAACCCGCGGTTGTTCCTCATCGATACGTTCGGCTACCTGTTCCGCGCCTTCCACGCCCGCGCGCGCACCGGTGCGCCGCCCATGCGCACCTCGTCCGGCAAGCCCACGGAGATGGTGTTCATCTTTAACAACATGTTGAAGAAGCTGCGCACCGCCTACCAGCCAGACTACATGGCCGCCATCTTCGAGAGCGAAGGCAAAACGCTCCGCGAGCAGGAATTCGCTGCCTACAAGGCCAACCGCACCGAAACGCCGCCGGAGCTGCTGCAGCAGATTCCGATGGCGCGGCAGTTGCTGGAGGCAATTCGCGTACCGATGCTCGAATTTCCCGGCTATGAGGCGGACGATGTGATCGGCACGCTGAGCCGCGGGGCGGTGGAACACGGCGTGGATGTGGTGATCGTTTCGAGTGACAAGGACTTACTGCAATTGGTGAACGGCCGGGTGTCGATGCTCAATCCGGCGAAGGAAGATGAGATGTACACGCCGGAAAAGGTCGTCGAGTTCATGGGCGTCACGCCCGCGCAGGTGGCCGATTTGCTGGCGCTCAAAGGCGACGCGGTGGACAACATTCCCGGCGCGCCCGGCATCGGCGACAAAGGCGCGCGCGATCTGATTCAACGCTTCGGCTCAGTGGAAGAGGCGATGGCGCGCGCGGCCGAGGTGGAGCGCAGGAGTTACCGCGAGAGCCTGCAGAACAATCGCGAGCAGATCGAGTTGAGCAAACGCCTGGCCGTGGTGGCGAC
>Ga0194122_10004526_pt1 | contig 13491 bp, 8 predicted proteins | sample TA2MahCa10mmetaG_FD_155487 | JGI IMG/M metagenome (GOLD analysis project Ga0194122, IMG submission 155487) | Freshwater microbial communities from Lake Tanganyika, Tanzania - TA2015021 Mahale Deep Cast 10m | ecosystem: Environmental > Aquatic > Freshwater > Lake | place: Tanzania: Lake... | reverse complement strand
CGATCATCGAAAAGTTGTCCGGCATGAGTTGCAATCAATTTCTGCGGCGCGAGTTCTTTGAGCCGCTGGGCATGAAGGACACGCAACTCGGTGCGCCGGATGAATGGTTCGCGGGAATGAATCCGACGGTCGATCGCATCGCCGAACTCAGGGTCGCCGCCGATCAAGCGGATACGACCGATTGGAATTGGAATAGCCGTTACTGGCGACAGTTCGGAGCACCGTGGGGCGGACTTTTGACGACGCCGTGGGACTTGGGACAGTTCGCACAATTAATGTTGACTGGCGGCCGCATCGCGGAGAAGCAGCTCCTTGCACCGGCGACGGTGGTCGAAGCGACTCGCAACCAGCTCGCGCCGATGAAGGATGTCCCAGACGAAGATCGCCGCTTTCGGCCGTGGGGATTCGGCTGGCGATTGCAGTGGATGAATCACTCAAGCTCGTTTGGCGACCTCGTCAGCCCAGCGACGTTCGGCCATTGGGGTTCCACCGGCACGATGCTGTGGATCGATCCGGAGAGCAACTCCTTCGCACTGGTGCTGACAACGCAGCCGCTCGGTGAAAACCAAGTGACGTTTCAGCGGCTGTCGAATGCGATCGTCGCGTCGTTTGTGTGAGCGAATGCATGTCGCTTTTTGGCGACATGTTGCGGGACGACAACATCCGACGCGATCAAGACTGTCGCATTTGCGGTTTTTTGTTCGCAACCGCTGTCGGCTGGACGTGGCCTCCGCTCTGCTTTTATCTCCGCTTGTTCTTTTCAAAAACTTTTCAGAGCGATTGTGCGTCGGAGCGGCAATAGTGAATCAACGGATGACTGCGGAATTCACAACCAAGCGGCTTTGTGGACGTTGTCTGATCGACCGATACACTATCTTCTCCGTTTGCGGTTCGTTTATCGCCTTGAGAGGGAACAAATCATGCGTCGATTGGCTGCTTGTATCGCTTTGTGTTGCTGCATATTGACTCTGCTGACATCGGCCTCGGCGGAGGACACGCCAGTGAAATGGGAGCGAATCAAGCTCGAAGAGATCTTCCGAGCGGAAGGGGTCGCGGTGGCGGACATCAACAAAGACGGCCGCATGGACCTGATCAACGGCGAGGCGTGGTACGAACAGCCCGGCGATTTGAAAATATTGCAGTCCGGAAACTGGACGATGCACCCGCTTCGCTCCGAAGGGATCCGGCGTTACATCGCCGACGGAGCCTACAGCAACAACTTCGCGGTCTGGGCCTACGACATCAGCGGCGACGGTTGGCAAGATGTCATCGTCATCGGCTTTCCCGGTGTCCCATGCCACTGGTTCGAGAACCCGCAGGGCAAAACCGGCCCTTGGAACAAGTATGAAATCTGGCACAGCGCGGCGAATGAAACTCCGCAGTTCCTGGACATCACCGGCGACGGCAAGCCGGAACTCATCATGAGTTCCGAGACCGAGCAGATGATGGGCTATCTGGAAATCCCATCGCCGGGAGAGGCCACGAAAAAGTGGACCTACACGCAAGTCAGCGGCGAGAAACTGGGGCCGAAATTGGGGCATCGCTACTACCACGGCCTCGGCCTCGGTGACGTGAACAAAGACGGCCGGAAGGACATCGTCATCCCCCACGGTTGGTGGGAGCAGCCGGCCAAACTCAACGACGGACCTTGGACATTTCACAAACACATTCTCAAGGGAGATGGCAGCGGTCCCGATCCAGAGACGGCGGCGGACATTTATGTCGATGATCTCGACGGCGACGGCGACAACGACATCCTGATGAGCGCCGCGCATCACATCGGCGTGTGGTGGTTCGAAAACGTCGGCGGTTCACCCGATCCCAAGTTCAAGCAGCACGTCATCGACGACACGTTTTCCCAGACTCACGCGCTGCACTACCAGGATGTGAACGGCGACGGCGTCAAAGACCTGATCACCGGCAAGCGGTTCTACGCTCACGGCTCCGGCGGCGATCCCGATCCGAAGGGCGAAGTCGTGATGGTCTGGTACGAGATCAAAAAGTCCGCCGGACAACCGCCGAAGTTCATCAAGCACAAGATCGAAGCCGGCACCGACACCGGCGTCGGCACGCAGTTCTTCGTCGGTGACTTTAACGGCGACAAACTGCTCGACATCGTGCTGAGCAACAAGAAGGGGACCAACGTGCTGCTGCAGAAGCGTTAACACCGCAGCGCCGCAATTCAGTGAAAAGTACAGACGGCAAAGTGGAAAATCAGGACTGAGGCAAGACTGCTGGTTCGACATTCTTCACTTTGCAGTCTGCACTTTGCACTCAATCCGTTGACACGAGCTCATGCCGAACCTCTTCACCAAAGATCGGATCATCGCTCCGCCGGGGTTCAACCGGTGGCGAGTTCCTCCCGCATCGGTTGCGATCCATCTTTGTATCGGGTCGGTCTATGCCTGGAGCATCTTTAATCCGCCGCTGATGAAACTGCACGGCGTGGTCGCCAGCGCGGCGGATGATTGGACACTGTCGCAAGTCACTTGGATTTTCACAGTCGCGATCGTGTGTCTGGGTCTGTCGGCGGCGGTCGCGGGAAAATGGCTCGAACGAGTCGGGGCGAGGCTGGTCGGTTCCGTTTCGGCCTGCTGTTGGGGTGGCGGGTTTCTGATTGGTGGTGTCGGCATCCTGACACACCAGTTGTGGATTCTGTACCTCGGATATGGCGTCATTGGCGGGATTGGTTTGGGACTCGGTTACGTTTCGCCAGTGAGCACGCTCATCAAATGGTTTCCCGACCGGCGCGGCATGGCGACCGGCTTGGCAATCATGGGCTTCGGCGGCGGAGCGATCATCGGAGCTCCACTGAAAGAATGGCTGATGGAGTCGTACTATGAGCCACCGCAGTATGTCGGCACGGTCCAATCGGTCGAACTCAAGACGGAATCCGGCCGGCGATTCGCCAACGTCGATGGGCAATCGCGTGAAGTCGTGGTGGTCGGCAAGAACGAAATCTCGCAGATGCTGGTCAAGGGGAACGAGGGGGTGTACGTCGTCGGCACCGGACGAACGGGAGTCGCCGAGACCTTCTTCACTCTGGGGCTGGCATACTTCGTCGTGATGCTGATCGCAGCGTTTTCGTATCGGCTGCCGTCAGCGGATTGGAAGCCGGCCGGTTGGGCTCCACCGGTCGAGGGGCAGGCGGGATCGATGATCACGTCACACAACGTCTCGCCCGATGCGGCGATCAAGACGCCGCAGTTTTATCTCTTGTGGATCGTGCTTTGCTTTAACGTCACTGCCGGTATCGGAGTGCTCGGCGTGGCTAAGACGATGATGGGCGAAATCTTTGGAACGACGCTGCCGACGATCGTCACGAGCAGCTTTGCGGCGACGTTCGTGTTGATGACGAGCGTCTTCAACATGGTCGGTCGATTCGGTTGGTCCACGGCTTCGGATTATCTGGGCCGGCAACGAACCTACGCAATCTTTTTCGCGCTGGGAACATTGTTGTACGCCTCGATCCCGTTCATCGCCTACGAGCAAGGTCAGCAGCCAGCGGTGCAATGGTTGATCGCGTTTTATGCGGTCTCGATGGTCATCTTCACGATGTACGGCGGCGGCTTTGCGGCGATCCCGGCATATCTGTCGGACCTGTTCGGCACGAAGCACGTCGGAGCAATTCACGGCCGGCTGCTCACCGCATGGAGCACCGCCGGCGTACTCGGCCCTGTTGCAATCACGTATCTGCGAGACCGTTCGTTGCGAACTGCGTTATCGGATCTCGCGTTTAAGATTGATCCCGCGCTGTTCGAGAACACATTCGGAGCAACGCTGACTGAACTGCCGGCACTGATCGCCAAGAAGTCGGTGACGCTGCCAAAGCTGATGGCACTCGCTCCGGCGAGGACCGTCGATCCATCGAGCACGCTGTACAGCAGCACAATGCTGACAATGGCCGGATTGCTGGCGATCGCCTTCGTGGCCAATTGGCTAGTGCGGCCGGTCGATCCGAGGCATCATTGGGTCGAGGCGGCGAAATGAGGAATCTGAAGCTCACGCTGGCTTACGACGGGACGGACTACGTCGGCTGGCAGACGCAAACCAACGGACGAGCGATTCAGGAAGTACTCGAACGGGCGATCTCAAAGCTGACCGGTGAATCAAGCAAACTGGTCGTAGCCGGTCGCACCGATTCGGGTGTCCATGCACTCGGACAAGTTTGCAGCCTGCTGACGAACACCTCGATTCCCTGCCTTGGCTTGCGCGCCGCTTTGCACGACATCCTGCCGGAAGACATCCTCGTGCGCGAGATCGAGGAGGTGCCGCTCGACTTTCACGCGACGTACTCGGCGAAGTCGAAGCACTACCGCTACGTGATTTGGAATTCGAAGCTGCCGAATCCCTTTTCGAAGCGATACGCCTACCACTACCACGTCACGCTCAACGCCGAGGCGATGCAGACGGCGGCTCAAGAGTTGCTGGGGACGCACGACTTCCGATGCTTCGAGAGCCGCTGGCCAAACAAGGCGACCAGCGTGCGAACAGTGCTCCGCTGTTCGGTCACTCGCCAGACTGGTTGGCCGATCTTCGGGTATCCCGAGCCGAGCGAATCGAAACCGTACCGCTCGGCCAAGATGCCCGTCACGCCCGTCGTGGCTCCTGGTCACGAGTTCCTGTGGATTGACATCGCTGCCGACGGTTTTCTCTACAACATGGTCCGATCGATTGCCGGAACGCTGATTCGCGTTGGCCGAGGCTACTGGCAGCCAAGTGATCTTCGCCGGATCATCAACGATCAGGACCGCACGCTCGCTGGCGAGACGGCACCCGCTCACGGATTGTACATGGTCAGCGTGGAATACGGGGGCGCGGACCGTGACACTGCGGACGCGCCGACCAACTCAACCAGTTACTCCACGAATCGAATCCCGGTCATCGAATGACTGGTCTACTTTGATGGAACGTGGCTTATCCATTCATCTGCGCCAGTTCTCGCAGGAAATCGAGTGCCTCATCGACTTCCATGACCTGCATACCGCGGACTCGGCCACCTCGATCGCATTTTTGGAGCAGCATCAACTCGTCGAAGTCAGGCGACTCGCGCAGTCGTTGTCTCGCGCGAAAGCCAAGCGTGCCGTCGGCCACAAGGTGCGCCTCCATGTGGTGTTCGATAAACCACGCCGTGCGCGGCGTGATGACGTCACTCAATGCGTCCAGCGCGGCAGCGACGTGATTCTCCGGATCAAGTCCCTTGCCGACGTCGTGCAGCAGAGCGGCCAGCAGGAACTCCTCGTCGTAGGGCAACTCGTCACGAGCCAGCTCAAAGACTTGCAGGCTGTGATACAGCACGTCTCCTTCCGGGTGATGCTTCTTCGACTGGCCGACTCCCTCCAGCGGCAGCAGCAGCGAGCGAAAGACCTGGAAGCGATCGACCTTGCTCTCGGCCTCAAGCACTTCGTTGTCGAGTTCGATGTCGGGATACTCGTTGCGGAGCAGTTGCTCGAACTCGGCCAGCGACACGCGTTCGATCGCTTTGCCGGTGATCGAACTCTTGAAGACGTAGGCCAGCTTTTCGACCGGGTAAAGTGTCAGTTCAATCGGGAACCGGTCTTGGATGTGGATGTGCGTGAAGACTCGTTCCGCGCCGTGCTTGTTGACGCGCTTGCTCTCAATGTCGAACGTCATCCCTTCCTGATCGAGCACCATCGCGACCGATTCGGCGCTCGACGTGAAGACGTGCAGATCGATGTCCGAGCCGTGCCGCACATGACCGGTCAACGTGCTGCCGATCAGCTTCGGCTTAAACGCCGACAGCAGCCGCATCAGCCGCAAGGCTTCGATGCGCATCTCGCGCAGGTGGTCGTGCCGCGAATCTCCCTCGAAAAGAAACGCCATCCGCTGAATCTCGTCGCGGATTTCGGAGTTGCTCGGCAAGTCGGAGGGCTTCACCCAGCCTTGGCAGATGGCTCGCGCGGCCTTGAGCTTGGCTCGGTAATACTCTTTCTCTTCGCGGCGATACATCAGCCGAGCGGCCTCGAAGACGATCTGCCGCCGCAGTTTTTCGTTGCCGCGGGTACGAGCGAAGCGGTCCCGTCCCTCTGATTGCGGTTCGGGATCGAACGTCTCATCCACGTTCTCCAGCGATTTGTCGTGCGACATGAAGCAATGTGCCGAAATCAAGCCCCTCCAAGCGGCACCGGGCTGCTAAACATCATACGACGCGAACGGACTTTGGCAACTCGACTGATTCCGGCGAGTGCGGCCATGCGGTCCTGAAGGTCGCTTCATACACTGGCGGGCCTATGCCCTCTCTGAAACTTGATCTGCCGATTATCGAGCATCCAGACGCCGACCCCTTGGCCGCATTACACCTCGCGGGAGAAAAGTCGCGCCGTCCGCGCCCCTTGCCGATGACGATGACAGAAGCTCGCGAGCGAGGCTGGAATGAACTCGACGTCGTGTTCGTGACGGGCGACGCTTACATCGACCACCCCAGCTTCGCGATGGCGATTCTCGGGCGAGTGCTCGAAGCGGCAGGCTTTCGAGTCGGAATCGTCAGCCAACCCGATTGGCATTCGTGCGACGCCTGGCGGACGTTCGGCAAGCCTCGGCTATTCTTCGCAATCAGCGCGGGGAATATGGACTCCATGATCAACCACTACACCGCCAATCGGAAAGTTCGCAACGATGATGCGTACTCTCCGGGTGGCCGCATCGGCCTGCGACCGGATCGCGCAACGCTCGCGTACTGTCAGCGCGCTCGCCAAGCGTACTCCGGCGTGCCAGTCATCGCCGGCGGCGTCGAGGCATCACTGCGACGACTGGCTCACTACGACTACTGGAGCGATAAAGTCCGTCGCTCGATTCTGCTCGACGCAAAGCCAGACCTCGTCGCGTTCGGCATGGGCGAGGAGACGATTTTGGAAATCGCTCGACGACTCGATGCCGGCCAAACGGTGCGTGAACTGCGAGACCTGCGCGGCGTAGCGTACGTGCTGGGAGCCAAGGAAAGTGAGGCCGTCGGCAGTCGGCAGCGGGCAGTGGGAGATGAACCTGCTCCATCCTCTGCCAACGGCCGACTGCTGACTGCCGACCTTCAACTCCCCAGCTACGAGGCCGTCTGCGCCGATAAACCAACATTCGCGGAAGCGACAAAGCTCATTCATAACGAAACGAATCCGTACAACGCGCGCGGGTTGATTCAGTTTCACGACAAGCAAGCGGTCATCTGTAATCCGCCCAGCTTTCCGATCTCGCAGGCGGCGATGGACGCGATCTACTCGCTGCCGTACACGCGGCGGCCGCATCCCAGCTACACGGAAAAGATCCCCGCGTTCGAGATGATCAAGGACTCGGTGACGATCATGCGCGGCTGCTTTGGCGGTTGCACGTTCTGCTCGATCACGACACATCAGGGACGGATCATTCAGTCGCGCAGCCACGATTCGGTCATTGGCGAGATCGAAACGATGACCCGCGACCCGCAGTTCAAGGGAGTCATCAGCGACATCGGCGGCCCGACCGCGAACATGTACGAGATGCGGTGCTCTCGACCGGACGTCGAAGCCAAATGCCGGCGGCAATCGTGCGTGCATCCGACGATCTGCAAGTTGCTGGGAACCGATCACGGGCCGCTGGTCAAGCTGATGAAGGACGCTCGCGAAGTCCCCGGCATCAAGAAGGTGTTCGTCGCCAGCGGCATTCGCATGGACCTCGCGAGACGCTCGCCTGAATACATGCGTGAGCTGGTTCGGCATCACGTCGGCGGACACTTGAAGGTTGCGCCGGAGCACTCTGACACCGGCGTTCTTAACCTGATGCGCAAGCCGGCCAGCGATGACTTCGATAAGTTCGCGGACGTGTTCGAACGCGAGTCGAAGAAGGCGGGCAAGACGCAGTATCTCATCCCGTACTACATCGCGAGTCACCCCGGCAGCGACCTCCACGCGATGATCGACCTCGCTGTATTCTTGAAGCGGAACGGCTATCGCCCGGACCAAGTGCAGGATTTCATTCCGGCTCCGTTCGATGTCGCGACGGCGATGTACTACACCGGCATCGACCCATTCACCAAGAAGCAGGTTTACGTCGCTCAGCACCTGCGCGACCGCAAGCTGCAGCGCGCGCTGATGCAGTTCTTCAAACCGGAAAATTACTTCGAGGTCCGCAGGGCGCTCGAACAAGCTGGTCGGCAAGACCTGATCGGCTCTGGCTGCGACAGCCTGATTCCGGACAAGCCACCGCGCGAGGCGTTGGAGAACCGCCGCAGGGAGGCCAACTCGAAATTCCGTGGCGAGTTCGTCCACACGATTCCGCCGAAGGGTTCGTCTCCAGCGAAGGGGAAGACTTCCAAGAAGCAGTCTCGGCATGGTCCGGGGCAGGGCTATCGGCCGGGACGACGGAGCACTTCGGATTGAGGCGACCAGCTCGATTTCCGAGATCGCTTGCTCATCATCGTTGGTGTCGTCGTTCGAGCACGCCATGTCGCACGTTCCGTCGACACAGCTCAGCTGGCTGGTCCGATTGAAAGACGCTCACGACCGCGAGGCGCTGGAGTGATTCAGGGTGGAAGATGGTTCGGGGGCCGAATCCAGTGAGTCGGAGAATGATCCGCAGCCGACGCTCGACCTCTTGCAACTGGCGGATAATCCAAAGCTGCTCGGCAAACTCGGTCAGCACAAAATCAGCGAGATCGTTGGCTGGGGGGCGTGGGAGTCGTGCTCAAGGCGTACGATCCGAGCCTGCAGCGAGTCGTCCCGGTCAAAGTGCTGGCGTCACACTTGGCTCATCATGCGGCCGCTCGAAAGCGATTCATTCGCGAGGCTCAAGTGGCAGCGGCGGCGTGTCACGACAACGTGGTCACGATTCACACGATCGACGAAACGGCGGTGTCGCCGCATTGTGAGTTCGCCTCAGGCTTGCAGTGGCCGAGCTTCGCGATTGTGATGTCTGCCCAGCGGTATCATGGTCTCTAGTGGCAGAGGCGCATTATGTCGGCTGAGCGGCATTTGCTGTTTGCGGTTTTGGCGTTTGAGAACGAGCTGATCGATTTGGTTCAGCTCACGTCGGCGTGTCGGGCCTGGGCGACAGACAAGTCGAAGCCGCTGGCCGATCTGCTGGTCGAGCGTGGTTGGATCAACGCCGAGGATCGCGGCTTCCTCGAGAAGCAACTCGAACGCAAGCTGGCGAAGCATCAAAACGACGCGCGTGTCACCCTCAACGCCGTCACGCGCGGCGACGTCTGCCGTGCGATCAAGCAAGTCGAGGATGCTGACATTCAGCAGTCGCTCAGTTCGTGGCCGTCGGGCGGGCCGGTGCAGATCGAAACGACTGGCGAGACGCTGGTAGAACCGGAGCAGCTCAAGTCGCGGTACACATGGGTCAGCGAAGTCGGCAAAGGGGGACTCGGCAGGGTTTCGCTGGCGCGGGACAACGATTTGGCTCGCGAGGTCGCGATCAAGGAAGTGAAGCCCGGCTCGGCCTCGCAGGACGCGGTGCAGCGGTTGATCAAAGAGGCGCAGATCACCGGACAATTGCAGCATCCCAACATCGTGCCGGTCTACGAATTGAATCGGGGCGCCCGGCCGTTCTACACGATGAAGCTGGTCAAAGGGGAGTCGCTCTCGAAGGCGATCAAGAAGCATCACGAACAGGTTCGAGCGGGTCGCGAAGACCCGTTGTCGCTCCCGCGGCTGCTGAACGTGTTCGTGAATGTGTGCGAGGCGTTGGCCTACGCACACTGGCGAGGGATCATTCACCGCGACTTGAAGCCGGCGAACATCGTCCTGGGCGATTACGGCGAAGCGATCGTGGTCGACTGGGGCCTGGCCAAACACGTCGGCACCCCGGACGAAGAGACCGCCCCGGTGGTGCTCACCGACGATGCTCAATCGCGGGCAACGCGTCTGGGAGACACTCTTGGTACGCCCAAGTACATGTCCCCCGAACAAGCCGCCGGCCGAGTGGACCTGCTCGACCAACGCACCGACGTATACGGCCTGGGCACTATCCTCTTCGAAATTCTGACGGGCCACCCACCTCATCGCACCACTGCGGAGTGCGGCGTGTTAGCGCCGCTTTCCGCTTCGGTTTCTGCTGCTGCTCCCACCGAACCATTCCTGAGCAGTCCTGACAAACCGCACTCTATCGAAGAAGACCTGCTCCTCGGATCACCATGTGAGATAATCTCCGACCTCCTTCAACGCATCAGCGAAGGCCCCACGCCGCGCGCGCGTGAACTCGATCCCACGATCTCGCGAGAACTCGATGCGATCTGTGCCACCGCGATGGCCAGGGAGCAGGACGAGCGTTACCTCGACGCGAAAGACTTGGCCGCCGACGTCAAACGTTCCTTGGCGCATCAACCGGTCTCTGTCTATCACGCCGGTCTGTGGGAACGCCTCCGCCTGTGGCATCGCCGCAACCCCACTGTCGCCGCTTTGAGCGCAACAGTCGCGCTCGTCTTGCTGATCGGCATGGCGGTTTCGTGGTTCTTTGCCAGCCAGTCCTCGCAGCGTGCCAACGCTCTCGCGAACAAGCAGGGTGAGTTGACCGAAGAGACGAAACGCGCGAATCGAAAAGCCGACGAAGCGGATGAGAACGCCAAGCTGGCTCAGCGGCATCTGTATGTCGCTGACATGAACCTGACGCAACTGCACTGGGAAAACAACCGTGTGGGATTGGTGCTCGATCGACTGGAGCAACATCGTCTAAAACCCGATGAGATGCCGAAGACGGACGACCTGCGCGGCTTCGAGTGGTACTACTGGGATCGACTTTGCCATTCATCGCTGCTGGATTTGAAGGGACAAACCGGCTGGGTCTCGAGCGTGGCGTTTCGCCCGGACGGGCAGCGGCTGGCCTCGGCGAGTTGGGACCAGACGGTGAAGGTGTGGGACACGACCACGGGCCAGGAGTCGCTCACGCTGAAAGGGCACACCCACTGGGTCACAAGCGTGGCGTTTCGCCCGGACGGGCAGCGGCTGGCAACGGCGAGTGGTGACAAAACAGTCAAGGTGTGGGACGCGACCACCGGCCAGGAGTCACTTACGCTGAAAGGACACACCCAAGCGGTCTGGAGCGTGACGTTTCGCCCGGACGGGCAGCGACTGGCCTCCGCGAGTGCTGACAAAACGATAAAGGTGTGGGACGAGACTTCGGGCCAGGAGTCGCTCACGCTGAATGGACACAGCGACCAAGTCTATAGCGTGGCGTTCAGCCCGGACGGGCAGCGGCTGGCCTCGGCGAGTGCTGACGAGACGGTGAAGCTGTGGGACGCAACCACGGGCCAGGAGTTGCTCACGCTGAAAGGACACATCGGCGAGGTCGTGAGCGTGGCGTTTAGTCCGGACGGGCAACGGCTGGCCTCGGCGAGTTGGGACGGGACAGTGAAGTTGTGGGACGCGACCACGGGCCAGGAGTCGCTCACGCTCAAAGGACACACGGGCAGGGTCTATAGCGTGGCGTTTAGTCCGGACGGGCAGCGGCTGGCCTCGACGAGTGGTGAGGTCAATAAATCGGGGGAAGTTAAGATTTGGGACGCGACCAAGGGCCAGGAGTCGCTCACGTTGAAAGGACACATGGGCAGGGTCTCGAGCGTGGCATTTTGCTCGGACGGGCAGAGGCTGGCCTCGGCGAGTGAGGACCAGACGGTGAAGGTGTGGGACGCGACCACGGGCCAGGAGTCGCTCACGCTGAAAGGACACACCGGCTTGGTCTGGAGCGTGGCGTTTCGCCCGGACGGGCAGCGGCTGGCCTCGGCGAGCTCGGACCAGACGGTGAAGGTGTGGGACGCGACCACGGGCCAGGAGTCGCTCACGCTGAAAGGACATATTGACCGGGTCAGGAGCGTGGCGTTTCGTCCGGACGGGCAACGGCTGGCCTCCGCGAGTTGGGACAAAACGGTCAAGGTGTGGGACGCGACCACGGGCCAGGAGTCGCTCACGCTGAATGGACATACCGACGTGGTCGAGAGCGTAGCGTTCAGCCCGGACGGGCAGCGGCTGGCCTCGGCGAGTGAGGACCAGACAGTCAAGGTGTGGGACGCGACTACGGGCCAAGAGTTGCTCACGCTCAAAGGACACACCGACGTGGTCGAGAGCGTAGCGTTTAGCCCGGACGGGCAGCGGCTGGCCTCGGCGAGTGAGGACCAGACAGTCAAGGTGTGGGACGCGACTACGGGCCAAGAGTTGCTCACGCTCAAAGGACACACCGACGTGGTCGAGAGCGTAGCGTTTAGTCCGGACGGGCAGCGGCTGGCCTCGGCGAGTTATGACCAAACGGTAAAGGTGTGGAACGCGACCACGGGCCAGGAGTCGCTCACGCTGAAAGGACACACCGGCGGGCTCGTGAGCGTGGCGTTTAGCCCGGACGGGCAGCGGCTGGCAACGGCGAGTGATGACAAGACGGTGAAGGTGTGGGACGCGATCACGGGCCAGGAGTCACTCACGCTGAAAGGACACACCAGCGGGGTCAATAGCGTGGCGTTCAGCCCGGACGGGCAGCGGCTGGCCTCGGCGAGTGTTGACGGGACGGTGAAGGTGTGGGACGCAACCACGGGCCAGGAGTCGCTCACTCTGAAAGGACACACCAGCCTTGTCAGGAGCGTGGCGTTTAGCCCGGACGGGCAGCGGCTGGCCTCGGCGAGTTCAGACCAGACGGTGAGGGTGTGGGACGCGCGCCCGCGTCCAGAAGTAAGCGCGATTCTCAGGAGCCAGCCGCCAGCGGTTCGGTGAGCTTGGCGGATTGACTGAGTCTCCGCTGACCGGGCTGACGAAGATTCGAAGGATTGCGCTGGACGTATTCCAGAAGGTTCGAATCCTGAAAAGCCTGCGGGAGTCTGTCCGACGATCGTCGAGGTAGCTCAGGCTGCCAGAGTGACTGCTGCAGGGATGGCTGTCTCGGTGGAAGTTGTGCGATTACTGAAGATGTCGCTGGAACCGCAGGTTGTGCCGCGCGCCGCAAGCCGATCGATGTTCGGCGACCTGATCCACGACGCGCCGTAATAGCCAAGCAGCGGCCTCAAATCATCGATGGCAATGAAGAGCACGTTCGATTTCTGAGAAGCAGTTTTTGGCCGATTGTTCAGATCATCGAACACCACAAAAACAACGTTGGGCTTCCTGAGTGCAGGTGCATCCGCAGCGTGCATCTCCGCCAGCGGCGCGAGCAGCAGGGCAGTGACAAGCCACATAAGGATGACGTGGAGTTTCCTGGTCTTGGTTCGTTGTATGCGGTTCTTGGTCCTGCGACTTCGTTCGTAGTCCGTGCCCCCGATTTCAACCAAGAATGAAGAACCAAGAACTTCTTACCGCATTTGAAACAGATCGGAAGTCACAAAAGCCTCGACGAGGTCTTGCAGCCGATAGTCCTTCGCCTTGCTTGCGGCGGCGATCTTCTGCAGTTCTTCGCGGTCGCCGAAGCTCGTCGTGCGGCGCAGGCCGTAGGTGGCGAGCTTTTCAATGAACGTGTGGTTGAAGGCGTCAAGGTCGCGGAGAAGCAGTTGCTTGAACTCCGCGGCGTTCTGGTACTCGCGGCCATCGG
>Ga0194122_10004521_pt1 | contig 13501 bp, 7 predicted proteins | sample TA2MahCa10mmetaG_FD_155487 | JGI IMG/M metagenome (GOLD analysis project Ga0194122, IMG submission 155487) | Freshwater microbial communities from Lake Tanganyika, Tanzania - TA2015021 Mahale Deep Cast 10m | ecosystem: Environmental > Aquatic > Freshwater > Lake | place: Tanzania: Lake... | reverse complement strand
TGCGTCCGATTCTTTCGGACAAGTGCTTCTTCTGTCACGGCCCGGATGACAAGCAGCGTGAGTCCAACTTCCGTTTGGATCAGGCGGTGCAGGATCGAACCAAGATTGCCGATCTGCTGCGGCGCGTGACCTCCACCAATCCTGACGAGCAGATGCCCCCACCAAAGTCCGGCAAGCATCTGGCGGTCGCTGAAATCTCGACGTTGCAGCGTTGGATTGAACAAGGGGCAAAATGGGCGACCCATTGGGCCTATGTCGCTCCGTTGAAGCACGATCTGCCGAAGGTGGCTGACACAAGTTGGCCGGCGAATTGGATCGATCGCTTTGTTCTCGCTCGGCTGGAACGCGACGGAGTGAAACCCGCTCCGGACGCCGATCGCATCACGCTGATCCGTCGCTTGAGTTTCGATCTGCGCGGATTGCCGCCGTCGCTGCAGGAAGTCGAATCGACAGATCTTGAGCAATTCGTCGACCAATTCCTTGCCAGTGATGCGTTTGGCGAGCGAATGGCGGTCTGGTGGTTGGACCTCGTCCGTTATGCCGACACGGTCGGGTATCACGGCGATCAGGAGCATCACATCTCGCCGTACCGCGATTGGGTCATCGACGCCTTCATCGACAACCTGCCGTTCGATCAATTCACGCAGGCGCAGTTGGCCGGTGACTTGCTGCCGGAATCGAGCACTGATGACAAAATCGCGTCGGGGTACAACCGGTTGCTGCAAACGTCTCACGAGGGTGGGGTGCAGGCCAAGGAGTATCTGGCGATGTATGCGGCCGACCGCGTTCGCAATCTGTCGGGTGTTTGGTTTGGCGGGACGGTCGGCTGTGCTCAATGCCACAATCACAAATTCGACCCGTACACGGCGAAGGATTTTTATTCCTTGGCCGCGTTCTTCGCGGACCTCGATGAAGCCGCGCATCTCAAGAAGGGAAGCGATGCGTCGCCAACCGTGCGTGCTCCTGAGCTACGAGTCCTCACAAAACGCGAGCGGGTTCGCGCGGAGAAAATGTCCGCCGAAGAACGTGCGGCATTCGAGAAGTCCGCTCGGCTGACGATGATCTCGTCCGCGATCGAACCGCGAGAGATGCGGATTCTGCCGCGAGGCAACTGGCTGGATGACAGCGGCCCGATCGTGACTCCGGCCGTGCCAGAGTTTCTTGGCCGGCTTGATACCGGCGACCGCCGAGCGAATCGTCTGGATCTCGCACGCTGGTTGACGGATTCGAAGAATGGAGTCGGTTTGCTGACCGCACGAATCATGGTCAATCGCTTCTGGGCACTGATGTTTGGCGAAGGCTTGTGTCGATCGCTGGAAGACTTCGGCGCGCAAGGCCAGCCGCCGGATCATTCCGAACTGCTCGACCGCCTCACGCACGAGTTCGTCGATTCCGGCTGGAACGTGAAGCACGTCTTGAAACAGATCGCAATGAGCCGGACGTATAGGCAGGCGTCATCGAATTCAGAATTCGGAGGGCGGAATTCGGAACTCCGGTCTTCTGTTCCGCATTCCGAATTCCGCATTCCGAAATCTCTCCGCCAATCCCGTTTCCGCCTTCCAGCCGAATTCATTCGCGACAATGCGCTGGCGATTAGCGGGCTGTTAGTCCACGAAGTTGGCGGCCTGAGCGTACGGCCGTATCAGCCAGCGGGATATTACAAGTACCTCAATTTTCCGAAGCGGGATTACGTCGCCGACAAGGACTCGAAGCAGTGGCGTCGCGGCGTGTACGTGCATTGGCAGCGGCAATACCTGCATCCGATGTTCAAGGCGTTCGATGCCCCGCGTCGCGAGGAATGCACGGCCCAGCGACCACGCTCGAACACGCCGCTGGCCGCGCTGGCGTTGCTCAACGACCCCACATTCGTCGAAGCCGCGCGAGCCTTCGCCGCCCGCATCCTGAAAGAGGGTGGCGACACCGACGAATCCCGCATCGCCTTCGCCTTCCGTCTCGCCACCTCGCGAACCCTCGACGTCACTGAACAGTCCGTTCTGCTCAACTTGCTCCTCGATGCTCGGAAAGACTTCTCGTTGGACGAAACCGCGGCCAAGAAACTACTGGCCACTGGCCTCGCGCCAACGCGGAACGAGATTTCGCACAACGAATTCGCCGCCTGGACGACGATCGCGCGAGCACTTTTGAATCTGAACGAGACGACGACGAGGAATTGACGATGTCCAATCTCAACGCCATCACGAATCAAATTCATCGTCGGACGTTTCTCAATGCCACCGGAGTCAGTCTCGGTTCGGCCGCGTTGTCGGCGTTGATGGCTCGCGACGCGCAAGCGATGGACGAGTATCGACCATTGCCGCATCATCGGCCTCGCGTGAAGCGGGTGATTTACCTCTACATGTCCGGTGGCCCTTCGCATTTGGAGACGTTCGACGAGAAGCCGGTGCTGGCGAAGATGCACGGGGAGGCGATGCCGGAGTCGTTCACGAAGGGGCAGCCGATTGCTCAGTTGCAGGGGCAGAAGCTGACGTGTCAGGGGCCGCTGATCGGGTTCCGCAAATACGGCGAGAGCGGGCAGGTCATCAGCGATTTTCTGCCGTGGCACGGCAAGATGGCGGACGACCTCTGCATCATTCGCTCGATGGTCACCGAGCAAATCAATCACGATCCGGCTCACACGTTCATGAACACGGGGACGGCGATCAACGGCCGGCCGTCGATGGGCTCGTGGATCAACTACGGACTCGGTAGCGAGGCGGATGACCTGCCCGGCTTTGTGGTGCTCACCAGCGAGGGAGGCCGCAACCCGCAGCCGATCTCGTCGCGCATGTGGTCGGCGGGATTCCTGCCGAGCCAATTTCAAGGGGTGCCGTTTGAATCGACCGGCGATCCGGTGCATTACGTTGGTAACCCGGCGGGAGTGTCGATGGCTCAGCAGCGACGGTTGGTCGATGCGATTCGGAAATTGGATGAGCATCGCGCCGTAGGTTGGGACTCTGTCCCGACCGGCCATGGCAACGGCGCAAGTGGTCGGGACGGAGTCCCAACCTACAACGATCCGGAAGTCGCAGCGCGGATCGCGGCCTATGAGTTGGCTTTCAAGATGCAAAGTTCGGTGCCGGGGTTGATGGACCTCTCTGGCGAGACTCAGGGGACGCTCGATATGTACGGCGCGAAGCCGGGGGACGGTTCGTTCGCGTCGAACTGTTTGCTCGCGCGACGCATGGCCGAGCGGGGTGTGCGGTTCATTCAGCTCTATCACCGGGGCTGGGACCATCACGGCGACTTGGTCCGTTACATGAATATCTGCTGCGGGCTGACCGACCAGCCGGCGTGGGCATTGTTGACGGATCTCAAGCAGCGGGGGATGCTCGACGAAACGTTGATCATCTGGGGAGGGGAGTTCGGCCGCACGCCGATGTTCCAAGGCAAAGGAGGGCCCGGTCGCGATCATCACATCAAAGCCTTCTCGATGTGGATGGCTGGAGGCGGCGTGCGCAGCGGGCTGACTTACGGAGCGACCGACGAGTTCGGCTACAACTCGGTCGAGAACGTCGTCCACGTCCGCGATTTGCACGCCACGATTTTGCATCAACTCGGCATCGACCACGAACGCTTCAGCGTCAAATATCAGGGCTTGGATGCGCGGCTGACGGGCGTCGAAAAGGCTCAAGTGCTGCATGACGTGTTGGCGTGACATGGTTCGTAGTTGCGTCTTCAGACGCTTCCTACTGGACGGGCAAGGCCGATCGACCGCACAATGATGTACGCCTGAAGGCGAAACTACGAACGGAGGAGCCTCCGAATGCTGACTCTGCTTGATCGTCACGGCCAGCCATCGTGCGACGGTCTTTCGCGCCGGGACTTCGTGCAGGCTGGTGCGTTGGCTGTCGGCGGACTGTCGTTGCCGTGGTGGTTGCGGCAACAGTCGGCGATGGCGGAAACGGTTGCCGGTACGAGCAGTTCTGGGCGGCCGAGCTTCGTGCGTGACAAGTCAATCGTGCTGTTGTTTCTGTCCGGTGGTGCATCGCACATCGAGACGTTCAATCCAAACATGGACGCGCCGGCCCCGTATAGCAGCATGACCGGTGAAGTGACGAGTTCGCTCCCGGGAGTGACGTTTGGCGGGACGTTTCCGCAGCTTGCGAGGCACGCTCACGAGATGGCGGTGGTGCGGAGCTTGCAGCATCCGATTACGGGGCACGTTGAGGCGATCGTTCACATGCTGACCGGCGGGACCGACCCCGTCGGCAAGCGGAAGGCCGGGTTCAGCATGGGTTCGGTTTGCTCGCGATTGGCGGGAGCGAATCATCCGCGCACCGGGATGCCGAGCTTCACACTGCTCAACACAGACGAGGTCGATCCGCAGTATCGCAACGAGCGGACTCGCGTCGAAAATGGTTCCGAGCCGAATTCGTTGGGTGCGGCGTTCGGGCCGTTCAATCCGAGCGGCAAGAGCGACGCGGTTCGCAATATGACCCTCAACATCCCGCGCGGTCGGCTGGATAATCGCCGTGAGTTGCTGGCGTCGCTCGACCAACTGAAGGCCGAGACGGACGAGTTGCAAGTGCTCGACAGCGCCGACCGGTTCACGCAGCAGGCGTTTGACGTGATCCTGGGGAGCGCGGCCGAAGCCTTCGATTTGTCGAAAGAGAATCGCCGTTTGATCGAGCGATACGATACGAGTCACATTCCAGTGGGCAAAAAGTTGTTTCGCTCGTCATTGCTCGGTCAACACATGCTGACCGCGCGGCGGCTGGTAGAGGCGGGTTGCCAATTCGTGACGGTGCATTCGGCGGGCTGGGACATGCACGCGGATGGGAACAATCCGGGGATCGTCGCCGGAATGGAGATGCTCGGACGGGCAGTCGATCAAGCAGTCTCAGCGTTTTTGGAAGACGTGGCTGCTCGCGGGATGAGCGACAACGTACTGCTGATCATCACGGGAGATTTCGGCCGCACCCCGAAGATCAACAAGAACGGAGGCCGAGATCACTGGTCGAACCTCAGCACGCTGGCTTTCGCTGGCGGCGGACTGAAGATGGGTCAAGTGATCGGGCAAGCGTCGCGCAAAAACGACGTGCCGCTCAGTACTCCGCTCACCACCACGCACTTGCTCGGTTCAGTGATCCACACCTTGTTTGACGTCGCCGCGTTGCGATTGGCTCGCGGAGTGCCTCGCGAGTTGTTGTCGCTGGTCGAACAGGCTCAGCCCATTCCAGGGCTGATGTGAGTCGCGGGACGGTTTTCAGGCCTGCCCCGCGCGATTCATGGCCAAGACCTGCTTGGACCTGCGAAGATTGACCGCTGGCATTAGCGATTCTTCCAGCGTTATTTGGCGTCCCCTTTGACAATCACCGAGTCTTTGCCGTTGGGCGTGCTGATGAGCAACCGGATTCCCTCTTTGAGTGACTCGGCCTTGAGTGCGTCCTCGAATTCCTTGAGTGAACTGACTCGTTTACCACCGACCCGTTCGATGACAGCTCCGACGGGAATTCCTGCTTCAGACGCGTGACCGTTCGGATCGACACGTGTCACGACGACGCCGGATGGCGAATCGCTGTAACCCAATTCCTTGGCGATTTCCGGAGTCAGCTCCTTCACTTGTAAACCGATCTGATTGAACGACTCTTCCTTGGGTTGCTGCTTCTGACCACGGCCACTTCGACCGTTGAGAGTGGGTCGATCAGCTCCGGCCAGAAAGCCCTCCGGCATCTCTTGGACCGTGATCGGAACTTCCATACGTTTGCCGTCGCGAACGATCAACGCTTTACAGACCTTGCCAATCTCCAACCGTTCGACGATCAGTTGCAAGGACTGTGTCGTGGAAACTTTTTGGCCGTTGAGTTCCAAAATGACGTCTTCCTCCTGCAACTTCGCGGCAGCAGCCGGAGAGTCCTTCGACACTTTCACAATCTCAGCCCCTTCGACCCCTTCCAACTGAAACGATTTCGCAAGGTCCGAAGTCAACGGCTTGATTCCGATGCCAAGGTACGCTCGGCGGACTTTGCCATGAGTCATCAACTGCTGGCTGATCCATTTGACCATGTTGACCGGAATCGCGAAGCCAATCCCTTCGGAGCCGCCGCTGCGACTGCTGATGGCGGTGTTGATGCCGATAACCTCGCCGTTGAGATTCAACAACGGGCCGCCGCTGTTGCCGGGGTTGATTGCGGCGTCGGTCTGCAAAAAATCCTCGCGGCGAGCGATACCAAGACCACGACTCTTGGCGCTGATGATGCCCGCCGTCACGGTCATGCCGACATCAAACGGATTGCCGACGGCCAGCACCCAATCTCCGATCTCGGCTGTGTCGCTGTCGCCGAAGCGAAGGGACTTCAGCCCTTTCGGATCTTTAATCTGCAGAACCGCGATATCCGAATTCTCGTCCATCTTGATTTCCGAAACGACATAGTCGCGTCCATCATGCGTGCGAACTTTGACTTCGTCCGCGCCGCGCACCACGTGGCTGTTCGTCAAAATGACTCCGGCATCGTCGATGACGAATCCTGATCCCATGCCGCGCGAGCGAGGAGCCTCACGCTGCCGAGGACGCTCGCGGAAAAACTCGCGAAACTGCGGATTCTGTCGAAACAGGTCGTTGAGCGGATTGTCTTCGTCATCGAAGTCGAGGCCGCTCATCGCCGCGGCCTTTCCCTTTGTTTCTATGGCCACGATGCTTGGCAGTGCCTGGTGCGAGATGTCGCGGAAGATTGCCGACAATTGCTTCGCGTCAGCAGCTGTCGGGGCGGCGGTGACGACTCGCCTGGGCAGAACGTCCAATAGACTGATCGTCAAACAGACGAACCCGCTGATCCCCAGAATCCATCCCACGCTTTGGCTGACTCGTCGCATCGCACACCTTTCCTTTCTGAGAACCACATGCCATTTTCGAGGCTCAATCCACCTGGTCCGGATTTTCACAGGCGGTCATCGTTGCACGGCGATTTATTTATTCAAAGCCTGTCAGACAATCCAGCTAAGTCGGCATCACCGTTCGATGACCGTAAATACGCGGCCAATTTCACAACCGTTGGATGAAGGATGATACGGGGGCAATTCGCCACTCGCCAAGATGCCGCTTGTTGACAGGCTTTTTTTGCAGTCGTAGCCTGCGCTTACGCCGAATTCGCCCAGAGCGGGAAAACTTAAGACATGCCGGAAGTCAATAATTTCGCCGAGCTGGAAGTACTACTCGACAAGTGCCAGGCGGCATTGAACTACCGCTTTCGCGACATCGAGCTGCTGGCAATGTGCTTGACTCATGCCTCGTCGGCCCGCACGCGATTGCACTCGAACGAACGCTTGGAGTTCTTCGGTGATGCCGTGCTGGGATTGGTGGTGTGCGAGGCACTCTATCAACGCTTCCCCGAAGCGGCAGAAGGAGAGCTGACCCGCATCAAGTCCATCGTCGTCAGCCGCGCGACATGTGCGACAATGGCCAGCCGAGTTCGCTTGGAAGAATTTGTCCTCGTCGGCAAGGGCCTGGATCACGGTGGTCACATTCCCTCGTCGATTTTGGCCGGGACGTTCGAAGGGCTGATCGCTGGCATTTATCTCGACGGTGGCCTGGAAGCCGCTCGATCGTTCCTGATGCCACTATTGAATTCCGAAATCGAAAGCTCTGCCGGGACGCTGCATACGCAAAATTTCAAGAGCCTGTTGCAACACATCGCTCAGAAGAAACTCGGGTCGACGCCGATGTATCGAGTGCTTGACGAGCGCGGCCCAGATCATTCAAAAGTGTTTCACATCAGCGCGGTCGTGGCCGGTCGAGTCTTTCCCGCCGCGTGGGGGTCCAACAAAAAGGAGGCGGAACAAACCGCCGCTCAACACGCGCTGGAAGAATTGCTCGGTGAAGACGCAGTCGGAGGTCAGCCAGCCTCGATCGTCGGCGATACCGCAACTGCCAACCCAGAGAACATTCACTCCTCGGAATCCGCCGACACAGAGGTATGCGCTGTCGCCATCACCGACGCGCCGGAGCCCTTCGGCTACGGGGTCGAAAATTCTTGATGGCAAGAAGCTTCCAACAGCCGCCGTGGCGTGTTGAATAACCGCGAGGGTCGGCTTAATCTCAACTTCGACCTCTCTTCGCTTTTGCAAGCAACGTCATGCCGCGCCAATCTGATTCGCCCGTTTCGTTCTCCGACCGCCCCGCCAAGGCGGCGTATTTGGTCGTGCGCGATGGCGATAAATGGAAAGACGTGTTCCGGCTGACTCCGGGAAAAGTCATGACCATCGGCCGTGCACCGACCAATCGCATCGTGATTCGCAGCGAAATGAGCAGCCGCAATCACTGCGAGATTTTCCAAGCTGGGCTGATGTGGATCCTTCGCGATCTCGGCAGCCGCAACGGCACGACCGTCGACGGACGTCGCATCTCCGGCGATTGGGAGCTGGAAGAAGGGCAGACGATTCAACTCGGAACGTGCAATATCGTGTTCACTCACGAGCTTGCCAAAAACACGCAGCCAGGCGACGACGAAGACTTCGATATCGAATCGCCGACACAAACTCAGGACGTGATTCCGATTCCAGAGAAAGATGGAAAATCCAGCGAGCCCGAAATCATCTCTCGTCGGAAACGCACCCGGTATTCCCCAACCAGCACTGCCCAGCACGCCGGCGCTGACCGCTTCAGCCAAGACCTGGCTCAGCTTTGGAAGTTGGCCGTTGAGATGGGTTCCGCAAAGGACGAGAAAAAACTTGCCGATGTTGTTCTGGACGGATTGCTCACCGCAATCGGTGCCGACATCGGTGCCATTCTCGTACTTCCCAAGCCGATGTCCGCTGGAGCGAAGCCAAATCAACTCCGCGTCGTTGCGTACAAATCTCAAGGGGATCGATCGTATCAAACCATCTCGAAAGCACTATCGCACATGGTGCTGGAAGATCGCGAGGCAGTGCTCGCCAAAAATGTCGCCGATGACAGCAAGCTCTCCGATCGCGACAGCCTCGACGAAATTGAAGCCCGAAGCGTGATCTGTGCCCCGATCCGCAACGGCGAACTCATTTACGGCCTGATCCACTTGTATTCGACGCTCAGCGAGGAATCGCTGGCACCAGAGCATCTGGAATTCACGCTGGCAGTCGCCGATCAAATGGCACTCGCGTTTGAAAACGTGCGCGAGAAACAATCGCTTGCTGAGGGTTTAGCGCGGGCACGAAACGAAAACGAGTCGCTGCGCAACCAATTGGCAATCGATACGGAATTGGTTGGTAACAGCCCAGAGATGCAACAACTAAAACAGCAAATCAGCCGGATTGCTCCGACCGATGCAACCGTGCTGATCCGCGGCGAAAGTGGTGTTGGCAAAGAGCTGGTCGCTCGGGCTGTCCACTTTGGAAGCGACCGCCGCAATGGCCCATTCGTCTGCTTGAATTGTGCAGCACTGAGTGAAACTTTGCTCGAAAGCGAATTGTTCGGCCACGAAAAAGGTTCCTTCACCGGAGCGACCGGCCGCAAGCCAGGCAAGTTCGAACAAGCACATCGCGGCACGCTGTTTCTGGACGAAGTCGGCGAAATGAGCCTGTCGATCCAGGCCAAATTTCTGCGAGTCCTCGAAGGGCATCCTTTTGAGCGTGTCGGCGGACACGAATCAATCCACGTGGACGTGCGCGTTGTGGCTGCAACCAATCGCGACCTCGAACACGCTGTCCAGGAGAAACTGTTTCGGAAAGATCTTTACTTCCGGCTGTTCGTTGTGGAGATCACTCCACTGCCACTCCGTGAACATCCGTCGGACATTCCGGTGTTGGCGAATTACTTTCTGCATCGCTTCGCAAAGAAGACAAGTCGAACATTGCGCGGATTCACCGATGAGGCAATAGAGCTGCTTTGTCAGTTCAATTGGCCTGGAAACGTGCGTGAGCTTCAGAACTGCGTCGAACGGGCTGTCGTACTCAGCACTCGCGACATGGTTTCCGCATCGGAGATTAAGCTGTCCGGTCTTCGTGTTTCACCCGCGACTATACCGACGCCGACAGTGCTGGTGTCCACAAAGGTCAGTGCCCCGAATCCCTCGATCGCTCTGGGCGAGACCGTTAAATCGGAAAAATCGCTGGACGAACTCGAACAACATCACATCTTGGCGACTCTCGAAAAGACCAATTGGAATAAATCACAGACGGCGGCAATTTTGGGGATTGAACGCTCGACACTGGACCGCAAACTCAAACGCTATGGCGTCAATCGCCCTGACTAGGAACGAATACGCGAACAATCCCGGAGATTGCGGATCAGGTTGATTTTCCCCGAAGAATCACGCTGTTTTTGATCGTTTCAGATTTCCGAAAAAGTTGTTGACATTCTGCGAATTCCGCGGACAATCCGCCCAGTTCAGCATGCGTTCCCGCCTGTTTTGCTGTGTTGGGTCGTGTGAGTTTGGACGTCATTTGGGAATCGTTTCTTGTTGTCGTGACGTCGCTCAATGATTCGCGAGCCTCCCGTGAGTGAAATGTGGATGTGATCAATGTTGTGTTGTTCCATCCCAAATTGTTTGTCTCTGAAACCCCGTTAGAGATTGGAGTTGGGCATGTCTTATCCGCTCGAGGCAGATTCGGACCTCGATGATGACGCTGGCTTTCATGAAGACGGCTTCCTGGTCGGTGAGTCAGATGACTTTAGCGACGAGTACGAAGACGTTGACTTTGAGGCGATGGGAGTCGACCCCGGCGAACCTACGAAGGCCAAACCAGGCTCCGAGGAGAAGGTGCTGATGCTCGCCGCTCGTTATGCCGCTGGATGCCGCTCTGGCACAACGACGACTGCACGGATCATGGACCGGCACGCGATCATCGCATCGACATCTAGTCATCACTCGTTAATCAAAAAGGCACCTCAAAGTTGACGCTTTGAGGTGCCTTTTTTTGTTTTCTGTCGACATGGTCAACATCGCGATCGGATCATTCCGACCGCTATGTGACCCGATGGCATTGATTATGCGCTTGTTCCCACCAACTCTTCGGACATGGAAGCTTCGTTGGGGAGAAGTTCTTCGACGAAGCCTTTGAGGTGCTGAGCACGGTTCGATTGCTGGAGCTTCTTCAAAGCTTTCGACTCAATTTGGCGGATGCGCTCGCGAGTCACTTTGAAAATGCGGCCCGTTTCCTCGAGTGTGTAGCTGTAGCCATCACCGAGACCGTAGCGTAGTCGAATGATCTCTCGCTCACGGTACGTCAGACTGCGAAGCACGACGTCGATCTTGTCCTTAAGCATCTCGTGCATCGCGGCTTCGGCCGGGCTGCCATGATGTTGGTCTTCAAGGAAATCGCCGAAGGCGCTGTCCTCACTTTCACCCACCGGGGTATCGAGGCTGATGGGGTGCTTCCAGGTCTTCATGATTCGCTCGGTTTCCTCAACCGAGAGGCCAACGGCGTGAGCCAACTCGTCCATGCTGGGTTCACGGCCAGTTTCTTGGCGGATCTGCTCGCTCTTGGCTTTCAACTGGGAAATGCTTTGAAACATGTGAACCGGAATGCGAATCGTGCGAGCATGATCGGCAACGGCTCGCGTGATGGCTTGGCGAATCCACCATGTCGCATAGGTAGAAAACTTGTAGCCTCGGCGGTATTCGTATTTTTCGACACCCCGCATTAGGCCAGCGTTTCCTTCCTGAATGAGATCCAGAAAGCTCAGTCCTCGATTTCGGTACTTCTTGGCGATCGAAACCACGAGTCGCAAGTTGCCACCAGACAACTTCTGCTTGGCCTCGGTCCACTGTGCGAACCGCCGCTTGATCGTCTTTGACCGCTGGATGAACTCTTGAGCCGGCTCTCGAACCATCGCGACAAGATCATCCAGTTCTTTTTGCAACACCGAGGCGTCCTTGGTGACAACGGTGCGGCCATCCATCAAATTTTTGCCGTAATTGTGGCGATGATGTGCACGCGGACTCTTGGCCTCCTCGATCATCTTGAGAAGCTGTTCCATGCGCTCGGCAATCTGATGCATGCGCTTCATGACAGGCTGCAATCGCTGGGTCCGGATCGAAAGTTCCTCGATCAACGTACACATCTTGCGGCGGCGCACGACGCGACGGCGCTTGGCAGCTTTTTTGTCGACAGCCGATGCTTCCGGATCGATCGTGACGAGTTGGTCAGCCCGATGCTGCTCGTACAACTTCTTGAGCAGCGGCAGATTTTTGGGCATGCGGCCTTCGATTTGTTCCTTGCGTGTGTTCTCAGTCTCCGAAGTGCGCAGGGTACGTTCAAACGGCAGTTCTTTCGAGTTCACCTTCTCGAGCGTCTCGATACCCATCTCCAACGCAAAGTCCGATTCCATGATTCCGCGGCGAAATCGCTTGCGAGTGATCTCAATCTGTTTCGCGAGATAAATCTCCATGCGCCGAGTCAGCAGCGGAATATTTCCCATCTGGCTGAGATACATCCGAATGGGATCTCGCGAGAGGAGAGCTCGCTCTTCCTGTGCTGTCAGTTTCGGCTGCGGCACCGTCTCAACCGGGTGTGCCTTTTCAGGGACGTAGTCGGGATCATCAATAGGTGTATCCACATCGTGGATCAACTCCACGGCGTTTTCGTCGAGCCAAATCAGCAACTCGTCGACCATCTTGGGGTCGCCGCCTTCGTCAGGCAGGTAACGATCCACCATTTGAAAGGTCATCACGCCTTGATTGTTTTTGACTTCTTCGATCAGCGCGTTGAACCTGTTACACAAGCGATGCACGGCAAACTCCTTTGGGTTGAAATCGAAATGAACGCACGTCCGTTTGCGATCCCGATCAACTCAAGATCAAAAATACCAGTGTCTTTCTGGGGAGCACAGCTCCCGTGGGCAAAGTCTGGTTTCCACAACCAGCACAATCAAATTTCAGCCAACAATCAACCGAAGACGAATAATCAATGCCGAGGTTTCGGAAAATCGTCGCCCCGCGACCGGGAGACTTTCGCAATCGTTCGTCGTGATTGAGTCTGACAACGACCGTTGCTGAGCAACTTGGGGTTTACACGATCTCACGCGGTTCGGCACCTGGTCCCAGAGCCGAACTTGGTGCGGGCCTCATTGTCCGCTTGCGCCGTCCGCTCGCGACTTCGACCCATGAAGAGGAAATCGAATCCAGCCAATTCGATTCGTTTGCACCAAGACTCGCACATTCTTCAACAATTCCCCAAGCAGATTCCGACAAGGGGGCTCTCTTTGATAGATTCCTTTCTTTCAATGTGAGAACCAATCCAACCCATCGATCGAATCGGCAAAGCTGCCGACAGGAACGTTCGACTTCGATCCTTTTAGCCAGTTTCAGTGAGGCGCTCGTCAGTTTACCCACTGCAACCAGAAACGAAGACGACATCCTATCAGGGGACTTTCCCATATCCAGCAAAAAAAACTTGGTGCGAGTAATTTCCCGGAACTGGCAAGAGGCTCAGGTTTTTCAGAACCTTTGTCATTCTTCGACGGAGGACACGGTTCGTCAACCGGGGACAAGAGAAATCGACGCTTCGCCTGCGTACCTGAAGCACTCACACATCCAACGCTACATTGCGAACGACCAATTTGATCCTGCTGATAGCTGGCCGAGCT
>Ga0194122_10004515_pt1 | contig 13513 bp, 13 predicted proteins | sample TA2MahCa10mmetaG_FD_155487 | JGI IMG/M metagenome (GOLD analysis project Ga0194122, IMG submission 155487) | Freshwater microbial communities from Lake Tanganyika, Tanzania - TA2015021 Mahale Deep Cast 10m | ecosystem: Environmental > Aquatic > Freshwater > Lake | place: Tanzania: Lake... | reverse complement strand
ACTTCCCGCCTTCCGCGTCACGATATCTCGATCTGCCTGGATGATGATGAGCGCGCCTTCGGCGCCGATGATGTTGCCGCCTCCGGCATGATGTTCAGAAAACTACCTTTTCAGATGATCGCCGACACCGTAGGGAAGCTGGCTCAGCAGCTTTTGCGGAAAGCTCAGGGCCGCTAAATCGAAACCGCGATTGGCTTCTCCGCGCGAGCCTTCCACGTACCGCGAGAATGAAGTGCGAAAGTTGAAAACCAGGTTCGACGTCAACGTCGAGACCCAGTCCACCACATAAGCGTCGTTGACGCGCTTCAGCGGATGCCGCCCGTCCTGGTCCGGACGGTTGCGAATGCCGTTCGTGTTGCGGTCTTCAGTACGTTCGTTCAACGCATGACGAAAGAACCTGCGGTGCATCGGCCCAAGGTTCTGATCGATCTTCACCACGAGATTGTAGAAGTCGTCGCGCGCCGGGTTGTCGCCGCCTGATAAGAAGAAGTTGGCCTAAGAATAGTCTGCGCCTGCCGTCGCCGTATTGGGCGCCGGGAAAAAGTCCACCAGTTTGCGCGCGATTGGATTGATGCGGCTGGCCGGAATCTTGTTGTCCGGAAACGGCAGGCGATCCCAACGGTTCTGTAGGGCCGGGTTCTGGAAAGTTGTACTGGGATCGTAGATGCTCACGGCGCGGTTGCGCGAATCACGCAAACGCGTGAAGTCGCCGTCACGCATCTCCAGCGCCGGTACGCTCAACACCAGCGGCTGCGACGTTGCCTCGCGAAAGCCCTCATAGTTAAACAGAGAGAACGTGCGGTTGCGGCCTTCATAGAGCTTGGGCAGCATCACCGGGCCATCGAGCTGCACGCCGTACTGATCCTGGAAGTGCCCATCCTTCGGTGCTCCACGCGCGTTGTTTTGAAACGAATTCGCGTCCCAGGCATTCCGCCGCGCAAATTCATAGACGGACCCATGGAATCGATTCGACCCGCTCTTCAGCACCACATTCACCACGCCGCCCGCCGTCTTACCGTACTGCGCGTCGTAGGAATTGGTTTGAATCTTGAACTCCTGCACCGAGTCCACCGGCGGCACGTAGGCGATGTTGTTCCCGCCGGCCTGCGTGTTGTTCGGCACGCCGTCCATCAGGAACTCGTTCGACCGGTTGGCGCCGCCGTTGATGCCAAAGTCCGCAGTCGCTCCATTGTCGAACGGCCGCATGTAGGCGAGCGATCCGTTGTAGTTCACGCCCGAAACCAACATCGAGAGCATGAACGGGTTGCGCCCGTTGAGCGGCATCGCTTTGATGGTCTGTTCGTCAATCACGCCGCCCCGGTCCGCGGTGGCGGTTTCCAGCAACGGTGCTTCGTCCCTCACCGTGATTGTCTCTGACACCGCCCCGAGTTGCAGCGCGATGTCGAGTGTCGCGGACTGGTTGACCTCCAGCTTGATCCTCTGCCGCACGAACGCCTTGAATCCGTCATGCCCCGCGCGGATCTCGTAGTTCCCCGGCTTCACCAGCGGAAACGTATAGTCTCCGCTGCCCGCCGTCTTTGCCGGAAAGCGCTCGCCCGTGTCGATATTAGTGAGTTGTACGGCGGCATCGGCGACGGGGGCGCCGCTTGGGTCGGTCACCCGGCCGAACAATGTAGCCCGGAATTCCTGGGCGAGCGAAACGGAACAAATCAAGAGGAAGGGAACTATGAAGCGACTCATCACCGTTCGTTCATGATGGGTGACAGGAAATACTCGTGCAGGCAACGGCTTTACGAGAAAGCTTCTCGCCTGCGCTGGAGGACGCGAAGCATCGTCAAGCCACCACGCCGCGAATCACCTCACCGCCGGTGTCCGTCAGCCGCATTTGCCGGCCCGCGTGATAGTGCGCAAGCCGCATGTCGTTCAACCCCATCAGGTGCAGAATTGTCGCGTGCACGTCGCGCATCCGGTACACATTCTCCACGGCCTTCCAGCCCAGGTCATCCGTCTTGCCCACGGTGACGCCGGGCTTCACGCCGCCGCCGGCAAAGAACATCGTCATCGCCTTAGTGTTGTGATCGCGCCCGGCCTTATCGCGAAGGTCGGCGGGATGATCCGGCGTGCGTCCGAACTCGCCCATCCAAACAATCAACGTCGAGTCCAGCAGGTTGCGCTGCTTCAGATCCTTGATCAAACCCGCGATGGGCAGATCCACTTCCTTCGCATTCTTCGCGTGGCCCTTCAAGATGTCGGTGTGGCTGTCCCACGATTGACTCGGCGTGTAGAGCTGCACAAAGCGCGTGCCCTTCTCCACCAGTTGCCGCGCCATCAGGCAGCGCGTACCGAACGAGCGCGTCATCTCATCGTCGAGCCCGTACATCTTCCGCGTCGCGTCGCTTTCCTTTGCCACACTCAGCACCGACGGCACTTCCGTCTGCATGCGGAACGCAAGTTCATAGGCATCGATCCGCCCCTGCAGATCCGGATTCGTGAAGTTCCCGTCGAGATACGCGTGATTGAGGGCGCGCAGCAGTTCCATCTGGTCCCGCTGGTCTTTGTCCGTCAGCTTGCTCGCCGGACTCAGATCGTGAATCGGCTCGCCCTTCCACTGCATCATCGTGCCCTGATAGCTCGCCGGCAGAAACCCCGCGCCCCATTGCTGCGACCCGCTGAACGGCAGCGCGCGATAGTCGGGAAGCACCACGAACCCCGGCAGGCTCTGATTCTCCGTACCCAGTCCGTAGGTGATCCACGACCCCACGGACGGCCGCCCCGGCAGCACCAGGCCCGTGTTCATCAGAAACGTCGCCGCCGGATGATTGCCGTTCTCGCCGGTTATCGTCTTCACGAACGCAAGGTCATCCACGCAGGTGGCCAGGTTCGGCAGCAGCTCAGACACATCCATTCCGCACTGGCCGTACTTCGCAAACTTCCAGGGGCTCTTCAGAATCAGCCGCGGCTTCGTGTAGAGCTCGGGTTGATCGGTGCGCTTCTCGCCCGTCCAATCGAGCGTGGTGTTGTCGAACTTCTCCAGCGCGGGCTTCGGATCGAACGTATCCATCTGTGCCACGCCGCCCAGCATCGTCAGAAAAATGCACGACTTTGCCTTGGCCGCATGATGCGGCTTGCGCGGCGCGAGGGGATTCGCGCTGGCCGTCGACGGCGGAGCGGGCGCGGCGTTCAGCAGATCCATCAGCGCAATCCCGCCCACGCCCACCAGGCTTCGATAGAGAAAATTCCGGCGATTCCATTCGGCGTTCATCGTGCGGCTACTCCAGGTACAGAAACTCGGTGAGGTTGAACAGTACCGTGCTCAGCCGCGTCAGCGCGTCACCCGGCTGCCGGCCTTCATACAACCGCCGCGCCTGCTGCGACTCGCTCGCCGACGGCTCTCTCATCAGTGCCAGCGAAAACGCCTTGGTGATCTGGCGCGCCGGATCGGGGCCCACCAATTCCATAACGCGCTCCGCGAACCGGCGAGACTCGGCCGCCGTCAACTCGCCGTTCAAGAGCGTGAGTGCCTGCGGCGAAACCGTCGTCACGCTCCGCCGCGCGCAGCTTTCGCTCATGTTGGCCGCGTCGAACACCTCCATCAACGGCATCGACAGCGACCGCCTCTGGAATGCGTACACCGAACGCCGCCGCTGCGCCGTTTCATCCGACGGATACCACTTGAACATCTGAAAGCCCTGCGCAATCTCATCTTTCACGTGGAAGAACATGCCCGGTCCCCCTGCCTCTCGATTCAACCCGCCACTCAACGCCAGGATCGAATCGCGCAGCGCCTCGGATTCCAGGCGCACCCAGTTCATGCGCGACAGCAGCCGGTTGTTCGGATCCACTTCGCCAGAGCGCTGCGCATCCGTGTGGCGCGTCGACTGACGGTACGTGTTCGACGTCAGCATGAGCCGGTGCATCGCCTTGATGCTCCACTTGTTCCCGATGAACTGCAGCGCCAGCCAATCGAGCAACTCCGGGTGCGACGGCCGGTCGCCATTCAACCCGAAGTCCGAAGGCGTCCGCACAATCCCTTCGCCGAAGTGATGCTGCCAGATACGATTCGCCATCACGCGCGCCGTGAGCGGATTTGCCGGACTCACAATCCACTCGGCCAGCGCCTTGCGTCGGCCCGAACGATAGCGGCCAGGAAACGCAATCTTCGCCGGCTCACTGTTGCCCGTGATGGCTTTCAGAAACCCCGGTTCCACCTGTTCGCCGCGCGCCAGCCGCTCCCCGCCCGCCAGCACGTACGTGGGCTCCACGTCCATCACCGCCGGCGGCGCAACTTCGTTCACACTGTAGGCGAGCGGCTGGTAGCGCGCAATTTCGAGACCAATCTTTGTCACGCGCTCGGCGGCATCTTTGTGCTGCTTGCGCTCGTCTGCCGTGAAGACTGCACTGTCCTTGTCGCCCAACAGTTTCTGAAACTCGTCTTCCTTCTTGCCCGCTGCCGCTAGCTTCGATTTCAGCGCCTTGTCCAACACCTTCACCGCTTCGTTCGATGACTCCAGATCGTCTTCGAGCTGCCGTAGACGCCGCCGCATTGCCAGCCGGCCTTCGATGTCCAGATGCGGCATCGGCCGATCTTCGATCCGCGTCGCCGCGAAAAACGCCTGCAGCCGGTAGAAGTCCTTCTGCGGAATCGGGTCGTACTTGTGATCGTGACAACGCGCGCATCCCACGGTGAGCCCGAAGAACACCTGCGACGTCGTACCGGCCATTTCATTCAGCCAGTCCAGCCGCAGTTGCGCATCGAAATTCGTGTCGCGCTCCCACGGGCCCATGCGCAGAAATCCCAACGCCAGCAGCCCTTCGTTTTCGATATTGCCGCCCCGCGCCGCAAGACGCCGCTGCATCTCATCACCAGCGAGTTGCTCCAGCACAAACTCGTCGTACGGCTTGTCGTTGTTGAACGCGCGGATCACGTAGTCGCGATAGCGCCACGCCGTCGGCCGTTCGCCGTCAATCGCAAAGCCGTCGCTCTCGGCAAACCGCACCAGATCCAGCCAGTGCCGCGCCCAGCGTTCGCCGTAGCGGCGGTCGGCGAGGAGCTTGTCGATCAGCTTCTCGTAGGCATCGGGCGCGGCGTCCTGCAAGAACGCCTGCGCTTCTTCTTCCGTGGGAGGCAGACCAACCAGATCGAAGTACACACGCCGCAGCAAGGCGCGCTTCGAAGCGTCCGGCGCAGGCGCCAGCCCCTTGGCTTCGAGCGCGGCCAGCACAAACGCGTCCACTGGATTCTTCACCCAAGCGGCATTCTTCACTGCGGGCATGGTTGGCTCCACCGGGGTCTGGAACACCCAACTCGCGTGATCTTTCCCGGCCGCCGAAGTCTGCGCCACCGGAGTCACCGCATCGATCGCCGCGGCCAAGGCAGTCACCGTCGCCTCCGGTAACGGCTTTCCGCCGATCGGCATGCGTGGCGATCGTTCGCCCCGCACAAACTGCATCAGCAGCGAGTGGCTCGACTTGCCGGGCATCAACGCCGGGCCGCGTTTGCCACCCTTCAGCAGATCCGCCAGGCTCGCCACCGACAACGCTGCTTGCGACTGCGGCCCCGTGTGGCACCCCGCGCAGTGGGCCTTGAGAATGGGTTCGATCTTTTCACGAAAAACAGTGGCGTCGTTTGCGAGGGCGGTCAGCGCCAATACGCCGGCTGCCCCAGCAATCGGATGAAGTACATAGTTCAAGAAACGCACCTTCCGACCTAATTGTACGTTGCGCTCGGCGTATTTGGAGGTGATGAATCCAAAGTTGGCCGGACGCGGCCCGGTAGCCGGATTGCTCAACAGCGGATAGTTCGGGAAGTTGAACACCTCAAAGCGAAGGTCAGATTGGAAGCGCTCGCTGATCCGGATCGATTTGAACAGCGTGGCGTCCAAATTCTGAAACCCCGGGCCGCGAATGATATTCAAACCCGCGCTGCCGAACGTGCCCGCCCGCGGCAAGGTGAAGGCCGCCGTATTGAACCAGCGCTTGTCGAGCCCACGATCGCCCCACGCGATGCTGCCGTTCACGTCTCAGGGCTGGTTGGCGCTGCCTTGCCCCACGCCCGCGACATCCACGCCATCCTGCACCGAGAGTAACGACCCGGAGCGGAGGAACATCACCCCCGAAAGCTGCCATCCGCGCAGCAAGTTCGCCTTCCAGCCGTTCGCGCCCTTGAAGAACGGGAGTTCGTAGATGTAGTTGATATTGAGCAAGTGCGGACGATCCATGTCGTCGAGAAACCGCACGTTGCGATAAGCGTCGAACGGCGTGAGGACGTCGCTGATGTTCTTCGAGAACGTATAGGAAACACCGAAGCTCAATCCACCCCGGAAACGGCGATCCAGGCTCATTTGCATGGACTGATAGTTACTGTGCCCGTCGCGCGTGGTCAAGTCCACCTGCCCGAGCCCGTGATAAGGGCGCAGGTAATTGGCATTGACACCCGGGTTCGCCTGGAGCGTCCCGGCCACCATCTGATTGATGTTGCGCGTGCGTTCCTGGTTCACGCCGGACTTGCCCACATAGGCAACTTCGGCCAGCACCGAAGCCGGCACTTCACGCTGCACCGACACGCTGTAGCTATACGCTGAAGGATACTTGAACCGCAGGTCGATGCCGCGGATGTAGAACGGAAAGTCGCGCCGCGTGGCGCCACCAGGCCGGTCCACATCGCCATTGAATACCTGTACCTGAATCTGGTTCGGCGCGTTGCGGAAGAGCGACCCTGGTTGTGCATCTGGCGATGATGGAACAACCCGCCGCCGGCGCGGATCACCGTCTTGTTGCCGAGGCGATAGGCCAAACCCAACCGCGGCGCGAACGCGTTGCCATAGGTGTCCGCGAAGCCGCGGGGCAAACCCTGGAAGAGGCGCTGTACGTTGTGCAGCGTCGCGCCATTCGCGCGGCTCCGCGCCGAATCCGGGAACCCGGCGCCGGGCAGAACCACACCGTTATAAGGATCGCCGGAAACGATGAAGCCACCCGAGCGGTCAATCACCGCGCGCCGCACCGGGTCGTAGAAGCGAGCATCGAAATTCGCGATGTCGTTCCACTTGGCGTACCACGGTTGATGCAGCGAATGCCGCACCCCCAGTTCGATCGTGAGGTTCTTCGACGCCCGCCAGGTGTCCTGGATGTAAGACTCCACGGAATTGCTGCGTAGCAGCGTGTAGGCAGCCGGGCCCTGTTCTGTGTAGACGTCGAAGTAGCCCGGCGCGGCGTTCGCTACGGCCAGGCCCGACGTTTGCGGGTGGCCGCTATCGAGGAAGTTGAACTCGCCGTTCTGCTGCGCGCCGCTCTGGTCGTTGTTGTTTTGCTGGTCATGCGAGAGCAAGGCGCCGAACTTGATCGTATGCGCCGAGCCCTTGACCCAAGTCATGTTGCCGGACCACATAAAAATCGGCCCGGATGAACTGACCGGACGAGACGAGCCGTCGAGCGTCGCAAAGCCATTGATCAGCCCGCGCGGAATGCGTTCGCCGATCCGCTTGGTGCCGGGCACAATGTAGGGGAAGTTGATCCCGTACAGCGTGCGCAGATAGCGCGCCGCGCCCTCGTTTTCGTAGATGCCGATGTACACCACATCGTTCGCCGCGGTGAAGGTGAAGTCGGTAATGATGGTGGGTGACAGCGTGCTGGTAATGTTGACGGCGCCGGTCATGTTCGGGCGGTCCCACTTGGAGTTGGAGCGGCCGAGACCGGTAACGAAGGGCGCGTCTTCGAAGTGCAGGTAGTCGTTGCCCGTGAAGTTGATGCGGTGCTTGCCGTGGTAGAAGTCTACCCGGAAGGTGTCTTTGCGGGTTTCGCGCGGGTTCGGCAGCGTCTTGATCCAGTTATTGGTGCCTTGCAGGAAGCCAGGGGTCGGCTCGGGATAAGCTCGCAGCACGCCCGTGCCGTTCGCGCTCAACCGGTTCGGCGGAATGATGTTGCCGGGGAATGGCGTGTTGCTGGCGAGCGGATCGTTGACGATGCGCACGTGGCGGAAAAATGGATTGGCGCCATTCAACAACTCGGAAAAGTCGCCGCGCCGCATCGCCATACTGGGCACGGTCGCCGGGCTCGTTTGCTCACGCCGCCAGAACAGCCACTCCTGCGAGCCGAAGATGAACAGCCTGTCGCGGTTCTTGTTGAATTTGCCTGGGACGAACACCGGCCCGCCGATCGCGTAGCCGGCTGATTGAAGCGGAACGGGGCGGCGCGCCGATGGTCGTCACGCACGGGGCTCTGGTTGCGCGTCCAGCGATTCGCATCGAGCGCCGAGTTGCGGAAAAACCACCATCCGGTCCCATGAAAGTCCCTCGTGCCGCTCTTGGTGACAAAACGGAGTTGGCCGTCCATGGCGCGGCCGTACTCTGCAGGGTAGGTGGACGTGAGCAGTTGCACCTCTTGAATCGTGTCGACGTTCAGCAGCCCCACCTGCGCCGAGCCGGTGAAGTCGCCGCGCGTGCGCATCGCGTTCACGCCGTCAATGGTGATGTTGTTGCCGTTGCGCCGGCCGCCGTTGATTGAAAAGCTTTCGTGCAGGTTGTTGGGGTTGAAGTTGTTGAAGTTGCCGCCCACCACGCCCGCCTTGAGCAAGGCAAGGTTAATCGGGTTGCGGCCGTTGAGCGCGAGGTCTGTAATCTGCCGCGCCTCCACCACGCGCCCGATTTGCGCGGTCTCCTGCGAGAGTTGCACGCCCGACGCCTCCACCGTGACGGACTCGCTCACGGCGCCGAGTTCCAGGGCCACATCCACGGTGCTGCGCGCGGCCACGTCCACCTTCACGTTGGTACGCACAAACCGCTTCAAGCCCGGCGCCTGCACGCTGACCTCGTACATGCCCACCGGCATATTCGTCAGAACGTGAGAACCGTTCTCGCCGGTATCCGCCGTGCGCGACACGCCTTGCGCGCTTACCTCCGTGACGCGCGCGCCGCTCACTACGGCCTGGCTGGCATCGAGCACGGTGCCAGCGATTTGTCCTTGGTCTTGCTGGGCTGCCAATGGCAGCGCAGCGGAAGCAATCATGCAGAGCAGCAACACGTGGCGCATGGAGAAATCCTCCGCTGGATTATACATGCCGCCGCTGCCGCGCGGACGATTCGCGGATCGTGAGGTAAAGCCGGCGGCCAGCGTCAAAATCGGCGCCGAACCAGTAGTCGAGCGGCGCGTCCACTCGAGGTTAGACAATGCAAGGAGTCCTGCAGCTTCTCGCCGCCAGCGCGGGCGTCAGATCGCCGCGGCGAACGGAGTTACCGTCGCCTACGGCAACGGCTTTCCGCCGATCGGCATGCGCGGCGAACGCTCACCTCGCTCCGCCAAGCTCGCCACCGGCAACGCCGCTTGCGACTGCGGTCCCGTATGGCAGCCCGCGCAGTGGGTCTTTCACTTCGGGCCAGTATACAGAGTTCAGCGTACCCATTGGGCCAGAACTTCCCGCAGCGCTGCGTTGAACTCCGCCGGCCTCTCCAGTTGGGGAAAGTGGCCAGCGTTTTCCATCATCGTCACCGTCAGCCCCGGCGTCTTCGTCGCAGCGGTATTGATTGCACGGACCGGCACGTCCGCCGCCGCCAACTTCAACAGCGCCGCGGCGTCCACATTCACGTAGTCGCGCAGCAAAGCCAGCGCCGCCGCAGGGTCTGCCTTCCGCGCTCTTGCAATCAACCAGTCGCGCGCGGCGTCGTTCACACCGGGCCGGAACTGCGTCCGCACCATCGCCTCGATCGCCTTCGGAAAATCCGCCTGCAATTGCCCGGCGATCGGATCGATCATCGCCGCCGTGGGCCGCACGCCGGCATCGTGCAGGGACTCAACAATCACCACGCCGCGCACGACGCCGCGCAGCTTCGGCACAGCCGCCAGCGCCACATGCGCGCCCATCGAGTGGCCCACCAGAATCACACGATCGAGCGCCAGATCCTTCACTACCGCCACCACATGGTCCGCCTGGTTCAACACAAACCGCGGCGGCGCGGGCGCGGCGAACCGCCCGTGCCCAGGCAGATCGAGCGTCACCACGGGATAGCTGCGCGAGAACTCGCGTGTCTGCTCAAGCCAGTACGCACGGTCGCACGCCCAGCAATGGATGAATACCAGCGCCGTCTTGCCCGCGCCGCGCACGTCAAACGCCACCGGGATCGTGCCGCCCGGCCCGCTCATCGCCACGCGCTCCACCACCGGCGGGCCGTCGCCACCCGGAACCGGCGGCCATTCCACCCGGTCGCGCGGCAACAACGGAAACAGCCACGTCTGCGGGTCCTCGGCATCGAAATGCACGGGCAGCAAGCCCGCCGCGCCATGCCGCCGGAACACGCGTACGCCCGCCGCCGCGTCCGCCGGAGCGATCGCGCGCAGGGTCGAGCCCCACGGCACCCAGCGCGCATCGCCATTCACCGTCACGCCCACATCCACCGTCACCGTGGTCAACGCGGGAAACGAAATACAATCCAGCCGCGCGCCGCACGCCACCGGCTGCTCTTTCATCAACAATTCACTCACTGCTTCCAGCACCGTCGCATCGGGCGCGCCGATCACTACGGAGCCGCGCTGCGAGTCGCGCCCGTTGGCAAGTCAGCGGATCTGAAAAAACAGGCGGTACAGCCGCTGTTTGCGCCGTCCCGTACCGATGAGCGCGGCAATCGGCGGCGTGCCCCACTGGCCGGGTCGAGCCCGGCGCGGCGTCGTTTCCAACAAAACGAAACCGCGGCGGATCCCACACCCAGCGCCCCGTCTCCGTACCCACATAGCTCTTCAACTCCGCCCGGCCTTCGTCGCGAAAGTAGGCCCGCTGGGCACTCAGCCGCATCCCCGGCAACACATCGATGTAGCCGCGCCCCGCGACGTAGCCGTACTGCTGCTCCATCAGTTTGCCGAGTTCCACCGGCGGCGCGCCCGGTCCTGGCCCCGCCAGCTTGTAGCTGCGTTCGGACGCCTTCAATACACGAAACGACGCCGCGGCGTCAGGCCTCGGGCGGCGCGCGGCGCACGCGGCCGTCAGCATCGATAACGTCACCGTCCAAAAAATCGCGCGGCGCATCCCCTCCAGGTTAGACTATGCAATGAGTGTCCGACTCTCCCGTCCAACTCACCGCCACTCCCGCGGACGCCAACAAGCGCCTCGATCACTTCCTGCAAGACCATCTCCCCCAGCACTCGCGCGCCCGCTTGCAGCAGTGGATCAAGGCGGGCCGGGTGCGCATCGCCGGCGAGCCCGCCACCAAGCCGTCCTTGACACTCCGCGGCGGCGAAGCGATCAGCGTTGAGCCCGCCGCGCCGCCTCCGCTGCGCGCCTTTGCCGAGGATCTGCCGGTGCACATCCTTTATGAAGACGACTCCGTCATCGCCGTCGACAAGCCCGCGGGCATGGTGGTCCATCTCGGTGCGGGTCACCACAGCGGCACGCTCGTCAACGCGCTCCTCCATCGCTTCGGCGGGCTCGCCGAGGCCGGCGGCGATGCGCGCCCCGGCATCGTGCACCGCCTTGACCGCGACACCAGCGGCGTTCTCCTCGTCGCCCGTACCGACGCCGCGCACCGCGCCCTCGCTGCCCAATTCGCCGCCCGCACGGTCGAAAAGATCTACCTCGCCCTCGCCCACGGCCTCCTTGCACGTGACCATGGCTTTTACGAGCAACCCATCGAGCGCGACCCCATCCGCCGCACTCGCATGACGGCCCGCACCGGCCACGGCCGCGCCGCCCGCACCGAGTACCGCGTACTCAACCGCTATCCGGATCTCAAACTCACGCACCTCGAATTCACTCTCCACACCGGCCGCACCCATCAGATCCGCGTCCACCTCGCGCACGCCGGCCATCCCATCGTCGGCGACTCGCTCTACGGCGCACCCGCGTACCCGCCCGTCCCGCTCGCCAGCCGGTTCTTTCTTCACGCCCACCGCATTGCCTTCGACAGCCCCGGCTCGGGCGGCCGGCGAGTCACCGTCGTCTCCCCCTTACCCCCCGAACTCGCGGCCGTCTTGCCTTAATCCGCCAATCCATGTATGATCAAGACATCGGAAGAGGTCGCCCCACAGCACCGGCAAAGAGAAGCCGCGCCCAGGAAGATCGAGCTTCCACGCCACGTTCTTCTCAGGACCGAACTCCGCGGGCACGTCGCCACGCACCACGCCGTTGTTCAGGGGGCCGCGCCAAAGCGGCCAGTCGTCCACGCCGAAACCGAGCGCGAGCGCGGGCAGGAAAAGCAGGGTTGTGCGTTTCATTTGGTCAGCAATACAACGCCGAGGGGGTCTTTACCCTCGTTTTGGCGGGTCTTTTTTGAGGGTCTCGGTATGTCTTACGACGTGTCCTACGACCCGTTTTGCGCGGTTGCGAGTCGGGTTCTTGCACGGCTCGGTCTCGCCAAATCAATCGCTTGTATGATCGATTTGCAGACGTCGTATTCATATGCCGCGGTAACGCTGACTTCACAACGTTGCCTTAACGCTGACTTTCGACAATTTAGGGATCAATTATGTCTACGAATGTGCTGAATACGAATTCAAAAGCAGGCGTTGGTGTCGCGATCGGAGTCGGCGTTGGCACGGCGATCGGTGTCGTTCTAAATCAGATCGCTATAGGCGTCGCCGCTGGCGCAGCGGCAGGTGCGCTAATCGGAGCGCTCGTGAACGTCATGCGCAAGAAAAAAGAGCGCTGACCGCATCTGAAGCGAGGGTTTTGGGGATGGACGAGGAGTGGGTCTAAAACCTAAAAAATCGGGGGTGGTCAAGTGAAGACACGCTTGCTGCCAGCCGATACGCAAAAACACCAATAAAAACGGGTTTTTTTGATGCTACTTGACCACTTACTTGACCACGAAGATATAGCGAAACAGGATACAAAAATAAGTCATTTATTATCAACTACTTACAGGACTTTTTGATGTTTTGGTTAGAAAGAACGACCCTCAAGCCGGTGCGTCTGCCAGTTCCGCCACTTCCGCTTAGCAAAACGAGGATATTTTATTTTTTCTAATGAAGGACGGTAGCGCCTCGCGCGAGGTAACAGCAACCCGCACCATGGACATCCAGTTCGTCTCTGAGGATCTCACCGTTGAGCAGATCGAAGCCGCTTATCCTCGCGGGCTGTTTCCCATGGCCAACCCCGGCGAGCGGCTGATCACCTGGCACCGGCCGCGCCGCCGCGCCGTGCTGCCGCTCGACGGCTTCCACATTTCCCGTTCACTGGCGCACAGGCTGAAACAGGCGCGCTTTACGGTCACCTACGATCAGGACTTCCCCGGCGTCATGCAAGGCTGCGCCGAGCGCCCCGAGGGCACGTGGATCGACGCGCGCGTGCTGGCCGCCTACACCGGACTTCACCGCCGCGGCAAAGCGCACTCGGTGGAGATCTGGGTGGATGGCGTGCTAGCCGGCGGCGTCTATGGCGTCCATCTCGGCGGCGCGTTCTTTGCCGAGTCGAAATTCCATCGCGTGCGCGACATGTCGAAAGTGGCGCTCGCCCATCTGGTCTTCCGGCTGCGCGAGCGCGGCTTTGCGCTGCTTGAAGTACAGTACCTCACCGAGCATTTGAAACAGTTCGGCGTCGTGAGTTGGCCCGCGCAGCGTTATGAACGCGCGCTCG
>Ga0194122_10004514_pt1 | contig 13513 bp, 9 predicted proteins | sample TA2MahCa10mmetaG_FD_155487 | JGI IMG/M metagenome (GOLD analysis project Ga0194122, IMG submission 155487) | Freshwater microbial communities from Lake Tanganyika, Tanzania - TA2015021 Mahale Deep Cast 10m | ecosystem: Environmental > Aquatic > Freshwater > Lake | place: Tanzania: Lake... | reverse complement strand
GATCGAGCAAGATCATCGCAGGCTCAAGCAGCGGTTGCGGCCGATGCTGGGACTCACGAGCTTTGAATCGGCGACCATTGTGATCAGCGGTATCGAACTGGCGGAGAAGATCAAGAAGGGGCAATTCAAATTTGGCAAACTAGGCGGGGCAGGGGCGACAATGCCGGAGATCTGGCGAGCCGCGTTGGCTGCGTGATCGGAGTCGGGTTCGATCGAGACGTCGGCCGTTACCGAATTTGGCTCGACTCGGAATTTGCACCAGAGCCCCCCTGCGTGTAGCCACAACCACATCATCCCATGAATTCAATGAGTTGGATGCGCACCGTTCCTTCCTGGCGCGGCGACGGTACGCCATGTTGCAAGGGTCAGTTCGTGCGTGAGCCACCGCTTTGAGCCGCGTCTCACTTCACAATAAATCCGTTGCGCCGCTGGACAGGGCCACTTCACCTCAGAAGAGGTACTTCAGTGCGAACTGCAGACTACGCATGTTCCCCCGCGTCGAAGTAACCGCGCCGAACGAAGCGCTACTCATGGTCGCGTTCGGGAATCCCCAGTTAGGATGATTGGGCGCGTTGAATGCTTCGAAGCGAAACTGCACGCGGTGCTGCTCGTGGATCGGGAAATTCTTCAGTAACGAGAAGTCCCAACCGATGATTCCGCTACTCATGCCTGTGGAACGGCCGACGTTGCCAAACGTGCCGAACGGCGCGAGCGCGAACTGCGACGTATCGAACCAGCGCTGCGGATCCTGCTGGCCGCGCGGAAACGTGGCGTTGCGGCCGGTGGAGGACGGCCGGTCGTCGTCGCGGCTCGTGTTGGCCTGATCGCGCCCCGCGCGTATCGTGAACGGGCTGCCCGTTTGCAGCGTTAGAATCGAGCTCACCTGCCATCCGCCCACGATCTGATTCGCGATCCCGCCGCTCGACAGATACGGCTTTCCTTTGCCGAACGGTAGATCGTAGAGCACCGACGTCACCGCGCGGTGACCGGCATGGAACGTCGACAGTCCGCGCTCGCAACGCAGGCAATCGTTGTTCTGCGGAAACGTACCGTCATTGGAGTCCGACCGGATGCCGCTCAAGTAGTCGATCGCGCGCGCCCACGTGTAGCTGGTCAAGTGCGTGAGGCCCGCGCTCATCCGGCGCTGGAACTTGAACGACAACGAGTGATAGGCCGCGTTCCCGTCGTTGCTTGCGAGATGAATGTTCCCGAACTCGGTGAACGGCCGGCGCGAGATCACCGAGCCTCCATCGACGGGCGCCGGGACGGCCTTGTTCTGGAAGGTAAGGAACTGCAGGCGGTGGCTCACCGAGCCCAGGTATCCGATCTCGAGGGCTTCCTTCGCAGAGAGTTCGCGCTGCACATTGGCGACGTATTGCAGGCTGTACGGCGTGCGGCGGTTCACCGAGTTTATGAAGAGGGTGGGCCGGTTCACCACGACTTGGCCGCCCGGCGAAAGGGACACCCGGCTCCAGGAAAGATCCGGCGCGTCGACGCTGGCGATATCCTGCCTGCGGCCGGCGATGTTGCGGCTCATGTCGAAAATGAGGTTGCCCACGTCTTGCGCGTAGAAGGCTCCGGCGCCGAGGCGCAGCGTCCACTTCGACGCCGGGCTCCACGCCAGTCCGAGCCTGGGCGCGAAGTCGTTCCTGTCGTCTTTGACGAGCCGGTTGCCGAGCCGCCCGTCGCGCGCCACCTGGATTGGCTCGATGCCCTGATTGAATCGCAGCACGGTGCCTTCGAAGAAGTCACCCGTTCCCGCGCGCACCAGCACCGGATGGCGCGAAAGATCGGCGACATTGCGTTGCCCGCGGGCCCAATCGACAACGGCAAGATTCATCATAGTCCGCGTCCGGTCGGACCACGGCGGCGTATACTCATACCGCAGCCCGAGAGACAGCGCGAGCCGCGGTCCGATCTTCCAAACATCGTCGGCGTAGTAGTATTGCCCCGTCGCGCGGAACTGCGCTACGGCGGGGACCAAGCCATGCTGCGATTGCCGGATGGTGCCGAGCAGATAGTCGCCGAAGCCGAAGCCGGTACCAGTGGGAGATGCGGGATTCACGGTGGCGAGCGCATCGAAATTGAATTGCCCCATCAGGAACTGGTTGCCGAGTTGGTTGTAGCGGTCGCGGCGGATCTCGGCGCCGAAACGGAGCGAATGCCGGCCGCGCGTCCACGAGAAGTTGTCCACCCACTGGAAGACGTGGTTGTTGTTGGTCCACGGACCGTCGCCGCCGCCGAAGCCCGCGAACCCCTGAATCGCGGCGCCGGGCGGCGCCCACGCGGCGGCAGCGGGCGATGGCAAATTCGGGATCGCGAGTTCGCCGAGTACGTTGCGTGAAAAGGCGAGTTCCGGTCCGATCGTGTTGAAGAACTTGTTGTACCCGAAACGAAATTCGTTGACTTTGTTCGCCGACAGCACGCGCGTGTTCGAGATCAGCGCTTGCTTGGCCACGGTGGCGAGCCTCAGCCCATTGAGCTTGATGGCGGGCGTGAGTTGTTGCTCGTCGGTCCAGGCGTAGCGGCCGAACCAGTTCGAGTTGTTGCTCTCCACGAAGTCGATACGTTGCAGAAACTGGTCCTTATCGATTGGGCGATTCTGCAGAATCACGAGGTTGTTCGCCAGTGCCTGCGGGTTCACGTTGGGCTCGGGGATGAACTCGAAGAATTTTACCGAGGTCGGATGAATGCGGTTCTGTGGAATCGTGTTGTTCGGGAAGGGCTGCGCCACCAGCCTCCCGTCGGCTTGCGTGCGCGTGCCGGGATCGAAGATCGGCGTAGACACGCTCGACAGATTCCCGGTGCGGATCGAAGCGGGTGGCGTGTTGAATATGGCCTGGCCCTGCCGCCGCTCGCGGAAACCTTCGAAGTTCGACATGAAGAACAGCCGGTTGCGTCCGTTGAAGAGCTTCGGAATCGTCACTGGACCGTCGAGTTCGAAGCCGTACTGATTCCACCGGAACGGGCTCTTGGCCGGGCGCAATCGCGTGAATGCGTACTGCTGCGCGTCGAGCGCGCTGTTGCGCAGAAATTCGAACGCCGCGCCGTGAAAGGCATTGCCGCCCGATTTCGTCGATACGTTGACCTGGCTGAAGCTGCGTCCGAACTCAGCGGGATAGATCCCCTTACAGACGAAAGATGCAGCTATAATGTGATGATTGAGTATGTGACCATTAAGAAATTGAAGGGTTGAACTTCGTGATATTTTTTGAATCAGACTTATTTTAAATCATCTAGGACTTTTTTGATTTTTCTTGTACCGTAAGGTGATTAGCCACTTTTAACTCTATGAGGGCTAAAAAAACAACACTTATCGCTTCAAGAAAAAAATATACTACTCCTAATGGTGTCAGCATTTTAAAGTAATAAAAAATAAACACAAGTGAAGTAGAGCTATATAATAAGTTACCAAGACCTATTATGCGAATAAACGATGACCAATTTCTTTTCAGTAATAAAAAAACAAGTTGCAGAATATAAAAAAAAGATTAGTCCAACTAATAAAAAGCGTGACAAAATATGTGCTGGCATTCCAAAGTAATCGTCGAAAAATCTTAATATGATAAATAAGAAAAAAGATGTCAAGGCTGCACCAAGACTATCTAGAAGAAAAAGTCTCCTTGGTAAGTGAGAAAAGTATTTTATTAGAGGTAAGAGCATTCGAACAAAAAAGGTTACACTATAAAAGTATAACCTTTTTACCATTATTGCTCCCCTTACAGTCGAAAGATGCAGCTATAATGCGATGATCGAGTACGTGACTATTTGGAAATTGAAGGGTTGAACTTCCTTTTATTTGGGAGAATCTGACTCATTACACATCTTCCAAAATTTTTTGGATTTCATTCTTTTCTTTAGATGTAATATCATTCCAACTCTTCCCCTGTAACCCCATTTCAATAGAGTAGAATATATTAAGGTGTGGTTTAATTCCGGCATTAATCAGATTCTTTTTGATTTTTTTTAATCTGAAGCCAGTAGGTCTTTCCTTGAATAAATTTCAATCAAATTCATAATTTTGACCATATAAGGCCCGAAGTTTTTTATGGTGTCAAGGTCATTCATGCAAACGGAATGATACTATTCAGATATATTAAACTATTTATAAATTCCGAAACTTCCTCTGGATTTTCAATTGGACTAACATGCCCTCCCTTCACAATAATTGTCTCCAAATGAGGTGGTGCGGGCACATAATCTTCTTCTCCTTTAAGGGCCAGTGCTTTTACTTTCAAGGTTTTCATTAACAATATAGTATCCTCTGCATTTGCGATTACTGCCCTGTCCGTATGTTTTATTTGAGGGATGGTCAATAGGTCCATTGTTCGCTTGAGTTCATCTGTCAGAGATGGGTTTGCATTTAATGATGACTTCCCAAATAATGCTTTTGCGGCTTGTTTAGTATAGAAATTCCTGAAGGGAAGCAAAATGTGCTGCATGCTTAGGGCTAACCTCTTTCCTTTTGATGCGGCTATAAAAGGCATGTTGCATAAACCGATGGACGAAAACAGTTCGGGGTTTTTATGAGCAGCCCTGAGTATGGTCATACTTCCCCAAGAGTGCCCAATGGCAATGACTTTGGACAGTTGTAAACCATTCAGAACTTCAATTAACATATCAGCACAATCATTGAGTGTCCAATCATCTTTAGACAGTTGCTTACTCATACCATGCATCGGCATATCCAGTGTGATAATCGTTCGGTCTTTTATAGATTCAATTACTGCATCCCATAGATGGTGGTCGAAGTAAACACCGTGTAGAAGAATGATTGGCGTTTTGTCTGAATCAGCAATCTGCTGAAAGACGGCTATGTTCCCAATATTGGTCTTTACGAATGTGGTTGATTCTTTGACTGACATATCAATTGCTAACACAGGGTGACTGTTTATTGAAATTCGTTTCTGTAAGTTGGTCGACCATAAATTTTGATAAATCCGGAAGCGTTACGGATAGTTTAAGCCCTTTGCCATCGAGGTTGAAATAAGGGTCGTAGTAGTAATACCCCTTTTCCTTAGCATTAAACTCAATGGGGGCTCGCTTACCAATAATGGCCGTTCCTTCACGTAAGTCCTGGATATCATGTTGTATTGTTGATCTACCTACGTTACTTGCTTTTGGCTTTTCAGTTGTCTTTCCCTACCATCTTTTCAAAAAGTAATCAAGTTAAATTTCTTTCTCAACTTCCAAAAATCTTCAATCGGTGGACTAACGGTGGACTAAAATCCAACAAAAAAGCGTAACTAACAGACAATCAGTTAATTACGCTTCATTTTCGCGGAGAGAGAGGGATTCGAACCCCCGATACAGTTACCCGTATAACGGTTTTCAAGACCGCCGCATTCGACCGCTCTGCCATCTCTCCGTTGTAAAAGTATTCCATGCCGGCCGTATCCTACAAATTTGTTTCTCCGAGCCGTTGATCAGGAGCTTTATTTTTTCTGATGAGATCCATCGCATCTTGCCATCTTTTGGGATAGGCCGCAACGGCAATCGTGGTTACCAATCCCGGATTGGATAAGGATTTTTTTATATCCGGGCGCGTCCTGTATCAGGGTTAGCCGTAGACATGAAGAAGAGCAGATAGCCCTTTTGCTTGCCGGGCGTCAATGATAAAAAGGCAGCCTGCAGCAGAGGATCTGACTGCAATGCTCCATTTTTAAGGGGATGGCGGCCTGTCGTTATCGAATGGTATCCTCGATAAACGATTAGAGTATCGCAGCGCGTGCACCCGCCTGTCCGACAGTGATGAAGCGGATGAAAAGCGCTTCTGACCACTGGCTGTTCGATTCGAAATACTTATCAATCGAGGGATTTCTGTCCGTTTTTTTCGTGCGCGCACATCTATTTAGGTCAAAAGTGGATGGCCCAGAAGGCAATGGCTGTCAAGAATTGACCTTTTACGAAAAATGATACCTTGGTTTTTTGTACTTTCACCAGCCCAGGAGAGATGCCAGAGCGGTTGAATGGGGCGGTCTCGAAAACCGTTATACGGGTAACTGTATCGAGGGTTCGAATCCCTCTCTCTCCGCCAGCAGCAAAGGTTAGTCCTGGGAGGTATGCACCCTTCCTGCCAAATAAATCTCACTCTTATTCGGCCTTGCTGATGCGCTATCCTTAACCGATGCGAGAGCTCAAAGCCCTCAAGCCTCATTTCCTTCGCTACAAGGGCCTTCTCCTGTCAGGCCTGGCGTTTGTGCTCCTCTCTAACTATTTTGGCATTCTCGCGCCGCAGGTTACGGGCTATATCGTCGATAGGGTTATCCAGTATGAGCAGACCCTGGTACAGTCGGGTGATGTCGCCCAAAAAAACTACTACGACCCGTTGGTCGCTTCTCTGATCCAGTTTATTGAAGATGCCAATCCCCAATTCAGTACCCTAGTATTCTTCTGCGGACTGATGCTCCTCGGATCTGCATTGCTCCGTGGCCTCTTTATGTTTCTTATGCGGCAGACCCTCATCGTCATGAGCCGGCACATTGAGTACGATCAAAAAAACGAAATCTATCAGCAATACCTCCGGCTGGATCCACTCTTCTACAAAAGCCATAGCACGGGTGACCTCATGAGTCGTATCTCCGAAGATGTCGGCCGGGTGCGCATGTTCACTGGCCCCAGCATTATGTACATGGCCAACCTGGTGGTCCTCATCGCCTTCAGTCTCTACTTTATGTTTCGGGAAAACGCGCTGCTTTCGCTGATCGTCCTCTCCCCCCTGCCCATCCTTGCCATCGCCATCTATCGTGTCAACGATGTCATCCATCGCCGCAGTGAACACATCCAGGCGCAATTGGGGGAGCTCACAGCCAATGCACAAGAAAGCTTCTCTGGCATCCGTGTAATCAAGTCCTTTGTACAAGAAAGCGCCATGTCTGAACATTTCTCAAAGATTTCCGGACAATACCGCCGCAGCGCCGTGGGACTCGCGATGGTAGAGGCCGTCTACTTTCCTTCCATCTCCCTGATCATCGGCATCAGCACCCTGCTGACCATCTGCATGGGAGGTATTTATCAAGTCCACCACCGAGTCTCCCCCGGCACCATCGCGGAGTTTGTCGTCTATATCAACATGTTGACCTTCCCTGTCAGTGCCATCGGCTGGGTGGCGAGTATGATCCAGCGTGCCTCCGCATCACAGAAACGCATCAACGAATTCTTACAGACACAGCCGCAGATGATCAATGTGGTAAACCCATCGACCCTCACGGACCCGGGTGACCTGGTTTTTCAGGATGTCAGCTTTCGATATCCTCAAACAGGGATCCTGGCCCTAGAAAAAGTCTCCCTCCACATTCGAAAAGGAGAGAAGGTGGCCATCCTGGGCCGCACCGGATCGGGGAAAACGACCTTAGCCCAGATGCTGCTCCGCTTTTACGATCCAACGGAGGGAACGATACGGATCGGAGGAAACGACATCCGAAACTGGTCGCTGCAATCCCTCCGAAAACAGGTCAGCTATGTTCCTCAAGATGTTTTCCTGTTCAGTGATACCATATCCCATAATATACGATTCGGCCAGTCTGGGATGACAGACCAGCAGGTACGCCAGTCAGCGCGCATGGCATCTATAGACGCAGAGATCGAAGACTTTCCCCATCAATACGAGACCGTCGTCGGGGAACGAGGCGTCAACCTCAGCGGAGGTCAGAAGCAAAGGATATCCATCGCCAGAGCCATCGGTGCATCGGGCGGACTCTTTATTTTTGATGACTGCCTTAGTGCCGTTGACGCCCGGACCGAAGACCGCATCCTTGAAGGAATCCGCCAGGTCATCCACGACCGGACCGCCATCATCATCACCCACCGGGTCATCCACCGCCTTCAGTTTGACCGGATCTTTGTCATGGACGCCGGCCGCATCGTCGAAGAAGGTACCCATGACAGCCTGATGGAAAACAGCACCTACTACCGCGATATCATCCATCGGCAGCAGGAATACAGGAAAATTCAAAAAACTTGAACTTTTTTTTGTCTATTAACAAAACTTTTGGATTTTTATATAGTTGGCATAAAGGCCATCTTGACTTATCCCCATCCCCGAATCTTTATCCCTTGAGCTACGATTCTCACGACAAGCGAAACGACAGCGTATACAGCCAGCGCATCCGAGCTGGGAAACGCAGGACCTATTTTTTTGACATACGGGCCACAAGGGGAAATGATGATTTCTTCCTGACCATCACCGAGAGTAGGAAGCGGTTTGACGACAATGGCTATGACCGCCATAAAATCTTCATCTACAAAGAAGACTTCAATAAATTCTCCAAAGCTTTGAGCGAGGCCGTAGACCACGTCAAGACAGAGTTGATGCCTGACTTCGACTTTGATGCCTTCAGCCACGAGCATGATACAGAGTACGAAGGACAAGAGCTTTCACCACGTCCCGAAACATCCCAGGGTAGTCATGAAGGGGGCGCTACACGTCAGGACGGAGACGCTTCGGAAGGTTCTGGCGAGTCAGTTGATAAGTGGTAGAACAAGCCTCAGGACAGCTGCCCATCGACCCCTTATAATATCCTTTTCCTTAGACTATGCTCAACGCCTCATGGACTGAAAAGCATCCATCAGTCCACCGGTAGATCCATCGTATCCAGAAGGGGAAGACTTAGCCGTTAGCGCAGGCAAAATCTTACTTGCCAACTGTTTCCCTAGCTCAACGCCCCACTGGTCGAAACTATAAATATTCCAGATGACGCCCTGGACAAAGATCTTATGTTCATACAAGGCAATGAGCGATCCCAGAGCCTTTGGCGTCATCTGTCGGAACAGAAAGGTATTGGAGGGGTGATTGCCTTCAAATACGCGATATGGATAGATCTGAGGGTCTGGCATCTCTTGCCTGGCTTCTTCTTCCGTCTTGCCGTTCATGAGGGCTTCCGTCTGGGCAAAGCAGTTGGCCAGCAGCTTTAGGTGGTGGTCGCCCACCGGGTGATGGCTGAGGGCGGGGGCAATGAAATCGCAGGGAATCAAGTGTGTTCCCTGATGTAAGAGTTGAAAGAAGGCATGCTGTCCATTGGTACCCGGTTCGCCCCAGATGACAGGTCCCGTCGCATAGTTGACTCTTTCCCCTTTTCTGTCCACCGATTTTCCATTGCTCTCCATGTTCCCTTGCTGCAAAAAGGCTGGGAAGCGGTGCAGGTATTGGTCGTAGGGCAGGATGGCCTCAGTTCTGGCACCCAAGAAATTGGTATACCAAATCCCCAACATCCCCATGATGACAGGGATGTTCCGTTGAAATGGCGAATGCCGGAAGTGTAGGTCTGTCTCGTGGCCTCCCTGAAGGAGTTCTTCAAACCGATCATAGCCGATTGCCAGTGCGATGGATAGTCCGATGGCACTCCAAAGACTATACCGTCCTCCCACCCAGTCCCAAAAGACGAACATATGGGCCGGGTCGATGCCGAAGGCACGAACAGCCGATTCATTGGTCGAAAGGGCTGCAAAATGGAGGCGCACGTGTTCTGGATCTTTTGCATGACGCAGGAACCAATCTCTGGCCGTATGCGCATTGGTCATGGTTTCCTGGGTCGTGAATGTCTTGGACGCGATCAAGAACAATGTTTCTTCTGGATCAGCTCGTCTCAACGCTTCCATGATATGCGACCCATCGACATTGGAGACGAAGTCGACTTCCATCTCAGCCATCCAATAGGGACGAAGGGCCTCACAGACCATCAAGGGCCCCAGATCGCTCCCGCCAATACCAATATTGATCACCCGTCTGATCCGCTTTCCTGTATACCCCTTCCAGGTCCCCGTGTGTATTCGATGGCAGCAGTCCTTCATCTGTGCTCTGACCGCTTCAATATCCGGCATGACATCTTTCCCATCTGTGAAAACCGGGTTGCCACTGCAATTGCGTAAGGCGGTATGTAGTACGGCTCGCCGCTCCGTCACATTGATGGGCTGGCCTTCGAACATGGAGGTAATGGCCTCGGCCAGTCCGCAGGCATCAGCCAATTGAAATAGCCCTTGAAAGGTTTCTGCAGTAGCCAGGTTCTTGGAATAGTCGAAGAGGAGATCGCCCCATCGAATCGACATGCTATGAAACCGACTTGGATCTTGTCGGAAAAGGTCTTTCATCACAAAGGACGAGGCGGGGCCGGCAGCATGACGGCTTAGTACCTGCCATGCCTGGGTTTTGGTTGGGTTGATATTTTTCATCGAGTAGGAATTGCCATACCATCCAACACGGAAACGGTCTTCTCGACCATCTCTTGGGTGATGTCCAAATGTGTCACTATGCGGAAACGTTCTTTTGACACAGCAAAGAGCAGGATGCCATATTTTGCCATGGCAGATACGAACTCGCGGGGATCCACCGTCGGCACCGTTTCTGCAATGACGATGTTTGTCTCCACCGGCAGAACCTGTCGGATGAATGCCTTCTTCTCCAAGGCTTCTGCAATGATTCGGGCATGGCCATGATCGATCGCCAGCCTTTCCACATGATGGTCGAGGGCATAAGCCCCGGCGGCTGCCAGCATTCCGGCCTGGCGCATGCCTCCGCCAAACACTTTGCGCATCCTCCTGCCGGCCTGTATGAAGGAACGGCTTCCCAGCAATATGCTGCCGACCGGGGCGCCTAAGCCCTTACTGAGGCAGATGGAGATGGAGTCGAAGAGGGTACCGAAGTCTCTGGGAGCATGACCTTTGGCCACTATTGCATTGAATAGCCGGGCTCCGTCCAGGTGCAGCACCAGTCCGTACTGGTCGCAGACCGCCCGGATGGCGGCCATGTCAGACAGCGTATAGCAGCTGCCGCCGCCCCGGTTGGCAGTATTTTCCAGGCTGACCAGTCGAGAGTGTGGCTTGTGGGGATCAGAAGGGTCGTGTACAGCCGCAGCTACCTGCTCCGCCTGTATGCGGCCACGGTCACCTGCCAAAAGCTGGATACTACATCCTGACAGAAGGGCGATGCCGCCGCCTTCGTACTGGTAAATATGGGAGTCAACTTCGCAGATCACCTCGTCGCCCGGGCGGGTATGGCATTTGATGGCAATTTGGTTGGTCATGGTGCCACTGGGACAAAAAAGCCCCGCCTCCTTGCCAAATATCCCTGCCAGCCGCTCTTCCAGCGCCCGTATACTGGGATCTTCTCCAAAGACATCATCTCCCAAAGGAGCCATAATCATGGCCTCCCGCATGCCTACCGTGGGCATTGTTACCGTATCAGACCTGAAATCGATGGCCATGACACGAAAATATGCAATGGCAGGTGAATGCTAAGACCTCAAAATGTGCTAATTTTGTTGCTTTTAGATATGACGGTTAAAAAAATAATACGAACAGTCTATCGTGGGTATATGAAAAATAGTACCCATGCCATACATTTGAAAAAGGTCATGTCCAATACCTCGGTTGACTGTTTATTCCTCGCTACCACCTCATCTGAACCAAGTCCAATGTCCGATGTTACGTATTACACATTCATAGACACCATTTTATGAGGCAACTTAAGATAGCGACACAAATCACGAATCGGGACTCTCAGGCGGTAGAAAAATACCTGCAAGAGATATCCAAGATCTCCATGATCACGCCAGAGGAGGAGACAACCCTTGCCCAACGCATCAAGATGCACGACCAGCATGCATTAGACAAGCTGGTGCAGGCGAACCTCCGCTTTGTGGTCTCCGTAGCCAAGCAATATCAGCATCAGGGATTATCCCTCTGCGACCTGATCAACGAAGGAAATCTGGGCCTCATCAAAGCCGCCCAACGATTCGATGAGACCAAAGGTTTCAAATTCATATCCTATGCGGTATGGTGGATCCGTCAATCTATCCTCCAAGCCTTGGCAGAGCAAGGCAGGCTGGTCCGTCTTCCCCAAAACAAGATAGGCACCTACAACAAGGCCAACAAAGCCTACATGGCCTTCGAACAGGAGCACGAACGTGAACCCTCTACAGAGGAATTGGCAGAGTTGCTGGACATGAGCGAGACCGAGATCAATAACATCTTTCAGAGCAACACCCGACATACTTCTCTCGATGCGCCCGTTCATGAGGCAGAAGACGTGGCCATGGGAGACATGCTCCCAGGCAGCGATGAGACCGATGATGATGTCATTAAAGACTCTCTCAGAGCCGAGATCCGCAGAATTCTTAAATCCCTGAGTCCCCGCGAAGCCGAAATCGTCAATGCCTACTTCGGTCTGGATGGCGAAAATGGTGTGACCATCGAACAAATTGGTTTCAAATACGACCTCACCAAAGAACGCATCCGACAGATCAAAGAGCGGGCAATCAAAAGACTCCAAAAAGCTCGCTTCAGCAATGCACTGAAAGCATATTTAGGTTGATCTGCACTGATTTTTACATATAAGAAGACTCCATTCGGAGTCTTTTTTTATTAATCCCGTAGCAGACAAGAACCGGCGGAGGCATTCTATTGTTACATTACTATCTATGGTCACACTCTTTTCCCAGGATGAGCTGTTATGACGAATTTTCCCTCACGTGTTTCGAGGACATTCTTGCAGGTGGCAACCCTGTTATGTGTTTTCTTCATTTCTTGTGAGAAAGATATCACCATCGAACTAAAGGAAAAAAGCTCCTCTCTGGTGGTAGATGCCAGCATCGAGAACGGTCAACCACCCTTTGTCATCTTGTCGTCCAGCGTCGGGTATTATGATCGTATTGACCCCGCGGTGCTCTCTGCCTCCTTCGTACGCAAAGCAGAAGTGTATATCTCTGACGGCAGTCGCAGGATACGGCTTCGGGAAGACTCGACGCGCGTCGCATCAGGCCTCTGGCTGGTTCATTACAGCATTGACCCTTCCAATCCTGCCACGGCCCTTGTTGGCAAACTGAGTAATTCCTACAAACTAGACATTCGGACTGGGGGACAGTCCTATCAGGCGACAACCACCATCCCCGATATCACTCGCCGAATCGACTCCCTCTGGTGGCAGGGCCTCCGGCAACCCCAGAATGCGGCTGACTCCAACCGGGCCATCCTCCTGCTGAAAGGCACCGACCGCCCTGGCTTGGGTAGCTATATCCGTTATTTCACCCGGGTAAACAGGGAACCTTTCTGGCCTGGGACCAACTCCGTATTTGACGATCAGGTCATTGATGGTACCACTTATACCGTGGAGGTCGACCGAGGGGTGAGCCGCAATCTGCCCTTTGACCCTAACAACGACTATTTCCAACGAGGAGACACCGTCGTCTTCAAACTCTGTGAGATCGACAAGGCATCTTATGACTTTTGGAGGACCCTGGAGTTCAGCTTTCAGAGTGTGGGCAATCCCTTCTCTAATCCCATTAAAGTACTGGGCAATGTCTCTGGCGGCGCCTTAGGCTGTTTTACTGGGTATGCAGCCCAATACAGGAGCCTGCTCATCCCCAAGCGCTAATCTTTGATACAGATAAAAGCTAGGGTCGCAGTGCTTTTCGGTCAACTGATGTAATTTCAACCATGTCATAGCAGAAACCTTGTTCTATGGAATCTCCCTCTCCCGAAACTGTTCACTGCCTGATCATTGGCTCCGGCCCGGCAGGCT